>OLPV01001984.1_pt1 | contig 14202 bp, 10 predicted proteins | sample 1671961 | NCBI WGS metagenome assembly OLPV01 (sample SAMEA3136630, study PRJEB25190) | human gut metagenome | biome: human gut; feature: human-associated habitat; material: faeces | place: Austria | collected 2013
AGGCCTTGACCGGCGAAGCCCCCAGACCTCCCTCTTCGAGGGAGGGGGACCGCCCCGTGGGCGGTGGAAGGAGTAAGCAGTCGGCGGAAGGCGTATAGCTTTCCCAAATTAAAATATATGCGTCAAAACGCCGAACCATGCGCGTGCTTGCGGCGCATTTTACTTATTTTATATTTAATTCGGCGCGGTCAGTCAATGTCCCTGCCTTTTTCGGGCGGGAACATCCGCCCAGAACGCAAGAAATTTAACAAATCAAACAGTCCGCTCTCCCCGCCGCTGACCGCGTTAAAATTTCTTAATATCCATGCCCTCTTTTTTCGAAATTCCCTTGATTTTGCCGCCTGCCATCGGTTACAATGATAAGTGGCTCAAACGGCTTGTTGATAATTTACCGACGGCGTTTGACCTGTTTCGACCCGGAACAGGGGTTTCCTGTTCAAATACAATGGAGGAGGCATCCAACATGAAGAAACTTTTGACGATTATGCTGGCCGTGCTGCTGGCTGCGCTGGCGGTTGTCGCGTCGGCGGAGGACAACGTCAAGAACGCCGATATCATCATCGTCGGCGCGGGCGGCGGCGGTCTGTCCGCAGCCATCGAGGCGGTGAACGACGGCGCTCAGAGCGTCATCGTTCTGGAAAAGACCGGCAAGACGGGCGGTTCGCTGAACTTCACCTCCGGCTCCATGTCCGGCGCGGAGACGGTGATTCAGAAGCTCGACGGCATCGAGGACACCAAGGAGAGCTTTGTTCAGGATATTCTGAATAACGGCGCGCATCTGGGCAACGAAGCGATGATCCGCGCGTTCGTTGACGAGGACGTGGACGCGATCCAGTGGCTGTGGGACAACGGCCTGTCCGAATACAATTTCTCGTCCATGAAGACCACGGGCAAGCATACCGTGTTCGCCCCGGAGCATCAGCTCTATTCCGTGGCGCGCACCTACAAGCCCAGCGCCAACGACCCGACCCGCTACAAGGCCGCCGCGCACGAGATCATGGATACCGTGCTGGCGACGGACGCCTACAAGGGCGTGACCATCGACTTCAACACGACGGCCAACCAGCTCGTCGCCAACGAGCAAGGTCAGGTGCTGACCGTGCTGGCGACCGATGAAAACGGCCAGACCGTCCGCTATGAGGCGAAGAAGGCCGTCATCATGGCGACCGGCGGCTACTCCGGCAACGCGAAGATGATGTCCGCGTTCGCCAAGAACGGCGCGAACTATCTGGTCGGCGGCTCCACCGCGGCGGACGGCTACGGCATTTACATGATGCAGCAGGTCGGCGCGAACATCGACCCGACGGCCATGGGCTACATTCCGACCTTCCCGATGGGTCACGAAACCGCGCCGGGCATGGGCGTGATCGCCTCCTCCTACATGTGGAAGGCGGGCGGCATCTCCGTCAATCAGGAGGGCTTCCGCTTCGCCAACGAGAACGACGCGGACGTCGTGGCGCGCGAGACCGCGCTGGAAGAGCAGACCAACGCGATCCAGTACGACATCTTCACCGACAAGATCATCGAGGATACCGAGGCGCTCAACGCTTCCGTGTTCTGGAATTTCTATTACGCGCCGGGCAAGCCGTATAACAGCGCCGTGGTCTGTGCGGATTCCCTCGCCGAGCTGGCCGAAAAGCTGGGCATCCCGGCGGCGAACCTCGAGGCGACCGTGAAGAGCTACAACGAGCACGTCGAATCCGGCGAGCCCGACGAGTTCGGCCGCGAATACACCGAGGACGCGATCAAGAACAATTCCGCTTACTGCGCCGCGATCAACAAGATCGAGGGCGAGCATTATTACGCCATCCCGCTCAAGGCGCTTGTCGTGATGACGCTGGGCGGCGTGAGCACCAACACCGACGGTCAGGTGCTGGATGTGGACGGCGCGGTGATTCCGGGTCTGTACGCGGCCGGCGAGTGCGTCGGCGGCATCTGGGGACGCTTTGTCTCCGGCGGCACGGGCGTGATGGGCCCGATCGTCTTCGGCCGTCTGGCTGCGCGCGCGGCGATGGCGACCGAACCGGCGACCGGCTACACCCTCAAGACCCCGGCTGCGGTCATCACCGAGGACATGTTCGCCAAGGACGCGGACAGCGCGGAGAGCCTGTTTGATATGAGCCAGACCCTCACGGACGGCGAATACGAGGCCACCGTGGACGGCCAGGAAGGCCCGATGACGGTCAAGGTCACCGTGGCGGATGGCAAGATTGCCGCCGTCGTCGTCGCTGAGAACCACGAGACGCAGGCCGTCGCCGCCGCGGCGCTCGAAAAGGTGCCGCAGGCCATCGTGGACGCCAACAGCGTGGACGTGGACGGCGTTTCCGGCGCGACGCTGACCTCCGGCCGCATCAAGGACGCGGCGGTCAAGTGCCTGACGCAGGCCGCGCAGTAAGAACTCCCCCATCAACACCCGACTGAAAGGATGAAAACACCATGAAGAAGTTTATTCCCCTGATTCTGGCGGCCGCTCTGTGCCTGCCCTTCGCCGCGCTCGCCGAGGACGCGGTTTCCTCCGCCTCCGTCGCCGATTTCTACGGCCAGACGGCGCTCACCGGCGATGACCTGATGAATGCGATCAACTCCTTCTCCGGCTTCTATCTGGTGACCACCACCAACCCGGATAACTCCCCGAACGCCGCGTTCTTCGTCTTCGGCATGGTCAAGCACGAGGATCATTACTATGTGCAGCTCAGCCTCGCCGAGAACCAGTCCCGCAGCAACCTGCTCGCCAACGGCGAGGGCGTGGCCGTGTATGCCGCCACCCCGTCCAGCGAGGAGGGCGCAAAGCCGTTCGCCACGTCCGGCGCACGCATCCGCTTCAAGGCGATCACCGATGAAGCCGTCGCCGCCGCGCTGGCCGAGAACGCCAACGAAGCGACGCTGTTCTTCGAGGTCGTCGATGTTCGTCCGCTGGGCTAATCCCTGAAGGGCATAAAAGGAACCCCGCCGAGAGGAAAATCCCTCCCGGCGGGTTTTTTTACGCCTTCCACCGCCTGCGAACTCCTTCCACCGCCTGCGGGCGGTCCCCCTCCCTCGATGAGGGAGGTATGGGGATGGGAAAATCGAGAGTTTGCGGAATATCGACGGGCGCGCAATGCGCGCCCCTACAACGTGGCAGAAATCGCAACGGTGAGATGCGTTTGCAACGCTGGGTTTTATCATTGCAACAGTTGGTTGCACCGCCGTACCCTGTAGGGGCGCGCATTGCGCGCCCGTTTCGTATATTGCCGCACCCGTAACGGTTATAACAACAATGTTTCGAGAGGGCGCGCGAAGGGTCATAGGGGCGACCGCAAAGCCCCTATATCCAATCGACGGCAAGGCCGTAGGCTTTGACCGGCGAAACCCCCAGACCTCCCTCTTCGAAGGAAGGGGACCGCCGCAGCGGTGGAAGGAGTTCGTCCCCCGTAGGGGCGCGCATTGCGCGCCCGTTCGTCCCCGACGTTATAACAACAACCCTTCGAGAGGGCGCGCGAAGGGTCTTAGGGGCGACCGGAAAGCCCTTGGGTTGATTCGACGTCAAGGCCGCAGGCCTTGACCGGCGAAACCCCAAAGACCTCCCTCCTCGAGGGAGGGGGACCGCCCGCGGGCGGTGGAAGGAGTCCGTCCCCGACGTTATAACAACAACCCTTCGAGAGGGCGCGCGAAGGGTTATAGGGGCGACCGCAAAGCCCCTATATCCAATCGACGGCAAGGCCGCAGGCCTTGACCGGCGAAACCCTCTCAATCCCCGGCAGAGGTTGAAACAAGTTCATTTCATTTTCCTCGCATGAAATGATTCGTTTTGTGCGGAACCAATGATCTGACAATCAGATTCGAGCTTTGTTTTCTTAATGATATACGGCTTGTAACCAGATAGACAAAGGCACGTGCGATTAAAAAAATACATATAATCCGCTTGGATGCGGGTTTATATAAAATTTTATTTATGAATTTCATAATAGAATAAATATTTGACGGTCAAACAAGAACAATGATATAAATAAGGCAGGGGATGACGATTCGTTGAATGTCGTCATCGAATAACACACCGAGGTCGTGATCCGGACATGATCGAGGGCAAAATGACACGAAACAAAGGAGGATCATGTAATTGAAAAAGTTGTTTTCTCTGCTCCTGGCGGCCACAATGACATTTTCCCTGACTCTCCCAGCGCTGGCCGATCACTACACGTACAGTGAGCCTGAAAAAAGCACGATGATGCCCCGTTCCACGCCTGAAACCCACGGTATGTCCTCTCAGTACATATTGGACTTGCTGGATGCATTCGATTATGCGGACGCCGAAGTGCATAACATCCTGATGGCGATCGACGGCGAGGTTGTCTTTGAAGGCCATTATGCGCCGTATACCGCGCTGGACCCGCACATCATGTTCTCCGGCACCAAGATCTTCACCAATGCCGCTGTCGGCGTTGCCGTCACCGAAGGATATCTGCATCTGGACGACTATGTGTACGATGTGTTGAAGGATTACGTGACGCAGGACGTATCCGAGCTGCAATCCAAAGTGCAGCTGAAACACCTGCTCACCATGACCAGCGGCGTGGATCGCTTTATGAGCGGCAGCGAACTGCGCCCGCTAACCACCAGCTGGATCGAGCACATTCTGACGGAGCCCATTGTGCATGAGCCCGGCACCTACTACCTGTATTCCTCCGGCAACACCATGCTCTCTTCCGCTATGGTTACCGTTGCCACCGGCAAAACCTGCCTTGAACTGCTGAATACGACCGGCTTCTGCGAGGAGCTCGGCATTAAGAATTTCACCTGGGACATGAGCCCCGACGGATTCAACGCCGGTCACGGCGGCATTAAGATCACCGCCGAAGACCTGGCCAAGGTCGGCCAGCTTTACATGAATGGCGGCGTGTGGAACGGAAAGCAGATTCTTTCGAAGGAATGGTGCGATCTGGCCATCGGCTATGAAAAAACGGTGGAAAATCAGGGCGACTACGCTTATCACTGGACTGCCTACGAAGACGGCCTGTATTACACCGCCACCGGTTCCTACGGCCAGACGCTTGCCATCTGCCCGAAGCTGAACATGGTCATTGCGATTCAGGCGGGCACAAAGCAGAACATCGGAGAGCTGCTGTACCAAAACATCTTTAAGCCCTACGGCGACGCTTTGGATGCGGGAACCGTTCCGGAACCCGACGACGCGCTCAGCGCTGCCCTTGCAAAACGCGCCGAAAACCTGAATCTGATGTTCACAACGGATTTCACCGCTTCGCCGATCGGAGAACTCGTTGACGACGTAACCTTCACTGCGGCGGAAAATCAGTATGGAATTACGACGCTTTCGCTGGACGTTCACGACGATTATATTGATTACACGATGACCGATGCGCGCGGAACACACACCATTCGCAACGGCATCTGGCAGTGGCTCAAGGGCGAAACCAGCATGACCAGCAACTACACGCATCATCAGTATCAATACCCCACCGAGCCGGTATACGCTTATGCCGAATGGAAGGATGCGAATACGCTGCAGCTGACATGGCGTTTCCCCGAACTGGCCTTTGTCGATACCTTGACGTTGACCTTCTCGGACGATGGAAGCCAGATCGGCATGGTTCGTTCCGTAAACGTCAACTCCGGTCCTCTGGTCTGCGATGAGGTCGTGTTTACAAAGTAAAGTAAACGATAATAGCCCCCCTTTATACGCTTCCAATGGCATTTCTGCCATTGGAAATTTTTGTAAAGACGGGATTTGTCCGTGCCCAACGCGCGGAATATCCATAATCATGGGATCCGCCGCCGTCTTTCCGAAAAATCAGCTTCTATTCCTCGTATGCTTCATATGCTTCATATATCCAAGGCATATGATGTTTTTCTTCAAAAACCATCAGGTGTCCTTTCGGAGAATGTCGAGATCATCGGCATGTTTTTTTCATCGAATCAACGTATTTTGAAATTATAAGTTGCTTGAAATTTCAGAAAAACGCCGATTTATGAAATTTCCAATCAAAAAGAGCCGATCTTTTTTCAGGAAAATCGGCTCTTGTGCTTCATATGCTTCGTATGCCTCGTATGCCTACTGTGCGTCGGAAAATAGAAGGATGTTCGGCATAAAAACGATAGGAATGAACTCCTTCCACCGCCTGCGTTTACTCCTTCCACCGCCCACGGGGCGGTCCCCCTCCCTCGATGAGGGAGGTCTTTGGGGTGAAAAATTGAAGGTTTGAATAATGTCGGCGGGCGCGCGATGCGCGCCCCTACAACGTGGCGGAAATCGAAACGGTGAGATGCATTTGCAACGCTGGGCTGCTTCATTGCAACGGTTGCAACGGTTGCACCGCTGTCCCCCGTAGGGGCGCGCATTGCGCGCCCGTTCGTCCCCGACGTTATAACAACAACCCTTCGAGAGGGCGCGCGAAGGGTTATAGGGGCGACCGCAAAGCCCCTATATCCAATCGACGGCAAGGCCGCAGGCTTTGACCGGCGAAACCCCAAGACCTCCCTCTTCGAGGGAGGGGGACCGCCCCGTGGGCGGTGGAAGGAGTTCGTAACCCAGACGGTGGAAGGCGTTCACCACGTCCTCCCGAAAATTAAGCTCTTGAACTTCATATGCTTCATATGCTTCATATGCCCAAAGCATATGATGTTTCTCTTCAAAAACCATCAGGTGTCCTTCCGAAGAATGTCGAGATAATCGGCATAGGAATAGATTTTTGCCTTTCCGGCCTTGTCCGTCTGCCGCAGAATCCCCTCGTCCACAAGGATCGTCACCATTTTTGAAACCGTGTTGTAGGACAGCCCCAAGGCCGCGGCGGTTTTCTGAACGTCGATGATCGGGTTGGTTTCGATGTACGCAAACAACTTGAGCAGGTTTGTCTGCTGCCGTTTGGAAAACGCCCCCAGCTTGGCCACGCTTTGATTGTGCAGCGCGGTCAGCGCGTCGATGGTTTGAATAGCGTCTCCGGCCGAATCGGAAAGCGCTTGCAGGAAGAACATCACCCACTGCTCATAGTCGCCAGTCTTTCGAACCTGCGTCATCCGGTCGTAATACTCGATCCGGTTCATTTTCAGAAAATAGGAGATGTACAGCGCGGGGCGAGACAGAATTCCCTTTTCCATCAGGAACAGGGTGATTAGCAGCCGGCCGACCCGGCCGTTTCCGTCAAGGAACGGGTGCGTTGTCTCAAACTGATAGTGAATGAGCGCCGCCTGAATCAGCGGGTCCAGCGAATCGTCGCCGTTCATGTATTTCTCCAGATCGGACATGGCCGTCTGCATGTCCTCCGGGTTGGGCGGAATGTAGCGGGCATTTCGAATCGTGCTGCCCTGCCCGCCGATCCAGTTTTGCGAATAGCGGAATTCGCCGGGGCTCTTCTCCTGCCCCCTCACGCCCTCCATCAGAACAGCGTGCGTCTCCTTGATGAGCCGGTTGCACAGCGGAAGCGAATGTAAACGGTTCAACGCAAACTCCGTCGCCTTGATGTAGTTCACAACGTCCGAAACGTTCCGATTCGTGTTTTCCTCCATCAGCGGATTGAGGATATCGTCCAGCGTGCACTGGGTTCCCTCAATCTGCGACGACAGCAGCGCCTCCTTGCGGACATACATGGACACAAATAAATCCATGTTCGGAATCCGGGCAGACAGGCCGTCCAGCGCGGCCAGCTTTTTGTTGGCGTCAACCAGCTTTGCGACCAATTCGCCGCTGAGCGCGATGGGCGGATTCGGCGGAAGCGGCGCAGGCCGAAAGGATTGATAGGCCATTTCGCCGGTGAGGTTACTGACAAACGCGCCTGCTCGATTGTTCATGGGGAACCCCTTTCTGCGCCGGACGGCGGCAAAATGAAATTTCTGCGCTCATTTTACCATAGAATTTTCATCGAATCAACGTATTTTGAAATTAGATAGCGCTTAAAATTTCAGAAAGACGCCGATTTATGAAATTTCAAATCAAAAAGAGCCGATCTTTTTTCAGAAAAATCGGCTCTTGTGCTTCATATGCTTCATATGCTTCATATGCTTCTTGTGCCTCGCATGCCTACTATGAGTCGGAAAGTAGAAGGATGTTCGGAATAGAAGCAATGGAGTGAACTCCTTCCAGCGCTTACTCCTTCCACCGTCTGCGGGCGGTCCCCCTCCCTCGAGGAGGGAGGTCTGGGGCTTCGCCGGTCAAGGCCTACGGCCTTGCCGTCGATTGCGTATAGGGGCTTTGCGGTCGCCCCTATGACCCTTCGCGCGCCCTCTCGAAGATTCTCATACAACCCCGGGTGCAGGGTCGCAACCCTGCTCGTTTCAAAGGGGGTTATGGGGTTCCTAGGGGATTTAAGGGGGAGAAATCGAAATCTCCCCCTAATCCCCTAGGCCTAGCGGAGCGCGTCTACTCCTTCCACCGCCTGCGGGCGGTCCCCCTCCCTCGAGGAGGGAGGTCTGGGGCTTCGCGCTTCCTCTCGAAGCCTCGTATACAACTCCGGGTGCAGGACATACGAAAAAAATTTCAGCGCAACATCCCTCTCCACCTTTACGGCGAATCAATCAGCCATTCCAGCGCGTTGATGCGGCGTATGCCCTCGTAATCGGCGGGCGGGTCGTCGTCAAGCGTCAAAATCAGTTTGGGGTATGAATCCCGGATTTTTTGCAGCGGCCTCAATTCGCGCGCGAGCGTATGTTCATCCCGCACGGACGCGGCAACCTGCACATAGAGCGTTCCCGTCTGATTGACGGCAACAAAATCGACTTCCAACTCGTCGAGCTTGCCGATATACACGTCATATTCGCGGCGGAGCAGTTCAAGATAGATCACGTTTTCGAGGATGTGGCCGGTATCCGCATAGCGCCCGCCCAGCAGATAATACCGCAGGCCGATATCCACGGCATAATACTTTTCAAGCGTCTTGAGATGCTGCTTGCCGCGGATGTCATAGCGCCGCGCCTGATAGACGATGTAGCTGTCCACAAACGCCGACAGATATTTTTCAACCGTGCGCACGTCGATCTTCCGTCCGTCGGAGCCCATCGTATCCGAAATTTTCTTGGTGGAAATCGGGCTGCCCGTGCTGCTGTACACGAACCTCAGAACGCTTTCCAACATCATCGGATCGGCGTTTTTCAGTCTCCCCACGACGTCCTTCAGCACGACCGTGTGATAGATGCCGCTCAGGTATTCCTCAATCGCCTTCCGGTCGCCGCCCAGCTCGGTGGCATAGGGAAAGCTCGTCTCCAGATAGCGGCGGTATGTGGCGCTCAGGCCGTCCCGGCTGCCCGTAAACGCCGCATATTCCGAAAAGGAGAGCGGCAGCATGTCAATAGTGACATAGCGGCCGGAAAGATGCGTCGCCAGCTCGCCGGACAGCATGTAGGCGTTCGAGCCGGTCAGGTAGAGATCCAGATTTTTGCGCAGAAAGAGACTGTCGATCATCGGCGGAAAATCCCGGACATTCTGAATTTCATCCAGAAAGACATATGCCCGTTCGTTTCCCGCGCGCGACAAAATATAGGCGTGCAGCTTCATCGGGTCGCGCAGCTCGATGTTGGCGAAGTCCTCCAGATTGACGGCGATGATCTGCGAATCGGGAACGCCGTCAAGGCGAAGCTCCGCCTGAAACAGTTCCATCAGCGTCGATTTTCCGCAGCGCCGAATCCCCGTAATCACCTTGATCATCTGTTTGTCCTTCCAACGCCGGAGCGCTCGAAGGTATTGCGGTCGATCAATCATGCAAACCCTCCTCCCCTGCGCGCGCCGCGTCCGTCGGCTTCATCGCGCTTATTGAACCATTTTATCAAAAAACATTTGTAATATCAAGACTTTTTGGATTTCGATGCATATTTCGCCCGTTTTTTCTCATTCCCCCGCGTACCGTCTCTCCAGCTCCTGCCAGACGGCCGCAAAGAGCGCCGCGGCAAACGGCTGATCCGGAAAGGCGGCGACCTTCTCCCCCATGGCCGCGGCGGCGCGCAGCCAAATCTCCTCGCGCGCCTCCCCCGCCGCCGCGCGGAGCCGGTCGTCCGTCTCCAAATGGAAATCCCACGCGGCGCGGTACATGGCCTCATAGCCCGAATCGAACGGCGTTTCGGCCTCGGGCACGGGTTCAAAGCCCTCCGGCACGGCGGCCGTCGGCCGCAGCGCGTCCAGCCGGGAAAAATCAATCTTCATCGTTCATCCGTCCCATCCGAAACCGGACATACAGCCCGATAAACGTCGCGTAATCGCCGATATCCACCTCGCTGTCGGAGAGCTTCGCCTTCTTCGCGCCGCAATATTCCCAGCCGTCCAGCACGCCGGCGCGCACGCAGCTGTCCAGCGCGGTTTCCAGCGGCGTTTTGATGCGGTTCTCCCAGTGGCCGCGATCCGTCTTCTGCACCTCGTCGAAATCGGGGATATCGCCGCACGCATCCAGCAGCGCCGAAACGGAAATGATGTCGGCGGTGCCGCGCTCGATGTTGCGGCGCACGGAGCTGTGATACGCCAGCTTGTAGCCGACGCGGTAGGCGCGCGGGCTGCGCTCGTCGATGCTCAGCAGCGCCTCGGGGTACTGCATCACATATGAGCAGAGCAGATACCGCGCGATGTCGTCGCTGAACTGAATGGAGATCATCCCGCGCTTGACGCCCTTGCGCTGGAGCAGGCGCACGTCCTGATAATCCGAGACGCGCCCCTTCTTTTCCGACCAGGAGAGCGACAGGCTGTAGAGCACGTCGAGCTGGTCGTTGATCTTGCCGCGCACGTCCTTCATCAGGTTTTTGATGCGCCGCTTTTCCTTTTCGGCCTCCTCCGGCGTGGCCGTCTCCCGCTCATCGACGGGATAGCCCAGCAGCCGCGCGTAGGAGATCAGCGGAATCTGCACCTCCGTCTCGATCCGGGCGGATTCCTCCGGCCGGTAGTGGTTGTTCTGCGTCAGGTAGAGCGCCGCGGTGGAGAGCAGCTTCTGCGCGCCGACCGTCAGGCCGATTTTCAGCCCGTCGTAGCCCTCAAAAAACGCGCGGAAGCCCTCGTCCTCGATGACCGCGTCGCCGGTAATCGGGTTGATGGCCATGTTCCGCGTCGCCGTCATCGCCAGACGGCTGGTCGCCTCGCCCTGCACCATGGGATAATACGGGTCGTGGCGGCTGAGCAGATCGACGCTGTATACGACCGGCTCAATCGTCTCCGGCGGCTCGACAATCAGGCCGGAGATGGCGCTGCGGATGGATTCCAGGTTTTCCGGTTCAAAAACCTGTTTCTTTTTCGGCATGTCGTCCTCCTCAGCGCAGCAGGCTGTCCAGCAGGCGGGTGTCGGCCATGGGGAACGTGTAGCCCCCTTCAAGAATCGCGCGCGCGTCGTCCAGCCTGTCGCGCGTCACGGCGATCTCGGCCAGATCGAACAGCCCCGCGCGGTAGTCGGATAGCTCGTCCAGCGTGCGCGCCTCCTCGTACATCACGAGCTCGTCGTCCGCGTCGATCACATAGCCGAACGTGTCAATCTGATAGGTGTCGCTGAGCAGGGTCATCAGCACGTTGAACGCCGCAATCGTCGAAAAGTTCTGGCGAAGGATGTCCACGCCCTCCTTGAGCTGCTCGTCGGACAGGGAGAGCGTCTCCGCCACGGCCTGCCGCTTGGCGCTCAGGCGCTCGTCCTTCAGCTCGGAGGCGGCGATGACCTGCTGCGCCATATCCACAAAGAGCCCGCGCCAGATGAGCTGCAGCACCTGCATGGCGTGGCTCTTGAGCTGCAACGTCTCGCGGCGGCGGATCACCAGCCAGTTGGACAGGCGCAGATACAGCTCCGTCTCCCGTGGCTTCTCGGCGGACGCCTGCCGGATGCGCGCATCCAGATCCGCGCCCGAAAAGAGCGCCGTCTTCTCCTCGTCCCCCAGATACGCATAGCCGGTCATGGCGATCAGCCCCTGCCCGGTCTCCTGCACCGTCCAGCGCTTGCGCGCCGCCATCTTCCTGGGGTCAAAATAATTCGTCTTCTTGAGATCCATGGCGCTCTCCTTCACGCATCCGGGCGCAGGGTCTTCATCTGCCGGTAGACGTCCGCGTGCTTCCGGCGGTCCGCCTCGATCAGCCGGTTGACGTAGGCCGTCGCGCCGCCGCTCTCCAGTTTGCCCATCGTGCGGATGTAGTCCATGTTCTCCTCGGAAAAGGCCATCGTCATGCGCAGCGCCTTTTTGCCCCGCTTGCCCTGCGTGTCGGCGGCGCGGTAAGCGCCGTCCGCCTTCGGCGCGTGCGCTTCATATGCTTCATGCGCTTCGTATGCCTCGTGTGTCTCAGGCATAGGATATTCCCGCTTAACTTCGTGTGCTTCATATGCTTCTTGTGTGTCAGGCATATGAGGCGCTTCGTATGCTTCTTGTGCTTCATGTGTCTCAGGCACAGGATGTTCCCGCTTGACTTCGTGTGCTTCATATGCTTCATGTGCCTGCTCCGCCGCCGTCACGCTGAACAGCCGCGCCACCGCGTCCGTCGCCCTGCCCTTTTTAATCGCCATGCTTCTCGTCCTCCTGCCTGAGATAGTCCGCGACAAACGCCGCGTAGTCCGCCGTCACCGCCGCCTTGGGGTGCGAATCGAACAGGCTTTCCTGCATCACCTGCGCCTCGCGCACGGCCACCGCCTCGCGGATCACCGTCGGATACAGATAGACGTTCAAATCCTTCGCCGTCTGCCCGATCACGTCGATCAGTTCGCGCGTCAGGCTGGCGCGGTTGCCCCGCCGCGTGATCAGAATCCCCGCGACCGTCAAGCGCGGGTTGCAGTAGCGCCGCACGTTCTCCACCGTGTTAAAAAGCTGCTTGAGCCCCTGCAGCGAGAACACCTCGAGCCCCACCGGAATCACCATGTCGTCCGCCGCCGTCAGCGCGTTGAGCGTCAGCACGCCCAGCGCGGGCGGGCAGTCCACGATGATGTGGTCGTAGGACGCGGCGACCGCGTCGCACAGCCCGCGCAGCAAATATTCGCGCCCCACGCGGGTGAACTCCATATCCGCAGCGGACAGGTCGAGCGACGACGCGACCAGATCCACGCCCTGCCGCGTCGCCTGAATCACATCTGAAGCCGCTGCGTCGCCCCGCAGCGCCTCGTACAGCCCGGCCAGCGTATCGTCCGCCCGCATCGAAAAGGACAGATTGCCCTGCGGGTCGCAGTCGATCGCCAGCACACGCTTACCCTGACGGGCGAGCCCCACCGCCAGCGCATGGGCCGTCGTCGTCTTCGCAACGCCGCCCTTTTGATTGATCAGTGCCGTTATCCGAGCCATAGCGTCCTCCCCCTCGCGCGCGTTTTCCGCGCCAAACTTCATGTGCTTCGTATGCTTCATGCGCTTCGTATGCCTGATATGCTTCATATGCCTCATATTCTTCGCATGTCTCCCCGCTATTATACCAAGCGCGCCGCCCAGCGTCAAATCCCCGCCCGGATCGGGCGCTTTTCCCCCGATTGATCCGTTTTGAAAAAGGGGGGTAGTTGTTCCCGCACGGAATCGAGCCGCCACATGGGCAAACCGGCATTTTCGCCCGCGGAGGATTTTTTGAAAAAGGGGGGGTAGTTGTTCCCGCAAAAGGGGGGTAGTTGTTCCCGCAAAAGGGGGGTAGTTGTTCCCGCAAAAATTTTTTTTTGGCCTTATGCCATCTAGTTTTTTTGGGGGTCATTTTTCTTAAAACGGTTAAAACGGTTAAAGGCGCACACGCTCACGCCTTTAGGGCGTGAGCCTATGCTAAAATAAAAAGGCCGCGGCGGAGAGAAGGGCGACGGAGAACGGGGGACGTTGGGGCTTTGCCCCAAACCCCACAAGGGAACTGAGTTCCCTTGACCTTCCGCTTCGCTTCGCGGCGGCTTAAAGCATTTTTGCATACAGTGCGCGTACGCGCACTGTATGTTCACTCACTTAAAACTGCGCGAAGCGAAGAAGGGGTCTGGGGACTGGTCCCCAGGCGGGTTTGGGCGGCAGCCCAAGAAAGGTTACTTATGAACGAGGCGATGGTCGAGGCGATTAACGAACGGGAACCCGCGTTTCTGGCGCGGGACGGAAAGGGGAAGGGCTACGTCTGCCCGCAATGCGGCAGCGGCAGCGGCCCCAAGGGCACGGGGCTGCACCGCGATCCCGGCGCGCCTACGCACTGGAAATGCTTTGCCTGCGGCGGCTATTTTGACGTGCTGGATCTCTACGGGCTGGCGTTCGGGCTGGAGACGTTTCCGGAAAAGCTCGCCGGGGCGGCGGCCTATTACGGGCTGACGGTAAGCGCGCCGCGCCGGATGG
>OLPV01001987.1_pt1 | contig 14192 bp, 14 predicted proteins | sample 1671961 | NCBI WGS metagenome assembly OLPV01 (sample SAMEA3136630, study PRJEB25190) | human gut metagenome | biome: human gut; feature: human-associated habitat; material: faeces | place: Austria | collected 2013
TATTAGTAGAGGATAACAGAGACGATGGAAGGCAATGGATATGTACAGACATTTTACAGATGAAGATACTGCGGAAAGATACCACGGAAGGTAATTTGAGGGTAGGATGTGCGGAAGAAGTTCATTCTATAAAAAGCGAGAGAGCATACTTCAGATTATTATTCAATATAGAGCATACATATCATTAATTTTCTAAACAGGTGGAAGCATTTGTGAGCTGGAAGAATTAAATTACAAAAGAAAGGAATAAAAAATTGAATAACGAAACCGAGTAGAACGGTCACTGTATTTTTAGATTTGAAAGTATGGTGGCCGTTTCTTATTGTTGTGATATATAATGAAAGTAAAATGTATGGGAGAAATGATATGGAATATATAGCACATAAAGATGGGGATAGAATTCAGACGGTTTTGGAACATTTAACCGGAACGGCTCAATTGGCTGGAGCATTTGCAGATGCATTTGGAAAACAGGAATGGGGGTATTGCTGTGGAATGCTCCATGACATAGGAAAATATTCCGAAGAATTCCAAAAGAAAATAAAATATGATACGAATGAACAGGTAGATCATTCTACAGCAGGAACGAAATTGTGTATGGAAAAAGGTGGGTATTATTCTTTACTGGCATATTGTATTGCCGGACATCATGCCGGACTTCCGGATTACGGAAACACTGCGATTGGTAACAGTTTGTGTGGAAGATGCAAGAAAAAGATCTGTGATTTTGAAAATTATAAAAATGAAATACAGATTCCACAGATTCATCAGGATCCGATTTTTTTTGATCCAGCAAAAAACATGGATTTTTCGGTGAGTGTTTTTGTAAGGATGTTGTATTCATGCTTAGTGGATGCAGATTTTTTGGATACAGAATCTTTTATGAAAAATGGGAATACTGGTCGTGTTTCGGGAGAAACGATGCAGGTTTTGGAGGAAAAATTGGAACAACATATTGCATCTTGGCTAAGTAATAATGAACCGGAAAGTATTAATGGAAGAAGAACAGAGATTTTAAGACATTGCATAAAAATGGGAAAGCAAGAAAAGGGAATATATCGTCTTACCGTTCCGACTGGGGGAGGGAAGACAATTGCTTCTCTTGCTTTTGCATTGAGACATGCAGTAAAACATCAGATGGATCGAATTATTTATGTGATTCCTTATACAAGTATTATTGAACAGAATGCACAGGTTTTTCGAGAAATTCTTGGTGTAGAAAATGTATTGGAAAATCATTGCAACGTAGAATATAAAGATTCAGAAGAATTTTATCCGATGCAGCTCGCAAGCGAAAATTGGGATAAACCAGTAGTTGTGACAACAAATGTGCAGTTTTTTGAATCTTTATTTGGAAATAAGTCTTCGAAATGCAGGAAAATCCATAACATTGCAAACAGTGTTGTGATCTTTGATGAAGCACAAATGCTGCCGATGGATTATTTAAAACCTTGTGTTTCTGTTTTGCAGGAGTTGGTTGACAACTATGCTGCAAGTATTGTTTTGTGTACGGCAACACAGCCAGCTCTTGAAATGTTTTTCTCATCTAAAGATAAAATAATAGAATTGTGTCCTCGTATGGAAGAACAGTTTCGTTTTTTTGAGCGTGTTGCTTATGAAAAAATAGGAAAAATTTCTCAAGATGAATTGATCATGCGAATGCAAGGAGATCAAAGAACACTCTGCATTGTGAATACGAAAAAAGCAGCGCAGGAACTGTACAAAAAATTGCAAGGAGAAGGGGAGAGTAATATATATCATCTTTCTACAAATATGTATCCAAAACACAGAAAAAGAGTATTAAATATGATTCGGGAAAGACTGAAAAATAAAGAAAAATGCATTGTAATTTCGACAAGTCTAGTAGAAGCAGGCGTGGATTTGGATTTTGATATTGTCTACAGACAGATTGCAGGTATGGATTCTGTGATTCAGGCAGCTGGAAGATGTAATCGGAATGGAAAGCATGATGTAGCGGAAAGTAAGGTTTATATTTTTGATTTTATAGATGAAAAAAGGGTGGAAAATCAAAAATTACAAATCGAAACGGCAGAATCAGTGTTGCAGGATTATGAAAAAGTAGATGATTTAATAGGAATCGCAGATTATTTTAAACGTCTTTATCATTATCGCGGAGCAAGCCTAGATAAGAAAAATATTATGGGTGAATTTAAATCAATGAGGTTTAATTTTTCAAAAGTAGCCAAAGAATTTAAGCTGATTGAAGAAAATACAAAGCTGATTTTTATTACCAGGGAACTGAAAGCGGAAGAATTGTTGAATGAATTGAAAATAAAAGGAGCATCGAGAGAAAGGCTTCGAGAAGCCGGTCAATATTGTGTTCAGGTTTATGGAGATGAAAGAACCAAAAATAGTTTATTTGATAAGTTATATAGTAACGGAATGATTCGACCAATATCAGAAGATATGCAGAATTTTTATGAACTGGTGTCGCAAAAACAGTATTCTGATGAGTGTGGATTGGATTTTTCAGTAGATGATATGTTGATGATGTGATATTGAATGGGGTGCATGAGAAATTCCTCATACACCCTGATTCGATTAGAATAAGTACTAATATTTCAATCCACTGGTTCTCCAGACAATTACAAGTATAAATGAATTAATTGAATTTGACAATGATATTCATTTGTCGATTGTATAAATTCATTAGAACTTAATATAAAGATGTGCGAAAAGCGTTGATTAATATATGCAAGTGTAGTATAGTGAGATTAAGAAATACCAATAAATCGTAGAAATAATTAAAAGGAGACAATGTATGATTTTATATCATGGAAGTAAAGAAATTGTAGAATTCCCGGAAATCAGGAAAGCACTGTATCATAAGGATTTTTATTTTGGATTTTATTGTACAAGACTTCCGGAACAGGCAAAACGTTGGGCAACACGTTATGGAACGGAAGGAGTGTTAAATTGCTACGAATATACACCTGATGATAAGTTGAAGTATCTGATTTTTGATGAAATGACAGATGAATGGCTTGATTTTATCGTGCATTGCAGAAGTGGGAAATCACATACTTACGATATAGTGGAAGGACCAATGGCGGATGACACTATTTATAATTATATCCAAAATTATATAGATGGAAAAATCTCAAGAGCAGCTTTCTGGGAATTGGCAAAATTTAATCATCCGACACATCAGATTAGCTTTCATACGATATCTGCATTAGATACATTAAAGTTTTTAGGAAGTGAGGAAGTATATGGGAACAAAAAATAATAACAGGCTTTTTTATACGTGTAGCTTGATTGAATATATTGGTCGTCAACAAAAAAGATGTAGAAAAGAGGTGACAGATTTTCTTGGAAAGGAAAGAATTGCCAGGATTTATGAATATGCAGATGTCTTTCACTGTGAACCTATAGAAAAAGTTGCATATGAGTTTTCGGAAGAATGCAAAATAGTAGAGGGGAATTTTGACAACATATCTGCGTGCAAGTATAAGATTCCTGATTACTGGGATATTGGTGAAGTGTATGAACGGTTGATTGAAGACAGCTATTCAGATGCTGAACTATTAGAAGGGATTTGGGAGGTGTATCATTCCTGGATCGATCAATGTATATCGAATTACAATACAGATTTTTATTATCAGCCAAGGGATTATATAGCGGCTTGTTACAAGAAAGGAGAGGTATTATAAGATGGGAATTGGTGTGAAAGTAAAGGTATGGGGAGATTATGCCTTGTTTTCGCGTCCTGAGATGAAAGTAGAACGATGCTCTTATGATGTCATGACACCATCGGCAGCAAGAGGAATTTTGGAAGCAATTTACTGGCATCCAGGAATGAAGTGGATTATTGACAGAATTTATGTGAAAAATCCGATTCGTTTTACAAGTGTCCGAAGGAATGAAGTGAAAAGTAAAGTATCTAAGAATAATGCTTTGCAAGCATATAATGGAGATGAGAGACCATTCTATATAAGCACAAAAGAAGACATTGTTCAAAGAGCATCGTTGATCTTGTGTGATGTATGCTATGTGATAGAAGCTCATTTTGAAATGACCGATAAAGCAAATGAATCTGATAATGCAGGGAAATTTAAGGATATCATTATGCGAAGACTAAAACGGGGTGAATGTTATCATATGCCATATTTTGGATGTAGAGAGTTCCCGGCACAGTTTTGTTTATGTGAGGAAGATGACGTAACAACTATATACAGTGAAGTAGCAGAAAAAGATTTAGGATTTATGTTGTATGATATGGATTATAGTAATTTGGAGAATATTCAACCTATGTTTTTCAGAGCAGTTATGAAGAAAGGGGTAGTAGATCTTACAGATTGTGAGGTGTTTCGATGATTCTGCAAGCTTTGGTAGAGTATTATGAAAATCTTCTTGAGCAAGGGGATGTGACGAAAGCTGGATGGTGTCAGGCTAAAGTGTCACACATAATCGAATTGAATGAGAACGGAACAATAAAAGGAATCAAATCTTTGAAACAAGAAGAGGAGAGGGGAAAAAAGAAAGTCTTAATTGCTCCAATGCTTTCTGTACCTGAAATGGTTATAAGATCCTCTGGGATTTCAGCAAACTTTCTGTGTGATAATGCAAAATATCTGCTTGGAATAGATACGGATGGAACAAAACCTAGAATTATGGATTGCTTTTTGGCAGCAAAGGATAAACATCTTTCGATTTTAGGTAAAGGAGAAAGCACGATGGCAAAAGCTATTTGTGCTTACTTTAGAAACTGGAATCCGGAAACTGCAAAAGAAAATCCCATTTTAAGAGAACATTGGGAAGAGTTAAATGAGGGCGGAAACATTATTTTTGGCATGAGAAATCTGGATGCACAAGATGACGATGAAATAAAATCTTTATGGGAAGAAGTAAGAAATGCAGAAAGTAACGAGCAACAGGGAATTTGTCTGGTAACGGGACAAAAAACTGATATTTCACGTATTCATAAAGGGATAAAAGGAGTTCCGGGAGCACAGTCAAGTGGGGCTGCATTGGTTTCATTTAATGCACCAGCTTTTGAATCTTATGGTAAAGAACAAAGTTATAATGCACCGGTTGGTAAATATGCAGAATTTGCATATACAACAGCACTTAATTATTTACTTAATCAAAGAGAGTATCGCTTTCCATTAGGCGATTCTATGATTGTGTTTTGGGCTGAATCTGGAAAAAAAGAATATCAGGATATGTTTTCGTTAATGTTGAATCCACAATTGGATAACCAAGAAGAGATGAAAAAGCTGTTTGGAAATCTGCAAAGGGGTATCTGGGTAGACTTAGAAGATATCAAGTTAAATATGGAACAAAGATTTTATATTCTTTGTCTGGCACCAAATGCAGCAAGGCTATCAGTTCGCTTTTTTTATCAAAATTCTTTTGGTAATATTATGGAGAATTTGTCCAAGCATTATCAAAGAATGGAAATTATAAAACCTGCCTGGGTTGAATTGGAGTATTTAGGTATTCAAAAAATGTTATTTGAAACGGTGAATCAAAAGTCAAAAGACAAAACTCCGATTCCTAGTATGGCAGCAATGGTATTAAATGCAGTTCTTCAGAATAATAGATATCCGGCAACCCTATATACTGATACATTGATTCGAATTCGTTCAGAACAGGGGAATGTTACATGTGGAAGAGCGGCGATTATAAAAGCAGTTTTAATGAAAAATTATAATTGGAAGGAAGGCGAAAAATTTATGGGATTGAATGAGGAATGTAAAGAAACAGCTTATGTTCTTGGAAGATTGTTCGCGGTATTGGAATTTATTCAAAGAGATGCGAATCCGGGAATTAATGCAACCATCAGAGATCGGTACTTCAATTCTGCATGTGCAACACCGGCCTCTGTATTTCCAATATTAATTAAATTAAAAAATAGTCATATGAAAAAGATAGAAAGAGAATCAGCTGGAACAAAAGTATATTATGAAAAATTGTTAACGGAACTTATAGGTAAAATAGAACTTTCTGAAAATATGGAGGGATTTCCTAGCCGTCTTTCGCTAGAAGAACAAGGAAAATTTATGTTGGGGTATTATCATCAAATACAGAAAAGGTATGAGAAAAAGGAGGAAAAGTAAATGAGCGAGGTAATAAAAAACAGGTATGAGTTTGTCGTATTATTTGATGTGGAAAATGGTAATCCAAATGGAGATCCAGATGCAGGAAATATGCCAAGAATTGATCCGGAAAGTGGTCTTGGTCTTGTTACAGATGTTTGCATTAAGCGAAAAATCCGTAATTATATTGAAACTGTTAAAGAAGGAGAAAAAGGCTATAAAATTTATATCAAAGAAGATGCACCGCTTAACAGAAGTGACCGGGAAGCTTGCAAAGAACTTGGGGTAGAAGAAAGCGACGATAAAAAAGTAACGGAAGCACTTAAAAAACTTAAGAAAAGTGATCCAGACGTGGATCTTAAGTTAAGAGATTACATGTGCGATAATTTTTATGACATTCGCACATTTGGTGCAGTTATGACGACATTTGTGAAAGCTGCCTTAAATTGTGGACAAGTAAGAGGCCCGGTGCAGATTGGTTTTGCAAGAAGTATTGATCCAATTATCAGTCAGGAAGTAACCATTACGAGAGTAGCGATTACAACAGAAAAAGATGCTGAAAATAAGAGTACAGAGATGGGAAGAAAATGTATAGTTCCATATGGATTATACCGAGTAGAAGGATACATTTCTGCAAATTTAGCAAGAAAGGTAACAGGATTTTCAGAGGATGATCTGGAACTCTTATGGGATGCCATTATTAATATGTTTGAAAATGATCACTCAGCTGCAAGAGGAAAAATGGCAGTACGTGAACTGATTGTATTTAAGCATAGTAAAGAATTAGGAGATTGTCCGGCATATAAATTATTTGATGCGGTAGAAGTATTAAAAAAGGAGAATGTGGAATATCCAAGAAAATATCAGGATTATAGTGTGTGTGTTCATGAAGAAGCTATTCCGGATTCAGTTGAAGTGAAAAGGATGATTTAATGGAATATAATGAAGATGACTATTTGATGTTGTCGGGAATACAACATTTTAAATTTTGTCGGAGGCAATGGGCATTAATTCATATTGAACAACAATGGGAAGAAAATGTTCATACTGTTATTGGTGAGTTAATGCATAAAAAAGTGCATGATCCGATGAGTAAAGAAAAACGAAAAGATACAATTATTGTAAGAGCTCTTCCAATAGCATCCAGAAAAATGGGCATTTCAGGAGAGTGTGATGTTGTAGAATTTCATAAGTGTGAGGATGGTATTTCGTTATTTGGACATCGGGGATTATATTCAGTATTTCCAGTAGAGTATAAAAAAGGAAAACCCAAAATTACAGAAGAGGACAAACTACAACTTACAGCACAGGCAATGTGTTTGGAGGAAATGTTTTCGACTGAAATATCAGAAGGTGCTATTTTTTATGGAGAGACCAGAAGACGAGAAAAGGTACTGTTTTCACAAGAACTCAGGGATGAAGTGAAAGAGTTATTTGATGAAATGCATCAGTATTATAGCAGAGGATATACTCCTAAGGTGAAAAAAAGCAAATCATGTAATAACTGTTCATTAAAAGAAATATGTCTCCCTAAGTTAGAAAAGACAACTTCAGTGACTGCTTATATAACGCAGTCACTAAAGGAGGATGTAAAGTGAAAAAATTATTAAATACTTTATATGTGACATCTGAAAATAGTTATTTGGGACTGGAAGGAGAAACAATTGTAGTATATGACAATCAAACGGAAATCGGTCGGTTGCCATTACACAATTTGGAAAGTGTTGTATCATTTGGATATCGGGGAACAAGTCCGGCACTAATGGGCGCTTGTGCAGAACGAAATATTTCTATATGCTATTTAAGCCCACAAGGAAAGTTTTTGGCAAGAGTATCTGGAAAAACAAAAGGAAATGTTTTTTTACGAGAACAACAATATAAGAGTTGTAAGGATGAAGATATCAGTCTTCAAATTGCAAAAAACTGTATTTTAGGCAAAGTATACAATGCAAGATGGGTCCTAGAAAGAGCTGTGCGCGATCATGAAATGCAAATTGATTCAGAACGTGTAAAAAAAGCATCTTTGCAATTGAAGAATGCCTTAGATTTAATACAAAAAGCAGAGTCGAAAGAGCAGTTACGAGGATATGAAGGCGAGAGTGCCAGCATTTATTTTGGTGTTTTTGATGAATTGATATTACAACAGAAAAAAGATTTTGCATTTAGTGGACGTAATAAAAGACCGCCGTTAGATAATGTAAATGCGATGCTTTCATTTGTTTATACTTTATTAACGAATCAAATTGCTTCAGCACTAGAGACTGTTGGGCTAGATCCATATGTTGGATATCTTCATACAGAGCGACCAGGCAGAGTGTCACTTGCGCTTGATTTGATAGAAGAATTTCGGTCTGTATATGCAGATCGCTTTGTATTATCATTAATTAATAAGAAAATTGTAAATAGTAAAAACTTTTCTCGTAAAGAAAATGGTGCAGTTTTGATGAATGATGATTTGCGAAAAAAGGTATTAGTAGAATGGCAAAATAAGAAAAAAGAAGTTATTACACATCCATTTTTGAAAGAAAAAGTCGAATGGGGAATGCTTCCGTATGTACAAGCTATGTTGCTTGCCAGATATTTGCGTGGTGATTTAGATGGATATCCAGTATTTCTTTGGAAATGAGGTAAATTAATATGCTTGTACTTATTACGTATGATGTTAATACAGAAACTGCATCAGGAAAAAAACGATTAAGGAAAGTGGCAAAACAATGCGAAAACTATGGAAGACGTGTTCAAAATTCGGTATTTGAATGCATTTTAGACCAAGCACAAAGCGTTATGTTAAAACAAATCTTAAGTGATATTATTGATGAAAATGTAGACAGTTTACGTTTTTATTATTTGGGCAATAAATATCAGACAAAAGTAGAGCATGTTGGAGTTGAACGTGGAATCGCAGTAGACCAGCCACTGATTCTATAAGTCGCAGGTGCGAATATAAAGCTTACATAAATTTATAAGGTGATTCGCACCCGAAAATAATTTAAAATACTAGCTTTAATTCTACTAATATAGTTTTTGTTAATGTTCAAAGAATTAATCCTAGTAGTATCTGTTGATGTTTCACAATATAAATTTATTATTTTGTGGAATATTGCTGTCGCTCCCTTCGCGGGAGCGTGGATTGAAATGCCGGAGACACAGCAGAAGATACTATGTGCATATGTCGCTCCCTTCGCGGGAGCGTGGATTGAAATAGTAAACAGATTGAAGAAGCGCAGGCTAACGGAGGTCGCTCCCTTCGCGGGAGCGTGGATTGAAATTTTGTTACTATAAGTTGCTTGTGGTATGTTTAGCGTCGCTCCCTTCGCGGGAGCGTGGATTGAAATTGATGCAGTAGGAGTTTTGTTACATGATGTTGAGTCGCTCCCTTCGCGGGAGCGTGGATTGAAATTTGTATTTCGTCCCATAAGTAACCACCTGTAACTGTCGCTCCCTTCGCGGGAGCGTGGATTGAAATCTAAGACTTGTATTAGCGGTATAATTTACGTGTGGTCGCTCCCTTCGCGGGAGCGTGGATTGAAATTCCTTTACTATTGTTTAAAAATGTGTGTCTTGAAGTCGCTCCCTTCGCGGGAGCGTGGATTGAAATATTCTGTGTCATTAATGCTCTTGTTGCATCACCATGTCGCTCCCTTCGCGGGAGCGTGGATTGAAATGCTGATTTTATTGTAGCAGGAACCATGTTGGCAGGTCGCTCCCTTCGCGGGAGCGTGGATTGAAATTGCTCCGGGTACAGCTGATTGAGTATCACAGCAAGGTCGCTCCCTTCGCGGGAGCGTGGATTGAAATCCGCATATACCGGCTATTGCATTCAAGCTCCAACCGTCGCTCCCTTCGCGGGAGCGTGGATTGAAATTAAGGTTATCGGATATATGAGAAATAACACAGAGTCGCTCCCTTCGCGGGAGCGTGGATTGAAATCCGGTAAAAACCAATTTATTTACTCCCGGCTTCAGTCGCTCCCTTCGCGGGAGTGTGGATTGAAATCTGAATAGAAAAAGCTACTGCAATCACAATAAACGTCGCTCCCTTCGCGGGAGCGAGGATTGAAATGCTGAATTGGAGCGTAAATTGACATCTGAGCGTGGTCGCTCCCTTCGCGGGAGCGTGGATTGAAATAGCTTCGGTGAATCCGTATCCTACTGCTCCAGAAGTCGCTCCCTTCGCGGGAGCGAGGATTGAAATATGGCTAGAATGGAAGCACAGGAAGTTATTGATGACGCTTCTTTTGCAGAAGTGTATGATTGAAATGCAACATCAAAAGAATAATCGTTAGAGTTATCCTGGTCATTCCTGAGTCTGTTATGGTCAAGAGTGGGGATTAAATGAATACAATACAGAGGACAGAGTTATTCAGGATAATTGAAGAATCTAGAGTTCAGTAGTAAAATTGGTATCATCAGAAATACAATAAAAAATGAATAGCTTCCTGTATAATTCAAAGTGTAGAAAATAAATGATTTTACAAAAATAGATACCTAAGTTAAACTGTCATTGCTGACCGGCCAGTGAGCAAATGAACAGAATAAGGAAGGTATCTACAAATGAATTCTACACAAAATAAGAAGATTGAGCAAGTAAAAGAAACAACAATGATTGTCGGCATTGATATTGGCAGTGAAAAGCATTATTTCAGAGCTTTTAACTGGAGAGGCATCAAGCTTACCAGAAAGCCTGTAGCGTTTTCAAACTCTATGGAGGGATTCAACAGCTTTTACAATACGATTGTGGAACTGATGCAGAAAAGTGAACTTGAAGAGGCACTGGTAGGAATAGAACCAACCGGTCACTACTGGTTTGATCTTGGGCAGTTCATGGGCGAAAAGAACATAAAGTTTGTGATGGTAAATCCGCACCATGTGCATAAGACCAAAGAATTAGATGACAACAGTCCATCTAAAAATGACAGAAAAGATCCTCGTGTTATTGCAGGGCTTGTAAGGGATGGACGGTATTTTTATTCATATATGCCGACAGGTGTATATGCAGAACTGCGGAATGCGTCAAACCGCCGGTTTGTGCTTGTAGAAGAACAGACAAGGGCGAAGAACCGTCTGCAGAAGTGGATTGCAGTGTATTTTCCGGAATATAAGGGGATTTATACACACATAGATGCGAAGGGAGGGCTACTGGTGTTAAAACAGGCACCAACTCCTGAGGAGATAGTAAGACTCGGAGTAGAAGGTATCATAAAGATATGGAAAGACGCTAAACTCCGAGAAAATGGGCATAAGAAGGATATGTTGATTCTGAATGCAGCCATAGCATAGGATTAAAGGCAGGCCTTACAGAAGCCAGAATGGAGATACAGGATCTGATAGAGGATTATGAACTCCAGACAAAACGCCTTGAACGGGTCAATGACCTAATCAAAGAACTATGCCAGCAGATCAGGTATGCGGATAAGCTGCTTGAAATAAAAGGTATAGGAATAATAACAGTAGCTGGTTTCATAGCAGAAGTCGGTGATATCACGCGCTTCGATAGAACGAAAGAACTTCAGAAACTAGCAGGATTGGAACTGGTGGCAGATAGCTCTGGCAAGCACAATGGAAAGACAAAGATAAGCAAAAGAGGGCGCAAGCGTCTCAGATATCTTCTTTTCGAGGCAGCGGTATCGGTGGTGGGAAAGAATGAAGAATTCAAAGAAATCCACAGGTATTATACCACCAGAGAAAAGAATCCATTAAAAAAGATGCAGTCGCTGATAGCAGTAGCATGTAAGCTGATAAGAGTATTCCATGTGATCCTTACCAAGGGAATCAGTTATGATGCATCAAAGATGTTGAAAGATATTCGACATCCGGGAGAGCAGTTAAAGGCTGCATAACCGAGCAAAAAAGAACAACCATAATGATTATAGGAAGCGTCCACCGACAGGTGCTGTAATCGGAGTGTTTGGATCAGTGATGAAAGTACAAAGAATGAGCTGGTAGCCGGCAGGAATTTTCTCCGGAGGGCATGACCCTGATGAATAGCTAAGCTGGCACCCTGGTTATGGACAGGCAGAACGAAGGAAGTGAGGACCCACCGTAAGGAGGAAGATCCTGTTGGACATGAGAGGTGAGCTGCCATATAGGGATGGGTACACATCGAGGCCATTTAGAACGAATAGTGATGACGTTTTATTTGGTGCACTCATTATTACTATATATCTGCCATGTATGAGGTAAAGATCACTCCATAACCTTAGTTCTATTCAATGACAGGTATCAAAAAGTATTGAATTTATTGAAAAAACACTTGATTATATGGAGAGAGTGTGTATGAAAAACTGTTACAAAAAGGTCAGATAATGTCTAATGTTCATTACTAAAGTGTGATAAAATAATGAAAAATATCGAAATAATAAATACAATTCACAAGTTAGGAAGGAGCATTGTCAATATGAGATTAGAGGGAAAAGTAGCAATTGTAACTGCGGCAACTAGAGGAATTGGACTTGCATGCGTACAACGTCTGGCAAGAGAAGGTGCAACTGTTTATATCGGTGCGAGAAATATGGAACGTGCGGCAAATCGTGCAGAGGAATTAAACAAAGAAGGATGTAACGTGAAAACAGTATATAACGATGCAACCGAAAAGGAAACTTACCTTTCTATGGTAGAAGAGGTTATAAAGAATGAAGGAAAGATTGATATTCTGGTAAATAATTTTGGAACCTCGAATCCGCAGAAGGACAGAGATATCAAAACAACCGAGTACGAAGAGTATATCCGTACGATTGATACAAACCTTGCCAGTGTATTTATGACCAGTCAGGCGGTAATTCCGCATATGGCAGAAAATGGCGGTGGAAGCATTATTAATATTTCTTCTATCGGAGGTCTCCGCCCGGATATTTCCCAGATTGCTTATGGAACCAGCAAGGCAGCAATTAATTATCTGACGAAACTAATTGCAACACAGTGCGCCAGAGATAACATCCGCTGCAATGCTGTATTACCGGGAATGACAGCAACGGAAGCTGTATCTGGAAATCTGACACCGGAATTCCAGGAGTTTTTCTTAAAACATATTCCGATCAAGAGAATGGCGACACCGGAAGAGATTGCAGGAGCAGTAGCATACTTTGCCAGTGATGACGCTGCATATACAACAGGACAGATCATGGATGTATCTGGTGGATTTGGAATGCCAACGCCGATTTTTGGTGACATGATTGAAATGAAGAATAAGAGGTAAATAAAGATAAATGTAGAGTCTCCCGGGAATGAGCATAATTTCCCGGGAGATTTTTGCGTATATGCGATTAATAGGTAGAAAATATCTGGATGAGAATGTGAGAAAGTAAATTATGCATGCATGATGGTGGAAATAAGTGGTAACTTCCATACGTAAGAATGTAACTATATGGAAAAATATCATGTGTTAAAATGTGAATTGTACAAAATGACGTGAAAATTATAAAAATAAATGCCAAATTATCACAAATATCTAAATTGAAGAAAATATAAAAACAATGTTGACAATTCGTATGCCCTTGTGATATATTAATCTAGCTGTCGCGAGAGACAAGGCCGTGAGGTAACAGAGTCAACGCGGAAGACAGTATTGCAGATATATAATAATAGAAGATATGCATGAGCAGGAATGCAAGAGCGTATGTTGAACAAGTTATATATCGGGAAATGATTCGGTATGAATTGTTTTTGAAAACTTTCAAGATTGACGGAAGTTCATGAAAGTCGGTTTTGAAAAAAGAATAAAATAACAGTTGACAAACACAACTGAGTATGATATTCTAAATAAGCTGTCGCTGAGGCAAACGAATGTTTGAAACAAAGATAGCAATGATCGGTTGAAAAGCTGATCGGAAAAAAGTTTAAAAAGTTCTTGACAAACGTCAACGAATATGATAAACTAAATGAGCCGATTTTAAACGGCGAAACAAAAAGAACCTTGATAATTAAACAATAGACAACAACCCTGAAAATTCTAAAGAGAATTATTCAGAACAGACATTTAATGTCGAACCTTAAAACAGTAAAGGGGATAAGAAAGCTAGTAGTTTTCTTGAACTGGAACGAACTTGATTTTAAGTCCGAGTCAAATCGGAATTAAAGATTTTTAACGAGAGTTTGATCCTGGCTCAGGATGAACGCTGGCGGCGTGCTTAAC
>OLPV01001995.1_pt1 | contig 14161 bp, 10 predicted proteins | sample 1671961 | NCBI WGS metagenome assembly OLPV01 (sample SAMEA3136630, study PRJEB25190) | human gut metagenome | biome: human gut; feature: human-associated habitat; material: faeces | place: Austria | collected 2013
GGATCTTTTGCCCCGACTGTGCAGTTTGAAAAGCTTGAAATACATACAGTATTCCTACGCTTTTCAAACTTTCATTCGTGCCAAAATCTCTCGCCGCCAGCTCTTGCCGATTTAATCAGAGCTTCCCTAAAACCGAAGCACCCCGGATTTTCCGGGGTGCTTTTTTGCCCCTGGAAAAATCCCTGCCGGTATGCTATAATAATCCAAATCTACGCCTTTTGGGAGGAGCACTATGCTGCCGGAAGCTTTTTTGCAGAGAATGGAAGCCCAGTTGGGGTCGGAATACCCGGCCTTTCTGGAAAGCCTGGAGCGGCCCCGGGCGGTGGCGCTCCGTTTTAACCCGATGAAAGGGGAGCGGCCGGTGCTGCCCTTTGTGGGCGCGCCGGTGCCCTGGGAGCCGGAGGGCTTCTATTACGACCCGGAGACCCGGCCGGGACTGCACGTTTACCACGAGGCAGGCGTATACTACCTACAGGAGGCCAGTGCCATGGCGCCGGTGGCGCTGCTGGATCCGAAGCCCGGCGAGCGGGTCTGCGATCTGTGCGCCGCCCCCGGAGGCAAGACCACCCAGATTGCCGGGCGGATGCTGGGGCAGGGCTTCCTGGTGTGCAACGAAATCAATCCCAAGCGGGCGAAAATTCTTTCCCGGAATATCGAGCGGATGGGGGTTGCCAACGCCCTGGTGACGAATGAGCACCCGGAGACGTTAGCCAGCCGATTCCCCGGCTTCTTCGACCGGGTGCTGGTGGATGCCCCCTGCTCCGGAGAGGGCATGTTCCGCAAGGAGGAAGCCGCTGTCACCGACTGGAGCCAGGAGACGGTTCAGATGTGCGCCCGCCGCCAGCGGGAGATTCTGGACAGTGCCGCCCGGCTGGTAAGACCCGGAGGCCGTCTGGTGTATTCCACCTGCACCTTCGCCCCGGAGGAGGACGAGAAAACCGTGGCGGCCTTCCTGGAAGCCAATCCGGAATTCACCCCGGAGCCGGTGGAGGCTCCCTGGTTTGTTCCCGGGGAGAACGCCAGCTACCGGATGTGGCCCCACAAGCTGCTGGGGGAGGGGCATTTTGCCGCGGTGCTTCGGAAAACCCAGGGAGAATCGGGAGAGGTTCCGGCCTGCCCCGGGGAAAAATGCCCCAAAGCCTGGGAAAGCTTTGCCAAAGAGCTGGACATCACCCTGCCTGAGGGCAAGGCGGTGTCCTTCGGACAGAGCCTGTACTGGGCACCGATGGAGCTGCCGGAGCTGAACCGGCTGAAGGTTCTGCGCCCCGGACTGGAGCTGGGCACCGAACGAAAGGGGCGGTTCGAGCCTGCCCATGCCCTGGCTCTGTGGCTGAAAACCTGTGCGGTTGCGGAGAGCTTTCCCCCGGAGGGCCCGGAAATGAAGGCTTACCTGCACGGCGACGTAGTGCCCTCCGGGAAAAAGGGCTGGTGCCTGGTTCAGGCCGGGGGCTATGCCATCGGCTGGGGAAAAGGCGACGGTTCGGTTCTGAAAAACCACTATCCCAAGGGCCTGCGCCGGTAATTTCCTACCTCAGAATTAGCACTTTACAGAAATTGTGTAGTGTGCTATACTATTATAGCCCGTGTGGGCGTTTTTTGAAATCATCACAAGGAGAGGGTATCCTTGGCAAGATATGAAATTCATGGCGGCAAGCCGCTGAACGGAAGCGTTCTGATCAGCGGCGCGAAAAATGCCGCGGTTGCGATTTTACCGGCCGCGCTGCTGGTCAGCGGAAAATGCCGGATTGAAAATGTGCCGGATATTTCCGATGTCCGGATTCTACTCGACATTCTGGAGGGCATGGGCGCAAAGGTGGAGCATCCGGAGACCAGCGTGGTGGAGATTGACTGCTCCGGCGTCACCTGCTCCGAGCCCGACGGCGAGCTGGTTCGGCGGATGCGGGCAAGCTACTATCTGATGGGAGCCTTGCTCGGCCGGTTCGGCAAGGCCAGAGTGGCGCTGCCCGGCGGCTGCAACTTCGCCTCCCGTCCCATTGACCAGCACATCAAGGGCTTTGAGGCTCTGGGAGCGGTGGTGGACGAAACCGAGGAGTATGTGAGCCTGGAGCCCGGCGAGGAGGGCCTGCGGGGCGGACGCATCAGCCTGGACATGGCGAGCGTAGGCGCCACCGTGAACATTATGCTGGCGGCCTCCCTGATTCCCGGACAGACCATCATCGAAACCGCCGCGAAGGAGCCCCACATTGTGGATCTGGCCAACTTCCTGAATACCATGGGCGCCCGGATTACCGGCGCGGGCACGGATACCATTAAAATTCGGGGGGTCAACGCCCTTCGGGGAGGTACCTATGCCATCATCCCCGACCAGATCGAGGCCGGGACTTACATGGCGGCTGTCACCGCCGCCGGGGGCAATATCCTGGTTCAGAACGTAATCCCCAAGCATATGGAGTGCATCACCTCCAAGCTTCGGGAAATGGGCGCCCGGATCATCAACTATGACGATGCCATCCGGGTCATCCGTACCGGCCCTCTGCGCAAGACCACCGTGAAGACCCAACCCTATCCCGGCTTTCCCACGGATATGCAGGCTCAGGTCTGCGTGTGCATGGCGCTGGCAAACGGCGTCAGCCGACTGACGGAGAGCGTCTACGAGACCCGGTTCTTCGGCTACTGCACGGAGCTGGAGACCATGGGAGCCAGAATCCGCATCAGCGGCAAGACGGCTACGGTTACAGGGGTGGAAAAGCTCCGGGGCGCTGAGGTTTACGCCCACGACCTGCGGGCGGGCGCGGCTCTGGTAATCGCGGGACTGGCTGCCGAGGGCACTACCTATGTGGAGCACATCCATTTTATCGAGCGGGGCTACGAGAACATCGTAGGCAAGCTCACCGCCCTGGGGGCGGACATCCGCAGAACGGAAGAATAAGGGAAAAGCCGGGTCACTGACCCGGCTTTTCGGACTGTTGAAAAACCATGTCATTGCGAGGCAGTGCGCACACTGCCGTGGCAATCCCCCGAATTTTCAAACATTTTAGATCCTAAACCAGTGATTTTTACTTCTATCCGGTGGATTCCCACACCAGTCTGCGATATATTACGGTATGATTGCCACTGGCAATCATCACTATTTTAATTCGCTGCGCGGAGCACCACTGGTTCGGAATGACAACGTATATTGGGGGCTTTTTTGACACGCTGAAAAGCCGGGTCACTGACCCGGCTTTCGCTAAAAGGAGATTCTATGAAAGAGGAATTTACCCGCACGGAAATGCTGTTGGGCACAGATGCCGTAAAGGCCCTGGAAAAGGCGAGGGTGGCGGTGTTCGGCCTGGGCGGAGTAGGCGGCTACACGGTGGAGGCCCTGGCCAGAGCCGGAGTGGGAAGCCTGGTGCTTGTGGACAAGGACACGGTAAGCCTTTCCAATCTGAACCGGCAGCTGCTGGCCACCCACGCTACGGTGGGGATGCTGAAAACCGAGGCCGCCAGGCTCCGGATTCTGGACATCAATCCGGACTGCCGGGTTACTGCCTATCCCATTTTCTACACCAGGGAAACGGCGGAGGATTTTGACTTTTCCGGCCTTTCCTATATTGTGGATGCCATCGACACGGTAAGCGCCAAGCTGGCTCTGATCGAGCGGGCAAAGGAGACGGGTGTCCCCATTATCTCCTGCATGGGCACGGGAAACAAGCTGGACGCCTCTGCCTTTCAGGTGGCGGACATTTCCAAAACCGCCGTGTGTCCGCTGGCTCGGGTCATGCGCCGGGAGCTGGGCAAGCGGGGCATCCGGCACCTGAAGGTGGTCTACTCCCGGGAGGAGGCCTGGAAGCCCTCCGGCTGGGAGGAAGAAGCGGCGGCGCTGGGCAAGCGGCAGATTCCCGGAAGCGTGTCCTTCGTTCCCGGCGCGGCGGGGCTGCTGCTGGCAGGCGAGGTCGTCCGGGATTTGATACGATTTCCTGATTAAAATCTTAATTTTAATCAGGAAGGCATCGCCTGAAGGCGCTGCCAGTTTTGTGATTTATAAGGAAAGAAATCACAAAACAAGTCTCATATGAACTCCATGCCCTTCAGGCAATTAAAATCTTTTTTAAAGATTTTAATTGGAGTTCAGTATGACGGGATATTCCCGCATGTAGAAAATACACAGAAGAACGAAGCGGGTTTTGTACCAAATTGTCGGTTGACAATTTGGTACCGTCCATGCTATAATCTCACGGATAAAGTAAGGTAGCCCCACACGGTTGTCTCCGGGAATCCAGAGGAATTGTGGGGGAGGCCGAGTGCGGCATTCTGCCACCAACGTCTTGCCGCCCAGGCAAGGCATTTTTTTGGGAACTTTAGAAATTTTAGAGACTTTAGAGAGAAAAGGAGACATTTATGACTGAGATGAACAAGGCAAAATGTTATACCTCTTCCCTGATGCCCCGGTTCGCGGAATGTGTCGATGCTTCCATCGCCGATTCCGCGCTTTGCGCATTGAATTGCTCCCGATATGTTATTTTTCCCGGTTTTTGTGACGTGCATGTGCATTTCAGAGAGCCGGGATTTTCTTATAAGGAGACAATTGCCACGGGAAGCCTGGCCTCTGCCCACGGAGGCTACACCGCCGTATGCACCATGCCCAATCTGAACCCGGTACCGGACAGCGTGGAGCACCTGAACGTTCAGCGGGACATCATCCGGGATACCGCCTGCATCCACGTCTACCCCTACGGAGCCATTACGGTAGGCGAAAAGGGGGAGACCCTGGCAGACCTTGCGGGCATGGCGCCCTTTGTCCCCGGTTTTTCCGACGACGGCCACGGGGTGCAGTCTGATGAGCGGATGCGCCGGGCTATGCTGGAAGCAAAAGCCCTGGGCAAGCCCATTGTCGCCCACTGCGAGGACAATACCCTCCTGCGGGGCGGCTATATCCACGAGGGGGAGTACGCAAAAGCCCACGGCCACCGGGGCATCTGCTCGGAAAGCGAGTGGGGGCAAATAAAGCGTGACCTGGAGCTTGTCCGGGAAACCGGGGCCAAGTACCATGTGTGCCACATTTCCACCAAGGAAAGCGTGGAGCTGATTCGCAAGGCCAAGGCCGAAGGCCTGGACGTGACCTGCGAAACCGGCCCCCATTACCTGGTTATGGACGACAGCGACCTTCGGGAGGAAGGCCGGTTCAAGATGAACCCGCCCCTGCGAAGCGCGGAAGACCGGCAGGCACTTGTTGCGGGACTTCTGGACGGCACCATCGATATGATCGCCACCGACCATGCCCCTCACAGTGCCGAGGAAAAGGCCAAGGGGCTGGAAAAGAGCGCCTTCGGCGTGGTGGGCATTGAAACTGCCTTCCCCATCCTGTATACTTATCTGGTAAAGCCGGGCATTCTGACGATGGAAAAGCTCCTGGAACTGCTGGTAGAGAATCCCAGAAAACGGTTCGGCCTGAGCCTGGGCTGCGACTACTCCATCTGGGACTTGGAGGCGGAGGAGACGGTGAACCCGGACAGCTTCCTGTCCCTGGGAAAGGCTACCCCTTTTGAAGGCTGGAAGGTAAACGGCAAATGCCTTGCCACCGTCTGCGACGGAAAAGTGGTCTACCGGGCAAAGTAGACCCAAAGGCTCCCCCCTTTTGACAATCCCTCAGTCAGCTTCGCTCAGCGTGTCAAAAAAGCCCCCAATATACGTTGTCATTCCAAACCAGTCCGCTTAAGTGGTGTGGGAATCCCCCGGATAGAAGTAAAAGCCACTGGTTTAGGATCTAAAATGTTTGAAAATTCGGGGGATTGCCACGGCAGTGTGCGCACTGCCTCGCAATGACATGGTTTTTCGACAGTCTGAGCTTCGCTGACAGCTCCCTTTACACAAGGAAGCCGGATAGAATTTGCAATCATTGAATTGAAGATACGGAGGAAAATGAGAAATGGCAAAAAGAACGGACATTAAGAAGATTCTGATCATCGGTTCCGGCCCTATCGTCATCGGACAGGCGGCGGAGTTTGACTATGCGGGTACTCAGGCCTGTCTGGCTCTGAAGGAAGAGGGCTATGAGGTGGTGCTGTGCAACTCCAACCCGGCTACCATCATGACCGACACCATCATCGCCGACAAGGTGTACATGGAGCCTTTGACCCTGGAATATGTGGCGAAAATCATCCGCTACGAGCGTCCCGACGCCATCATCCCCGGCATCGGCGGTCAGACCGGCCTGAACCTGGCCATGCAGCTGGAAAAGAAGGGCATTCTCAAGGAGTGCCGGGTGAAGCTGCTGGGCACCTCCAGCGCCTCCATCGAGCAGGCCGAGGACAGAGAGCTCTTCAAGGAGCTGTGCCAGTCCATCGGCGAGCCGGTCATTCCCTCGGAAATCACCTACTCCATTGAGGAGGCCAAGGCGGCGGCTTCCCGGATCGGCTACCCGGTGGTGCTCCGGCCCGCCTTCACCCTGGGCGGTACCGGCGGCGGCTTCGCCTATGACGAGGCGGAGCTGGAAGAGATCGGCCTGAACGCCTTCTCCCTGTCTCCTGTCCACCAGGTGCTGGTGGAAAAGTCCGTGAAGGGCTATAAGGAAATCGAGTTTGAGGTCATGCGGGATTCCAACAACCATGCCATCACCATCTGCGGCATGGAGAACATCGATCCCGTGGGCGTGCACACCGGCGACTCCATGGTGGTGGCTCCCATTATGACGTTGAGCAAGGAAGACGAGAAAATGCTCAACGACTCCGCCATCAAGCTCATCAAGGAGCTGAAAATCGAGGGCGGCTGCAACGTTCAGTTTGCCCTGAACCCCAATTCCTCCGAGTATTACCTCATCGAGGTCAACCCCAGAGTGTCCCGTTCCTCCGCCCTGGCCTCCAAGGCCTCCGGCTACCCCATTGCCCGGGTCACCGCGAAAATCGCCGTGGGCATGGCCCTGGAGGACATCAAGATCGCCAATACCAACGCCGCCTTTGAGCCCAGCCTGGACTATGTCATCGCCAAGCTCCCCCGGTTCCCCTTCGACAAGTTTGCCACTGCCTCCAATGAGCTGGGCACCCAGATGAAGGCCACCGGCGAGGTCATGGGCATCGGCGCCAACCTGGAGGAGGCCCTTCTCAAGGGCATCCGCTCTCTGGAAAGCGGCGAGAACCACATCTATCACCCCAAGTTCAACGACATGTCCGTGGAGGAAATGCTGGAGTACATCAGCAAGTTCCGCTCCGACAATGTGTTCGCCATCGCCGAGCTGTTCTACCACGGCGTCAGCGTGGAGAAGATCTACGAGCTGACCCAGATCAACCCCTATTTCCTGGGCGCCATCAAGAACATTGTGGACATGGAGGAGACCCTGAAGCTCCACGTCAACGACCCGGAATATCTGCGCAAGGCCAAGGTCATGGGCTTCAGCGACAAGTATATTGCCCGTCTTTGGAAGGAAACCGAGCTGGACGTGTACAATGTCCGAAAAGCAAACGGCATTTTCCCTGCCTTCCGGATGGTGGATACCTGCCACACCGGAGCCTATATCCCTTACTTCTATTCCTCCTACACCGGTGCCAACGACTCCCGGCTTACCGACCGGAAGAAGATCGTGGTGCTGGGCGCCGGCCCCATCCGCATCGGCCAGGGCGTGGAGTTCGATTACTCCACCGTCCATGCCGTCATGACCATCCGCAAGGCTGGCTATGAGGCCATCATCATCAACAACAACCCGGAGACCGTCTCCACCGACTACACCACCGCCGATAAGCTGTACTTCGAGCCCCTGACTCCCGAGGATGTGATGAACATCATCGAATTCGAGAAGCCCGAGGGAGTCATCGCTTCCCTGGGCGGCCAGACCGCCATCAACCTGGCTCAGCCCCTCCACGATCGGGGGGTGAAGATCATCGGCACCGACTGCGACGCCATCGACCGGGCCGAGGATCGGAACGAATTTGAAAAGCTGCTGAACGAGCTGAACATCCCCAGAGCCAAGGGCAAGGCCGTGACGAAGCTGGAAGACGGCATTGCCGCCGCCGAGGAGATCGGCTATCCTGTGCTGGTGCGCCCCTCCTTCGTCCTGGGCGGTCGGGCCATGCAGATCGTCGCCAACGAGCGGCAGCTGCGCCACTACCTGAAAAACGCCGTGGAGATCGACGAGGACAAGCCCGTACTGGTGGATAAGTACATCCAGGGTCGGGAAGTGGAGGTGGATGCCATCTGCGACGGCCGGGACGTGTTCGTCCCCGGTATCATGGAGCTGGTGGAGCGCACCGGCGTTCACTCCGGCGACTCCATTTCCGTCTATCCTCCCTTCTCCATCTCCGACAAGGTCAAGGGCATCATCCTCCAGTACGCCAAGAAGCTGGGTCTCGGCATCGGCATTGTGGGTCTTTTCAACATTCAGTTCATTGTGGATGCCCAGGACAATGTGTACATCATCGAGGTCAACCCCCGTTCCTCCCGGACGGTGCCCTTCCTGTCCAAGGCCACGGGCTACTCTCTGGCAGACATCGCCACCGAGGTCATTCTGGGCAAGAGCCTGAAGGAGCAGGGCTTCTTCGACATCTATCCCGAGGAAAAGAAGCGCTGGTACGTCAAGGCTCCCGTGTTCTCCTTCAATAAGATCCGGGGTCTGGACGCCTATCTGTCCCCCGAAATGAAGTCCACCGGCGAGGCCATCGGCTATGACAAGACCATGACCCGTGCCCTTTACAAGGCGCTGCAGGCTGCGGGCATGAAGCTGCAAAACTACGGCACCGTCCTGTGCACCATTGCCGACAAGGACAAGGAAGAGGCACTGCCCCTGATTCGCCGGTTCTATCAGCTGGGCTTCAACATTGAAGCCACCTCCGGTACCGCCGCCTTCCTGAAGCGGAACGGCATCCGCACCCACGCCCTGGCCAAGATCAGCGACGGCAGCGACCAGATTCCCAACGCCCTGCGTCAGGGTCACATCGCCTACGTCATCAACACCCGGGATCCCGGCGCCAACGAAAATGACGGCATCCAGATTCGCCAGATTGCCACGGAGCACAATGTGACTCTGTTCACGGCACTGGACACCATCAAGGTGCTGCTGGACGTGCTGGAAGAGACCACGCTGACCATCTCCACCATTGACGCAAAATAAAACTTGGATAAGTTCCAGGGTGGACGCAGAACGCGTCCACCCTGGAACCAAACGGGAGAAATTATGAAACAAGGTATTTTCACCATTGAAAGCAACGCTGCCCTGACGGACAGCGTGTACCGGATGGTGCTTTCCGGAGACACCTCCGCCATCACCGCCCCGGGGCAGTTCGTGAATATTCAGCTGTCCGGGAAGTTCCTGCGCCGGCCGATCTCCGTCTGCGACTATGATGAAAAAACCCTTACCATTGTCTACAAAGTGGTGGGCAAGGGGACGGCGCAGATGGCGGCCATGCAGGCAGGGGAGACCCTGGACATCCTGACAGGCCTCGGAAACGGCTATGACCTGAGCCTGACGGGAGACGCCCCCGTGCTGCTGGGCGGCGGCGTGGGCGTGCCGCCGATGTACAACCTGGCGAAAAAGCTGCTGGCTCAGGGGAAAAAAGTTACCGTGATTCTGGGCTTTAACACCAAAAGCGAGATTTTCTATGAGCAGGAATTCAAAGATTTGGGCTGTACCGTCACCGTCACCACCGTGGACGGCAGCTACGGCAAAAAGGGCTTCGTCACCGACGCCCTGCCGGAAGCGTACACCCATTTCTGCTGCTGCGGCCCGGAGCCGATGCTGAAGGCCGTCTATCGGGCCACCAACACCTCCGGCCAGATGAGCTTTGAGGAGCGGATGGGCTGCGGCTTCGGCGCCTGCATGGGCTGCTCCTGCAAGACCCTGACGGGCTACAAGCGAATCTGCAAGGACGGCCCCGTCATGCGGAAGGAGGAGATTTTATGGGAAGCCTGAGCGTAAATTTGTGCGGCATTGAACTTTCCAATCCCGTGATTCCCGCCTCCGGCACCTTCGGCTACGGCTACGAGTACGCCGAGCTTTACGACATCAACGAGCTTGGCACCTTCTCCTTCAAGGGAACCACCAAGGATGCCCGGTTCGGAAACCCCACCCCCCGAATCGCCGAGTGCACCGCCGGTATGATCAACGCCGTGGGCTTGCAGAATCCCGGGGTGGAGGCGGTGATTGCCCGGGAGCTTCCGAAATTGAAGAAAGTTTTCCACAAGCCGGTAATGGCCAACGTGTCCGGCTTTTCCGTTGCCGACTACGCCTACACCTGCGAAAAGCTGGACAAAGAGCCCCAGGTGGGCTGGTTGGAGGTCAACGTCAGCTGCCCCAATGTTCACGGCGGCGGCATGAGCTTCGGCACCTGCCCGGAAGCGGCCGCCGAGGTCACCCGGGCGGTGAAGGCCGTGACGAAAAAACCCGTCATCATCAAGCTTTCCCCCAATGTGACGGACATTGTGTCCATTGCCAAGGCCTGTGAGGAAGCCGGAGCCGACGGCATCAGCCTGATCAACACCATGCTTGGGATGCGCATCAACCTGCGTACCCGCAGACCTGTGATTGCCAATACCATGGGCGGCTTCTCCGGCCCTGCCATCTTCCCGGTGGCGGTGCGGATGGTCTACCAGGTGGCCAAGGCGGTGAAAATCCCGGTGGTCGGCATGGGCGGCGTGCAGTCGGCTGAGGACGTAATCGAAATGATGCTGGCAGGAGCCACCGCCGTGGAGGTGGGAGCTGCCAATCTGGTAAACCCCTTCGCCAGCCGGGACATTGTCCGGGCGCTGCCGGAAACCATGGCAAAATACGGAATCGAAAATTTAAGTGAGATTATAGGAGGCGTAAAGTAAATGGGTAAGGATGTAATCGTAGCCTGCGATTTTTCCAGCGCGGAGGCAACCTTTGCCTTCCTGGACAAGTTCACCGGGCGCAAGCCCTTCGTGAAAATCGGCATGGAGCTGTACTATGCCGAGGGCCCCAGCATTGTCCGGGAGCTGAAGGCCAGAGGCCATAAGATTTTCCTGGATTTGAAGCTCCACGACATCCCCAACACCGTGAAGAAGTCCATGGCGGTGCTGAGTAAGTTGGATGTGGACATTACGAATCTTCACGCCGCGGGCACCACCGCCATGATGCGCGCCGCCCTGGAGGGTCTGACCCGGCCTGACGGCACCCGGCCGCTGCTCATCGCCGTGACCCAGCTGACCTCCACCGATCAGGAGGCCATGGAGCGGGACTTGCTCATTCACGAGCCCATTGACCAGGTGGTCATGCACTACGCCGAGACCGCCAAGAACGCCGGTCTGGACGGGGTGGTCTGCTCCCCCCTGGAAGCCCGGAAGGTTCACGACCGGTGCGGACGTAATTTCCTCACCGTCACCCCCGGCGTTCGTTTTGCCGACGGGGACGTGGGCGATCAGAAGCGGGTCATGACCCCCGCCGCCGCCAAGGCCATCGGCTCCGACTATATCGTGGTGGGTCGTCCCATCACCGCCGCCGCTGACCCGGTGGCCGCCTACGAGCGGTGTCTGGCCGAGTTCGTAGATTAACCCCTGCCTTCCCCTGGGGGAAGGTGCCGCCGCAGCGGCGGATGAGGGCAAACGTGTTTTTCAGATTATAACAGGAGGGTGTCTCATGGAAAGCTACAAAAGAGAATTCATTCAGTTTCTGGAAAAGGCCGGGGTTCTGCGCTTCGGCGATTTCACCGCCAAATCCGGCCGGAAAATTCCCTATTTCATCAACGCCGGTATGATCAAGACCGGTGAGGAAATCGCCACTCTGGGCGAGTTCTATGCCAGAGCCTACAAGGAAAAGCTGGGCAATCAGAAGGCCGTCCTCTACGGCCCTGCCTACAAGGGCATTTCCATCGCCGTGTCCGCCGCTGTGGCGCTGAGCAAGGACGGCCTGAACGTGCCCTTCTTCTTCAACCGGAAGGAAGCCAAGGATCACGGCGAGGGCGGCGTGTTCGTGGGCTATGTGCCCCAGGCCGGGGAGCAGGTGGTCATCGTGGAGGATGTCATCACCGCCGGTACCGCCATCCGGGAGAGCATGGCGATTTTGAGCCAGCTGGAGGGCGTGAAGGTGGCGGCCACCTTCATCATGGTAGACCGGAAGGAACGGGGCAAGGGCGAAAAGCTTGCCATGCAGGAGGTCGAGGAGGAATTCGGCTTCCCGGTGTACTCCGTGGTGGATGTGTATGACATCATCGAGTACCTGAAGGAGGATCCCAAGAACGCCGAGAACGTGGAGCGGATTCAGAACTATCTTGCCGTGAACGGAGCGAAAGTATGAGAAGTCTCAACAGTATTTTGGAGCTGAACGTGGCGGAGCTGGACGGGCTCATCGCCACTGCCAAGGATATCATCGCCCACCCGGAGGCCTACTGGGACAAGTGCGCCCACAAGAAGCTGGCTACCCTGTTTTTTGAGCCCTCCACCCGTACCCGCCTGAGCTTTGAGGCGGCTATGCTGGAGCTGGGCGGCACGGTGCTGGGATTCAGTGAAGCGTCGTCCTCTTCTGCTTCCAAGGGCGAGAGCGTGTCCGACACCGCCCGGATGGTCAGCTGCTACGCCGACATCATCGCTATGCGCCACCCCAAGGAGGGCGCGCCTTACGTTGCCTCCCGGGCGGCTACCGTGCCTGTCATCAACGCCGGTGACGGCGGCCACAACCATCCCACCCAGACCCTGGCGGATCTTCTGACCATCTCCCGGGAAATGGGCCGGCTGGACAATCTGACCATCGGCGTTTGCGGCGACCTGAAATACGGCCGGACGGTGCATTCTCTCATCGAGGCCATGAGCCGGTACGAGGGCAACAAATTTGTGCTGATTTCCCCGGAGGAGCTGAAAATTCCCGGGCATATCCGCTACAATGTGTTCGAAAACAAGAAAATTCCCTACACCGTCACCACCTCCCTGGAAGAGGCCATGCCGAGCCTTGACGTGCTCTACATGACCCGAATCCAGCGGGAACGGTTCGAGGATCCCTGGGAGTACGAGCGGCTGAAGGACAGCTATATCCTGGACGTGGAGAAGATGAAGCTGGCCAAGGAAAAAATGTGCGTCCTGCACCCCCTGCCCCGGGTGAACGAAATCAGCGTGAAGGTGGACGAGGATCCCAGAGCCGCCTATTTCCGCCAGGCGCTCAACGGCAAGTATATGCGCATGGCGCTGATTCTCAAGCTTCTGGAGGAGGCCAAGGAGAATCCGGAGAAGGAGACCATCGACACCTCCGCTCTGGAATACGACCGGGTATGCCGGAATCCCAAGTGCATTTCCCAGACCGAGCAGGAGCTGCCTCAGCTCTTCCGCTGCACGGACAAGGCCGCGGATATCCACCGCTGCGTCTACTGCGAGCAGAGAGGGTAAGATGGGAAATCCCTCGCAGCCGTGCCCGGCTGCGAGGGCTTTGTGCCTGTGATATTAGGGAAACTCTGAATAAATCGTCTGCGGCTGGATAACGGATCTTTTTCTCTATCCGAGCGGTTCCGGAAGTGGGAAATACACAAAGTATTCCTCCACTTCCGGAACCTTCGCCTAGGGAAAAATCTCTCGCTCCCAGCTCTTGCCGATTTGTTCAGAGCTTCCTTAGGACAGGGGGAGGCGGCTGGATGCGCAGAAAAACAGACCGAGATATTCTGAAAGAAAATACCTGGCTGATCTGCGCGTCCTGCGCGCTGATTGTGCTGGGAATTCTCATCGGGCTGTGTCCCTACATTTTTCCGGAGCCCGATTATGACGCATTGGAAGAAAGAGAAGTGACCGTCCAGGCCCTTCGGCACTTTTCCGCTGCCGAAAATTTTCCTTGCATTTTCGCCGGAATTATATTATACTAAGTGGACACCTGCCGGTGTGATGGAATGGTAGACGTAGTGGACTCAAAATCCACCGCTGGCGACAGCGTACCGGTTCGAGTCCGGTCACCGGCACCATCGCCCAAAATCCTTGATTCTCCAGGGATTTTGGGCGTTTTCTTTTGCCAGCGGCAATTGTCAATTCGCCACGATTGTGGAGAAATTCTATCAGATTTTCTATCACTTTTCGCTTTTCTCCTTATCTACACCAAGAAACTGGGCATCTATCTGTGCCAATGCCAATGTTTTCCGGTCACTGAGCTTGTGTGTATACATCAGCGTCGTCGTGAGCTGCGCATGACCTAAAATCTCCTGGATGGTCATAATATCCGTACCGTTTGCATAAAGGATGCTTGCGCAGCTGTGCCCTTACGGTATAATTACGACAAACCGGAAAAGCCCCGTATATCAAGGGTTTT
>OLPV01001998.1_pt1 | contig 14159 bp, 10 predicted proteins | sample 1671961 | NCBI WGS metagenome assembly OLPV01 (sample SAMEA3136630, study PRJEB25190) | human gut metagenome | biome: human gut; feature: human-associated habitat; material: faeces | place: Austria | collected 2013
GAAATATTGAATTTTCAAGGTTCAATACACCATATCGGTGTGGGAAGTTTTAGTTATTTAATAAAGGAGCTCCTTTGAAAAAATGAAATCCATGTGCTGTGTAGATGACCTTCGGTTTCTTTTCCAGTGAACAGAACCGTCCTGCCAGCCGTCCCAGCATTCCCCCTACCGGTGTATGGCAGTGGATCAGCTGAATGTCCTCTTCATTTACGATCTGGATCAGCTGTTTCAGTGCATGATAATTCATTCGGAACATATACGGTGATTTTACAATATCTACATGATGAAAGATGATATTGTGCTCACTCAGCTGTGTTTCTTCATACAGGTAGCCTTTTTCGTTCCTGTTCGATGCATAATGCACTTCATAACCCATTTTCTGTAAGATTTCCACATCATTCATGCAGAATTTTATCAGAAATCCACTTACATGTGTAACAATCAACGCTTTTTTCATACGCTTTCCTACCAGTTTATTCTCCTCAATATTTCCAAAACTCCTCTGCATATTGTTTTCCAAAAATATAATCGTACTGAAGCAGCTTATATTCTTCGTGCATGGCAGCTTCCTCTTCTGACATTTCCGCAATATCTCTGTACGTCTGATCTTTTGAAATGACTATGGATGAGTCTGCCGCTGAATAACAGTTTTTCAACGTTAAAAGATAGTTCCAGAATTCTGTGCTCTTTATATTATATTTTTCAAAGACTGTCGGAAGCAGTTCTCCCATTTCCATGATCCCTGCATCCTCACTATTATTGTTATAATTTGACCACACAAGAAATGGAACTTTGTGTGTCTCATAATCATACTCAAGCTCATCTTCGTTCCAGGAAGATTTTTCCAGGGCACGGTCATTCTTCGGACCTGCATCACTGACGTGATCCCCAAAATAAATGATGATCGTATTCTGATCTGCTGTTCTGAAATAATCCACCAGTTCACCCAGTGCCCGGTCTGATTCATGAAGACCTGTAAGCTGATCCTCAAGGCAGTCTGTTGCAACCTCTCCGTATACATCTGTCGAGAATCCTACTTTTTTCTCTTCGTAAATGCTGTCCTTCCAGTAGCCGCCATGGTTCTGCATCGTCACACCAAACATGAATACAGGCTGGGTTTTGTCTGTTCTGTTTTCGTATTCACTGATCATTTTTTTGTACATGGATTCATCTGATATGTAGTTTCTTATGATCTTTGTGTCTTCAAATGAATCTTCAAAAAATCTCTGGTCAAATCCCATCTTGAGATAAGCATTCTCACGATTATAGTTCGATGACGTATACGGATGAAAAGCCATTGTAGCATATCCCTGGTTCTTGAGGATCCCTACTGCTGAGTAAAAATCTTTTTTGAGATAATTTCCGTATACCATGTAATCACTTGGGAAAAATTCTCCACTGAAGCCCGTCAGGAATTCAAATTCACTTACTACCGTTCCACCATTCAGTACATGTGAAAAAAGTTCCCCGTACATACCCTCTTTCTTGAGGTTTTCGTAAACCGGCAATAATGGTTCATCCAGTTTTATTGTATTCAGTCTTGATGCATCCCAGAAAGACTCACTCATGATCGCGATGATATTCGGAGTTTCTGTCTGCTGTGTTTCACCCGCAGCACTGCCATCCGCATATTTCGCACTGATCGTATCCATCGTTGTCTCATTGTATTTCTGCGGCTTGTCAGCAGGGTTTACATAAGACAGATACTCCAGGAATGCAGGCACAAATCCTCTGGCTTCGTACTGATCTTCCACCTTGAATGTCCTGTAAGTGATATCACTTTCCTCAGAAACATTCTGAACAAAACCTGTATATACATAAAATACCATGCAGAGACAGATAACGATCCCCGTTACCAGTCTCTGTAAAATGCAAAAGCCTTTTTTGGTGGCTTTTGCAAGGAAAAACAGCAGGATCGATACACCGACAGCGATCAAAAGTGCTGCAATTTCCGGAAGCGATACTGCGATTTCATAATTCCCGGCAACACTGAGTGCCTCTTTTGCCATGGAGACATCCCATGGCAGTAATGGCATTCCCCGGTTGGAAAATTTTATGTTGCTGACCGTTTCCAGAAATATGACAACTACCGCTGTAATTCCAAAAGAGATCCAGACTCTTTTGGTGATACAGGTAAGAAGTTGCATGACAAGAAAAATAAGAATGGCCGTTTTTATGAACAGATGGAGCTGTCCTGAAATATAAACCCAGCTGTCTTTGACCGTTCCGTACTGTACAAATACTGCCAATAACTCAAGAAATAATGCAAGAAAAGCATGCAGTATGATCCTGACTGAGATAATCTCGGTATTTTTTTGATTTTTGTTCAGCTTAATGATTCCGACTGTCAGTAAAAGCGCGATCCCAAATGTGATCAGCCATACTGCACCGTGTTCTTCCGGAAATACCCAGATGCTCGTCGTGCATTTGACCGGCACTTCCTTCCAGTCTGTATCTGCATAGAGATCCCTGCTTTCCAGAAGTTTCCCATTGACATAGATATTCACACAGCCTGATCCTACTTCTTCTACGAAAGTCAGTTCCAGACTGTGTACTCCCGGAAGATTCACAAGCAGTTCTGAAGCTCCATCAAGGTCATATGCATACAGGAAATCATTTGCTGAATCATATTTCCAGGTACTTTCAGCTGTATATTCCAGTTTCCCCAGGTTAAGTTCCTGCCCGTTCACTTTAATATCGCTCAGCCTCACATTGTTTCCCAATGCTTTCGGGTTCTGCTCACCTGTTGCAGTAATGTTCACTGTAACAGCTCTGTTGTACAGTGGCAAAACTGCGGAATTGACGATATATACACCTGAAAGTATCATTATCCAGACAGATATAAAAATAAGGAAATTTTTTATTGCATTTTGAGTTATATTTTTCTTCATGATCTTTGTCTCGTTTGTTTTTATCCGATGAATATAGCCAGGATAAACCTGGCTATATTTCTATCACCGGACAATCATTTATTCTTTGATATATGCTGGTTTTATGCCTCTTTACTGCTGTTCCTGAACATCTTCGATCAGCCATTTTTCCAGTCTGCTGTCTTCAATAGAGTCATATGGTCTTGAGAATACTGCACGTCCTGCCGGTGTTCCGTCTTCTGCAAGATCATATCCAAGTACAGATTCGTTATAACTCTGAATGAGGTACATATTATATCCGCTGTAAACAACACGGAATAACTGATTTTCATTATCACTGTCATCTGCCATGATGATCGCATTGGTATCTGGTTCATATTCCAGGCATTTGTGTTCGCCTTCAAGCTGATCTGCCGGATAGATCTTGTATCTGGACTCTTCCTGTGGAACAAATTCAAACTGCTGAGTCTGATCCCATACATTCTCCCATACGATCAGAGTCGGAACTACAAACAGCGGATCTCTGGTGATAGAGAATTTATAGTTTCCGTCAAATCCGGAACCAACAGTCTTGATACCTGTGATATTGTCTACCAGATCACCTTCATGATATACAGGTACATCTGGTTCAGATTCATCTTTTTCGCTCCATCTTACGTACCATTTCTGAGTATCATCATCCATGTTTTCCTCTGAAAGCACGATCGGTGTTCCATCTTCCAGAGTTCCGTCCTGCGGTGCCATAACAGATCCTGCTGCATTTCTGATGATCACTTCATCCATATCTTTTTCATCATCATGACCACAGTATACGAATACCCATTTTTCAGTTCCCATATCGTACATCTCTTCGTACTGTGCCAGTGGTGTTCCGATATCCTGGGAATCCGGAGTTTCAATGAAGCTGTCTGTATGTGCAGCTCGTAAGTTATAGAATCCATCATCTTCTACTTCATCTGTGACAAAAATACGGTTTTTGTTGCTGTCTTCATAGGATTTCAGCACAAGTCCTGCTCCGTTATCGCCAAATCCACTGCTGATTCCCATGATATAGTTTCTGTCTGCTGCATTTTCAAAGATGTAGGTTCCCAAATCCATAGGAATGGTTTCTCCAACATTGCCAGCCTCTGTTGAAGCATCTGCTTCCTGTCCTTCATCTGTTGTTTCTGCTTCCTGTGTTGTGTCTGCAGTCTGTGTTGTTTCAGCAGCTGTCTGTACTTTTTCAACTGGTTCACTGCTGCTTCCGGTGCCACCGGTAAATACCATTGCTGCGCCAAGCGCGATTGCTGCAACTCCTACTACCATAACTCCTATCATTACTCCTTTTTTTTGATTTTTTATATTGATAGCATTCCAGAATTCTTCTATGGTCTGGAATCTTCTACCCGGCTCCAGTTCCAGTGCGGTCATAAGTGCATTTTCTATCTTGGACGGTATTTTTACACCCAGCTTTGATGGTTTTTCAAGAGTGTCCTTAGAACGTCTCTTCATGGACTCTACTGGTTTCTTACCTGTCATACAGAAATACATGGTAGCCGCTACTGCGTAAACATCTGTCCACTGCCCGATCTTTCCATTTCGCATGTACTGTTCCGGCGGTGCATATCCTACTTTATAGCAGATGAAATCTGCATCATCATCTGTGTAAAGGCTTCTTGCTCCACCGAAATCAAGAAGCTTCGCACTTCCGTCATTCAGCATCATGATATTATCCGGGCTGACATCCAGATGTACCACACCAAACTGATGGATCTTGGTCAGCGCGTGGCAGATCGGTTCCATGATCTTCTTTGTTTCTTCAAAAGTAAATGTCTGTTGCTTTACTTTGTTGCGAAGAGTCGTGCCATCAAGATATTCCATTACGATATAGGCAGTATTATTTTCTTCAAAATACTCTTTTACATTGACGATACCTTCATTATCACCCTCATTGAACATGGCAAGAACTCTTGCTTCCTGAAGAAAACGCTTCTTGTTATCCTCGAAGCATTCTCTGTCTCTTGAGCTGACAGAGATATTAGTATCTCTTTCTCTTACAGAGATCCTGCTTAAATACAGTTCCTTGATCGCTACTGTGACCTGAAGATTAAGGTCAAGTGCAATATAAGTGATTCCAAAACCGCCAGCTCCCAGAGCCCTTCCTACCAGATATTTCCCATTCAGTGGTGTAAGCGGCGGAAGCTCGTTTTCCTGCCAGCGATATCTGCTGTTATCAAATCCACAATGTGGGCAAATCCCGTCGGCACGGTCTTTTTCTTTCATACAGTTATAGCAAATCCTATTGAAATCCATTTCCGCTATCCTTCCCTTTTTAATAATTCTCTGATGTTGATTTTCAGTTTATTGATAAATCGCTTTTTGTCAAGAGTGATCCATATCGCAGCCCGTTTCCATTTGGAGCTCTGATTGATAATATCTATCAGCGGCAGATCTGTATAATCAGGTTCCACCGGCTCCGGCTCTGTACATACAGGCGGGATATAGCCCCTGCTTTCCAGATAATTAAGCGCAAACTGCTCGATATTGATCTTTTTTGCAGCTCCATATACAAGATCCTCAAAATAAGATTCTGAGAAAATATGCATGTCCGCTCTTGACGGATGGACCAGAAAGCCCTCAAATGGAAGAGATACTTCCTGTGCTGAATAATCCACCGCTTCTATGTATCCGTCAAACACTTTGAAAAATTCCTCTGCAAAATCACAGGCACCCTCATGAATACTCTTCAGTACATGCAGATCCGGATACTCATGCAGCGGCTCTTCAAATACAGGTTCTGCCTGTCCGTTCTTTCTGGCAAATCCAATGCAGCTGCCCTGAACATCTGACAGGATATGTTCTCTCATCAGTCCGGAGACAGATGGACGGAAATCATAAAAGGAATGTATCTCAAATCCATCTTCATAACGTTTCTGGATGGAGTTTCCATAATCCTCATGGATAAACAGTGCATCTATCGGAAAACCGGCTGCTTCACAGATTGCAGACTGTATCCGTCCACTGTATCCCATGTCAAATAATATATCACCCTTCCGCAGTGCAGAATAGTACTCCCGGACCATTTCTTTTGCTTTTTTGTGTTTTTCCTCAGAATACAGTTCTTTCAGGAAAGATCCAATAAACTTGCGAAAATCTGCCAGAGTCTGAAATGGCTGATCCATGTCCAGTTCTTTTTGCTCTGCATCCTCTCCGGCTTCTGTGGCAAATCCCAGGACCTCCAGAAGTGTCCGCGGTGTATGTCCTCTGTACTCTACCGGAAGCTGATAAAAATTAACTTTATCACGTATCATGACCGGCATCAGAGCCTTGCGGGATGCCTGCATATATTCTGTCTGAACCTCCGGGCACATATGTTCTGCATAAATCTGAAATACCTTCATTGGAAGATATCCATCTCGTGCCAGAAATACCACCCGGTCTCTGCCCTGTTTCTTTATTTCCTGGCTAATCCATTTCGCAGTTCCCATCATATGCATGCCTACCAGATAGTATCCGATCAGATACGGGTCGATATTGAAATCACTCTGCAGATTAAATGTCCTGTACGGGTTGTCAAAATATCTCCTTGCCACTATTGCCTGCATGCAACGAAAACCAGGGTTTTTGATCACTTTTTCGTAATCCAGCATGTCACCGCCGGCCCCTCTGCCTATGTCTGAGCAGTGGTTTGTAACGCAGCCTGCGATCTTGTTCTCAAATATGTCAATCGCCTTTGGAAAAAAGACTGCCTGTATTCCGGCTTTTCCACTTCCCTCAATATCTGCTCGCCATGTGTCTCCAATATGTATGCATTCCTCCGGTGCTGCCTGGATATCCTGAAGGACTTTTTCAAAAAGGCTGCCGTCATATTTAAGTTTTCGTTCCTCGCAGGATATGTACAGTTTCTTATAGCCGGAAATTTTATTTTTTGTAAGTATCTTCTCGATCGTCTCACGTTCAAGGTACATATCTGTCACAAGATAAACTTTTTTGCCACTTTCAAGCGCAAGATCAAACAGTTCCTTCCCTGCTTTTCTTATTCCGGCAAAAGAAACTTCCAGTTCTCTTTCTTTAGCCAGCATCTTCTGGATCTCCTGGTAATCCATCTGATAGTGCATTTCTATATAACTGTAGATCTCTTCCAGCGTAATATCCGCATATCCATATTTATTTCCGTAATATTCTCTCGCCAGCTGTTCTCCCTCTGTCCGGAATTTACTGAAATCAATATTTCGCTTTGTCGCCCGGCTGTACTCTCTGTTCAGAAAAAGGAAGATATCTGACGGAGAGTAAAACGGTCTTGATATCAGTGTATCAAAGATATCAAAGAAAACATATTTCTGCTCTCCAAGGGCAATCTGTTCTTTTATGTATTCAAGCCCGCCATTCCATGGAGTTCGAACCGTTTCAAAGAAATAATCATTCATGTCCCTTGGCTGTTCTTCTTTGCCAAGTCTGTCAAGAACCTTGCTGGCTTCGGTAAATTCCTCTCCCTTAAAGCTGGACTTTGCAAGATGTGACCACATCCTTACATAATGGAGTCTCGCATTTTTGAAAGAATCCAGCAGTTCCTGTGCAAGACCGTTTTGCTTTAGGTAGGATTCTGCCTTATTGAATACATAGGTGATATCTTCGATATTTTTTTTGAATCTGGACAGTTTGATGCCATTTGAGTTTGTCGAAGCATTTTCATTTATACAGTAAAAATATGCATCGTTCTCTACACGTGCCAGTTTCCGTACGTTGAAGAACAGAATACTTGAAAAGTAGATATCCTCTGTCATAATGATGTGATCCTGGACACTTTTGAACTCTTCGGCACAGATATCCCACAGTGTTTTTCTGTATAGTTTATTCCAGACTGTATGCCAGGAATAGCATTGTGCTTCCTGTCCGAAATAACTTTTCCGGATCTCATCCCCCTCCAGGATGTCAAAATTGAAGCAGCTGTCATGATAATTGTAGATATACTTATCGCCGTTATTATCCCATACGGTCTTGCCGATCACAATATCTGCGTCTGTTTCCTCTGCCCGTGTCACCAACGACCTGTAAAAGTCAAAGGAAAGATAATCATCACTGTCCACAAAGGCAAGATATTCTCCTGTTGCCTTCTGTGCTCCGCACACTCGTGCCCGAAGAAGTCCCCTGTTGTCTTTGTTGTCAATAAAATTAACTCTGCTGTCTTTTTTATATTTCTGTATCAGCTCACTGATATTTCCCGGCGAGCCGTCATTTACAACGATAACTTCCAGATTCTTATAACTCTGATCCAGTATGCTTTCGATACATCGTTCAAAATACTGTTCTGTGTTATATACTGGAACAACCACTGAGATCAATGGTCTGTTTCGTACACTATTCACTTTTTCCTTCCATCCTTTTCCGTACATATTTTCCAAGCGGAATATGAGCAATTGTCTCTTCTAATACTGCATTCTGTCCTGTCAGTTCACTGATGAGTTTTTCCTTATCTGTCAGTTCTTCCTTCAGTTTGCTGATAAGAGCTTCTTTATCCTTCTGTTCTTTCTCCAGTTCACTGATATATCTGTCTTTGCCATCGACAGTATCTTTGTATTTCTGTATGGTCTCACTGAGTTCTCCGATATAGGCGTCCTTGCCTTTTACAGTCTCTTCGTATTTCTGTATGGTTTCAGAAAGTTCTTTGAGATATCGGTCTTTTCCATCGACAGTTGACTTATACTTTTCTATGGTCTCATTCAATGATGCGATGTATTCATCTTTTTGTGCCGATGTTTCTTCGTATTTCCGGATCAGCTGCTCATTTTCTTTGATATATGTATCTTTGCCTTTTACTGTCTCTTCATATTTAAGTATGGTATCCTGCAGTTCTCTGATATAGGAATCTTTCCCTGCAATGTCTTTCTGGAACAGTTCTATGTTTCTGGCATATTCTGTATTATTTTTCTGAAGAGTTTCATATGTCTCTGCACATTGCTCTGTCAGAGTCTTCTTTTCTGCTTCAAGACTTCTGATATAAGTATCTTTGTCCTGAACATTCTGCTGATAATCCAGAAGGGCTTTCTTCAGTTCTTCAATGTAGCTGTCCTTGCCCTCTGTATTCCTCTGATACTTCTCGATCGTGCCGCAGAGTTCCTCTATATACGCCGTCTTCTCGCTGTCGGTATCTGTATATTTCTTTATTGTTTCAAGAAGCTCTCCTATGTAAGCTTCTTTCTCTTCGACACCTTTCTGATACTCTTTGAGGTCCTGTTCATACTGGCTGCTGCTCTTTTTCATGTCGGAAAAAAGATTCTTGCAGGTTTCGTTCAGTTCTTCGATCTTGCCCTGCAGTTCCAGGATATACTGATCTTTCTGTGCCGTATTTGCCTCATATCTGTGCAGATGCTGCTGGTTGATCTCCTCCTGCTCCTTTAAGGACTCGATATATTTCTCCTGATCTCTCAGTCTGAAAAAGTCCTTACGCAAGGTATCCTTGAATTCTGCCGCAGCCATATTTGCCTTGCGCTGATAATAGTTAAAATCAACTGCTTTTTTGAAATCTTCAAATCGGTCCTTATCAAAAAACAAAATACCCAGCCCGAAACTGAATGGAAATTCCAGTGTATTCGGATATTCTTTCTTGAGTTCTTCCCAGAAAATATGAGATCCCATCTTTTTGCCATAGAGATCATCTTCGCCTACATCATGGAAAAAAATAACTCCATCCTGTCTGACTCTGTCTTTCCATTTAAGGAAATCATGCTTTACATCCTCATACGTATGAGAACCATCAATATGAAGCAGGTCGATCGTATGATCTTCGAATTTCTCATATGCTTCATCAAAAGTCATGCGGAGCATATGCGCATTCTGCTTCTCGAAGCATTTATTCTGTATTTCCCTGTATGCCTGATAAATGTTCTCTGTATAGTCATTCTCCGTAAAGCTGTCACCCTCCCAGGTGTCAACAGCCCAGAATGCACTCTGCATATTATTATCTTTCAATGCCTGCAGGAAGGAAAATGCAGAACATCCATAATAACTTCCAAGTTCCACTATGCGATCCGGCTTCATGCTGCAGATATAATCGTATGCAAATAACCGGTGGCCGGACCACGGTGAATACTTCATCATTTCCAGATTATATGTATCACACTCAAATTTCGGTGAGTGATAGTTCCATTTTATTTCTTTCATTGCTTATATCCTGTCTACCCTGAAATTTTCCATTGTGTTATTGAACACACCGTATATCAGTTTATTATGTGTCGTGTTTACAATATGGATTGCCTGGTTGATCCAGCACTGCTCCACCTGGTTCAGGACTTCATATCCCTCACCAATTCCAAGTGTGATAAAGTAATCACCCTCTCTGACCTCCGGCCAGACAAACTGGAAGGAGATGATGCTTTCTCCCGGCTCGATCTCTACGCTTCCATTCCCGGAAGTCATGGATGTCTCACCAAAAGTCTCATTGCCAAACTTGTCCCTTACCTGATAACCGATGATCGCACTTTCGATCCTGCGGTCTGTCTGTACCAGCATTCTCACAAAGACTGTCTTCTCAGCTTCACAATACTCGCCAAACGGTGTTTCATCTATCTGATAATAAAAGCTGGCGATCTTTGCGTCCATTCTGCCTGAGTACTGCTCGATCTCAGGTTTTATGAATTTATCCTTTACTTCCAGCTCATAGGTGCCCTCGATCTGCTTTTTGACACTCTGTCCCAGGATACTGCCCTGTTTTACCTTATAGTATTCCGTTACTGCGTCCTTCGCATTTCCGTCATAGATGAGGACACCGTTGTTCATGACCAGGATCCTCTTGCAGAATTTCGTGATGGAGTTCAGGTCATGTGATACGATCAGGACCGTTGATTTCTTCGAAAATTCACGGATCTTGTTGTAACACTTCTGCTGAAAAAATACATCCCCGACACTCAATGCTTCATCTACGATCAGGATATCCGGATCGACCGTTACAGCAATTGCAAATGCCAGACGTACAAACATACCAGATGAATAGATCTTTACCGGCTGATTGATAAAATCGCCAATATCTGCAAATTCCAGGATCTCCGGTATCTTTTCTTCTGTCTGCGCTCTGGTATAGCCCATCAGCAGTGTATTGAGATAAATATTTTCCATTCCTGTGTATTCTGGATTAAAACCTGCTCCAAGTTCCAGAAGTGCCGCGATCTTGCCATTTGTCCTGATTGCACCTTCTGTCGGCTGCACAACACCTGTCAATATCTTGAGAAGTGTGGATTTGCCCGAACCATTCAGACCAATGATCCCGACGCATTCTCCCTTTTCTACCGAAAATGAAATTCCCTTTAATGCTTCAAAATCTCTGTGATATTTCCTTCCTGTAATAGAAAATGCCTCACGGATCTTATCTCTCTTTTTTTCGTAGAGAGGATATTTCTTCCGTACATTCTTTACTTCTACAACTGAACTCATTACTCTTTATACCTCATCTGCAAAAAATGGTTTTAGTCTTTTGAATACAATTCTTCCAATAATAAGGATCACCAGGGTCGCCACCCAGAAATACGCTGTTTCCTGTGGGTTCTCCCAGAACCATCTTTTATATATGAAACTGTTTCTGTAGCCATTCACTATATAGTGCATAGGATTCAATGTCAGTGCATTCTTTACACTGTGATTTACCATCGTATCCTCATTCCAGAGGATCGGAGTAACCCAGAATCCAATCTGTACACATACATTTACCAGGGATGTCATATCCTTAAAAAATACCGTAACTGCTGATAGCAGCCAGATCAGTCCCAGTGAAAATACGCCTGCTGCAAATGTATAATAAATTGCCTGGATATTATAAATACTCAGATCATATCCATAGATCAGGCACATAACCATGATAAATACGATAAAAAAGATATGTACAAACAATGCTGATATCAGTTTGATCACCGGAATGATGCTTACATCAAACTTGATCTTCTTTACCAGAAAGCTGTATTCCACCAGACAGTTACATCCCGTAGTAAGGACATCCGTAAAAAATATCCACGGAACATACGCCGCTGAAAACCATAAGATATATGGAGCATTTCCTACCGGGAGATTCTTAAAACCAAGCTGAAAGACATACCAGAATACCAGAATTGTGATCAGGGGCATGGCAAATGCCCAGATGATTCCCAGCAATGAATTGGAATATCTTGCCTTTATATCATTTCTGGAGAGTTCAAAAACTGTTTTTACCTTGTCTAACCTCATTTCATTTCTCTTCCTTTTCCATAGTAATGTAAAATAAAAATATTGTATGGAATATCATATTACAAATTTCCGCACTCTTCAACAGTATATCATATTTGATATTTAAAAATATATCTTTCACATGAACTACGTTTTTTTTGTTATGAACAACATATTTTTCGATATTTTTTCTCATAATCTATTATATATTTTGTTTTTGCATATTTGTTTTTTATATCTTTCTGCCGGAAATTTCTTTCTGATCTGCTGTTATTTACGTGAAATTATCCTTGACTTTATCATATTTGGTAAAGATAATTATAGATAGGTTTATTACTGTCAGGATCACTGACAGATCATTCACCTGGGAGGAAGTGTATTGATATGTTAAATATTACAATCTGTGATGGTAATTCCGTTCAGTCTGAAATGATCCAGGCTGAAATTGACCGCAGTCTGGACAGTCAGATCTCATACAACTTACAGGTTTTTCATGATGGCAAACTTTTTGAGCATGAGATCACTTCACGAAACTGTCCCTACGATATTGTTATTCTTGATATTGAACTTGGAAATTCTTCTAAATCCGGCATTGAACTTGCCAGAGAGATCAACTGTCTGAATCCTGAGACTCAGATCATTTTTGTGAGCCAGTCTCTGGAATATGCTCCTGATGTCTACGCCTGCAGACATACTTATTTTATTTCCAGAGACCGTATTTCAGAATTGATGGAGTCCGCTTTAAATATTTCCCTTGAAAATCTTTACACCCGTTCAGCAGAGGAATACCTGTACATTAAGGTACGCAAAAGCCAGTACAGGATCCCTCTGAATAAGATTCTGTATATGGAACGCAACATCCGTGAAACTACCATCCACACCTATACTACGGAATTCCAGACTTCCGAAAAGATCGATTCCATCCTCAAGAGACTTCCTGACCATTTTGTTTCCTGTCATCGAAGCTACGCAGTCAATCTCAAAATGGCAGTTGCCATTCATCGTAATTCTGCTGTTTTCTCAAATGGCAAAGTAATTCCTATTGGCCGTACACATTATGGGGATGTTAAGAGGGCTTTTGCGGCTATTAACACTCGCAAATAGCAAATACAAAAACCCAGCGTTTTTCCACGCTGGATTTTTTGTGTAAAACATTTTCTATTGGAGATCAGAAGAGATCTTACAAGCAATGATTCTCCCTGAGAATCTTTTCCAGTTCTGCTATCTGATCATCTCTCAGTGGCTGGAATGGTTTCCTGCATTCACCGCAGTCCATTCCCTGTAATTTCAGAGCTGCTTTTACGCCTTTGAACACACCGATCTTACAGAGTTCTTCAATAACTGCATTTGCCTCATCCTGAATAAGAGCAGCCTCTGCCCAGTTGTTCTCAGCAAGAAGTTTCTGGATCTTTACAAACTTCTCTGCCATGAAGTTGAAAGTAGAACCGATTCCTGCCTGTACTCCGACTGCTGAAGCGCTGAGGAAAAGCTCATCATGTCCGCAGAAAATATTCTTCTCCGGGAATTTTTTCAGCACACGTTCCAGCTGGAAGAGATCATAACTGGTATGTTTCATTCCGATGATCTTTTCGTTTGCGAAGAACCGTTCGATATCTGCTGTCTTAAAGGTGATCCCTGACATCGCCGGGATGTTATAAATGATAACCGGTACGTTGACGCTGTCTGCCAGGTCGTTATAATACTGCACATATTCCTCCAGGGAGAAGGGAAAATAAAATGGAGGAACAGAAGAGATTGCAGATACTCCAAGACCTTCGGCATGCTTTGCAAGCTCTACGCCCTGTTCCGTGGCAAAAACTCCGATGTTGGCGATCACATCACCTCTGCCGTCCACGGCTTTTACCACATGCTCCAGCATCTCGCGTCTCTCTTCAAGGGAAAGAAGATAAGACTCTCCGGTGCTGCCGCCTACATAAAAACCGCTGACACCTTTTGCAAGGCAGCTGTCTACAACTTTCTGAACCATTTCCGGGTTGATCCTGCCCTTCTCATCGAAGGGCGTGATCAGTGCCGGGTAGATACCTTTGAACTTTTTCATAGTTTAGCCTGAATTATTCATGAGCATATAGGAATGCTCAATACTGCAAAGCCTTGAAGCAG
>OLPV01001999.1_pt1 | contig 14147 bp, 12 predicted proteins | sample 1671961 | NCBI WGS metagenome assembly OLPV01 (sample SAMEA3136630, study PRJEB25190) | human gut metagenome | biome: human gut; feature: human-associated habitat; material: faeces | place: Austria | collected 2013
ACGTGCAGGGCGTCGGCTATGCCGTCGGCATGTCGCAAGGCGCGCTTTCGAAGCTGCCGGCGGTGGGCGAGCCTGTGCAAGTGCACACGTATCTGCAGGTGTCCGATAACGGCATAGCATTGTACGGCTTTTTAACGCTTGAGGAGAAAGCGCTTTTCGAGCGTCTGGTCGGAGTCAGCGGCGTGGGACCAAAGGTTGCGCTGGCGGCGCTGTCCTCGTTCACGCCCGAAGCTTTGGTGGCGGCAGTGCAAGCTCAGGACGTGGCTGCGGTGCAGAAGATACCGGGAGTGGGTAAGAAGACGGCGTCGCGCATCATCTTGGAGCTGAAAGGCTCGTTCGATCAGGGGCTGGCAAGCTTGTTCGATGTCTCGGGTGCGCCCTCTTCGGCGGCTGCAGCTGCGGCCGAACGGCTTAAGGGCGCCCGTGAGGCATTGCTGGCGTTGGGTTTCGCGTCTGCAGAGGCAGAAGTTGCGTTAAAGGGCGCTCCCGAAGACGCGGATGAAAACGCGTTGATAAAATACGCCTTGAAACGTTTAGGTAAATAACGGGTTGCATCGTTGCCTTTGCTGGGGTTTTGGCTCGTACGAGCGAAGCGATATTTTGCTGGAAGGACGCAGGGGCTAGCGTGACGATGCTGGACGCAGGGGCACTGCTTTGTGTTCGGCGAAGGTAAGGCGACTCGAATAATATGGATGACGGAGCTTGAGCTTTGGCTGATGGAGTGAAAATAGAGGGAATGGTGTTCGAAGCGGGTTGCGACTTCGATGGCAGGTCTGCGTCGGCGGCTCCTGTCGGTGCGACCGACCCCTCGCAGCGTGCGGTCACGCCGGACTTGACCGAGGACGACCTTGCGCTCGATCGCAGCTTGCGGCCGAAGCGTCTAGGAGACTATCTCGGCCAAACGAAGATCAAGGAGTCGCTTGCCATCTTGATTCAAGCTGCGCAGGAGCGTGGCGACGTTGCGGACCATATCCTGTTCTCGGGGCCTCCGGGCCTGGGCAAGACCACCCTTGCCACCGTGGTTGCCAATGAGCTGGGCGCGAACATCAAAACTACCAGCGGTCCAGCCATCGAGCGTACGGGAGACCTTGCTGCGATCCTTACGAACCTCGAAGAGGGCGATGTGCTGTTCATCGATGAAATCCATCGTCTGAACCGCATGGTGGAAGAAGTTTTGTATCCCGCGCTTGAGGACTTTGCGTTGGATATCGTTGTGGGCAAGGGGCCGGCGGCTCGTTCCATCCGCTTGGACCTGCCGCGGTTCACGCTCATCGGCGCCACCACCCGCACGGGTTTGCTTACCGGGCCCTTGCGCGACCGCTTCGGCATCGCGTTTCGCCTGCAGTATTACACGCCTGAGGAGTTGGCTTCCATTGTGCAGCGTTCCGCTTCCATTTTGGATGTGCCCATCTCTTACGATGGCGCATTGGAGATCGCGCGTCGCAGCCGTGGCACCCCTCGTTTGGCTAACCGCATGCTCAAACGCGTGCGCGATTGGGCGCAGGTGCGGGGCAACGGCGTCATCGACGAAGATGTGTCCGCGCAGGCGTTGAGCTTTTTCGAGGTGGACCCGCTGGGGTTGGATGCGGTGGATAATCGTATTCTGGAGCTGTTGTGCGTGCAGTTCGGTGGACGTCCGGTGGGATTGACCACCTTGGCATCGGCATTGGCCGAGGACCCGGATACGCTTGAGGACGTCTACGAGCCGTACCTGATGCAGCAGGGTTTGCTCATCCGTACGCCGAAGGGTCGTCAGGCAACCGAGAGGGCATACGAACACCTGGGCATTTTCCACGAACCCACGAATAGCTAGGAGCGGCCGATGTTCGAGCAAGACTATCTGATGAAGTTGCTGCTGGCGTTTTACCAGGCGATGTTTAAAAGCCTGCGACGTGTTACCGACGAGGACGAAGATCCGAAGGAAGCGGCCGATACGCTTGACGAGGTCGTTGGGAACGCCGTTGGGATGGACGGCGCCAGCTTGCTGTCGCTGACCCCGGAATCCGTCGTCGGCGTGCTGCAGGTGTCCGGTACCGATCCGCGTGTAACGGAGTTCATCGCGCGAAGCTTGCTGCTCTCGTCTGAATATCTGACGCAGGCAAAACAAGGCGCGTTGGCGTCGTTGCGTGTGGAGCAGGCTCGGGCGATCGCGGATGCGTATGGGATCGATTTGCCTGACGACCCCACCGACCTGTCGGACTTGAAGGAAATGGCCGAGCAGGCTAACGCCTAGCAGGGGCAACGAGGGGAGTGGATATGGCGAAGATCGTAGCGGTCGATACCGATTTCGAGGATAACAACCTGGAAGAGGCTATGGCCCGGGATGCGGGCATCGAGTTCGAGGTCACACGCGGCCGCACCGCTCAGGCGGTTATCAATGGATTGCTGGAGACCGGCGCCGATGCGGCAGTGACGTCGTATGCGATGTTCCCGCGCGAGGTGTTCGAGGCCTGCCCGAACCTGAAGGCGGTCAGCCGTACGGGCGTCGGGTACGACGAGATCGATGTGGAGGCCGCAACCGAGTATGGCGTTGCCGTGTGCAACGTGCCCGGTTACGGTACGGAAGTGGTGTCTGATCACGCCATTACGCTGGCGCTTTCGGTTTTGCGCCGGATCAACGAGCTTGATGCCGATATGCGCCGCGGCGTGTGGGATTATGCACGCACGCGCCCGCTCGGGCAGTGCCGCGGTCGCGTGTTCGGCGTCGTCGGCATGGGTGAAATCGGCAGAGCGGCGGCCAAGAAAGCTGCTGGTATGGGCTTTGAGGTGGTGTGCTGGTCGCGTAGCTTGAAACCCGGGCGGCGTACTCCCGAAGGTTACCCCGTGCTGCGCCTGGAAGAGCTGTTGCAGACGGCAGACGTGGTGAGCCTGCATACGGCGCTTACTCCCGAGACGCATCACCTGATCAACGCCGAACGTCTGGCCCTCATGAAGCCGGATGCCGTGCTGGTGAACACCGCTCGCGGCGCCGTGGTAGATACCGTGGCATTGGCCCAGGCGCTTTGCGAGGATAAGTTGTGGGGCGCGGGCTTGGACGTGTTCGAGCAGGAGCAGCCCTTCGACTTCGACCACCCCATCATGAAGGCGCCGCACACCGTGCTTTCGGCGCACGCGGCGTATTGGTCGGAGGAATCCGGCCGCGAACTGCGTGAGCGCGCGATGCAAGCGGCTATCGACGTTGTGCAGGGCAGGATTCCGGTTGATTGCTTGAACCCTTGCGTATTCGATTCATCTGCGAGGTAGTGCTTGACGATGACGTAGCGTCATCCGCTACAATGATTATTTTTTCGGCAGAGTAGATGTCGGTTCGTGGGGTGAAACAGGACATGGGAGAGCAAAGCAGCCAAGACTTGATGACGGTTGGGGAATTGGCTTCACGCGTTGGCGTGACGGTTCGAACCATCCAGTACTACGATCAACGCGGGCTGCTGCATCCCACATGCAAAGGGGAGCAAAATCTTCGCTTGTATTCCTCGTCTGACGTCGACCGTCTCAATCGCATAATCACGCTGAAATACCTAGGGCTTTCGCTTTCCCAGATTCAGGAGGGCGAAGGGAGCGACCCCGACGGTGAGCTGACTAGCGCTTTGGCGGAACGCGAAGCGGAGCTCGAGCGTGAAAGCGCGCGGATTCTTCGGGATATGAATGCGTTGCAGAGTTTGCGCGCGCATCTTGCTGTGGCCGATCATGTGGATTGGAGCGAATCGGCATCCGCTGTTGGTAGCGTGCGGGATCGTGAGGACATGCTGTGGTCTGCCATCACCGGCGAATCGCTTGAGGGCTGCCCGATTCCCGAGTTATCCCGTGAAGAGGTTATCTGTTGGCATCAGCTGATGGGCGATACGATCGAGGCAATGCATGACGGCGTATTGGCAACCGATGAGCGCGCACGAGCGCTTGCGATTCGTTTTTCCAGCTTAGGGGGCATGCCCCATGCCCTTGCTGGTTTGAAGCGCTTGGCAAACCAACGCAGCTCGGGGCCAAAGCAGTACGGTCGTGACTTTTATGCCGGCATTCAACGGCGCACACTGAGTTTTTTGCAAGATGCGCTCGATTGTTCTCGCTCTGATGCGCGGGAGTAGCTACATAGTACGCTTATCGTTGTATTGACGGCGACGTAACGTCGCTCGGTACCGTTTTCTCCTGCAGTGATAACTCAATCAGAGGGGGAGACGATGATCGTATCGTGGATGACCACGAATCGATGCAACCTGAAGTGCGCTCATTGCTATCAAGACGCAGATGAGTGCGATAGCCGAGAACTGTCGACCGAAGAAGCGCGCACGATGATTTCCGACATTGCACGTGCAGGTTTCAAGATCATGATTTTCAGTGGCGGTGAGCCGCTTATGCGTGATGACATTTTCGACTTAGTGGCTCATGCGGCATCATGCGGACTCCGCCCGGTATTCGGCAGCAACGGAACCTTGATCACGCAAGACGTTGCGCGAAAGCTGAAAGCGGCGGGTGCGTGCGCTATGGGCATCAGCATTGACAGCCTTGACGCGGAAAAGCATGACAAGTTTCGCGGGATCAACGGCGCGCATGCGGCAACGCTGGCAGGAATCGAAGCCTGCAAAAGCGTCGGCCTACCATTCCAGGTTCACACCACTGTGGTTGATTGGAATCGTGACGAGGTGTGCGACATCACTCGGTTTGCCAAAGAATTGGGCGCGATGAACCATTCGGTGTTCTTCTTGGTGCCGGTCGGGCGTGGTAAGGACATTTCAGACGAAAGCATCGATGTTGAGCAAAACGAGCAGCTGCTTGCTGACATTTTGCGTGCCGGTTGCGATGCCGGCATCGAAGTTAAGCCTACGTGCGCGCCGCAGTTTATGCGTATTGCCGAGCAGATCGGTGTTCAAACGCGCTATACGCGAGGTTGCTTGGCGGGGCTGACGTACTGCGTAGTCGGAAGCGAAGGCATCGTGCGCGCGTGTGCATATATGACCGAAGATGCAGGCGACGTGCGCAAACAGCCGTTTGACGAGATTTGGCGTACCAGTCCGGTGTTTCAAGAGCTGCGCACGCAGGCGTATAAGGGTGCGTGTGGGGCGTGCGACTACAAGGGCGTTTGCGGCGGATGTCGCGCTCGCGCTGCGTATTACCATGACGGGGACATTTTGGGGCAGGACGATTATTGTGCATGGGGCATGAAGAGCGCAGCACGGGATGCGTCCGGTGTGTCGGTCGCTTAGCGAGCAAAGCTGATCCAAAAGGAGCAAGCAATGATTAAAGTTGCAAAAGGCGCCGTTGCGCTTTCGTGCGTGTTGGCTATGGGTGCAGGATCGCTCTCTCTGGCGGGGTGTGCGTCGCAAGGAACCCCCGTTGCGTCTGATGCGGGCGAAACGGAGGCGTCGGCCACGCAAGGCGCGTATACCTTTACCGATGATTTGGGCCGCGAAGTGGCGGTCGCGTCGCATAATCGCGTGGTTGCCGGCATGGGCAGCTTCGCAAACGTGTGGGAGCTGGCAGGCGGTACGTTGGTTGGAGCGTCCGACGACGCTTTCTCCGATTACCACATTGCGTCGGATGCACAGAAGATCGGTGATTTTTCGTCGCTCAACGCCGAATCGATTATCGCGCTCAACCCCGATTTCGTGATTTTGACAGGGTCGAGCAGCGGCCGCGGCGGCGGCGTAGCGCAAACCGAGTTGGCCGATACGCTTACAGCGGCGAACATCCCCGTGGCGTATTTCAAGGTAACCACGTTCGACGACTATCTGCGCATGCTGCGCACGTGCTGCGACATCACAGGCGACGAGCAGGCGTATGCGGAAAACGGCCAGGATCCGGCAGATAGAATCGCCGAGATTTGCGCGAAGACGGAAGGAAAGCAAGCTGGCAGCGCCGTGGTGCTGACCACGTATTCGGGTGGTACGCGCGTGCAGTCATCCTCGACGCAGACGGGAACCATGCTCGCCGATTTGGGAGCGCAGAACATCGCCGATTCCGATAAAGGCCTGTTGTCCGATTACAGCATAGAGGCGCTGATTCAGGATAACCCGCAAACCATCTTCCTTCTGCCTATGGGTAATTCCGATGAGTCGGCGCAGCAAGCGCTTGCCGAGCAGACGACGCAGAACCCGGCATGGGCGCAGCTTGATGCGGTGAAGAACGGTCGTGTGGTGACGCTTGATCCGCAGTTGTTCCAGTACAAGCCGAATGCTCAGTGGGATCAAGCGTATCAAGTCCTGTTCGATGCGCTGTACGGCGAATAGGTTGATTCGTGCGCAGGGATCGACTCAAAACGGTTGCGATGACGGATTGTGCGCGACATCGCTTTGACATCATGCTGCTCGTCTTGCTTTTGGCTCTTGCCGGCGTGGTGTTCGCTGGTCTGGCGCTGGGGTCGTCATCTATTGGCGCGAGCGACGTGGTGGCGTACGCTACGGGCAACGCGTCCGACATGGCAGTGAACGTGCTGGCGAACGTGCGCGTGCCGCGTGTCCTTGGGGGCGTGCTTGCCGGTGCTGCGCTTGCCGAGGCGGGGGGGCTCATCCAAGCAACGTTGAATAATCCGCTGGCCAGCTCAAACATCATCGGCGTCAACGCTGGATCCGGCTTGTTCGTTTTGCTGTTCGCATGCGTGGCTCCGCATGCGCTGGGCGTGTCGGCAGCTGGTGCGTTTTTGGGCGCGCTCGCTTCGGCGTTGCTGGCGTTCTTCGTGTCGTTGTACGCGGGGGCCTCGCGCCTGACCATCGTGCTTGCCGGCATGGCGCTCACGTCCATATTCACGGCGGGAATGAACGCGATTCTCATTTTCAATCCGGATGCCTACGTGAACTCATCTGGGTTTTTGGTCGGAAGCCTTTCGGGTGTGATAGCGCCTGAGCTGGTGATTCCCGGGTGCGCGATCTGCGTCGGGCTGCTTGTGGCCGCAGGCCAGGGAACTCGTCTTAACATCTTGTCGTTGGGGGATGAGGGTGCGCACGCGCTGGGGCTGAACGTGCAGCGAACTCGGCTGATATTGCTTTCGCTTGCGGCGCTGCTGGCGGGTACCGCGGTTTCCTTTGCCGGGCTTATCGGATTCGTCGGGCTGGTCGTCCCCCATATCGTCCGCTTCTTCGTCGGTCATGACAACCGTCGCGTATTGCTGCTTTCGCCTGTTGCCGGGGCCATCGTGGTGTGCGCGTGCGACACCGTTGCGCGCACGCTGTTCGCGCCGTTCGAGATCCCTGTGGGAATCTGCATGGCGCTGATAGGCGGCCCATTCTTCATTTATCTGATTCTTCGTTCGCGGAAAGGAGAAGTCGATGGGCGCTCTTGAGTTCGATAACGTCGTATTCGGGTACGGCGGAAGCCGTTTATTCGACGGATTTTCCGCGTTGTTTCCGACAGGGAGCATCAGCTGCATCGTCGGCCCGAACGGCTGTGGGAAATCAACGCTTGCGAAACTTGCCATGGGAATGGTGAAGCCGACGTCGGGGTGCGTGCGCGTTGCCGGGCGCGACGTGTCATCGCTGGCTGCTCGCGAACGAGCGCGTCTTTTAGGCGTGTTGGTGCAGCAGCAAGAGGCGCCCATGATGACGGCGCGCGAGCTAGTGGCGTGCGGAAGGTTTCCATCCTGTGGGTCGTTTTCGCGCTTGAGCGGGGAAGACGAAGAACGCATCGACGAGGCGCTTTCGCTTGCCGGCGTGCCCGAGTTACGCGATCGTTCGCTGCGCAGCTTGTCGGGCGGGCAGCGGCAGCGCGTGCGCATGGCTATGGTGTTGGCGCAAGACACGCCGATCGTGCTTCTTGACGAACCAACGTCGTTCATGGACGTGGCGGCGTGTTTCGATATGGTGCGGCTGATTCGCCAGGTTCGGCAGCGCGGCAAGACGGTTGTTGCGGTGATTCATGATTTGAACCTGGCGCTTTCGGTTGCCGACCAGGTGTTTGTGATGGAACGAGGACGCTTGGCTGCGCAGGGCGAACCGACGGGTAGCTGCGTTCGTGCTGCTATCGAGCAGTCCTTCGGCGTACGCTTGGAGCACGTGCAGACAGAATGTGGCACGGCCTGGGTTCCTTTCGAGTCGCGTGAATGAATCTGCCTCCGTGGCGTTCTAGCTCGTAATCTTTTAACAGGTGGCGAGCTGTATCTGCGAGAAGTGGGCGTTCGCGCAGTGTGAGCCGCGACATGCGGAAGTTAGCGGGCCTTCGCATGCGATCAAAGACAGCGGTCTTGTAGGACGAAAGCGTCGATGCCCGCCTTGCGTCTTATAGGCTGCGTTGCTGGTACAGCCCGTTGTCGGCGAATCCCTGCTTGCGGTAATAGCCGCGTGTGCCGATAGCGCTGACCACGTTTATGGCGGTGTAGTCGTTTTCGCGGGCGATATCGCAGGCTCGCTCGATGAGCATGCGGCCGAGGCCTCGGTGCTGGGCGTTTTGGCCACCTTGGTGCAGACCGGCAACGCGTCCGTATACGTGCACCTCGCGGATCATGGCCTCGCCGGCATCGATAGGCAGGTCGGCAGCGTGTGCGCCGACGTAGTCGGCGTTCGGCATGGACAGGCGCAGGAAGCCTGCGATGCGGTTGCCGGGAGCGACCCACTGCAGGAACACCTCGCGGGTGTTCGTGGTTTCGTAGGCGACTTCCGAAAGTGAGAGCTCGTCGTTTGCGGCGGCTCCGAAAGCGATTTCGCGGGAGCGGATTTCCTGCACCGGCTGGGCTCGTTTCGCGAGCTCAAGGTCGACCAGCTGGCGCAGGTTCACCTTCTTGTTGCCGGTCATGATGTCGTGTGCCGAGATATCGCGGATCATGCGCGATATGCGCGTGAACGGCGGCGTGGCCAGCACGTCTTCGGCTAGCAGGTTGACAAGCTCCTGCTCGGTGTAGGGGCGCCAGCTGCCGTCGCGCCAATGAGCTACCAAGCCCGTGCCGTCCACAAGCGCACAGGGGTACAGTTTGATCTCGTCGGGCTTGAAGGCGGGATGCTCGACCATGCGCCGATAATCGGCGGCGTCGCTTTCTGGTGTTGCGCCGAGCAGGTTCGTCATGAAGTGCGCGTGCGTTTTGAAGCCGAAGATGCGGGCGAGCTCGAAGGCCTGCTGCATGCGATCGACGCCGATCCCTCGATGGTTCGCGGCAAGGATGCGCTCATCGAGGCTTTGAATGCCCATTTGCAGCTTCGTGCAGCCAAGGCGGCGCAACGTGGCAAGCCGTTTGGGCGTGACGGCATCGGGGCGGGTTTCCACCACAAGGCCCACGCAGCGGTGCTCTGCGGCCTCGTTTTCGCGTTGCAGGGCTTCCAGCTGGAAAAACGTTGCGGTCTGCCATTGCGCGGCAGCGGCCCAGCCGTTGCCGTCCGCACGGGTTCCGCAGGCGTATAGGCTTCGAACCGTTTCGTTGTAGGGGGCATTGCCGGCGGCGACGCGCGCTTGCGCTTCGGCAGCCCAGTTGGCAAGGTCGTCGCGCTCGCAGGCTATGCCGGCGTCACGGTATTGCGTGCGGCGCGTTTCGGATTTGCGCTCCACCGCGGTTTCGCAGCCCATGTCGTTCAAGGCGCGGAACAGCTCGTGCATGTACCAGATTTGGTATGCCTCTGGGTAGTCGCTCCAGGTGCCGCCTAGCACGATGAGCTCCACCTTGTCGGTGACGTGCCCCATTTGATGCAGCGTGCGCAAACGGGCGGTGACCTGCAGATATGGATCGAACCAGTTGCGCTCGGCTCGTTGGCAGGCTGGCTCGTCGTGCAGGTAGCTTTTCGGCATGCGCACGTCGTTGGGACAGTACAGGCATGCGCTCGAGCACGGCCAGGGCTTCGTGAGCACGGTGACGGTGGCCACGCCAGATGCGGTGCGGCGGGGTTTGACCTGCAGCGTCCGAACCAGCAGGGCCTCTTCGGCGGGCGAAACGCCCCAGGTATGCCACTGTTCGGGGCGGTGTTCCTTCGCCTCCTGATAAAACGGCAGCAGCTTCTTCTTCGCTACATAGCGGACGGGGCCGGCCACCTCGCGGTTTCGGGCGCGGATGATGCGGTCGAGCGCATCGGGGGCAAGCGGGGCGTTGGTGCGGCGGATCTCGCCGAGGATGTTCTGCAGTGTCTTTTCCATAGGCGGTATTGTACGGCATAGCGCAAAGTGGCGAAGTGGTTGCGCGCCTGTGTCAAGAAAAGCCGTGCAACTGTGCGCGGGTCGGCAGACGCGCAAACCGCCCCGACTTTGTCTCATTACGCTTGGGCGTGTACGAAGCTAGGGACCAGGAATGCAACAGCTATGGTTGGGAACAGGGTCGAGCGCGGGGGCCTGATTGCGTGCTGGACGTGGAAGCGGCAAGAAACGCTTTTGGTTTTGGGGAGCGCTCGACATCGCTGGCCGCTGCACAATGTCTACACATACGTGATGGCTTTGCGGAACGTACGCGGCGGTTCCATGCAAATGCTCGACGGGTTGGGGCTCAGATGATGCAGAGCGCTTATCGATGGTGTGTCAGAAAGGCTGCTGACTAGGCATTATCCGCTTATCGAGAAATCAGTTCCCAAGTGATGTTGGCTTAGTGCCATTTAAACGGCCACGTTAGAATTAAGGAAAAGAACGAAACGAAGCAACGATGGGAATGCCCGTGGACAAGCCGCTTACATATCTGGACAACGCCGCAACAACGCCTCCTTATCCCGAGGTGCTTGCGCGCATGCACGAGGTCATGATGGACGGCTGGGGCAACCCTTCGTCGCCGCATGTGGTAGGGCGCCGCGCCAAGGAAATGCTCGAGGACAGCCGTGCAGCCATCGCCGATGTGCTTGGCGTTGATGCTGATGAGATTTACTTCACGTCCGGCTCGACGGAGTCGAACAACCTGGCCATACGCGGGGCGTGCTTGGCTCAGCGTGAGAATCCGGGCAAGATCATCACCTCCACGTTGGAGCATTCGTCGGTGACCCGAACCGTTCGCGGCATGCGACGCGACCTTGATTGGGATTGCCGCTACGTCGATGCGCCGGATGGCTGCTTCGACATGGAGCAGCTGGCCGAGCAGTTGCAGGACGGTCCCACATCGCTTATCTCGGTGATGCGCGTGCAAAACGAGACGGGCTGGATCTTCCCCATTCCCGAAATCGCGCAGTTGCGTGATGAGCTGGCGCCGGGCGTGCCGCTGCATTGCGATGCCACGCAGGCGTTTTGCAAGATGCCTGTCAACCCTCGCGAATGGGGCGTGCAACTGCTCACGGCGGGCGCGCACAAGATCGGCGGGCCGCGCGGCATCGGCATCCTGTATGTGCAGCGCGGCCTCCCCATGCACACCACCGCGTTCGGCGGTAACCAGGAGCGCGGTTTGCGTTCGGGCACTGAGCCGGTGTTCCTTGCGGTGGGCATGGCAGAAGCCGTGCGTATCACTGCAGCGCATATGGAAACGGACATGGAATACGCCGCAAGCCTTCGCGAGCGCGCCATCGAGGGCTTGAAGCGCGAGATCCCCGATGCGGTTGTGCATGCGCCCGAAGGCGGAAGCCCCTACATTCTGAGCGTTAGCGTGCCTGGCCTGCCGAATGCCGTATCGGTGAAATACCTGTCCGGCCGCCGCGTGTGCGTGTCGCGCGCGTCGGCGTGCGAAGAGAACCACACCACCGTCGCGCCGGGCACGTGGCGTCCGAAGCATCCGCTGGCGTTGCAGGCGGCAGGCATCCCGCTTCGCGAGGGCAAGGAAACGCTGCGTGCGAGCTTCTTCCATCGCAATACTCCTGAAGATGTGGATCGCTTCGTTGCCGTGCTGGCGCAGTGCGCCCGAGAGATGCGCGAGTCGTAGGAATATGGAACTGCGTGGGGGCGCCAACCGCGAGCAAGCGTTTGCGGTCGCAAGCGGCGGCGCAGCTTGCGCGGCCGATGCGGCTGAAGACCTTGTGGCGAGCGGTGCGGCAAGGGGTGCCGAAGAGGTGCTGGCGCTGCGCTTGTGCGCGCTGACCGGGGAGTTCTATCGCGCGAACGCGGAATCGTTCTCGCAGACGCGGCAGTCGCCGTGGCAGGGCTGGGTGCGCTTGCTCGAGGTTATGGGCTTGGCGGCTGAGCAAAATCCGCTGTATGTGCTCGACCTGGCTTGCGGCAATCTGCGTTTCGAGCGGTACTTGGCGGACGCCTTGCCTAACAGGATGCTGTCGGGTTATGCGGTGGACAATTGCAATCCGTTGGTGGGAGCCGGGGAACGAAACGAATCCGACGCGTTGTCCCGAATGAGCTTTCAGAATCTTGACGCGATCGAGCGGCTTTCCGCCGGTTGCCTTCGGGAGGCGCTTGAGGCGCCGGATGCGTCGTGTGATTTGGCGGTGTCGTTCGGGTTCATGCATCATGTGCCGTTGGAGCGCTGGCGTGTGGAGCTTTTGCGCGCGCTTGTCGCGAAGGTGCGCCCGGGTGGGTTCGTGGCCGTGAGCTTCTGGCGATTCCTGAACAGCGATAAGCTGGCGAGGAAGGCGAAGGAAACCACGAGCCGTGCGCGTGCTGGGCTGGGGATTCCCGAGCTGCCGCCGAACGATTATCTGCTGGGTTGGCAGGATACGCAGGGGCTGTACCGCTATTGCCACCATTTCGACGAGCCGGAAATCGAGCGGCTGTTGGCGATGGTGGCGGATTCTGCGGACCTTGTAAGCCGTTTCGAGGCGGATAGTAAAACGGGCAATTTGAACGAATACGTGGTTTTGCGCGTGAAGTAAGGGGTGGCCGCCGTGCGAATCGTTCGCAGGCAACCGCCCCTTTCTCGTTTCGGTGCTCGGCTACGCAAGCAGCTTCTTGCCTGCGCCGGAGGTCACTGCCGATCGTGCAACCAGATATGTCGACACCAGGTAGATAGCGTACACCGCAACTACTAGTGCGATGCCGATGGTAAGCGTGCCGGTAACTGCCGAAGCGCCCCAAAGCGATAGCAGGTTCTCGTACAGAACGCTGATCGTGCAGGCCGAATGGCATCCTGCAACCAAAAGCGGAGCCACGAAGTAGATGCCGATCTGCGTGCGCAAGCTTCGCAAAACCATGGCCCTATCGCATCCTAGCTGGGCAAGCAGGCGATAGCGCGGAATGCCGTCCGCCACCTCGGAGAGCTGCTGAACGGAAAGAACCGCTGCGGTGGTCATGAGGAAGACGAACCCGATGTAGAGCGCCAGGTAAACCAAGAGCAGCTTCAGCCCCATGCTGTCGGCGATAACGCTTTCGCTCGTATCGTAATAGGACACCGGCCATGCGCCGGACTCATAGGTCAAGCCCATTTCGGCATGCTCTTCGCTCGGGGGGACGGCCTTCCCGTATTCAGCCATCAGGTCTTTCATGGTCTGCTGTTGCGAATCACTTGCCAGGTTGACGTTCAGCTCGCTCAAGTACGGCAGATCGCCAGCGGCGAACCTGTCGGCCGCCAATTCGTCGGGAACCACCAAAACGGCGATCAGGCAACCCATGCTGCTTACCTGGAGCGATTGCGAAACAACCTGTCCGGATGCGGTCAGCTCATGGCCGTCGACGGTGATGGTGCGCCCTTTCTGGCCAAGCGCCTTCGCGTAGTCGGTAGATTTATCGATCGTGTTGTCGACCAGATATTTGTCCGCAGCAAGCTCGATCGGCTTTTCGCCTGCAAGTTGCCGTGCAGCGTTGAACTGGGACAACGAAACGTACTGCACGCCCTCGTCGGCCATGCTGGAGTTATCGTCAGAGCCGATCTGCGCAAGCGTGAAGCCACACGCATCGGCAAGCTGCTTGTTCGTCAAATCGTTCGCAAGCCATGTGTCCACCTGAGCCGAGCCGGTCACGCGCTCGTTCCAATCAGGGATGAGTGATTTGAGATACGCAGCGGTAGAACCGCCGTTCTCTTGCCATAGCCTGTGAATCTCGTTGCGCTGGGCTTCAACTTCCTGAATTGCAGCCGCTTTGGCCTCTTCCCCGCCATACTGCCCGGCGGGCACCGCCTCCATGTCGGAGGTGTCAAGCGCCATCAGGCTCGCGCGGATAGACGCATCGAACTGAGTGTTCTCCTCTAACTGATCGGAGAAGACCGTCGCCAGGCTAAAGCCCGTTGAGAATACGACGATGCTGAAGAACAGAAGAATGGTAACCGCCCACAGCGACACGAACGCGGTGTTCACTTTCGCCGAGATTTGGCGCATGGTGAACATGGCCAATCCCTTGAAATACACGCCGCGCAGGCGTTGGACCAACAGAATGAAGAACCCCGATGCCGACCAGAACAG
>OLPV01002002.1_pt1 | contig 14143 bp, 11 predicted proteins | sample 1671961 | NCBI WGS metagenome assembly OLPV01 (sample SAMEA3136630, study PRJEB25190) | human gut metagenome | biome: human gut; feature: human-associated habitat; material: faeces | place: Austria | collected 2013
GCACACTTCCCACGCCATTGAAGATACCGTTGATCACCAGGGAATGCAGGACTTCATTAACATGCCAGCCCGTCAATGCCTGATCTACATAATCCGTCAATAACGAGATTCCATTATCCAGAATATCCGACAATGCTGCTCCAATCACATTGAATGTAAGCCAGAATACCGCTGCCATAATTCCGACGAAGCAAGGGATTGCGGTATATTTTCCCGTCAGTACTTTGTCCATCTTCATACTGCGCAGATGTTCTTTGCTCTCTTTTGGCTTTACGACAGTTGCATCACAGATCTTTTCAATAAATGTAAAACGCATATCTGCGATTGCGGCTGCCCGGTCAAGCCCGCGTTCTGTCTCCATCTGTTTTATAATATGTTCCAGAAGCTGTTTTTCATTTTCATCCAGCTTAAGCTGCTTTAAGATCAGTTCGTCGCCTTCTGCTAATTTGCACGCTGCAAATCTTACTGGAATATCCGCTTCTTTTGCATGATCCTCGATCAGATGCATAATTCCGTGCAGACATCTGTGTACCGCACCGCCATGATCGTCTGCATTACAAAAATCCTGCCTTCCCGGACTTTCCTGATATTTTGCCACATGTACTGCATGCTCAATAAGCTCTTCAATTCCTTCATTCTTCGCAGCCGAGATTGGAATAACAGGAATCCCCAGTGCTTTCTCCATCTCATTTACCAGGATCGAACCACCGTTATCCCTTACCTCATCCATCATGTTCAGTGCGAGAACCATCGGAACATCCAGTTCCATCAACTGCATGGTCAGGTACAGGTTTCGTTCAATATTGGTTGCATCCACAATATTGATGATTCCCTTTGGATGTTCATTTAACACAAAATTTCTTGTTACAATCTCTTCACTGGAATAAGGCGACATGGAATAGATTCCAGGAAGGTCTGTTACCAACGTATCGCTGTGCCCCTTTATCACTCCATCTTTTCTGTCTACGGTTACTCCCGGGAAGTTTCCAACATGCTGGTTCGCTCCTGTCAGCTGGTTAAAAAGTGTCGTCTTACCACAGTTCTGATTTCCTGCCAGGGCAAATGTCAGTGTCGTCCCTTCAGGAAGTGGATTCTCATCCGCCTTTTCATGGTATCTTCCACCTTCTCCAAGTCCCGGATGTTCAATCTCCTCTTTCAGGATCTGATCCGATACTTTGATTTCATCCCGGACATCCGTAATCTCTATCTTATCTGCATCCGCAAGTCTAAGTGTCAGTTCATAGCTGTGGATCCGCAGTTCCACCGGATCTCCCATCGGAGCATATTTTACCATGGTAACATCTGCTCCGGGAATCAGCCCCATATCCAGAAAGTGCTGTCTTAACGCCCCTTCACCGCCTACGGCCGCAAGCGTTGCACTTTTACCAATTTGCAAATCTTTTAATGTCATCGTCTGTACTCCCTTTTCCTTTTATCTATGTGTATTATCATCTGCAGAATCCGCTGCTTTTGTGTCCTGCTGCTAACAGATTTTTATAAATATTTTGATACTTCACATTTATCTGTTTATGATAATTTTTCTCAAGTGTAAGGTTAGTATAGACTTATTGATAACTTTTGTCAACAATCCCAGACATTAACCGACATTACCTCGTTACTGTTTGCTGGGCGCTATTCTCCACCTGGTCTGCGGCTGCCGTCATATTACTTTTCGCATAATAGCTTCTGGTCTTCTTAAGACATACTCTAGACGACTTCCAGAAATACATCAACCTCTCCACCACAGACCATGCCTTCATCTTCCGCTTCATTTCCTGTCATATCCACATGACAGATCCTTGACTGTTCGTTTTCTCCTGCTGCCATCAGGCGGGCAATCTGGATAACTCTTGCTTCCATGCAGCCGCCACCGATTGTTCCCACACATTGTCCATCCTGACAGATCAGCATCTTAGTACCAAGCCCCTGTGGCGCCGATCCGTGCCTTGTGACAATCGTAGCCATTATCTTTTGCTGCGGATATACATCCGGTGCAGTCAACGCTCTCATAATCTCTTTGGAATATCCGTAAGTCCGCTTCTTTTTGTTCTTTACTTCGATAATCTCCGCAATAATCGCAACCCCGATTTCTGCCGGTGTCTGCGCCCCGATATCCAGACCAATCGGTGTATAGACCGCATCCAGTACCGCTTTATCAATCCCTTTTTCTGCCAGACTCTGTTTTACCATTGCTGTTCTTCTACGGCTTCCGATCATACCGATGTAAGCATGTTCTTTCTGTGCAATCTTTTCCAGACAAATCTGATCATATCTGTGTCCCCTTGTCAAGATTACAAAATATGTATCCGCACTTCCCTCAATCTTATCAAGTGCCTCATCAAATGGCTCACAGATCACCTGCGATGCTCCCGCCTGTCTTGCGTGATCCGCATACATCGGGCGGTCTTCCAGTACGATCACTTCACAGTCCATCATTACCGCAATCTTAATCACAGGAATCGACACATGCCCTGCGCCGCAGATGACGATCCGCTTCTCCTGTCCCAATGTATCACAAAAAATTCTTACACCATCAAATGTCACAATACCGCTTTCCGTAACATTTTTCACGTCCGCTTCATGTCTGCGGAAGTATCCGTCTTTCCTGCTTTCCCAGACAATTTCACCATTTATAATCAATGCCTTCTCCGACACCGCTTCCCCTTCCAGAACCGTAAGTACCATCCGTTCCGCCCGGCCTTCACTTTCCTGAATTGCTTCCATCAATTCCATTATCATACATCCCATAATAGTTTCCTTTCCTACTATCTTTCTTCTGCATTCTATTGTAAAATTGATTGTAAAATAAGTCAATGAACGGAAATGTTCTGAAATGAGGGATTTTTATGAATCCCACGAAAGAATTCAGAGATTATCTAATCTCACAGGGTGCTACTTTGGTCGGAATTGGGGATCTGACCACCTAGTGCATGAAACACCAACAATCTACCCCGTATACCTCAGCGCATCCACCGGCTTCTTCCTGGCCGCCTTATTCGCCGGATAAATACCAAATACCACACCAATAAATACCGAGACCGCCACCGCGATCCACACCACATTCATCGACATCTGATATGTCACATCCGCATCCCCGACGTTCGATATGATCAGGATTGTAATCCATGAGAATAAAATTCCAAGTCCACATCCAATCAGGCTCAGCATTAATGCTTCAATTAAAAACTGCATCATGATCACACTACGTCCTGCCCCGATGGCTTTACGGATACCTATCTCCCTGGTTCTTTCTGTTACAGATACCAGCATGATGTTCATAATACCAATACCACCAACCAAAAGTGAAATTGCTGCGATACCACCAAGCATCAGCTGCATGGTCTGGTTCACGCTTTCCATTGTCTCCATGACGGTTGACTGGTTGATCACAGTAAATGCATCTTCATCCTGTTCGAACCGTTCCATCATTGCATTGGTCAGGGCTTCTTCCGCATCGTCCATGGAGTTTTCACTGGCTGCCGATACGCAGAAGCTTGTAATATCCGACGACACATCATCTGTCAGACGGATCAGGGATGTGTACGGTATATAAGCTTCGTAATTTTCCGTTGTCGTTGTATCACTATCATCTGCTGCGAGCACTCCGATGATCTGATAATCTACACCGTCCAGACTGATTGTCTCTCCGACCACATCCATTCTTCCCATTACGTTAATCGCAAGTCCCGCATTGATCACTGCTACATTCGTATGATTGTCTACATCTGTCATCTTTAAGAATCGTCCGGCATACAATTCCAGCTCCTGAATGTCTGCATAAGCTCCCGTCGTTCCATAGATGGTCGCTGTCTCATCGGAATACGTACTTGCTGCTGTCACACTGCTTTGTGCCACCGGTGCAGCCTCTGAGATTGCCTTTTTCTTCGTCAGCTTCTCTACGTCTTCCAGCTTCATCGGTGTGCCCTTATCATCCTTAATGGTAACCGTCAGCATATTGCTTCCCATGCTTGCAATCTGATTGCTGACAGATTCCCTGGTTCCGCCGGCCATCGACACCAGCACAACCAGGGACATCACTCCGATGATAATCCCTAGCATAGTCAGAAAGGAACGCATCTTATTCGATACAATGGATTTCCATGCCATTTTCATACTCTGTCTGATCATAATGTCACCTCCGACAGCTTACCGTCTAAGATATGGATACTTCTTGCCGCCTGTCTTGCCACCGAATCGTCATGTGTGATCAGCACGATCGTATGTCCTTGCTCATGCAGTTCATGGAACAATGACATAATCTCTTTTCCAGTCTCAGAATCCAGATTTCCTGTCGGTTCATCCGCAAGAAATATTGACGGCTTTGAAGCGATAGCTCTTGCGATCGCTACTCGTTGCTGCTGCCCTCCGGACAGTTCTCCCGGTTTGTGCTTATTCCTGCCAGAAAGGCGGACACGTTCCAGTGCCGCCTCCACCCGTTCTTTTCTTTCACTTTTTGGTATCTTCTGGTAAATGAGTGGCAATTCCACATTTTCTTCTGCTGTCAGATTACCAATCAGGTTAAAGCTCTGAAAGATAAATCCGATCTTCTGATTCCGTATCCTTGCCAGCTCTTTTTCCGAATAAGATTCAATTGGCTGTCCATCCAGGCGGTACTGACCGCTGTCTGCTGTGTCCAGGCATCCGATAATGTTCATCATCGTAGACTTTCCACTTCCGGACGGTCCGATGATACTGACAAATTCGCCTTCCCGGATGTGCATACTGGCGTGATCCAGTGCCCGGACTTCACAGCCGCCAATCTCGTATACTTTTGATACATCTTCTAATATAATCATATATGCTCCTGTTCTATATCCTGTATTTTGTCAGACTCTCTTTCACTCTGATCTAATCTGCATTTTTCCAGATTATTTTAATTAGAACTGCTTCCACCAGGGCCGCCGCCATTGCCGCCCATATCTCCGGACGGGGCTTCTCCGTTACCTCCAGGGCCGCCTCCCATGTCCTGCATATTCTGCTGCGAATCACTGCTTCCGCCGCTTGTAGTCTTCAGGTAATATACAGTATCTCCGGATTTCAGTCCACTGGTGATCTCGACTTTATTTCCATTGGAAAGTCCTGTCTCAACTTCTACTTCTCCGCTTAAGTTCCCGTCGCTGTCTTTTTCTGTATAGACAAATGTTTTATTTCCTTTTTCCTGAAGTGCATCTACCGGGATTAACACTGCATCCTCTGCTTCATCAATACTGATCGATGCAGATGCCGTCATTCCGATACGCATATCATCTGTTTTATCAAATGTGATCTCTACCGGATATTTTGCACTGCTGCTTCCGCTGGATGCCTCTGACGATACGCTTGTGATCGTACCTTCGAATTCTTCTCCATCGATCGCATCCAATGTAATCTTCGCTGTCTGTCCTTCTTTTACAGAGGTAATATCAAGCTCGTCTACATTGATCGATACCGTTGCTTTTTCATCGCTTGCTATGGAAAATGCTGCTGTCTCATATGCACTATACTGTGCAGATGTGCTGCTTCCATCTGTAGATACACTGTCTGAAGAATCACTGCTTCCTGCTGCACTTCCAGAATCTGATGAGCCTGATTCTGATGAACCCGACGCTGTTCCACCTGTTGCAGTTGCTCCTGATTCATTTACACCGGATGTACTTCCGGATGATGCACCCCCGGATGATATAGCTCCACTGGCTGTACCACTATTTGACGTATTTCCATTACTGCTGTTTCCGTTATTACCTGTGCTGCTTCCTGTATCATTACTACTGCCATTATTATTGCTGCCATTATTATTGCTGTCTTTTGCACTGGTCTTCGTAAATTTTGCCTTGATTCTTAAGACACTCTGTCCTGCGTCATTTTCCAGTACTTCACTTGTTACATCTGCGCCGCTGATCTCCGGCAGGATCTTGGCAGAGAATACATATCCATCTTTTGCCGTCAACCGGATATCTGCTGTATAACTCGTTCCTGCTTCAAATGTATCCGTAGAACAATTCCAGCTGATTGTTCCTGTATACTGATCCGTCTCTGTAATGGTAGTCTGTGGTTTTTCTCCTGTCTTTGGAGCTGTGACCTTGACATCTACGGATGTGATCTTTTCTGAATCTGATGTTTCTGTTGTATCTGATTCAGTTGATACGTATACGGCCTTACTATCTGTACTCTGAGACTGTGCTTCTGTTGTATCTGTCGTACTTTCTGCTGACGATGCACTTGTTCCACTGGTTGAAGCGCTCAAAAACATCAGACTGTATGTTCCGCTGGCCGATGTATTAGTACTTGATGTACTATCAGAAGAAGTTGTAGTTTCTGAACTGTCAGCGCTTCCTGATGAACTGGTACTTCCTGTACTCATACCGGTTGCGGCAGCCGAAGAACTACTTCCTGATGAACTGCTTCCTGATGAACTGCTTCCTGATGAACTGCTTCCTGAGCTCTTTGTGATTTCTGTATCTGCCTCTACATTTACACTACTTACGGTTCCGGCACATGTTGCTGTAATGGTCTGCGTCTCTAACAAACCCGTAAGTGTCGTCTCCGCTTCCTGAAGCTCGGTAAGTTCTCCGTTTAATACTTTTGCCTGCAGGTATTCTGTTGTTCCTTCTGTCTGTGCATCACTGGAAAGATCATCAATCTCATCTTCCACAGACTCAATATTTTCCTTTACTTCCAGAAGTTCACTGGCAATCGATGCCTCATCCAGTGTCGCCAGCACCTGGCCTTCTTCTACGGTATCCCCGCTCTCTACCAGAACTTCTTTGACTTTGATTCCAGTCGGAACCACCACATCTGTGGCAGCTCCGTTGGATACACTTCCGGTTCCTTCTACGGTTGTGCTGATGGTTCCTGTCTTTGCCTCTGCCGACTGGACCGTTGTCTCTGTCTGATTCTTGGATGCTCCTTTTGCCTGGAGGAAGAATCCGCCTGCAAGAATGATTGCAAGTCCTGTGCATCCTGCGATACTGCCCCAGAATACTTTTTTGTTCTTCATTTTAGGCTTTATTTTACTGCTAAATATTTCTTTTAATCTGTGAAACCGATTTTTCATGATCTACTCCTATTCTACTTTTTACAGATTAGACGGACGGTCTACTTTGTAATCTGACCAGCTTGAAGTCTTAGAAGCACCGGATACATCAGCCGAAGTCTTGTAAGATCCAACTGTTACCGTATACTCACTGTCACCTTCTACATATACAGTGCCGTCTGTTCCCTTGATCGTTACTGTCTTGCCGCTTTCATCTACGATGGTTCCTGCATTCTGAAGGCTTGTTAATGTACTGTCGCCGGTAACCGTCCATGTAGATCCTTTTTCGATGTACATGTTACAGTATCCGTCCCCGCCATTTCCTGCATTGGATTCATCATCGACTACTGCACCCTTTAATGTACTTCCGTCTGTCATGTAAAAATCAAGCTGACTGATGCTGTCCCATACGACATCACCTTCCATATCCTGTTTTACTGCTGTGAACAGACAATCTGCTCCATTTTCCCCGGATGTTCCCCATCCTCTCTGGTTGCTGTTTCCTGTACATTTCAGGAAGAAATCATTCTCATCGGCATAAGTGATATCTACATCTGATAATGTAATAGTTGATTCTGTATTTGTAGTATAGAACATACCGCCATTCTTAGCTGTCAGTGTTCCGCCATCCATCTCAAATGTACTGTTTCCGACTTCTGAATCGCCTGACATGCTCTGGTACAGAATTACATTCCATGTACAGTCATTCTGTTCGTTGTCACTCATATTTCCTGTAAGGTTACTGTTGAAAAGATGTACAGAGTTCAGACCCTCAATACATACTGCTTCGGATCCGTTGGCTGTAAGGTCTGCTTTATTTACCGCAATATCTGCTGTACTGTAGATTGCCGGTGAACCTGTTCCGTTTGATGTATAAGTTCCACCATTTACAACCATCTCTCCGCCGCCTCTGTCACTACGGATTGCTGCGGATGACTCTCCACTTGTCTCTACATCCATATCCCAGGCATATAATTTACCGCCTCCGGCTACGTGGATACCACCGGATGTATCTTCGGTTGTGGTGATCTCCGTATCTGCTGTATACACGGTTCCGTCATTATAGGCAAATATTCCGGCTGCTCCTTTCGAATCGGTCTCAATGGTACTGTCATTCAGATATAAGGTTCCATCCGATTCCAGAACTGCTGCACCAACACCATAAAAGCTTGAATTATCGCCTCCCTGACTGTCTTCGGAAGTACGGGTGATGTTATATTTGCTTAAACTTACTTCTGCACCGTTGTATGCATGGATTGCATTTTCATCGGTTCCTTCTGAACTTACTGTCTTATTCTTTTTTGTTGTATCTTCTGTATATTCGGTTGCTGCTTCATAGCTGTCCGGAGCCTGCGACTGCTGTCCGCCGCCTCCCATTCCACCATTTGCTGACATCAGGACGGTTATCTTCTCTACATTTCCATCGTCGTCATAGGTAACCGATACGATATCCCCTTCGGAAATGTCTGACAGGCTGATATCTTCTGAGCTGTTATCACCGGATTTACTATTATCGGCATTGTTATCATCTCCGGATGGTGCCTCACCTGATGGCGCTTCGCCCGACGTTGCTCCACCTCCCTGTCCAGGGCCACCCTGACCAGGACCTCCCTGACTTTCTTTGGTGATCTCTGTATCTGAACTTACTGTAATTTTCTTCTCCTCACCAGTCTTATCTAACATAGACGGGGCTTCTCCATCGTCCTGTTTCGAATCCGAAGACTTTGTTGAATCGTTGCTGTCTGATGAACTCTTACTGTCGTCTGTTGATGCACTATCTGCTGTAGTTCCATCTGTAGAATTATTTTCCGTCGACTTGTCATCTGTAGAATTACTATCTGACGACTGATCATCCGCTGGCTTTTCTCCCGGCTGTCCCTGTCCGTTATCTTTCATTGTTCCAACTTCTATCGTAATTCCATCATCACTTACTTCACTTACTTCTCCGTAGATTGTTCCAGTATCCGTTGATGAACTTGACTGACTCGATCCACATCCACTCAGTAAAGAAGCACTCATTACCAGACCTAATACTACTGCCACATGATTTTTTTTCATACTCTATCAATCCTTTCATTTATCTGCTTTCATATCTTTGTTATTCTTTGATGTCTCAAAGTATACTCGGTGAACTTAAAATGTAGTTAAAAGGATTTCAGGTAAATTGTGACTTTTCTGTGTCCTGAAAAATGCTGGTGTTGTGGTCAGGGATATAAATTTTTCAATCAGCATACGGCTTACCCGGACACAAAAAGGTGTTTTTTCTTCTTGTTATTGAAGAAAGAACACCTTTTTTGTTACTAGCCCATCGATAATAGACTGCTAATAGTCCACTATAGATGTATACATTATTTTTTATTTTCTTTACACCACTGTTCAATCTGCTCCTTATCTACTCCGATTAATTCGCTGATCTGCTCCAAAGGAAAGCCCTTTTTATACATCTCTTGTGCCATCCGATATTGTTCTTGCTCAATTCCTTGTTCAATTCCTCGCTCAATTCCTTGCTCAATTCCTCGCTCAATTCCTTGCTCAATTCCTTGCTCTAATCCATCAGCATAAGATTGTTCCCGTTCCATCCGGAGATGTTTTTCTTCATCGTATTCATATATACTCACCTTTTTCGCCTCCGTTCGGTTTCTGCTTAAAAAATCAGCCAGAATCCCCTCTCTGACACATTCTGTGATTGCTCTTTCCACTGCCTCTTCAATCGGCATTTCTTTCGCATATGCTCTGACCCGTCCTGTATACTCACAGTAATCTCCAAGCGATTTACAGGTTCTTTTTAATTGTTCATTGTAGCCGATATTAATATTCAATAATGTTGCTTTTAATTCTAATTCCGGTTGTTCCTCTTCTATCTGGTACATTGCCGATAATGTCAGCACCTCACGTTCTGGGCGGCTTTTAATCCCATTATAAAAAATAATGAACTTTGGTGCCGGAACCTTAATCAATTTTTCACCATATAGATTGTCATCCCTGGTAATCGCTGAATATAGATCAGACATATAAAATAAAAATCGTAGTGGTAAATTGGGACTAAACGTCGACTGATGCTCATATAACGATACGTTCCATCCGATCACAAATGATACATCATTATGCATCGCCATATAAACGGCATTCTCCAACGTGTTAATCTCCAATTCTTCGGGATCCTCATAGCTTGTTCCGTTCACTGCATTATATAGATCCAGCAGTTCTTTTTTGTCCTGATACAATAGTTCAAATATTCTTGCTTTGTACTTTGGATTCACTGGCAATAAATCTGTATTCGTGCACATAACAGACCTCCTTTGTTGAATGCGCAGGAGATTCTGTCTATCGTCAATCATCATCACATCTAACATCGGATCATTCTCGGATTTTATAATCTCTCTGCTTGTTTTTTGGGAAATATGAAAGCATTGAGATTTCTTACTGTCTTTTCAGACTGTTGGAATGATTTAAGATATGATATCAGATGCAGTTAATACTGCTTTTTCCAGAAATATAATGCTTTGAGTTTATTAAAACATAAATATATTTGCTTGTCCACTATATTTTATAACAAAGTTAGATAAACTTCTAAATCCGAATATTCTAAATTACCTTTTCTTATGGCTGTCGAGCTAAACAACTAGCTTTTCAGGCTTCTTTATATACTCACAATTGCCTTAAACTGATCACAGTCAATCTTTATATCAAATTCCCCATCCAGCGCTTTTGCGTATGTGCTTACGATTGCAAGTCCCAGGCCGTTTCCCTCGCTGCTTCTTGCTTTATCACCTCTTGCAAAGCGCTCGATAATGTCTTCTTTTTCAAAATCCATCGGATAAGCCGATGTGTTTGTGATCTCCAGAACATTTTTCTCTCCGGATCCCAGCACATCCTTTTTGTATGTCTTTACGAATACTCTGGTTCCTTTTGCCGAATATTTTAATGCGTTCTCTATCAGGTTCTGGCAGATGCGGTAGAAGTATGAATTATCGGAATATATTTCCGTATCTTCTTCTGTCAGCTGTGTCACGAATGTTAATCCGCTGTCTTTCATCTTATCATCCATATCTGCAAATATCTGTTCTATCAGCCGGTTGAGTTCAAACTTTTCTTTGTGCAATTCTATGTTGCCGCTGCTTGCTTTTGCCAGGGAAAACAGGCTGTTGATCATCTCTCCAAGCTTCTCTGCCCTGGATGAGATCACATCCACATAATCTTTGACGACATCGCTTAATTCTTCCTTCTTAATAAGCTCCAGATAACCAACGATCGAAGTCAGCGGAGTCTTCAGATCATGTGATACATTTGTGATCAGATCCACTCTTAACTGATCGCTTCTTGACACTTTATCCAGACTCTTTTTCTCAATCTCGAGTGCCTGTTCCAGACGTTTCTGGAAAAAGCTTTCTGTGCGTTCCATGATCTGGTCTAATTCTTTGTTCCAGAATTTTCTTATGGTCCAAAAGCCACCTATATATTCAATAAATACACTGATTACCACGACATATCCCAGTGCATAATTCCATCCCCACTGTGAATTGACACTGATCTGCCAAAGATAGACGGCTGCTATTGCCAGTTCTACTGCAAATATGTTGCGGAAATGTTTTTCGGATTCCTGTGATTTTTCTTTCCATCTCTGATAATAGATACTGTCTGCTGCCTCCTGTTCTGTTCCAACTTCCGGCATATCTTCCGTCCAGAGCCGGTACCGAAAGCCTATATACCGGCGCAGCAGAAGACAGATTCCAGGCTGTAGAAGTACATTTGCTATTCCTCCTATCCTCCATACTGCCCATGTGCTGTAATAGTATCTGTCTACTATCATCATAAAGAATAAGAAACTTCCCACAATACACAACAGCATTCCGATGATACAGTCATAATATTTTTTCAGAAAGCTTTTTATTATTCTAATCATATTTTTCCATTTTGTATCCAATTCCCCACACCACCTTTACATATCTTGGTTTCTTTGCATCAATCTCTATTTTTTCGCGGATATGGCGGATATGTACCATTACCGTATTTTCAACCGTGTAGTCAGCTGTTTCCTGCCATACATTTTCATAGATCTGTTCTGCCGGAAAGACCTGCCCCGGATGGCTCATTAAAAGTTCCAGAATCTTATATTCTGTTGCAGTCAGATGTACCTCTTCGCCTTCTACGAATATCACCCGCTGTTTTTTATCCAGCATCAGTCCGCCGTTGACGATCTTATCCGGATCTTTCTTTTTTGCCGGTTCTTCACCGCCCCAGGCTCTGTATCTTCTAAGGTGTGCTTTTACTCTGGCGATCAGCTCTGCCGGATTATATGGTTTTTCGATATAGTCATCTGCCCCCAGCGTAAGTCCCGATACCTTATCACTTTCCTCTGTCTTCGCCGATAAGATAATGACCGGGATCCGGCTCTTTTCTCTTAATTTCATAAGTGCTGATAATCCGTTCAGTCTCGGCATCATTACATCCAGAAGAATCAGATCTACATGCTCTCTTTCCATAATATCCAGTGCTTCCATGCCATCATAGGCCTTCAGCGTCTCATATCCTTCATACTTTAATAACTCACTGATGGAGTAGACGATTTCTTTATTGTCGTCCACGACCAGGATTTTCTCTGTCTCCATCTTCCCAGGTTTCCCCCTCTCTTCTTTTGTACACCCACCAATCTTCGTGTACAATCACAATATATATGGAACGTTTTAAAAATTTCCCGATGTAAATCTTAAAAATTTCTTACGATAAATCAGTTTACTACATATGCCGCAAACTTGCCACCGGCAACTTTTCTTGTATACTTTGGTATACACAGAACCTGACACTGGCTGTTTCTCTTGCATACTTTGATCTAAAAAAGGACAACCCGTTTCCAGATTGTCCCCATACCTAGTCATCATCACTATGCAGCGAAGAATAGAATGCAATTCCAAGTATCACGGCTCCTCCGACCAGTTCGCGGATCGTCGGAACTTCTCTTAAGAACAGCAGTGCAAATACGATCCCATACACCGTCTCCATCCCCGAGATGATTCCCGCTGTCTGTGCCTTTACACCCTTTTGCGCTGTTACGTATAAGGAATATGCGATCGCCGTACATAAAAATCCTATCGTCGCAACTCCTGCAAAGTCAACCGGTCTCCAGGCTGCTTTTACCAGTACCAGCGCCGGAAGCAGGGCAATTGCCGCTGTTCCCTGCTCATACAGACAGATCGTACGTCCTTTATATCTGCTTGAAAAATAGCGGTTCGATAATGTCATCACCGCATAGGTAAAGCTTGCAAGCATTCCCCACAAGATTCCGACTGTCACCTTATTTTCTACTGAAAATTCCGGAATTGTGATCAATACGCCCAACAGAAGAATCAGTGCATTCAATATATTCTTTCCGCGGATCTTCTCATGAAAAATCAGTGGCTCCAGAAACGTCAGGAATAACGGGAACGTGGAAAATGTAATCGTTCCAATTGCTACTGACGATGTCTGTATCGACTGAAAGAAGCTTGACCAGTGGATTGCCATTACCAATCCCGTCATGATCATAAGTCCATAGTCTTTCTTACAGTTCAGCGTCAGTTTATCTTTACAGAACAGCGAAATAAGCAATAGCAATAACGAAGAACAGATCACTCTTCCCATTGCCACCTGTACCGCCGGCACCTGCACATACTGTCCGATTACTCCCGAAAAGCTGAAGCACATGACCGCAATATGCAGCAGTATGACATTTTTTCTTGTATCTTTATTCATAGATTTCTCACTCATATTTTTTCTGCTTTTCCCTCCCGTGTCTTATATACTCTTCAGACTTTTTATCTCTTATTTTTACAAAGCCCTTTTCCGAATACATTTTTCATCCTCTATCAGTAATATTTCTGATTTCTATATTACCGATATAGAACATAAGTATAGCATATTCTTCACACACTATGATACAAGAAATCTATCTTTATGATCTTTAATTGATTTTTTCAATCTTTTTCAGCCGTTCTATTTCAGCTTCATCAATCTCACGCAGTACCTTACATGGATTTCCCACTGCAACTGCCCAATCAGGGATATCCTTTGTAACAACACTGCCCGCACCGATTATAACGTTACTTCCAATATGCACGCCAGGGCAGATCACAGTGTTGCCGCCTATCCACACGT
>OLPV01002004.1_pt1 | contig 14135 bp, 13 predicted proteins | sample 1671961 | NCBI WGS metagenome assembly OLPV01 (sample SAMEA3136630, study PRJEB25190) | human gut metagenome | biome: human gut; feature: human-associated habitat; material: faeces | place: Austria | collected 2013
GCGGCAGCGGAGCGGGCCTACCGCTGCCCCTGCACGGGCAAGAAAGCTATCAGCGCGCTTCGGCTCTGTGCTGAAAACACTCCAGATTCGAGGGGCACCACTCGGAATCAGAGTCGTATTTCAATAATGTTGTGCAGGAGCATCCGCAGGCAGAGTCGCTTGCATGCTGTGCTTGCCTTCGCTTCGGGCGGCGCATCAGCACGTTTGGAGCCCCTCGAACCGGTGCTGCTAGACGATTTTATTCTGGGAACGGCATCGCCCTCACCTGGAGCAACCACGCGAGCCGATAAGGGGACAATAGCGATGAGAAAGCGGGGCTTGTAATCGCGAATTTCGCTCTCAGATATGTCAGAGAAAATGGAAAAGCGGATGCAAAAGGCCCAATTGTAGACCGGCATCCGCCTATTACACTATTTCTCGCCACCGTCAGGAGCGGCTGGATTGCCTTGCCCTCTGTCGCAGGTATCTTCCATTCCGATGCTCTCCCAAATATCCCGCGATATACAGTACTGGGCGATGTGGCCAAAGTTCGAACGGTCGAGATGCCGATAACCCTCTGCGGTCTTACGGATCACGGGGACGATGATTTCCTTTTGGCGCAGCTCGGACATCCCCCGGGCGATCTGGCTGTAGGTGAGCCCCGTGAGCTTCGCTATCTCCTCGCGCCCGCAACGACCGAGCACGCCGTTGGCGTAGATGCGACGGCAAAGCGCCGCCATCACCGGCCATCCGTTCGACGCAACCCTGCGCTTCGCCATGATCTCGACGAGGCCGTAGGGCATCGTGAAGTAGCCGCCGGCGGAAAACTTGGCGAACGGGTTATTCCTGCCGCTCAGATTCCGTCGGTCGACTTGCATATCGAGGACTGCTCGTCGAAGCGGTTCCTGATGTACTCATCGCATGCCGTCGTGCTCGTCCTCCAGGAGTTCCGGATGCGGAATCCCTTGAGCTCCCCGCTCAGAACGAGCCTTCGGACGGTCGAGTACGACGCGTGAAGGATCTCGCCCGCCTGGGAGAGCGTGATCACCTCGCCGGCATCCTCGTTGCCCGTCTGGGTGTTCCTGGTTTCCATGAAGCCCCCTTTGTCCTCTGATTCCAAGAGGGCAGGATAAGGACGGAGTCGTTGCATATGGGGAAAGCACTCCCGATTCGAGTTGTTCGACTCCAAATCAAGTTGGCAAACCGACATCTAGGGAGATTAAGAGAATAAACAAACATCTAAAAGAAGATAAATGGTCTCGGCACAGCGCAAGCAACAGACAGGGTTGCTATCGCCAGGAAATAACCAATGCTCCTGTCATGTCGCAACCTATGCTTTCGCCGTGGCGATTGTTGAAAACCTAAGGTGCCGCCAGAGCGTCAGCAACTTCGGAAATTTCAGCCTTTTTAACTTGCCAGGAAAAATTTTTGGTGGTCAAATGGTGGTCACGAAGGTGGTCAGCTGGTGGTCACAAAAAAAGCCTGACCATTTGTGCTGGTCAGGCTAGGTGTTTTGGTCGCGGGGGCTGGATTTGAACCAACGACCTCCGGGTTATGAGCCCGGCGAGCTACCAGACTGCTCCACCCCGCAATGTATGTAGTGCTGTTCGCGACTTGCTTGTCTCTTGAACAGCAGAAGATATATTACTCATCCCCTGCGTTCATGGCAAGAGTTTTCAGCTTTGCCCACGCCACCTTCACAACCTTGGCTCGCAGCCCCGTTACATGCCGCAGCCACGCTCTTGGCCTTCCCCTTCCGCGATAACCTCGTCGAACCCCTTCAACGCTGCAAACGGCATGAATTGCCTGCCGCGATCGTCCACTGGCACCGCATGATGAACCCCTTCGGCGGCAACTCGCTTCGCGATGTCGTCCAGCACCTGCGCCCGATACTGGCGTTCGTCTTCGGAAATCCCGCTCCACACGTCAACCGAAGGGATCTGCGCCACACGCCGAGCCCGATCAACGCTCATCATCATGCCCGATGACCTCCTACCTGCATGTTCCTTTCGCGACCGTTCGCTTCAGGAAGAAGACTGGTGGCCGTTAGCACCGAATTCCTACCGAACCGCGCCCGCACGGCAACCATCGTCTGCGCAACAGCCTCTTCCTTGCTTTCGCTCTCGATATCGTCAAAAAGCGTGGGCTGCACGGCGTCTTTATCAAACAAACCGCCAAGCGCGATGTTCACCCGTCGAATTGCCATCCGCGGATCAACGTGTTTCAAATACAGATCCAACAGCGCGTCCGTCGTTTGTGCCACCGAATCGGTAGCCCTTGGGAATTTCACGCTGCCGCCCGCCCCCAAAGTCGGCGCCCGCCCATGATCCCACGCATGATGGCTTACCCCCGACGAGGAATAACCCACCCAAATCCCAACGCTTGTTGCAACAAGTCCCTTCTCGGTAAGTTCCAAGCACGACGAAAGCGCCATCTCGCGAACAAGCGTCTGCGCCTCTTCGAAACCGTAATCGCGCATAAGAACCTGCCCGTTCGTGATGGAATGGTCGCGTCGCCGGTAATTCTTCGCCTGGGAAATGGTGCACGGCTCTTGCCCCCACGCATGGTCAAGCAGGAACAAGCCGTTCTTGCCGAACTCCTTCTGAATGGATTTCTTCGGCAGCGAGCACACGCCCGCCAGGTCGAACACGCCGTGCTTCGCCAGGCGTCGCGCCGTACCCGGCCCAACACCCCATATGTCGGTGATGGGCCGATGAAACCAAATCTCGCGACGCCATGACTCGTCATCCAGCTGGCCAATGCCGTCGGGCGCATGCTTGGCACACACGTCAAGCGCAACCTTTGCCATAAGCAAGTTCGGGCCGATACCCGCCGTGGCCGTGATGCCCGTTTGATCGAACACCGCCTGCATAAGCATCTTCGCGAATGTGCGCCCGTCCGCACCATAGAGCTTTAAGTACGGCGTGGCGTCGATGAACGACTCATCGATTGAGTAAACATGCATGTCATCAGACGAAACGAACCGCCGATATGCGTTAACGACATGCCCCGATACCTCCATATAGCGCTTCATGCGCGGTACCGCGCAAACGAAGTCGATGCCATCGGGAACGTCGCGCAGTCGACAGCGGTTCTTCACGCCCCGTGCCTTCAACGTCGGCGTAATGGCAAGGCAAATAGTGTTGGCACTGCGTTCGGGATCCGCCACAACCAGGTTGGTAGTAAACGGGTCGAGCCCGCGATCGATGCATTCCACCGAAGCGTAAAAGGATTTCAGATCAATGCACAGGTAAGTTCTGTTGGAAGATTGATACATCTGCGAAAGATCGTAGCGCGACGCGACATCGTTAGCCGTCGTTTCGCACTTTGCCGACAAGAATCTATCCGTCATTCGCACCTCCTCTAATCTTCACAGTCTGTTCGCTACCAGAATTCGAACTGATGTTCGATAATAACAGACATGCCGGCAGATTGGGTGACAGATTCAAGCGGAACACGAAGACGGACGCACAAGCGCTACGTCGACGTTTTCATGCGCATAACCGACGAGGGGAGGTTCGACCCGGTTGCGATCATGTGGCCCGACGGACGCTCGTTCCGCGTTGATGAAATCATCGAGCGCAGCGGCTTCGGACCTTCCTATCGGGGCGTCTCGACGGCGCGCTACCGCATTCGCATTGGCTCGCGCGTAACGAACTTATTCCTGGAACGAAGAACTTACGACGCAACTTTAGGGAAGCCTCCGGTCGAGCGCTTCTGGGTGGAGGCGTTCGGATAATGCAAGGCTACACGCGCAAGACAAGCGGCGGAGCGAACGGGCGCATTAGTCAGCGCTGCCCATTCGCACGCGCACGCCCCGCAAATCGACACGCGCCCGAAACCAAAAAGCGTTACAGTGAGGCTTGCTTCAAACCAAAGAACGGAAGGAACAACATGACGGTCATCGATGCGCACGCACATATCTACCCCGAGGCAATCGCCCCGCGAGCAGTCGAGGCAGTCGGTGCGTTTTACGGGGTTCAACAGGCAATGGCGGGTAAAGGCACAGCCGAAGACCTAATCGCCGCCACGAAGCGCTCGCCGATCACGCACTTCATCGTACACTCGGTGGCAACCACCGCGCATTCCGTTCCCACTATCAACACGTTCCTTGCCGAAAAGCAAGCCGAACACCCCGAGTTCATCGCCTTCGGCACCATGCATCCCGATTTCGAAGACATGGAAACCGAGGTTAACCGCGCGCTTGAGCTGGGGCTTCACGGCTTCAAGCTGCATCCAGACACGCAGAAGGTCGATCTTGACGACCCGCGCCTGATGGCTTTCTACGAGATCATCGCGGGGCGCGCGCCAGTTGTCATCCACACCGGCGATTACCGCTACGACTATTCCAACCCCAAGCGCCTGAAGAACGTGCTGCGCGCCTTCCCCGACCTGGTGGTTGATGCCGCGCACTTCGGCGGCTGGTCCATCTTCGATCGCGGCTACGACATGCTGCACGATGACGACATCCGCGACCTCGCCCTTGAGGAAAGGCTTTTCGTCGACTCGTCAAGCAGCGTCGCCTTCACTGGCACGCGCCACCTTGCCGAACTCGTCCATTTGTGGGGATGCGACCGCGTCATGTTTGGCAGCGACTTCCCCATGTGGGACCCGGCCGTCGAATTCGACCAGCAAATCGCACAACAAGCTCCAGGCGTTTTCAGCGACGACGACCTAGAGAAGATTCTCTGGCGCAACGCCGAGCGCTTCTGCGGCGTGCAGGTAAGTTAGCCGAAGGCGCCGCCCAACAACCAAGCGACACTGCGCGACGTGAGCGCAAGAGCGCGCTCACGAAGCCAAACACAAAACGGGTGCGAGCCGATCAACAGCTCACACCCGTTATCTATCTGGGGTTACGTTTTTGCGCTTGCCTCTCTTAAAGCAGCGGATCCTGCTTGGCCGGAATCGCGCGCACCTCGATCTTGTCGATGCGGTGGTTGTCCATATCCACAACCGTGAACTGTGCCGATGCACCGCCCTCGACGGGCTCGCCGTCGCGCATCTCGGCAACGCCAACCACGTCGCCCTCGGCGGGAATGCGGTCGAACAGCGACAGCAGCAAGCCGCCCGCCGTCTCGCATTCGTCGGCCTCTTCGGGCGTAAACCCGATAAGCTCGGTTACCTCATCGATGGGCATCGAACCGTCAATGAGCTTGCGACCGTCGGACAGCTCGACCACGCGGCCCTCGTCGCCATGCGAGTACTCGTCGTCCATGCGGCCGACGATCTGCTCCATGATGTCGCTCATGGTGACGATGCCGCTGGTACCGCCGTGCTCGTCCACGACCACGGCGATCTTCGTGTGCTGACGTTGCAGCGCCTGCAGCAGCTTGGCAACGGGGATTCCCTCGGGCACGGCAAGGATGCTGCGTATGCGCAGGTCCTTCATGTCCTCGCCCTTCGGCGCGGTGTACAGGTCTTTCACGTGCACGAAACCGATAATGCGATCCTTGCTTCCCTGGCAAACAGGGTAGCGCGTGAACTTGTAGTTGCGCACGGTTTGAAGATTTTCTTCCAGCGAGTCTTCTATATCGACGCAGATCAGGTCGGTGCGCGGGGTCATGATAGCCTCGGCATCCTTGTCGCCGATGTCGAAGATGTTGTCCACGATCTCGTTGGCCTCGGGGTCGATCAGACCGCTTTCGGTGGACTCGTCAATGAGCAGCTTGATTTCCTCGTCGGTGTAAACCTCGTGCTCGTTCTCGGGGTCGTGGCCGGCCAGGCGCACAACGGCGCTGGTCAGGTGGTTGAACAGCCACATGATGGGGAACGTGATGCGGTAGAACACATGAAGGACGGGCGCCGTGTGCAGCGCGTACGACTCGGTCGAGTAAATGGCGAACGACTTGGGGATAAGCTCACCCACAACCACGTGAAGCGTGGTCATGATGATGTAACCGATGGCGACGGAGATGGCGGAGATGGCCGTCTCGGGGATTCCGATTGGGGCCAACACCGGGCGGATGAGATTAGAGAACGCAGGCTCGCCCAACCAACCCAAGGCAAGCGAAGCCAAAGTAATGCCCAACTGGCACGCCGAAAGATAATCGTTAACGTTGTCGGTGATGATCTTCGCCGCCTTCGCGCCCTTGCGGCCTTCCTGCAGGGCCATTTCAACCTGCGAGGGGCGCACGCGCACCATTGCGAATTCAGCAACGACAAAAAAGGCGTTCATCAAAAGGAACGCCGCAACCAATAGCAAACTTACCCCTATGGGCATGTATACCTCCAGTAAAGACGCGGGCGACGACTGTCACCCGCGAAGCAATACTACACCTCGTACATGTAGCTGAAGACATCTTGTCGCTGAAGCGTCATCTGAACGCCCAGCTTCTCAGCCTGCGCAGCAAGCTTAGCCTGAACGTCATCGAAGCCCGCGACCTCGTCATTCAGCGTGGTGAGCATGGTCATCGAGAACATGTCGCCCAAAATGGTTTGGCTGATGTCGTCGATGTTGGCGCCACACTCGGTAAGGGTGACGGCAACGCCGGCAACGATGCCAGGACGATCCTTGCCAAGAACGGAAAGAACGCACTTCATAAGAGCCTCCCGGTTTCGAAACCTGTTTTGCCAAAGTCTAGCATGCGCACCGTCGTTGACGGCCCGCGGCGCGAAGCCTTAACGGAAAATCAAGCTCATAGCCTCGGCGCGCGTGGCCTGGTTGGAAAGGAAGCACCCGCGTGCCGCGCTGGTGGTGGTCTTCGATCCGGGCTTCTTAACGCCGCGCATGGTCATGCACATATGCTCGGCTTCGAGCACGACCATCACGCCTTCGGGATTAAGCTCTTCAACCAGCGTGTCGGCGATCTGCGAAGTAAGGCGCTCCTGAATCTGCGGGCGCTTGGCATACAGATCGACCAAACGTGCAAGCTTCGACAGGCCGCAAACCTTCCCCTCTTTGCCGGGGATGTAAGCGATGTGCGCCTGGCCGAAGAACGGCGCCAGATGATGCTCGCACATCGAATAGAACGGGATTTCGCGCACCATCACCATTTCCTGATGATGTTCGTCGAACAGCTTCTCGAACAGACCGTGCGGGTCTTGGTTCATGCCAGCGAAGATCTCCTCGTACATGCGCGCCACGCGAGCAGGCGTTTCGATCAGACCCTCGCGATCGGGGTCTTCGCCAACGCCCTCCAAGATCATGCGCACGCCGGCTTCGATCTTCTCCATGTCCATGATGCTGGTGTTGTTCGAATTATCGTTCTGCATGTGAAAGCTCCTGTTTGATTACGGTTGGGTTTGCGTTGAATCGCGCTAGACCCCTGTTGGACTCGCGCTAGATTATTGTCGGGTTCTTGCCAGCTGCTGTTAGACAGCCGTCAGATCCTGTTGGATCCCCGATGGACAGCCGCTCAATTACGGTTGGGTTTGTGCTAGCTAATTATTTTCAAGCTCAAGCATAACGGGACAATGGTCCGATCCGTAGACTTCGCTCAAAATGCTTGCGGTCTGCACGTTTTCGCGAAGGGCATCGCTAACCAAAAAGTAGTCGATGCGCCACCCCGCGTTGTTCTCGCGCGCGTGGAAACGATAGCTCCACCACGAATACGCGCCATCAACGTCGGGATGCAAATAGCGGAAGGTGTCGGTGAAGCCCGCGTCCAGAAGCTCGCCGAACTTCCCGCGCTCCTCGTCCGAGAAACCCGCGTTGCCGCGATTCGGACCCGGGTTCTTCAAGTCGATCTCATTATGCGCGACGTTCAGATCGCCGCAGACCACCACGGGTTTCGCATCAGCGATTTCGCCCGCGCTGGTGCGCGGTAACCACGATGCCGGGATGTGTCCCGCGCCCAGAATGATCTTACCGGGGTCGATATCCACGCCGTTCTTGCCTTCGCCTGCGCCCGCGTCGGGCAACAGTACGACGGCTCCTTCACCATCGACGCGCTCGACAGGCACGCCAGCAGGCAAGACGCCCTCTTCCAAGCCTTTGCAGAAGTCGCGGAACGCGTCATCCCACTCCATGCGATGATCAATGCGCGCCAAACCGTTCTGGGCGTTCGGCGTGTACACGCACACGAACCAGCATTCAGGGAACTCCAACGCCACGATGCGACCTTCATCGTCGAGGTTCGCAAACCCCAAGCCGTGAAGTACCTGCAGCGGAACCCTCTTGCTGAAAACCGCCGTTCCCGAATAGCCTTTTCGGTCGGCGTAACTCCAAAACTCCAGGTAGTCCGGCAGGTCGGGGGCAGCTTGGTTCGCCTGCAGCTTCGTCTCTTGCAGGGCAAGCACATCGGGGTTGATCTGGGCGACGATGTCCTCGAAGCCCTTCTTCATCACCGCGCGCAAGCCGTTGACGTTCCATGAGACGTATCGCATTCGGACTCCTTTTATTAGACATAGATAACTGCACGGACGCGCCGCGCAGGGCGGCGGCTAAGAATAAACGGAAGCAGGCACGTGGAACCACTTGGTTCCGCCAGGCAATCGCGCTTTTGCGAACACCCACTTGCGCCGCTTAGTCCATCGCGGAATAAGCGCTACTTATGATAAGGCTCGTTGTGGGCGATTTTTTGAGTGCGGTACAGCTGCTCCAGAAGAACCACGCGAGCAAGGTTATGCGGAAGCGTGATGGGCCCGAACGACAACTTCTCGTTCGCACGGGCGCGCACAGCATCGCTCACGCCGTCGGATCCCCCGATCACGAACGCGAAATCGCTCTTGCCCTGCAACATCAGCTGACCAAGATGCCTCGAAAGCTGCTCGCTGGAGCGCTCGACGCCGTCGATGGCCATCAACACCACGTGCGTTCCCGACGACAGCTTGTCCAACTCGGCGCAAATCGCATCGCCCTCTTTGTTGCGCGCGGCATCCACGCCACCGGCGCGCGCCGGGTCGACATCAGCGACTTCGCGGACCTCGGTTTTCGCGTAAGGTTGCAGGCGCTTCAGGTATTCCTTGCACGCATCAACCCAAAAGCGCTCTTTCAGTTTTCCAACAGCGACTATCGTGAAACGCATTACGACGCATCCTTCCAGTCGAAGTCGGCGGGGTCCTGGCCGTTGGTGGCAATGATCGTTCCCGTCTTTTCGTCAATGATCGCATCCTCGGACGGCGGCAAGCCCTCGTCCATGCGCTTCATCATGGCCTTCCACTCTTCCTCGTTGGAATACGTGTACCATCCGTCGCCGATAAGCTTGTTGGTTACCGGATCCATTGCCGTGTAGAAATCGGTCGAGGTGTCCATACCCCGCATCGCCTGAGCCAAGCCGATGATATCGGAAACATCCAGGTCAGTAGTCACATACTTGGAAATTGCCGTGACCGAGTTAGCAATGGTGGCCACATCAGACGACAGGATCTTCTCGGCGATTGCCGACAGAACCAGGCGCTGATTGGCGGCGCGCATCGAATCGGGGTCGGCCGAATCGGCATAGGTGTTGCGTGAGCGACACAAGATCAGAGCCTGCTCACCGTTGAGGGTTTGCAAACCCGCGTCCAGATGACCGCCGGCATCCTCGTCGTTGATCTCAACAGGAACGTCAACCTCGACGCCGCCCAGCGCATCGACGATGTCGCGGAAGCCGTCGAAATTGATCTCAGCATAGTGCGAGATATCAACGCCCGCAAAGTCAGAAATGGTTTTGACGGATAGGGACGCGCCGCCGAACGCATGAGCCGCGTTGACTTTCTGTTGGCCGTATTCGCCCATGTCAACCATAGTGTCGCGATGAATCGAGACCATCGAGACCTTCTTGTTCACCGGGTCGATGCGAGCCAGGATGATGCTGTCGGTACGGAACGATCCGCCAAACGACTCGTCCTCTTCGCGCTCGGACGAGCCGTCGGTACCCATCAGCAGCATATAGAACGGCTCGTTGGTCAGATCCGTTTCGACCAGGTACTTCTCAAGATCCTTCTGATCAAGGCCTGCGTGCAGGTTGCCCTCGATATTCTGGTAGTACGCGAAAGCCGCACCGGCGCCCACCAGGACCAATGCAAGGACCGCGACCAAAACGCGCTTCAGCTTGCCACCGCCGCGCTTTTTCTGCGCAGGCGCGCGATTGGCAGGTCGACGAGTGCCGGCTTGCGGACGAGTGCCCCGATGACGGGGGTCTTGAGAATGAGCAACTTGCGAAGCGCCCGAGCGGCGTCCCGCAGACGCATGCGAGGCGAATTGACGATCAGCGGTCTGGCGCCTTGCCGCATGGCGATCGGCCGATTGCTGCCTGGCTTGCTGGCGGCCGGCCGATGCATGCTCCGCCATGTGGCGATCAACAGAACGCTGCGCTGCCGAACGGTCGCGGCTCGGACGAGCAGCACCCGAGCGACCGCTGTTCTGACGCGCTGGAGCCTGACGATCGGAGCCGGAGCGGCCTGACGACTGCCGCGATGCCCCCTGCGAGCGCGACAACATGGTCCCGCGATCTGCGCGACTCGTCTTTTCAGGCTGACGTCCCGCGCGATCATGATGACGCACATTACCCGACGAAGAATCCCATCCCATCAGCGATTGCGAGGAATGATAGGTGCCGTTTCGCTCATCGCGCGATACGTCTTGACGCCTTTGGCGCTGGCTTTCGCCGCGAGAGCGCTGCGCTCTCCCGTTGCGATCATCGCGTCGATTTACCATCCCCGTTCCTTTCCTCACCTTTATTGAAATGCGAAACCGCTCGACTTACTTGACGCCTAGCCTCTTGCACATTACTTCGTTGGCGTTGCGCTCGGCGCGGTCGTCAAGATCAGCAAGGGGAAGCGCCGGGCTTTGCGCGCCGGCCTTTCGAGCTCTGCGCCCCAAAGCACGCTGAATAAGAACGTCGGCAACCTGCGGGTTCTTCGACAGCAAAGGACCGTGAAGATACGAGCCGATAAGATTTTTGTAAAGGACGCCGTCAGCATGATCGGAGTCGTTGTTACCCGACCCATTCGAGCCGATGACATTGCCGAAGGGAGCTAATCCCTCACCCAAGAAGGTACGTCCAGCATGGTTCTCGAACCCAACAACGGGCATCTGAACCAGCGAGCTTTCCAACACGATGTTGCCAACAAGTCGATTGTGCGAACCGCCCTCGGCGCGTTTGGTGGTGACATCCACCAAAGACAAGCCGGGGACCTCTTCGCTTCCCAGCAGCCATTCGTCGCCGATGATTTGATATCCACCGCAAATCGCCAAAAGCGCGCCATCGTCCTGCACGTAATCCAACAGTTTTTCGCGCAATTGCGAAAGACCTTCGGACGCCTGATGCTGCTCGCGATCGGGACCGCCGCCAATGAACACGATGTCAGCCGTCTGCGCATCGAAATCGGCGGGGTCTTCCACACGAACGATCTGAACGGGGATACCACGCCACTTCAAACGTTGCTCAAGCACACGAACGTTCCCGTTGTCACCGTACAGGTTAAGAAGTGTTGGGAACAAGTGAGCGATAACCAACGGCTCCATATCAACGGGCGCAATAATCGCATCGCCGCCAACAGGCAAGCCTGACGCGGATCCAACAGTTTTCACCCCCGCAGCAACGGCGTCAACCGAAGCGGCGTCAGCCAAAGCGGTCTCGACCGCAGCACCACCCACCGCGACGTCTTCGGGCCTGGCAGCGGCGCCTGCAGAGGCAATCGAGCCCAACTTGGAAGAATCTTTCTCAAGCGCATCAAGATCGGCCTTCACGCCTGGCAGCGCCGTGTAATTAGCAATAGCGAACACCTGGGCCTCGGGCGATTCCGCACGCGCATATTTCAACACATCGGCGACGCCATCGACCAATCGGGAATCAATGCCGGCATACTTCAGAACGACCTGAACATCAGCGGCACGCAATCCACCGGCGAACGCGATAAGGTTCGGCATCTTCACCAGCTCTTGGAAGTCAATGTCCCAAAGCCATGAGACGTCATGACCATCGCCTTCCTTGTCGTTGACGAAAAACGCGACAGCAACCGGGCCCTCGTGACCAATGACGATCTTCAGATTCTGATTGAAACCCGTTGGGTTCTTGGCAAGGTTCAGCAAGACCTGCGTTTGATCGATGTCATAGCGCTGCAAGCGACCGTTCTTCGGATCGAACTCCTGAACCGCGCGCAGGGTTTCCTGGAACGGAACCCCCACCAAGTCGGCAGCGATGAAAACCGCCAGTGTGTTGTAAACCATGTACGCGCCCGAGAACGGAACCTCAACACGGCCCGACTGGTTAATGAGCATCGCGTCGTAAGCAAGCCCCTTGCTGGATCGGCACGCCTCACCGAACGAGACATTCGAAGCCGCACACGCAAGGTCCGAGCGGCCGAACCCGCACTCGGGGCAGTGATAGCTTCCCAACTGACCGTACTGACGGTAGTCGTACTCAAGCATGGTCGAGCACTTCTGACACATACGCGCATCGATGACGGCGTCCTGCGGAAGACCCATGTCGCCCTGAACCCCGAAGGGGATGGAAACGTTGTCGACGGAATCGGCGATAGCCTGGCACAGCGGGTCGTCGGCGTTGTAAATAAGCGTGGTGTTCGGCGAGGTACGCAGCGTCTTAGCGATGCTTTGCTGAATATGATCGATCTCGCCGGAGCGATCGAGCTGATCGCGGAACAGGTTAAGAAGAACGACGTAGCGCGACTGCGTGAACGGGAGGATCTTCGCCATCCACAGCTCGTCGCATTCGAAAATGCCCCATTCAACAGGCTTGGTGTGCAAAAGCGCCGTTGCAACACCCGAATCGAGGTTGGCGCCCGTGCGGTTGCAGACAACCGAGTGACCCGACTTCTCGATGGCGTCGGCCAGCATATTGGTAACCGTGGTTTTGCCGTTGGTACCCACCACCAGGATGGAGCCGCGCGTCATGCGCGAAGACAAATCGGCGATCAACTGAGGGTCGGCATATAGAGCGATCTTGCCGGGGAAATTTGCCGCGGGACGATGGAACACGTTTTTCAAACCCCACGTTGACACCGCGCTGATCGCGCGTGCGCAACCGAACCGTAAACCCATGGCGCGCCTTCCTGTTTCGTTTCATCTGCTGCCAAAAGCGTTCGCTAGGATGCTTCTTGCCAGTTCATTCGTTTGTAAAGTATAGCAATCCGAAAAACGCGGGCAGGGGATCAGGCGCGATTCTCGAATATGTCTTAACAGACCAGCGTGTTCGGCGGCCGCAGAGAGCCGATAGCGCCGCCAAAACTTCCCGAAGACCCCTCGACCACAGGCGCCAGCATCGGCACAGAGGTGCGATTTACCGGCATACACTGCAGTTGTGGGCAGCCTGCGAGGTTAATGGCGATTTCGAAAAGACGTTTGCGCGCATCTTTCAACTGCTATATACTTTCCAAACGCGCTTGCAAAAGCGCAATGCCGATGTGGCTCAGCTGGTAGAGCAACGCTCTCGTAAAGCGTAGGTCACCGGTTCGAATCCGGTCATCGGCTCCATTACGAATGAAGGCCGCAACTTCGGTTGCGGCCTTTTTCTTTCCCTAAAGCATCAGACGGCAACCCATTCGAGGGTTATAGGCAGAAAAGTGTGTCTGCGACTTAATCCCAACCGGATCGGTACGGGCCGCCGCTGTGCAAATCGCTCCAGCTAACAGCCGTGCCCCATCGTTCGACAACCTCGTCTCTCCCGTCGGCCTCGGCTGCTGCCCGGCGCAGCTCGGCTATGGTCTCGTCGGTCGGGAACTCCGCAAGCGCCCGCGCCGGGGACGCCGGCGCCTCCAACCTGCTGTTGCAGTACCAGAACGCCGCCTTGACCATGCGGTCCAGCCTCATGCCCCTGTGCTCGTTGAGCATCGTCCTGATCTGGCGGTTCACGCCGCCCTCTATGCGGTTGTTGGTCGCGGGGACGGCGCCGCCGGCGACGAGCGCTTCGTCGAGGTAGGCGAACAGGACCCCGTCCCGGCACAGCTTGGTGAGGCCGCGCCTCACTTTCCGCAGCCTCTCGTGCTTGTAGCGCGGCCTGCCGTCCACGACCTCGCGCTCTTTGAGGAACCCCTCGTAGTCGGAGCACCATTTGGCGTACCCGGCCAGCCACTCGGCCGCGGCGTCGGGCGTCTTGACCTTGAGCAGGCCTTTGGCCATCGCGTACAGGTCGACGCCGTCTTGGGTGCGCGGCCTGGTCGTGGTGCACCGCTTGACCTGCTCGAACACGTGGAAGGTGCATCTTTGCACCTTGGTTTCCGGCCACACGGCCCGCCTGGCCCTCTCGAACCCGCCGCCGTCGGCGACGACGACG
>OLPV01002009.1_pt1 | contig 14115 bp, 14 predicted proteins | sample 1671961 | NCBI WGS metagenome assembly OLPV01 (sample SAMEA3136630, study PRJEB25190) | human gut metagenome | biome: human gut; feature: human-associated habitat; material: faeces | place: Austria | collected 2013
TAGCAGGACTAGAAGTATTAAGAATTATAAATGAACCAACAGCAGCAGCTTTAGCATTTGGAATGGATAAAGAAGACCAAGATCAAAAAATAATGATATATGACTTAGGTGGAGGTACATTTGATGTTTCTATACTAGATATAGGAGATGGAGTATTTGAAGTTTTAGCTACAAATGGTAATACAAGATTAGGTGGAGATGACTTTGATGAAAGGATAATGAACTATTTAGTAGATGAATTTAAAAAATCAAATGGAATAGATTTAAAAACAGATAAAATGGCTATGCAAAGACTAAAAGAAGCAGCAGAAAAAGCAAAGATAGAATTATCAGGTGTTCAACAAACACAAATTAACTTACCATTTATTACAGCAGATGCAAATGGTCCAAAACATTTAGACATTACATTAACAAGAGCAAAATTTGAGGAATTAATTAGTGATTTAATAGAAGCTACAAAAGTTCCAGTACAAAATGCTTTAAAAGATGCAGGAATAACGGCAGCAGATTTACACAAAGTATTACTTGTTGGAGGTTCTACAAGAGTTCCAGCTGTGCAAGAGGCAGTTAAAAAAATAACTGGAAAAGAGCCAGATAAGGGAATAAATCCAGATGAGTGTGTTGCTATAGGCGCAGCTATCCAAGGTGGAGTACTTTCAGGAGATGTTAAAGATTTAGTTTTATTAGATGTAACACCATTATCATTAGGTATAGAGACTTTAGGAGGAGTATTTACAAAACTTATAGAAAGAAATACAACAATACCAACAAAAAAATCACAAGTATTTTCAACAGCAGCAGATGGTCAAACAAGTGTAGAAATTCACGTATTACAAGGTGAACGTGAAATGGCAGCATACAATAAAACTTTAGGAAGATTTCAATTAACAGGCATTCCAGCAGCACCAAGGGGTGTACCACAAATAGAAGTTACATTTGATATAGATGCTAATGGTATAGTTCATGTATCTGCAAAAGATATGGCAACAGGAAATAGCCAACAAGTTGCTATTACTGCAAGTACAAATTTAACAGATGAAGACATTGAAAAAGCTGTTAAAGATGCAGAAGCTCATGCAGAAGAAGACAAAAAGAGAAAAGATGAAATAGAAGTTAGAAATAATGCAGAAAGCTTAGTATATAATTCTCAAAAAACAATAGACGAATTAGGCGACAAAATAAGTGGAGAAGAAAAAGCAAAAGTAGAAACAGAAATAGAAAATGTAAAAAAAGCATTAGAGGGTACAGATGTAGAAAATATCAAAACAGCAACAGAAAAATTGACAACAGCATTTTACGCAGTATCAGAAAAATTATATTCTCAAGCAGCTGCACAAAACCAAGGAGCAGAAGGAACTAAGCCAGAGGGAGAACCAAAAGTAGACGAAAATGGAAATGTATATGATGCAGATTACAAAGTAGAAAACGAAAATAATGGAGACAATAAACAAGATTAAAATCAGAGGAAAGATGTTGGAAGTAAGATTGACTGTCTTACTTCCAATAACTAACGTCTAAACTCTATTTAGGAGGACTAAATGTCAGATAAAAAAGATTATTATGAGGTATTGGGAGTAGAAAAAAATGCAACAGATGAAGAAATAAAAAAGGCATATAGAAAGATGGCTAAAAAATATCATCCAGATGCAAATCCAGATAATAAACAGGAAGCAGAAGCTAAATTTAAAGAAGTAAACGAAGCATATGAAACATTATCTGATTCACAAAAAAGGCAAATGTATGACCAGTTTGGACATAATGGGCCACAAGGAGGCTTTGGTGGAGGTAATGGATATTATTCGTATAGTTCATCAGGGTTTGACGGATTTGGAGACTTTGGAGATTTAGGAGACATTTTCTCATCTTTTTTTGGCGGAGGTTTTGGCTCTAGAGGCAATAAAGGCTCAAATTCTGGACCCAAAAAAGGAGCAGATTTAAGATATAGCTTAGACATAACCTTTGAAGAAGCATTTTTAGGAACAGAAAAAGTAATAAATATATCGCGAAACGAAAATTGTAATACTTGCAAAGGAACAGGCGCTAAACCAGGAACTAAGCCAGAAAAATGTTCTGTATGTGGAGGAACTGGTCAAATACGACAAGTACAAACAACAATACTTGGACAGATGCAAACAACTAGACCATGTAGTAATTGTCATGGAACAGGTGAAGTAATAAAAGAAATATGCACAGATTGTAGACGGAAAAGGAACTATAAGAAATTCTGTAAGATTAACCGTAAAAGTTCCAGCAGGCATAGACGAAAATCAAACAATAGTACTAAGAGGAGAAGGAGAATCAGGTCATAAAGGCGGACCAAGAGGAGATTTGTATATTACAATTCATATAAAAAAACATAGCATATTCACAAGAAAAGGAAACAATGTAATATGTGATATACCAATAACATTTACACAAGCAACTTTAGGCGCAGAAATAGAAATACCAATGGTAGATGGTACAAATGCAAAATACATAATACCAGAAGGTACACAACCAGGAACAAAATTTACCATTAGAAATAAAGGGTTTAAGAATATAAATAGTAATTATTATGGAGACTTTGTATTTACAGTACAAGTTCAAGTACCAAAAAGACTTTCAAAAGAGCAAAGAGAAATATTATTGCAATTAGCAAAGACAATGAACGAACAACCACCAGTTAAAAAGAAAGGACTATTTGGCTAATAAATTTGGCGGGCGATTAAAACCCCCCTACAATTGAAACAAAATTATGTAGGGGCGATTTTAATCGCCCGTTATACGTTGAAAAATTTTTTATAGACAAATTATGAGAAGTGGTATATAATTTTAAGCAATAGACAATGGAAAGGAATTCTGAAATGCCAAAATTTTTTGTAAAAAATGAGCAAATAAAAGACAATGAAATTACAATACTAGGAGAAGATGTAAAACATATAGCAAATGTATTAAGATTAAAAAAAGAGGACGAAATACAAATATGCAATTTGGACACTAAAATGAATTATATTGCCAACATAAATGAAATAGACAAAAAATATGTAAAGTGCAAAATTAAAAAAATTGAAAATACAGACTCAGAAACACAGGTAAATATTACATTATATCAAGGACTTCCTAAGGCAGATAAGATGGAATATATAATACAAAAAAATGTGGAACTTGGAGTAAAAAAAATAATACCTGTAGAGATGGAAAGAAGCATTGTAAAATTTGACCAAAAGACAGTTGAAAAGAAGATAGAAAGATGGCAAAAAATATCAGAAGTGGCATCAAAGCAAAGTGGCAGAGATATAATTCCAAAAATAGAAATCCCAACAAACATTAAAAAAATTTGCGAAAACATAAATGAATATGATATAGTACTGGTAGCATATGAAAATGAAGAAGACAACACATTAAAAACAGAACTTCAAAAAATAAAAAGAACAGATAATTTAAAGATTGCAATTATTATAGGACCAGAAGGCGGAATTGATAAAAAAGAAATATTACAATTAAAAGAAGTAGGAGCTAAGACTATAACGCTGGGACAAAGAATACTTAGAACAGAAACAGCTTCCATAGTTGTAATAAGTAATATAATATATGAATTGGAAATGTAAAAAGGTAACCGTGTGAAAGGAGAATATATAATAAAATGGCAGATAAAAAAACAGACAAAAAAACAACAAGCACGTCAAATAAAACAACAAAAAATAATAACAAAATAAGTACCAATAAAAGCCAGACTAAAAAGAAAAGCACAACAAATAATAAAAAAAATACAGAAGAACCAAAGAAAACAAATAAAAACAAAGTAAAAAACGAAGAAAAAAATATAAAGAATGTAAAGAGCAAAGAATCAAAAGAACTTATTAAGGAACAAGCCAAAATAGAAATTGTAGGGAAAGAACTGAGAGATAAAAGTAAAATATCAAAAGAAAGTATCAAAAAAATATATCAACTTATTATTCCAAATATTTATATTGCGGTGGGAATAGTAATTTATTATATTTTTATGACCTTAGGCTTTTATAATATAAACAATAGTATATTTATAACAGACATAAAAGCTTTTAGCATAGCTTGGCTATTTGTGGCAATAATTATGTTTGAAAAAACCTACAAAAAAAACGAATTGAAATTCATGTTTTACGGAATAGAATTTTTGATGTTAGCTATAACAACAATGTCTTTAATATATATAAATTTAATGTGCCAAAATAAATACATATATGTAACTTCAATAAGTTCTTTAGTATTTGCTGTTTATTATATAGTTAAGAGTATAACGATATACAAAATAAATAAGAAAAAATATTTTATGGATAGAATGAAAGAAATAATAGATAAAGATAATGAAGAAGATGAATAAAAATGTATATTTGGAAGGACGGAAATGAAATATGAAAAGCATGACTGGATATGGAAGAGCAAAGCTACAAAAAGAAAGTAGAGAATATATTGTAGAAATAAAATCTGTAAATCATAAATATTTAGATATGAATATTAAACTCCCTAGAAATTTATTTTGTATGGAAGATAGAGTAAGAAAAAGCATATCTAATAAGATTTCCAGAGGAAAAATTGATGTATTTATAACATACATAAATAATGGCATAGAAGGGAAAAATATATTAATAAACAAAGATATTGCAAGGTTGTATATAAAAGAATTAGAAGAATTGGCAAATGAAAATAACATAGCAAGTGGACTAAGAGCAACGGAAATATCAAAGCTTCCTGAAGTTTTAAATATTGTAATAGACGAAGATGACGAAGACAAAATATGGAGTGACCTTAATGAGTGTTTAGAGGAAGCATTAAGCAATTTTGTTAACATGAGAGAGACAGAAGGAGAAAGAATAAAATTAGATTTGGAAGAAAGACTAAATGAAATAAATGAGAATGTTGCAAAAATTATTCAAAATTCAACTGGACTTATAGAAGAATATGTAGTAAAATTAAGAAATAGAATTAAAGAAATGCTTGACACAGACATTGTGGATGAAACAAGACTTGCTCAAGAAATAGTTATATATTCAGACAAAATATCAATTGAAGAAGAAATAACAAGAATTAAAAGTCATATAGAACAATTTAGAACACTATTAGATGAAAAAGATCCTATAGGCAAAAAAGCAGACTTTATTATACAGGAAATGAATAGAGAAACAAATACAATGGGGTCTAAATCTGGAAGTATTGATATAATAAATTTAGTAATAAAGATAAAAACACAAATAGAAGACATAAGAGAGCAAATACAAAATATTGAATAATCACAAAAATTTTTCAAAGTGATTTGAGGAAATGGAGGACTTATGCAATTAATTAATATTGGATTTGGTAATATAGTTTCAGCGAATAGGATAATAGCAATAGTTAGCCCTGAGTCGGCACCAATAAAAAGAATTGTTCAAGTGGCAAAAGACGAAGGAAGAGCAGTAGATGCTACATATGGAAGAAGAACAAGAGCAGTTTTAATAATGGATTCTGGACATGTTATATTGTCAGCAGTGCAACCAGAAACAGTAGCAGGAAGACTAGATAAAGAAGACACAAATGATACAATAGTAGAAGAAAAAAATGATTAAGAGGAGATGATAACCATGATGGTAAAACCAACAGTTGTAGAATTATTAAAAAGAGTAGATAACAGATTTGAACTTGTTATAGCAGTTTCAAAAAGAGCTAGGCAGATAGCAGCAGGAAGTGAAATATTAACTGATGTAGATGAGGAAGCACCAGTAACATTAGCAGCAAACGAAATAGCAGAAGGAAAGGTGAAAGTAGTATGCTAGTATTATTATCAGGTGTATCTGGTGCAGGCAAAGACACAGTAAAGCAAGAATTAATAAAAAGAAACAAAAATGTAGAATCATTACCTTCGTACACAGATAGAGCACCAAGGAATAATGACATACCAGGTGTAACATATAATTTTGTGACTACGCAAGAATTTGAAAGAATGATAGAACAGGGTGAATTATATGAGTATTCTAAACATCATGAACACTACTATGGAACTTCTAAAAAGCTATTAAATGAAAAAATAAATAATGGAACAATAATAGTAAAGGATATAGAAGTAAATGGAGTAGAAAATCTTTTAAAAATATTAAAAAACGATTTAGAAATAGTAACTATATTTTTAAAAGTTCCAAAAGAAGAGCTTAGAAAAAGGCTAGAGGCAAGAGAAGATAAGCAAAGCCCAGAGGAAATAGAGCTTAGATTAAATAGATTAGAATATGAAGAATCTAAAATAGGAATGTACGATTATGTAATAAAAAATGATGATCTAGATAGAACATTAAGAATAATTGAGGAAATAATAAAACACTAATAACAAACATTAGTGTTTTTCTTTTAATTTTTTACAGATAATGATATACTATAATAAAATCAAATTAAGGAAAGATAAAAATGGTAGCAGAAGTAATTATACAAAGCAATGCAAAGGAATTAAATAAAACATTTGACTATAATGTACCTGATAGTTTAGAAAATACAATAAAAATAGGTAGTAGAGTTTTAGTGCCATTTGGAAATATGAAGACTTTGGAAGATGGTTTTGTTATTGGACTAAAGCAAAGTTCGGAATATAAATTAAAAGATATTTCAAGTGTACAAGAAAACTATATTGATGAAAATAAGATAATGATAGCAGAATGGATGTCAAATAGATATTTCTGCAACATAGCAGATTGCCTAAAATTGATGTTGCCACCGGGAAAAAGAACTAAAATTTTAACAAATAGAATTAAAGAAAAAAAACAGTTATATGTAACGTTAAAAAAAGATAAAGAAGAAATAGAAAAAGATATAGAAAATAAAAAAATTAAAGCAGACAAGCAAATAAGGGTGTTAAACTTTTTATGTGATAATGAAGGAGCTTTTGTAACAGAAATAGAAGTGTTTACAGATACTACAAAAGCAGTTATAGACAATTTGGAAAAAAAAGGATATGTAGAAATAGCAGAAAAACAAATTGAAAGAAATCCTTTTATTCATAAAGTTACTACTAAAAGCTCCAAAAAAGAACTTACAGTAGAACAGCAAAATGCATATGATAAGATAAATGATGCAATGAAGGAACAACTTTTTTCAGAGTTTTTAATATATGGTGTTACAGGTTCTGGAAAAACAGAAATCTATTTGCAATTAATAGAAAACTGTTTAAAAAATGATAAAAGTAGCATAATGCTTGTTCCAGAAATTTCACTTACACCACAAACAGTAGATAGATTTATTGCAAGGTTTGGAGAAGATAAGATAGCAGTATTACATAGCAAGCTATCAATTGGGGAAAAATATGACCAATGGAATAAAATAGAAAGAGGAGAGGCAAAAATTATAATAGGACCAAGAAGTGCTGTATTTGCACCGGTAAATAACCTTGGACTAATAGTAATAGATGAAGAACATGATAGCTCATATAAATCTGAAACAACTCCAAAATATAGTGCGAAAGAAGTGGCAAGATATATAGCAAGACAAAATAATATATGCCTTGTTTTAGGAAGTGCAACACCAGATATAGAGACATATTTTAAAGCAGAAAAGCAAGAGATTAATCTATTAGAATTAAAAAATAGAGCCAATAATTCTAAATTACCAGATGTGAAAGTTGTAGACTTGCGTGAAGAAATATTGTCTGGAAATAAATCGATGATAAGTCGAGAATTACACAACGAAATAGAAACTAATTTAAAAAATAAAAAACAAACAATTTTATTTTTAAACCGAAGAGGATTTTCTACATTTATAATGTGTAGGGATTGTGGATATACTGTAAAATGTAAAAATTGTGATATAACATTAACATATCATTTAAACACAAATAAGCTAAAATGCCATTATTGCGGATTTGAAACAAATGCTGTAACAATATGCCCAGAATGTAAAAGTAATAATATTAGATATTTTGGAACAGGAACGCAAAAGTTGGAAGCGGAAATAAATAAAATGTTTCCAACAGCTAAGACAATTAGAATGGATGTTGATACTGTAAGCAAAAAAAATTCTCATGAAGAAATATTGGATAGATTCAAAAATGAAAATATAGATATTTTAATAGGAACACAAATGGTAGTAAAAGGTCATCACTTTCCAAATGTAACTTTAGTAGGTGTTATTGCTGCAGATGGAAGCTTAAATATTGATGATTTTAGAGCAAATGAAAAAACATTTCAAATTTTAACGCAAGTTGCTGGAAGGGCAGGCAGAGAGCAAGAAAAAGGTAGAGTAATTATACAAACATATAATCCAGACAATTTTAGCATAGAATGTAGTAAAGAGCAAAATTATGATTTATTTTATGAAACAGAGATAAAACTTAGAAAACAATTGAAATATCCACCATTTTGCGATATAATAACAATAGGTATTTCTTCAGAAGATGAAAAGACAACGATTGAAACAATAAAAAAATTACATACTTATTTAAAGAAAAAAATTAAAACAGATAATATAGGCGTAATATTATATAGTCCATTACCGGCCCCAATAGATAAAATAAAAAACAAATATCGTTGGAGAATGATTATTAAATGTAAATTTGGAGAAGATATAGTAAAATTTATAAATGGAATGTTAGAAGAATACAATAAATATAAAAAAAATAATACAAAAATAAGCATAGCGTTAAATCCATCAAATATGAGCTGAAAATAATTTCTTTGTGGAGCATATGCAAGTTAAGGAGGAATAGAACAAGAAAATGGCAATAAGAGTGGTAAGAGAAAATGGAGATGAAATATTAAGAAAAAAATCTAGAGAAGTAGAAAGTATAGATGACAAAATAAGAGAAATATTGGACGATATGGTGGAAACACTTCACAAATATAATGGAGTGGGACTTGCTGGACCACAAATAGGAATATTAAAGAGAATAATAGTAATAGATTTATATGATGACGAAGGGCCAATGAAACTAATAAATCCAGCAATTGTTAAAGAAAAAGGAAAACAAGAAGTTGAAGAAGGATGCTTAAGTTTTCCAAATCAATACGGAAAAATAATAAGACCGGCTGAAGTTACAGTTGAGGCACTTAATGAAAATGGAGAAAAAGTAAAAATAAAGGCAAAAGAACTACTAGCACAAGCACTTTGCCATGAGATAGACCATTTGAATGGAATATTATTTGTGGATAAAATTTTACCAGGCACATTAGAATATGTAGAACCTAAAAATTAATATGAGAACAAGGAGGGGTTGATTTGAATATAGTTTTTATGGGAACACCAGACTTTGCAGTTGAATCGCTTAAGAGCTTACAACAAGCGGGCAATAATATTTTAGCAGTTGTTACAAATATAGATAAACCTAGAGGAAGGGGAAATAAAGTATTGGGAACACCTGTAAAAGAGTATGCAATAGAGCATAATATAAAAATCTATCAACCTTTTAAAGTTAGAGACAATGTAGAGTTTATAAATGAAATGGAAGAACTAAAACCAGATTTATTTTGCGTAGTAGCATATGGAAAAATATTACCACAAGAATTGCTAGATATACCTAAATATGGATCTGTGAATGTTCATGGGTCACTTCTTCCAAAATATAGGGGAGCTGCTCCAATACAATGGGCAATATTAAATGGAGACAAGACAACAGGGGTAACTACAATGTTTATGGAAGCTGGAATGGACACAGGAGATATGATATTAAAAGAAGAGGTTGAAATTGGAGAGAATGAAACAACAGGAGAATTATGGACAAGACTAGCAAAGATAGGTGGAAAATTATTAGTTGAAACAGTTGATTTAATTGAAAAAGGCGAGGCTCCAAGAGAAAAGCAAAATGATAAATTTTCTATGGCTCCAATGCTAAAAAAGGAAATGGCACAAATAGATTGGGAAAACAAGACTGCAAGAGAAATTAAAAATTTGGTAAGAGGATTAAACCCAATAATGGGAGCATACAGCACAATTAATGGGAAAAAAATAAAATTCTGGAAAGTTAATGTTATAGAAGAAAAAACTTTGTATGATATGTTTCCAGATTTAAGTGAATATTCATACAAAATGCGAGAAATTATACCAGGAACTGTTTTATTTTCAGGGGATAAAAATGGACTATATATAAAGGCGATAGATGGAATTATAGAAGCTGTGGAAGTACAAGCAGAAAACTCAAAAAAAATGCATATTTTAGAATTTTTAAGAGGAAATAATATACAAGCTGGAAATGTGTTTGAAAATGCTTGATTTTTTTTCCAGAATGTGCTAAAATATATATGTTGTAAAACATTTTATACCTTTTACTTAATTTAAGGATTAATACTCCTCTTAAATTCAGTTTAAGGCAAATTAAATATAGGAGGGAAAACAATGACAAAGGAAAGAAAACAAGAAATTATTGAGACTTATAAAAGAGAAGAAAAAGATACTGGTTCTCCAGAAGTTCAAATAGCTCTTTTAACAGAAAGAATCAATGAATTAACAGAACATCTAAAAGTTCACAAAAAAGATAATCATTCAAGACGTGGATTATTTAAAATGGTTGGAACAAGAAGAAGCTTATTAAACTACTTAGCAAAAAAAGATGTTCAAAGATATAGAGACATAGTAGAAAAACTAAAATTAAGAAAATATATGGGTTTTCGCTGAGTGCTGAAAATCTTAATGTCACCATCAAAATATTAACAATTGCCGCAAAAAGCAAACCTGCCGCGCAAATTTCTTTTTTACCGTATTTTCTGATAAGCTTATTCATAAACGGTAAAAATAAAGCCATCGGCAGATATGTGCATACCGTTACCAAGCTGTAAAGACCAGGCTTATCAAAGTATGTTTTGAAAAGATAGTTATAAATTGTTTGCGTATACATTTGGAAGCCTATAAGAAGCATTGAAATTAGGCAAAGTACAATAAAAGGTTTGTTTTTAAACATGATTTTTATTGTTTTAAATAAGCTGTAATCACTTGCTTTTTGTGTAGGCGGTAATTGAATTCTTTCTTTAGTTAATTTGTAGTGTGTGATTATAATTATTACCGAAAGTACGGCGAGTGCGCCGACTGCAATTGAAAGTTTTGTTCCGTTTAACACTTTTGCTGTGCTTCCGTCAGCTCCCATTACTGTGCTGTAAACTACAAGCGGTAAAAGTATTTGAGCAGGAAGCCCGCCGATACCTGCACCTACTGAGCGCCACATTGAAAGGGAAGAGCGCTCAACTTCATCATCGGTAATTACAGATGCAAGCGAACCGTAAGGAATGTTAATTCCTGTATACATCATTCCGTAGAAAATATATGTAATGTAAGCGTAAATTAAATACTGATTATCAGACAGACCCGGTATTTTGTAAAACATTAAGAATGCTCCGATTGCTAACGGAAATGACGCCCAAAGTATGTAAGGCCTGAATCTACCGTATTTTGTAGGCTTTCTCGAATCAATAAATGCACCCCAAATCGGGTCGTTAATTGCATCCCATATCCTTGCAACAAACATTAAAACAGCAATTTTGCCGGCGGATATGCCCAATACATCTGTATAAAACATATTTAAAAATGATGATACCAAGCCGAATGTCATTATTCCGCCCATATCACCTAAAGCATAACCTAATTTATCTTTTACTTTTATACCGTGCGTTTCCATAATTCTCCCCTTAAAAATAAACAAATTATAATTATTCTATAATAATATTATTATACAAAACACACAAAAGTATGTCAATCGCCAATTTCTTGCGTTAGTTTTCTTAACATAATAAGTTTTTTGTGTCAAATATTACTTTTAGTTTTAGCTTTTAGCTCTTTAAGTGTAGGCATTACCAAGAATATTGTGAGGATAAATGATAATATATCGGCAACGGGTTGTGCAAGTGCTATACCTGTTTGTGCAAATAAGCGAGGAAGTATTATAATCGCCGGTATATAAAATATACCTTGCCTTGCAAGAGCTAATACAGTTGCTTTGCCTGATATTCGCAGGGATTGCATAAGCATATTTGAAGCAGTGCAAAAGCCGGTAACCGCCATTGCGAAACTTTGATACCTGAGTGCTTGTGTGCCGACCTTTATAACATCAACATCTTTTCTGAATATTGCAATAAGCTGCGGGGCGAAAATATAACCTATAATTGATAAAACAATGATAATTACAGTTGTAATTTTTGCAAGGAATTTATATCCGTTATAAACTCTGTCATATTTTTTAGCGCCGAAGTTAAAACTGCAAACAGGTTGATAGCCTTGCCCGTAACCGATTACAACTGCCATACCTATAAACATAACTCTGTTATAAACACTCATTCCTGCTATTACAGCGTCACCAAAAGGCGCACACGCAAAGTTCATAGCGATATTTGCAATTGTACTGATTCCTTGTCTTGACAGGGAAGGCATACCGTTTTTAAATATTGTAAAATATATATCTTTTTTAGGTTTAAATCTTTTTATTGATATTCTTATATTATCATTTTTAAAAGTTCCGAAATATAAAATAAAAAAGCTGATAGTTTGGCTTATTATTGTGGCAAGTGCCGCACCTGCAACCTCTAATTTGAATGTAAATATAAACAGCGGGTCAAGTGCTATATTTATAATACTGCCGGTAATTATGCCTATCATTGAATATAACGCACTGCCTTGATACCTTAAATGGTTATTCAGTACAAATGAGCCGAGAATAAACGGCGAGCCGATTAAAATATATCTTAAATATGTTGACGCATAAGCTTTTGTACTTTTTGTTGCACCGAGCATTAACGCAATCGGAGTTGAAAAGAATAAACCGATAATTGCAAGCAGTATACCTACTGCTATTGCTGTAAATAAAGCTACATTTGCATAAATTTGCGCTTCTTCTTTTTTCTTTTCACCAAGAAGTGTGCTTATCATTATCCCGCTTCCGTTTCCGAGAAAAAAGCCTATTGCCTGAAGCAAAGTCATAATCGAAAATACAATACCTATTGAAGCGACACTTTGCGTATTGATTTTGCCTACAAAAAAGCTGTCAGCCGTATTGTAAAGTGCCGATACAAGCATTGACAGAATAGTAGGTATAGCAAGTGAAGATATTAACTGCTTAATCGGTGCATTAGCAAGCTTGTCATATTTATCTTTGTATTTCTTTTTAGCCATTTTTTCACTCTTTTATTCTTATATATACACTCATTTCATTTTCACCTCTGTTGCAGGATTTATAATAGGGGATAAAGGTGATATTTTCTTTTTCATAAGTGCTTTCTTTGTAATTAAAATATAATTTTTCGTCTTCTTTTTCTCTGTATCCGCTTGCCGTGATTGTTAAATCGCTGTTTACTTTCATTTTACTGTTTTTGGAAATTGAAAGTAATTGCAGGTCTTTTCCGTTGTCTGCTTCTTCTATGCAGTAAACTATCGCACCGCGTGTCACAGCCGCTTTTCCAATGTTTTCCCTGACTGAATTTGAACATTTTATTATTTTTGGCTCTATATTAAAGATTATTGATACGCTTGTGCTTTCATTAACATCAATGTAGGCATAACCGTCAATAATATTATAATCCCTGTTCAGTTCAAAATTATTGCACCAATCGGGAATACGAAGTGCAAGTTTAAACGGTTTGCAAGCTTTAATATTGAAATCAATTTTACCGTTTTTAATATAATTTGAGTTTATTTTTATTTCGGCCTTGTCACTTTTTATTTCTCCGCCTATATACTGATGCACATATATGTTTTCATCATTTTCGCTAAAGCAATAATCGCCTAATGATGAAAGCAATCTTGCCAAATTTGGCGGGCAGCAAGCACAGCCGAACCATTTTTGCCTTGTTGGCTTTATATGATATTTTCTGCTGTCTTGGTGTGATGCTTTCGGCAATACTTCAAGTGCGTTAACATAAAAAAACGATTTTCCGTCTTCGCTCATTGAATGTAAAACAGTGTTATAAAGTGCACGCTCAATAACATTTGCATATTTTGAATTTGGTTTGATTTCAAGCATTCTCTTTGCAAAAAATATTAAGCCGATTGACGCACAAGTTTCGTTATATGCTAAATCATTAGGTAAGTCATATTCAAAGCTGAACGCTTCTCCGTCAACCGTTGAACCGATACCGCCGGTAATATACATTTTCCTTTCTTCAATGTCTTTCCAAATTTTTTCACAGGCTGATAAAAGCTTATCATTTTCTGTTTCTTTTGCCACATCAG
>OLPV01002012.1_pt1 | contig 14113 bp, 9 predicted proteins | sample 1671961 | NCBI WGS metagenome assembly OLPV01 (sample SAMEA3136630, study PRJEB25190) | human gut metagenome | biome: human gut; feature: human-associated habitat; material: faeces | place: Austria | collected 2013
TGTTTTATTATTTGTATGGCCATTGCTGTTCGGTGCACTTGTTGCACTTGGCGATGCAGTTGCAGGTATGGGCGTTGTAGGTGCTGGTATCTACGCATTCTTAAACCGTCTGTTAATTCCAACTGGATTACATCACGCATTAAACAACGTATTCTGGTTTGATACTATTGGTCTTGGTGATTTGCAGCACTTCTGGGCAGGTGAGACATCTGCAGATGTAACATGGAGCCTTGGAATGTATATGTCAGGTTTCTTCCCATGTATGATGTTCGGTATTCCTGGTGCAGCACTTGCAATGATTCAGTGTGCAAAGCCGGCAAAGAAGAAGATCGCAATCGGACTTGTTGCTTCTGCAGCAGTTTGTTCATTTGTCTGCGGCGTTACTGAGCCGTTCGAATTTGGATTTATGTTCCTTGCACCTGGTCTGTATGTAATTTATGCATTACTTTATGGTATCTTCACAATTATTACTGTTGCGCTTGGCTTCCGTGCAGGATTCAGTTTCTCAGCAGGTGCTACCGACCTTCTGTTCTCATCTACACTTCCGGCAGCGTAGAAGACAGTGCTGATCATTCCGCTTGGAATCGCAGCATTCGTTGTATTCTATTTTGTATTCCTCTTCGCAATCAAGAAGTTTGATTTAAAGACTCCAGGAAGAGAAGATGATGATGATCTTGAGGAAGAGAAGAAGGTTCAGTTAGCAAGTGATGATTACACAGAAATCGCAAAGAAGATTCTTGCAGGCTGCGGCGGTAAGGGAAATATCGTAAGCATCGATAACTGTGTAACAAGACTTAGACTTGAAGTAAGAGATATGACTGCAGTAAATGATAAGGCAATCAAGGCTGCAGGTGTTGCAGGAGTAATCAAACCTGGAAAGACTTCCGTACAGATAATTGTCGGAACAAAAGTTCAGTTTGTTGCTGATGCATTTTCAAAACTTTGCGAATAAGTTCTAAATAGTATTTAAAGCAGGGCATGACTCGATTAGGGTCGTGCCCTTTTTTAATGTGAAGGAAATTGACAAAACACCATGCGACCGAGTATACTTAGAACGAAAAAAGTATTAGATCATGAGGAAAGACTGATGAAAAAGATGACTATGAAAAAATATGTAGTTACTGTATGCCAAGAAGTCAAATATATGATTGTATGTGCAGCCTTGCTGCTATCTTTTTTTACAACGGTAAATGCAGCTGAAAAAGAGGCACCAGAAAAAATAATTCGCGTGGGCGCACTTGGGGATACATTTAATTATGTAACTGAAAAGGGGATGCGAAAGGGGTATAGTTATGAACTGCTAGAGACGCTAGCAGGCTATACCGGGTGGAAATTTGAGTATGTAGCCTGTAATTGGACTGATTGCTTTGAAAAACTCCAAAATGGTGAAATAGACATTTTGGGAGATATTGCCTATACAGAGGAACGCACAGATAGGATGCTGTTTTCAGACGAACCTATGGGGGTAGAGAAATATTATCTGTATGCAGATTTTTCAAGTGACGATATTTCTTATGCTGATTTTAAGACATTGAATGGAAAGCGTATTGGTGTCCTTATAGGCGCAAAGCCAGAAGTGATGCTGAAAGAATGGGAGTTAAAAAATGAACTTAAAACAATACATGTAAATATAGAAAGTAAAGAAGATGCACTGGCAAAACTGGAAAACGGAGAAATTGACTGTTTTGTTTCGTTGGATGGACCATTTTGGGCTGATAAAGATGTCTCAATTATTACACGAATTGGCAAATCAAATATTTATTTTGCAATCAATAAGGATCATCCAGAGATAAAAAAAGATCTTGAGCTTGCAATGCGTCAGTTAGAGGAGGATCGTCCGTTTTACCTGTCAGATTTGTACAAGCAATATTTTTCGTCTGATTATACACCCGTTCTTTCATCTGAGGAAAAATCATGGCTGGAAGAACATGGTGCAATTCGAATGGGATTTTTGGTAAATGATGTTGGCGCAAGCGTTCTTGATCCGTCAAATGGGACAGTTACTGGCGCAATAACTGATTATATTCAGTATGCGGTAGAGAGTCTTGGAAAACAAGAGCTGGCATTTACGCTTATGGGATATGACAGCTATGAAGAAGAGATAGAAGCGTTAAAAGATGGTGAGATTGATATGATTTTTCATTTTCACCAGAATCTCAATGCGATGGAGAAATATCATTTCGCATGTACAAATACAACGTGGACATATAATTTGATAGCAGTCACGAATAAGCCTCATTTTAATGAAAATGATGAAAAACGTGTTGCAATCTCAAAAGACAATATGTCATTCAGGGAACATATTGAATATTATTATCCGCAGTGGAATGTCTTGGAATATGATACAGACAAAGAGATGATAGAAGCAGTGAAGTCAGGAGAGGCCGATTTCTTTGTAACTGGTGTCACCATTGCATCAAAATATAGCCGGGATCCAGTTTTTTACAGTGTGCCGCTTTTATACTCTGAGAAAGCAGCCTTTGCAGTTAACAGTGGAAACAGAAATCTTCTGACAATACTAAATAAAACGCTTAAGGCTATGCCAAACAATATGCTTACGAGCTCACTTGCCATGTATGAGAATAATTCAAGAAAAATAACATTTGCAGATTATATAAAACACAATCTGTTAACAGTATCTATTGTAAGTATTGTTACTGTCTTAATTGTTATGACTGTGATTCTTGTGCTTTTAAGAAAGGCAAGAAAGGCCGAGGCTATTGCAACGAGGGCAGCAATACACACACAGGAGCTTAATGAAAAGCTGCAGGTGGCAGTAGAAAAGGCTGAAAGTGCAAATAACGCAAAATCGACGTTTCTTTTTAATATGTCGCATGATATCAGGACGCCAATGAATGCAATTATCGGATATGCAAATCTGGCATCTAGACATATAGATGATCCAGAAAGACTTAAAAGATACATGAATAATATTCAGGCATGCGGTCAGAATTTGCTGTCTCTTCTTAATGATGTGCTGGATCTTGCAAGAATTGAAAATAATAAAACAGAAATGGAATATGTGATTTCAGATATCGGCGCAGATTTTGAAACATGGGTTATGATGTTTTTGAATCAGGCGGAAGAAAAGAAACAGACAATTAATAAGACAAAGCATTTGCTTTATCCGTATGTGTACGTGGATGTTTCTCATTTATCGGAGATTTTCATTAATATCATAAGCAATGCAATTAAGTACACTAATACTGGAGGTGTGATAAACTGTGATATTTCGCAGACACCTGGCAAAAAGAATGGCTGGTGCGATGTTATTATTACTGTAAAAGATAATGGAATTGGTATGTCAGATCAGTTTTTAAAGCATATTTATGAACCATTTGAGCGAGAGCGTAATTCCACTATAAGCCGTATAGAAGGAAGCGGCATTGGAATGGGCATCGTGAAAAGGCTTGTTGAATTGATGGATGGCAGTGTTGATGTGCAAAGTAAAATTGGCGAGGGATCTGCATTTACTGTAACTATCCCATGTAAAATTGCATCAAAAGAGGAATCAATTGCAAAGCGGGATAAAGGAACTCATGATAAAGCCAGTTTAGTTGGTGCGAGGATCTTGGTGGTAGAGGACAATGATATCAATGCAGAAATTGCAACTGAGCTTCTAGAAGAGGAAGGCTGCATTATAGAGAGGGCATGCAATGGTGTGGAGTGCTTTGATATGCTTGAAAAGGCAGATGATTTACATTATGCTATGATTCTTATGGATATTCAGATGCCTGTCATGAATGGCTATGAAGCTACTACGAAAATTCGCAGAATGAAAAATCAAAGTAAGGCACAAATTCCTATCATTGCAATGACAGCAAATGCCTTTACAGAGGACAAGCAGATGGCGCTTGATGTAGGTATGAATGATCATGTCTCCAAGCCGATTGATATGAACATTCTTGTTCCGATCATGATGCGATTTTGCGAATGGGGTTCTGAATAGTTACAAGTATTTATAATATAAGAAAGGTGTCATATGGACGAGAAGCTTAAACAAAAATTAATTGAAGCTGTTAAGGCAGGTGATGAAAATCAGGCAAGTGAGCTTTTGTGGCAGCTTGTAATTGACTGCCAGAACTGCTCGTTTAAGACTGTGTCAGGTCTTCCATTTTCCTACACGATTAAGCGTGGACGAAATGGAGAATTGACAAAGGAGTTATGGATTGACAGACGGGAGAACAGTAAGTCATTGGCGTGGAGCAGCATCAGACTGGCATTTTCAAATGCAATGAAAATAAAGAGTGCAGATCGTCCTAAAGCACTTGGCGATATTCGCGGTGTTTCTTATATCTATCCTATGCTGTGGCGTTTTGGCGTGCTTGAGGTACCGCAAACAGCACAGCAGCGTATGAAGACGGAACTGTAAAAATAATGTATGATGGAGGCGGGAATATGGATCATTTTAAACTGGTGTCGGAGTATGCGCCGACTGGCGATCAGCCAAGGGCTATTGATGAGCTTGTAAAAGGATTTAAAGAGGGAAATCAGTTTGAGACACTTCTCGGTGTAACTGGTTCAGGAAAGACATTTACTATGGCAAATGTCATTCAGGCATTAAATAAGCCAACATTGATTATTTCCCACAATAAGACGCTTGCCGGTCAGCTATATGGTGAGATGAAGGAATTTTTCCCAGAGAATGCAGTTGAATATTTTGTCTCATATTATGACTATTACCAGCCTGAGGCTTATGTACCTTCATCTGATACGTATATTGAGAAGGACTCTGCGATCAATGAGGAGATTGATAAATTAAGGCTTTCTGCGACGGCAGCGCTTTCAGAGAGGCGTGATGTAATCGTAGTGGCATCTGTTTCATGTATATATGGTCTGGGAAGTCCTGTTGATTATAAAGATATGATTTTATCACTTCGTCCTGGTATGATAAAGGATCGCGATGAAGTGATAAAAAAGCTTGTTGAGATGCAGTACGAGCGAAATGATATGGATTTTCACCGAAGTACCTTCCGTGTGCACGGTGATGTCGTAGAGATTTTTCCGGCAAATGAGGGTGAGACTGCAGTGCGCGTAGAGTTTTTCGGTGATGAAATTGATCAGATAAGTGAGTTTGATCCGCTGACAGCACAGGTAAAAAGTCGTCTAAAGCACATTGCAATTTTCCCAGCCTCTCACTACGTTGTTGATCCAAAGGAAATGCTTCGCGCAACAATTGATATTGAAGAAGAACTAAAGGAGCGTGTGGATTTCTTTAAGCGAAATGACCGTCTGCTGGAGGCACAGCGAATTTCAGAGCGCACTCATTATGATATTGAGATGATGAGAGAAACTGGCTTTTGCTCTGGAATCGAAAATTATTCGCGTCATCTGGCAGGACTTCCAGCTGGTTCACCGCCATTTACGCTGATTGATTATTTTCCAGATGATTTCTTAATTATTGTGGATGAGTCTCATATTACACTTCCGCAGGTGCGCGGTATGTTTGCAGGAGACCGCTCACGAAAAACTACACTGGTAGATTACGGTTTTCGTCTTCCATCAGCACTTGATAATCGCCCCTTGAATTTTAGCGAATTTGAAGGCAAGATTGACCAGATGCTTTTTGTTTCGGCAACACCGGGCGATTATGAAGGTGATCATGAGATGATGCGTGCAGAGCAGGTTATACGTCCGACAGGACTTTTAGATCCGCCGATTGAGGTGCGTCCAGTTGATGGTCAGATTGATGATCTGATTGCCGAGATTAGAAAAACGCTGCGGTCAAAAAATAAAGTGCTTGTCACGACTTTGACAAAAAGAATGGCAGAGGATTTGACGGAATATCTGCGTGATGCAGGTATTCGCGTGCGCTATCTGCATTCTGATATTGATACGCTTGAGCGTGCACAGATTATTCGCGATATGCGTCTTGATGTGTTTGACGTGTTGGTGGGCATCAATTTGCTTAGAGAGGGTCTTGATATTCCGGAGATCGCGCTTGTGGCTATATTAGATGCTGATAAGGAAGGATTTCTGCGTTCAGAGACATCACTTATTCAGACAATAGGACGAGCAGCGCGAAACAGTGAAGGTCATGTTGTGATGTATGCCGATACGATAACAGACTCTATGCGAAATGCAATTGAGGAGACAAAAAGAAGACGTGAGATTCAAAATGAGTATAACATAGAGCACAACATTACACCGACTACTATAAAGAAGGCTGTACGTGATCTAATTTCAATCTCAAAGGCAGCAGAGAAGGCTGATGAGAAGCTTGCAAAGGATCCAGAATCAATGAGCAGGCAGGAACTTGAAAAGCTGATTGCAAAGGTGGCAAAACAGATGAATAAGGCAGCTGCTGAGTTAAACTTTGAAGCAGCTGCAGAACTTCGTGATCAGATGAGAAATCTGAAGAAATATTTAGATGATTAAAAGAAAGGCATAAAATAATAAATATGGAAAATAAGAAATTTATCCGAATCCGCGGTGCAGCAGAGAATAATCTAAAGCACATTGATTTGGATATTCCAAGAGATGAACTTGTTGTGCTGACTGGATTGTCTGGTTCAGGAAAATCCTCACTTGCATTTGACACAATATATGCAGAGGGTCAGAGGCGATATATGGAGTCGCTATCATCTTATGCAAGACAATTTTTAGGCCAGATGGAAAAGCCAAATGTTGAAAGCATTGAAGGTCTGCCGCCGGCAATCTCCATTGATCAGAAATCTACTAATAGAAATCCGCGTTCTACTGTAGGTACAGTAACGGAAATCTACGATTACTTTCGTCTTTTATATGCGCGTATTGGTATTCCACATTGTCCTGTCTGTGGCCGTAAGATAAGCCGTCAGACTGTTGATCAGATGGTGGACAGTTTGATGGCACTTAAAGAGCGCACGAAGATTTTATTGCTGGCACCTGTTGTGCGCGGAAAGAAAGGCCGCCATGAGAAGGTTTTGGAGCAGGCGAGAAAGAGCGGCTATGTGCGTGTGCGCATTGATGGCAGTCAGTATGATCTTGAAGAGGAGATTAAGCTTGATAAGAATATAAAGCATAATATTGAGATTATTGTAGATCGTCTTGTCATCAAAGAGGGCATTGAAAAGCGTCTTGCCGATTCACTGGAAAATGTGTTAAAGTTGGCAGATGGTCTTGCTTTTGTGGATGTTGTGGATGGAACACCAATGACGTTTAGCCAAAACTTTTCCTGCCCTGACTGCGGCATAAGCATTGATGAGATTGAGCCGCGAAGCTTTTCATTTAATAATCCCTTCGGTGCGTGTCCGACTTGCTTTGGACTTGGCTATAAGATGGAGTTTGATGAGCAGCTTATGATTCCGGATCAGTCGCTTAGCATTGATCAGGGGGCAATTATTGTGCCCGGATGGCAGTCATGTACCGATGAAGGCAGCTTTACAAGAGCGATTTTAAATGCACTTGCAGAGGAGTTTCATTTCACGCTAGATGTGCCATTTGAGTCATACAGCAAAGAAATTCATGATATTTTGATACATGGAACTAATAAGAGTGTAAAGGTGCGCTACAAGGGACAGCGCGGAGAAGGCGTGTATGATATTGTATTTGAGGGCTTAATTAAAAATGTAGAGCGCCGCTACCGCGAGACAGGTTCGGAAGCAATCAAGGCAGAGTACGAAACATTTATGCGCATCACACCATGTTCTACATGTAAGGGAATGCGTCTGAAAAGAGAGTCACTTGCCGTGACAGTGGCAGATAAAAATATTTATGAGGTGACAAATCTTTCTATTCGTGATCTGGCATCATTTTTATCTGATTTGGAGCTTACAAAGACGCAGCAGCTGATAGGCGAGCAGATTTTAAAGGAAATCCGTGCGCGTGTACAGTTTTTGATTGATGTAGGTCTTGATTATCTTTGCCTGTCACGTGCAACCGGTACGCTTTCAGGCGGTGAGGCACAGCGCATTCGTCTGGCAACACAGATTGGATCTGGTCTTGTTGGTGTGGCTTATATTTTAGATGAGCCAAGCATTGGTCTGCATCAAAGAGATAATGACAAGTTGCTTGGCACATTAAAGCATCTTCGTGATCTTGGCAATTCTGTTATTGTTGTTGAACATGATGAGGATACAATGCGTGCTGCTGATTATGTAGTTGATATTGGACCTGGTGCAGGTGAGCATGGCGGTCAGGTTGTTGCAGCAGGCACGGCAGAAGAACTTATGAAAAATCCGGCATCCATCACCGGAAAATATTTGAGTGGTGAGCTTAAGATTCCAGTTCCAAGTACAAGAAGAGAACCGCAGGGCTGGCTGACCGTAGTGGGAGCAAAAGAAAATAATTTAAAGAATATCACAGTGAATTTTCCTAAGGGAGTTTTTACATGCGTAACAGGTGTTTCTGGTTCAGGCAAGAGCAGCCTTGTCAATTCGATTTTGTATCAGGCGCTTGCAAAGCAGCTAAACCGCGCGAGAACAATTCCTGGTGCATATAAAGAGATTAAGGGCATAGAGCAGTTTGATAAGGTAATAAATATAGATCAAAGCCCGATTGGCCGCACACCGCGCTCTAATCCTGCAACTTATACTGGCGTGTTTGATATGATCCGTGATCTTTTTGCTTCAACAGTTGATGCAAAGACGAGAGGCTATAATAAGGGTCGTTTTAGCTTTAATGTAAAGGGTGGACGCTGTGAGGCATGTTCAGGCGATGGTATTGTAAAGATTGAGATGCATTTTTTGCCAGATGTGTATGTGCCATGTGAGGTCTGCAAGGGAAAACGCTATAACAGAGAAACGCTGGAAGTAAAATATAAGGGAAAGAGCATTTATGATGTGCTTAATATGACTGTAGAAGAGGCGCTTACATTTTTTGAAAATGTTCCGTCTATTTACCGTAAAATTGAGACATTATATCAGGTAGGTCTTTCATATATACGATTAGGTCAGCCATCCACAACACTTTCAGGCGGCGAGGCACAGCGTATTAAGCTGGCGACTGAGCTAAGCCGAAAGAGTACAGGAAAAACAATCTATATTTTAGATGAGCCAACGACAGGACTTCATTTTGCAGATGTTCACAAGCTTACAGAAATGCTGCAGAAGCTTGTAGAAAACGGCAATACGGTAATTGTAATCGAGCACAACTTAGACGTAATAAAGACAGCTGATTATATCATTGATATGGGACCAGAAGGCGGAGATGGCGGCGGAACAGTAGTAGCGCAGGGAACGCCGGAAGAAGTGGCAGAGTGCCCGCAGTCCTACACGGGATATTATATAAAACGTGTTATAGCTCACGCATGAACATATCCCACACTTGCAATCTTTACACAGGTATGATAGACTAGATTGAATTAGTAACTAATAAAGTATAATCAGAAAGCTATATGAAAGGGTAAGGTAATGCGATTGAATAAGAAGAGCCTCCTTCTTGGCGTGATCGCTTTATTACTTTCCTGTATAGTTGGAAGCAGTGCAAAAAACAGCGCATTTCTTGAAAATGTGCAGGCTTCTATGGTACAGGAAAATGACAGCGGTCAGTCACAGGATCAGCCGGCGATTGGCGTATCAGCCTTAGGCTACTGCGTGATGAATGCCGATACAGGTGAAATTGTTTTGCAAAAGAATGCTGACGAAAAGCTTCATCCGGCAAGCATTACAAAGATTATGACGCTGCTTGTGACGGTGGAACAATGTAAGAACCTTGATTCTGTAACAACTGTGTCTGAAAATGCACTGAATCAGATTGCACCGCTTAGTTCAACACTTCATCCGATGCCAAAGCCGGGAGAGCAATTTACGATCAGAGATCTTTTATATGGTCTTACGATGTGCTCAGGCAATGAGTGTGCAAATATCTTAGCGGAAGCTGTGTGCGGTGATATCGACAGCTTTGTTGAACTGATGAATGAGAGAGCAAAAGAAGCCGGTGCAAAAAACACTCACTTTTCAAACCCTCACGGACTTGATGCTGATGATCATTTAACAACAGCTTATGATATGGCACTTATTATGAAGGCAGCACTGGAAAATCCGGCAGCAAAGGAAATTCTTTCTGCGAAAACATACACGATTCCTGAAACAGAGTATACATCAGAAAGAAATATGACAAGCGGTCATAAGATGGTTTCAGGTGAGTTTGAATGTGAGGGTGTTTATGCCGGAAAGCCAGGCTATACACGTCTTGCCCAGTCTACGCTTGTGACAGCTGCAAAGAGAGACGATGTTGATCTTATAGCAGTTGTTATGAAATCAGACTCAGGCATAAGCTATGAGGATACAAGTCTTTTGCTTGATAATGCCTATGCAAAGATTAATGACTGGGGCATGACTGGCGGCTTTAATGTGTATCATCCGCGTGTGACACAGATTGATGATGCTGGATTTACAGTGACATGGGATGTCGGACTTGATGCTGTGAGAGCTGAGTTTCCTGTCTGGATTGAGTATGACAGCACAGATGTGCTGACAAAGGGAACTTCTGAGGTGACATCTGACACAATTTCCTATCATGTAAATCTTTCGGATCATGGCGGAAAAAATGGTGTGTATACAGTACAAGCTTATGTCTATAATGCGTCAGGAGAATCAAAAGTCTGCTCAATTAAGGTTTTATCAGGTGTCGGTGATAAAAAGGGCTTTGTAAATTGGAATGGTGCCACATATTATGTGCATGAAAATGGTGCACTTGGCCTTCAGTGGCAGGAGCTTGAAGAGGGCTGCTATTATTTTGATTATACGACAGCGCAGATGGTTACAGGCTGGGTGGGCAGCGATACGAAATTTTATCTTGACCCAGATGGAAAGCTGCACACAGGCTGGCTTAAGCTTGATGGAAATCAATATTATTTTTATCAGGCAGGCGATATGGCAACTGGAAAGATGACCATTGGAAATGGTGAATATTATTTTGACGAAAATGGTGTTTTGCAGTCAGGTTTTGCGATTCCGCAGGCGCCATCATTATATGAATGATACCAGGGTCAAAAGCTCCAAAAGCCGTTCGTGCTTGCACGATTAGGTTTTTGAGCTTGGGACCCGCAAAAACATGAGGATGCAGCGATTTTCAAGGAAAATCAGCGAATCCGAATGTTTTTAGAATTGCGAAAGTTGCATAGCAACGGAGCAATTCGTGGATATCAGTTGGGGCAAAATACCTTTTGACCACAGCATCATATTAATAGAACATGAATAGAAGAGGAATAACGTTATGAAGTGGAAGAAATTTACGATTCAGACAACAACAGCAGCAGAGGATTTCATCAGTGAGAAGCTAAGTGAGATTGGCATTGAGGGAATCGAGATTGAAGATAAGGTTGAGCTGACAGCAAATGATACAAAGGGCATGTTTATTGATGTACTGCCAGATTTAGGACCAGATGACGGAGAGGCGCTTGTAAGCTTTTATCTTGATGATACTTATGATGTGCCAAAGACACTTGCTGCCGTAAAGATGGCACTTGAGGAGGTTGCTTCTTTTGTAAATGCAGGATCATGTGAGATCACAGCATCTGAGACAGAGGACAAGGATTGGATGAATAACTGGAAGCAGTATTTTAAGCCATTTGTTGTTGATGATCTTTTGATTAAGCCAACATGGGAAGAAATTCCAGAGGGCATGGAAGGAAAGAAGCTGATTCAGATTGATCCTGGTATGGCATTTGGTACAGGAAAGCACGAGACTACTCAGCTTTGTATTGCAGGAATCCGCAAATATGTAAAGCAGGGTGATAATGTTCTTGATGTTGGAACAGGAAGCGGTATTTTGTCAATTTGTGCACTGTTAAGCGGTGCTAGTCATGTAGTAGGAACAGATCTTGATGAGAATGCTATTGATGCTGCACATGAGAATGCACAGGTTAATGGCATTACGTCAGAGCAGTATAAGGTTCTGATTGGAAACTTAATTGATGATCAGGCAATCAAGGATGAGGTTGGCTATGAAGCATATGATGTTGTCGTTGCCAATATTCTGGCCGATGTTATTATCGCACTGCAGGAAGTTGTCGCAGTTCATGTAAAGCATGGAGGTATCTTTATCACATCTGGAATCATTGATATGAAGGAGCAGGCCGTTATGGATGCATTTGCAAAAAATCCAGAGTTTGAAGTGATTGATGTGCTGCATCAGGGCGAGTGGGTTTCAATTGTAACTAGAAGGAAGTAAATATATGTATCATTTTTTTATAAAGCCAGAGCAGGCAGCTGCACACGAGGTAGCAATCATTGGAAGTGATGTAAATCACATCAAAAATGTGCTTAGAATGAAGGTTGGTGAACAGATTTGCGTTAATGATGGCAGTCATGAATATCTTTGCAGCATTGCACAGCTTGATGCAGAAGAAGTGACAGCAAAAATCGAGCAGGTCAGTGAAACTACAAGTGAGCTGCCTTCAAGAATAGTATTGTTTCAGGGGCTGCCAAAGGCCGATAAGATGGAGACAATTATTCAAAAGTGTGTGGAGCTTGGTGTGCATGAGATTGTTCCAGTACAGATGAAGCGCTGTGTAGTCAAGCTTGACTGCAAAAAAGAAGAGGCAAAGAGAAAACGCTGGCAGGCAATTTCAGAGAGTGCAGCAAAGCAGGCTGGACGCGGACTTATTCCTGATATCCATCCTCTTATGACATATAAAGAGGCGCTTTCGTATGCTGCTGATAAGGAACATATCCTTGTCCCATTTGAGCATGCAGAAAATATGCAGGCAACACGCGATGCGCTTAATGCAGTAAAACCGGGTGAGCAGGTAGCAATCTTTATAGGGCCAGAGGGCGGCTTTGAGGATGAAGAGATTGCACAGGCAGAAAATTGCGGTGCACAGGCGATTACGCTTGGAAGAAGAATTTTGAGGACGGAAACAGCCGGAATGGCAGTGCTTGCCATGCTTGGATACGTATTGGAGGAATAAAAAATGGAAGCATATCTGGATAATTCAGCAACGACCCGTGTAGATACACAGGTGCAGGAGCTGATGAAAAAATTGATGGACATTGATTTTGGAAATCCATCATCACGTCATCAAAAGGGTGTTGTGGCAGAGGGATACATCAAGGAAGCAAGACAGAAAATTGCTGCTACTTTAAAGGTTGATCCAAAGGAGCTTATCATTACCTCTGGCGGTACGGAGTCCAACAATATGGCACTTATTGGAACTGCGCTTGCTGCAAAGAGAAAGGGAAACCATATCATTACAACAGCAGTCGAGCATCCAAGTGTCAAGGCAACGGCCTCTTTTTTGGAGGAGCAGGGCTTTCGCATTACATTTCTTTCAGTTGACGGCAGAGGACAGATCTCTTTAGAAGAGCTAAAGGAAGCGCTTACACCTGATACCATTCTTGTGTCAATCATGTATGTAAATAATGAGATTGGAACGATTCAGCCTGTAGAGGAGGCTGCAAAGCTAGTGCATGCGACTGTTCCAGGTGCTGTATTTCATGTGGATGCCATTCAGGCATATGGCAAGGTGGTGATTCGTCCAAAGCAGCAGGGAATTGATCTTTTGTCTGTAAGCTCACATAAATTCCATGGTCCAAAGGGAGCAGGCTTTTTGTACTGCAGCAGCAAGGTTAATCTTCATCCAATCATTTTTGGAGGAGGTCAGCAGTCTGGCATGCGCTCTGGAACTGAAAATGTACCGGGTGCAGCAGGAATGGGGCTGGCAGCGCAGCTTGCCTATCAGAAGTTTGAGCAGAAGAAAGCACATTTAAATGAGCTTCGCCGCTATTTTTTGGAGGGCGTTCATAAGCTGGAGGATGTTTCAATAAATGGTTGGGATGATACAGCAGATGGCGAGGAATGTATAGATAAGAGAGCACCGCATATTGTAAGCGTAAGCTTTATTGGTGTAAGAAGCGAGGTACTTTTAAATGCGCTCAGCGACCGCGGCATTTATGTGTCATCGGGAAGTGCATGCTCATCTAACCATCCGGCACTTTCAAGTACTCTGCAGGCAATTGGGCTTGATAAAAAGCTTATTGAGGGAACGCTTCGTTTTTCCTTCTGTGAGAATACGACAAAGGAAGAGCTTGACCAAGCACTGAAGGCATTGCAGGAGCTGCTTCCTATGCTTCGCCGCTACACAAGACGATAGAATGATACCAGGGTCAAAAGCTCCAAAAGCCGTTCGTGCTTGCACGATAAGGTTTTGGAGCTTGGGACCCGCAAAAACATGAGGATGCAGCGATTT
>OLPV01002023.1_pt1 | contig 14045 bp, 16 predicted proteins | sample 1671961 | NCBI WGS metagenome assembly OLPV01 (sample SAMEA3136630, study PRJEB25190) | human gut metagenome | biome: human gut; feature: human-associated habitat; material: faeces | place: Austria | collected 2013
AATATGAGAATAATTATTATTCAAAACATTAGAATTTAAAATTTATCTATTTTATGAGTCCTTTTTCTTGACGTAGTACCAGAACGGTAGGTTAATGAGAAAGAAAAGCCCAATAGACCGCTCGAAAAAGAAAGTGTCCGAGACAGGCTCAGGCACTTACAGTCAGAGGGCAAACAGCAAAGAACACGAAAGAAGTCCCAATACAGAGAACGATAATTTTGACACCGAACCCGACACCACAGGGCAGAACCCCTGCCTTGCGGATTTCCATATATCCTTGAAATGCTTATCCAATTTCATAAAAAAACCTCCTGCCAGTTATTCCTGACAGGAGGGACTGTTTGTAAGTCCAATAAGCACACTTATATGAGTTTATTTTGCTCTTTTCTTTCTACCGTAAACCGTTGTTCCGATTACGCCTGCTCCGCTCACAAAGAGAAGTGCGATCCACAATGCCATATGGCTGTTGTCGCCGGTCGCAGGGTTGTCTTTACCGGGCTTCGTATCCGTGCCGGGCTTCGTCGGTTCCGTCGTGGCGGGCAGCTTTTCGATCTCCGCCTTCTCGGTGTAGCCGCAGATCGTACAGGTGTGTACCTTTTCGCCCTTGGCCGTCTGGGTGGCTTCCTTGGTCACCTTCCAGTCGCCGTATTTATGGAGCTCCTTGTTCTGCACATCCTTGCACGCGCACTCGTCCCAGTGGTGTGTGGCGTCGTGCTTCAGCGCGTAGTCGTGGGCGGTGTAGGTGTTGGTGAAGGCCATATCCGCCGCCTGCAGGTTCTCCCTGTCGATGTAATAGTACCCATTGCCGTCGATGGACGCGGGCACGACATACGCGGTATATCCCGATGCAATCGCATCATCGCCCATTGCGTACGCGACGGGGATCTCCTCCATCAGCACGCCCCAGACCGTGTCGTCCACCGTCCAGCCGTCCTCGCCGGCGTCCATCTGCTGAACAAACGCGCCCTCGCTGAGCATGACCCAGAGCGTCCGCTCGGTGCCGGTGAAGGTCAGCGTGCCGTTATAACTGCCCTTGCCGTTGGTGGTGACGGAGCCGGTGATGGTCACATTCGATTTATCCCTATCGGGTGCGCTGTCGCCGATGAGCGCCAGCGTAAAGGTCTTCTCACCTGGTACGCCAACGTCACTCAACTCCACCGTGGTGGTGTAGGGCACGGTCACGGTGACGAGCTTTTCAAAGACGGGATTGAGCGTAACGTCCTGATCCACGGTATAGGCGCTGCCAAGCGCATAGACCGCGCCCTGTCCGTCGACCCAGCCGGTCTGGACGAAGCCGTCCATGGTGAAGGTCTCGCCGCGCAGGGTGAGAGCCTCGCCGTGGGTCTTGACATCCGTCACCGGATTGCTGCCCTCGCCGCCGTCATAGGTGACGGTGTAGGTGACCGGCCCGAAACCCGCATAGAGGGTAATGTTCTCGGAAAGGGTTTTGCCGAATGCGTATTGTTGGGTGCAATCTATGTCCGTGTACCAACCAGTGAATGTATAACCATCCTGTGTAGGTTCGATAGGTTCAACCACATTGCTATCACCTGACACGACCTCCTGTGCGTATTCGGTACCGTCTTTCATAAAGGTCACGGTGCTTCTGCTGATGGTTCCATTATTGTTGATACCTCCGTAGAACATACCGCCAGAGATGGTACTGCCCGTATTATTTGTCACTGTTCCCTTAAATGTACCGCCGGAGATGACAGCACCATTTTGATTTGTCACTACCCCCTCGAATGTACCACCGGAAATAGTACCGCCATTATCAAAGTAGTTCTTTTTATCATTCGTCACCGTTCCCATGTATATGCCGGCGTCAATCATACCCGCATAGTTTGACACATCACCAGAGAATGTGGTGCCGCTTGCGTCTTTTTCTTTGCTGATGGTCAGAGGCGGGGCATTATTATATAACCCTTCGATCTCACCGCCATTGGCTATCATCATAGGAATGTTATTATAAAAATCATTGTAAACACCGGCACCATTTACGTCTGCATTACAGCCCGTAATGGCGCCGCCATTCATGATGAAGGAGCCATTGTTCAATACACCGCCGCCATTTCCGTCTGCATTACAGCCCGTAATAACACCGCCATTCATGGTAAAGGAGCCATTGTTAGATACACCGCCACCATGCGGATCATAAATGCTGCCATGCTTTGCTTTGCCACCGGTTATCATACCGCCGGCAGGTAGAGAAGTATCGGTATGCGTTGCGGACGGTTGGCTGTCCTGCAAAGTCAGGCTGCCGCCACTATAGATCTAATCACTTGCACTGAGTTGCTATCGGCAATCTTGATCACATGGCCGTTGAGGTCAAGAGTGACAGTGTTATTCACTATCAACGTCGTGTCGATGGAATAGTCCTTGGTTAGCATCACCGTGCCGCCGTCGTTCAGCAGGCTCTGCAGCTCAGTGGCGTCGCCATTCGCCGCAAAAACCGTCACCGGGCAGAGCATCAGTACCATGCAAAGGCTCAGCAGAATGCTAAAAAATCGTTTTTTCATATATATTTCCTTTCTTAGCTTTTCTGTACTCCGTAGAAAAGGAATTTGTTCAGAGGGAGATTGCATAGGGGAATTCCCTATGCAAGGGAGTACTCCCTTGCAAATCATCTTTGTTTGCTTCTATCCCTGTGGAAGAAGTCCGTCCAGGGAAAAATCATAGTGCATAGCAAGCCGGCGGAACAATTCCTCCATGACCGACTGGGCAATGCTGCGCATATCCAGCCCTGCGAGGAACATAAGCACCTTCTGCAGTTCGTCCTCCGGCACCTTGTAGCCACGAAGCGCCAGCGTCACGAACTTGTTAAGTTTCCGCTCCAGCGTGAAATCTTCTGTGCAGGGATTTGCCATATAGCCGCGCATCAGTCCTGCCGAGCCGAATTCCAGCTCGTAGAAATCCTGCTCCACAAGTTCCGGCTGATACGGGCCGAAGATCCGGTACAGTTCCTTTGCGGTGGCTCGCTGGATGTAGTCCAGCACGCGTTCCTGTGTGTAGGCTTCCAGATATATTAAAATGTTGTTCGAGCCTAATCTCAGCTACAAACCGTTTTGGGGTATATGCCGCCCCTTAAATTCTTGGAGAGCAAATTCACCTAACCCCATCCAAATTTATTGCGCCTTTATACCTGACAGGAGGGACTGTTGTAAGTGTGATAAGCACACTGATATGATTTTATTTTGCTTTTTTCTTTTTACCGTAAACCGTTGTTCCGATTACGCCTGCTCCGCTCACAAAGAGAAGTGCAATCCACAATGCCATATGGCTGTTATCTCCGGTCTGAGGAGACTTCGTATCGTTATCTACTACTGCTTTCGTATTCACGATAAATGTTGTGGTAGCTGTGCCGCTCTCGGATACAATACCGATGGCATGCTTTCCTGCAGAAAGTGTTGCTACATAGTCAGACTTTAAGGTTACAACCGTACTGCCTTCCTTGACGGTATAATTCTTCGCATCAAGGGTTTTTCCGTCAAGCTCAACCCGGATAAAATCGCTGTACGCCGCATTGGAAGTGAAAGACAATGCCTTCTTTTCTCCTTCTGCTACGCACTGTCCTTTACCCTTAATGATTTCAGGTGGGAGCTTCTGGATTACTGTATCTTCAAGACTGATTTCATTTGTGCCTTTTTCGTCAGCAAAGTATTTTTTACAATTTTCACACTGCCAATACTCCTTGTTTCCTGTTACTGTAACGGTTGCATCCTTTGCAGGAATCTTTTCAAGATTATGGGCCGACATTTTAATTGCTATTCCTGCGGAAATCTTTTCTCCGCAACCAATACAGTATGTATCACCTGTGTAGCCTTCTTCCGTACATGTTGCATCTTTTGCGCCTCGGATTTCCGTACCGCCTGTATGATTGTCGGAGTCCTTTGCTCCCATAAAGGTGTGGTTGTCGTCTTTCTCGACTAAGTTGCAAACTGCACATGAGTAGTAGTATTCCGCCTCAGTTTTACAGGTGCCTGCAGTTTTAAGCGCTTCAGCCGTTATATTATCTACGCTGAAGTCATGCGAGAGAATATATGGGTTTCCGCAGATCGTGCAAGTCCCTTCAGTTTTGCAGGTAGCTGTTCCCACGTGGAGGTGTTCTCCAACCTTGTTTTGTTCACTCGCTATAACTGCAGCAACGGGATAACCGCAAATCGTGGCAGGTATAGCAAAGCCGGTCTTGCCCGTTCCCAATGATATTTCGGTAATCGTAACCTTGCCCTTTTCGGTATCAAGGCTGTATTTTACCTGTGATGTCGTGTTTGGAATGTTTGCACTTGTAACATCCAAACCTTTCGGCAGGACTATACTTTCAAGGCTTGTGCAGTTCCGAAAAGCATAATTTCCAATAATTGTAACGCTGTTTGGGATAGTTACGCTTGTAAGGCTTGTGCAATTCCAAAACGCATACTGTCCAATAGATGTAACGCTACTTGGAATTGTTACGCTTTTAAGGCTCATGCATTTTTTGAAGACCCATGGTCCAATAGATGTAACACTATTTGGAATCGTTATGCTTTCAAGGCTTGTGCAACCGCTGAATGCCCCTACTCCAATAGAAGTAACTCCGTCAGGGATATCTATACTTTTAAGGCTTGTGCACCTGTCAAAAGCCTCATAATTAATAGATGTGACGCTGTCAGATATATCAATGCTTTCAAGGCTTGTGCAACTACTAAATACAGCATTTCCAATGGATGTGACGCTGTTGGGAATTGTTATGCTTTTAAGGCTTGAGCAGCGTGCAAAAGCACTCACTCCAATAGACGTAACGCCACTTGGAATTGTTATGCTTATAAGGCTTGAACAACCAAAAAAGGTACCATCTTCAATAGAAGTAACGCTGGTAGGAATATTTATACTTGTAAGGCTTGTGCAGTTGCAAAACGCATACTGTATAATAGATGTAACGCTACTTGGAATTGTTACGCTTTTAAGGCTTGAGCAATTCTCAAAAGCTCTCTCTCCGATGGACGTAACTCCTTCCGGAATAGTAACGCTTGTAAGGCTTGTGCTACCTTTAAACGCTTCTGTTCCGATAGCTGTAACAGGATTTGATTCAATTGTATGCGGGATAGCGATCTCGGCGGCGGAACCGGTATACCCGGTAATGGTTACTTCGTTGTCAGAGCTGGAGTATTGTAAACCTTCGGGTACCGCAAGAGATAACACAAGAGTGCTTTCTTTCTGAATGTTATAATCAGCCAATGTATGATCATCTTCCAGAGGTTTATTATCAAACATTAAAATCTGCTGCGTTACAGGATATCCGGTTTCGGCGTGGATCTTTTCCTTGACACCTGTAATGCTATCACCGGATTCCACTTCAAGCGTAAATGCGGCTACACCGGTGATATTCACATCAACATAGATTTCCATAGCTTTTGCCGTCATCGGCAAGTGCAAAAGCACCATGCACAGGCACAGCAGTATACTGAAAATCAGTTTTTTCATAATTTTTTCCTCCTTAGCGTGAATTAAAAATTTGATTTATTATGTAAAAGTACCCGACCTTGCTTTCGGGTTGTATTTCATTATAAAAAGTTCAAGGGCTTCCTTCAGCACGGCTATCTGTGATTTCAAGTAGAATTCATCCTCAAACAGTGCGTAGTGTACACAGGCTCTTATCAGAATGAAAATCAGCGGTGTCAGCTTTTCGTGGGGAATCCCCAGCTTTGGCTCTAAGCTCTTTGCGTATTCGGTATATCGTTCATCGACACCCTTAAAGAACTTCTGACCGTATTCCCTGTATTTGGGATGAGTGTAGATTTGATACATCAGGCGGTATTTCTTGCCGTGCTTTTTTGCTGTCCAATACGGTATCTCGTCTATAAACCGCCACAGGTCATCTACGTCGGTGGGGGCTTTCGCCATAAAATCATCTTCCACCTTGCTCATACAGTATTCGGTGGACTTAACGATAAGGTCGTCGAGATTGTCAAAATACTGATACAGTGTCGCAACACTGCAATCGCAGGCCTTTGCAATCGTTTTTACACCGACAGAGGTGAATCCGTTTTCCGCATAGCAGTCAAAGCACGCTTCCATAATCTCGATTTCCTTTGCTCTGCGGGCTTCTTCATTCACAGTGCGCATACTATTTTCCTCCCCTCTATAAATAAATGAACGGTCGTTTACATTATAATGGTTTTACTTTGATTTTTCAAGAGGTAATGCAAGAACCTGAATCATTCTATGTGAAAACGGCAGGGATTTCTCCCTGCTGCCGAAGCAGGTAATACCAGGCAGAGAACGTAATAATCACCCTGCAAATCATACCAAAGACCGTTTTGCTCGTTATAAATGTACTTTTCCACTATGTAATCCTCCAAAATAATATAACCGCACATACATCACAGGTTCCCGATTGCCACAATTTGTTATGTCGTGTTACGAGTTTTTTCTTCCCTCAATTTTTCCCTTATGAGGTTACGAGGGAAGTATAAACAAAAGTGAAATCGTATAAAGGGATAAGGTGAGCACACTGCGAAAAATCCTTTATTTGCAAGGTGTTTGGAGGATTTTATTGATAACCTGTAACCTCTGTTAAGAGGTCATAATTTATAGTAATTCAAATTCGGATTTATCTATTACATTACGTTGATTACTTTACAGTGAAAGGTGTCCATTCAATGTGGTTATATTCCATCACATCATTTGCTTTTTTCATTCCTAATTTTTCGTAAAATGCAATGGCATTTTCATTCGCAACCAAATATACCGCAATATCATTGTTACCACCTGCTAAAGAATGTGCTGTCTTAATCAATTCCGTACCAATTCCTTGATGTAAATAGTCTCTGTCCACACCTAAATCTGTTATATAAAGCCAATAGGCATAGTCGGTCAATCCAAATAAGACGCCGACAATTTGATTATCCTTGTTTCTAGCAACAAGACTGATTGATACATGATCAACCAGCTTTGCTATTCTTTCTTCAAATCTTTCCTTCGGATACTGTGATCCTAGATCCGTACGCTTTAAAAATTCAATATATTCAATTGTAGAAATTCTCTCCTCTTTCATCTGAATATTTTTGCACATAACAATTTTCTCCATAAATCCCTAATTCTATTTCTGTTGCCATTTCATTACATATTCTTTTTCTTTGGTAGCTTCATCAAAGCCGCTATGCTGAATCTCAAATCCTTCTCTTTGATAAAAGGCTATTGCACGTATATTCTTTTGATATACATTCAAAAATAATTTATTTCGTTTATTTTTTGCATAATTTAGAAGAGCTTTTCCTATGCCATGCGACTGCATTTCATTTGAAACAAAAATACCCTCAATATATTCATCATTTAGACCTATAAATCCCTGTATTTCTTGATTCTGCTCATAAACATAAACAGTTGCTTGCAAAAGCAATTCCTTCACTAATTCAAAATTATTTTGCCAATATTGCGAAGAAATAAAAGAATGTGCTGTCACATTCGTATCTAACCATATGTTTGTAACTTTATTTATATCTGCTTTTTGTAATTCTCTAATCATTTAAATGGCCCTTTTACAAATTGTGATTTATCAATTAAGCTTTGCAACGCAGGATCTCTGTGACATTTTGCCACGCATTCTTACTCTTTTGTTCTGTACAGCCCTTATAAGCCCCTAAATACGGTGTAAAACCAAGTCTTGAATATAATTTGATGGCACCATAACTTTGCGATTGGGTTGCCAAATACAATGGATACTTACTTGGAATTGTATCGTACATCATACAAAGTTTTGTAAGCATGGCCTGCGCAATCTTTTTATGTTGAGCCGATAAACTTACCGCTACATAATGAATGCGAAGCCTACTTTCTTCAAAATCATTTCCAAACCAAAGTCCTGCACTGCCAACGAGTTCATTATTTTCATTTGCGACAAACAAGAAATGTTTAGAAAAAAAATCCTTATCTCTAGTAAGCATACTATCCCATTTCTTTCTTGCCTCTTCTATATTTTCAAATAAACAAACCTCAGTTTGTAGCTTACACCAAGCTTCTTTTAATGATTCATCAAATTCAACATAATGAAATTCTTGATTTAATTCGATTTCTTTACGAATGGTCTTACGTGCCATGACCATCAATACTTTTTCATAAGGTATACTTGTATCTAGTACTGTCATATAATTCTCCATTTCTAGAATAAGTATATCATAATCGTGCGTTTTTTTAATGTTATAACATTTGCTTGACTTCTCTTTTTTTACGTTCTAGAATGAAACCGTAAAAGAGAAAGAGGTAATCAATTATGAACAAAACACAACTCGCAAATTATTTTGACCACACATTTTTAAAACCATATGCCACTGAAGCTGATCTTACTAAATTATGTAATGAGGCAAAAGAAATCGGAGCCGCTATGGTTGCGATCAATACAACTTGGACTAAATTCTGTAAAGAACAATTAAAAGGAACAAACGTACATGTAGGAGCTGCCATTAGCTTTCCTTTAGGACAAGCCGGTCTAGCATCTAAGATTGCCGAAACAAAGATTGCGATTGAAGATGGAGCCGACGAAATCGATTATGTCATTGATATTGGACAAGCGAAAATGCACCACTGGGACTACATTAAAAAAGAAATGGAAAGTATTGTTTCGATTTGTAGAGAACATAACGTCATTTCAAAAGTTATCTTTGAAAATTGTTATTTAGAAAAAGATGAAATCAAACAAGTTGCTTTAATTGCCAAAGAAGTAAAACCAGACTTCATTAAAACAAGCACAGGCTTTGGAACTGGTGGAGCCACTTTAGAAGATGTTCAATTAATGGTTGAAACCGTAGAAGGACAAGTGAAAGTTAAAGCGGCTGGAGGCATTCGTGATTGGAAAACATGTAAAGCCATGATTGATGCAGGTGCACAAAGAATTGGAACAAGCTCATCCCTAAAAATCTTAGAAGAATTTGAAGCCGAGGCAAAATAACATGAAACCATTTTTATTAGAACCCATTCATGATTACACAATATGGGGAACCAACCACATCTCTAAAGCTAGAGGCATCGATGAAGACTATGGAACTTGGTGGGAAGTCAGTGCCCACCCTTATTGTTCAAACAAAATTATTGGAACGAATAAAACCTTAATGGAAATGATTCAAGAAAATCCGGATGAAGTATTAGGTAAAGGATATACGCTTCACGAAACTTTACGATTGGCTTATCTAGATACAAAGGATGCTTTAAGCATTCAAGTTCATCCTGAAGATGATTATGCCCTAGAACACTCCAATGATTACGGAAAATATGAAAGTTGGTATATCCTAGATGCCAAACCAGGCGCTACTCTAGTTGCCGGAACAACAATCAATGATGCAGATGAAATTAAAAATGCCTTAATGAACAATGATGTTGAAAAATATTTAAACAAAGTAAAAGTTCATAAAGGAGACTACATCATCATTCCTAGCGGTATGCTTCATGCCTTAGGAAAAGACATCTTAGCTTTAGAAGTTGGTACAAACTCGAACACAACCTATCGTTTCTATGACTACAACCGTAAAGGAAAAGATGGAAAAACACGTCCTTTACATGTTAAAGAATCTTTTGATGTCACAAACTTCAATTTAAAACCTACTTTTGTTCCACAAAAACATGAAACACACCGAATTGGAGATTGTCCTAATTTTACTGTAGATGAAGTTTATGCTGATTCTGATATGAATCTAACTTGTGATGAACATTACATGATTCTATCTAATATTGATTCAGATTGTACGATCGTATGGAACAATGAAGAAATTGTATTACCACAATATGACAGTCTATTTGTACCATTCGCATCCAAAAAAATCACAATCAAACAAGGAGCACACCTATTAGTGTCAAATCCTAGAAAGGACTAATTTATGAAAACCATTTTAGTTACCGGAGCCAATGGCTATATCGCAAGCTTAGTAAAAGCGTATCAAAAAGATAAATTTAACTGGATCTGCATGACAAGAAAGGATGCAGACCTTACAAATCCTGAAGACGTAAAAAAATTTGTAGCTTCTCAAGATTTTGACATTTGTTTTCACACTGCTGCCAATGCAACTACAGCCTTCTGTAATGAACATCCAGATTTAGTTCATAAAATCAATGTAGAAAGTACACAAGCGATCATTGATTGTTGTAAAGAAAAAGGTGCTAAATTGATTTTTTGTTCAACCGAACAAGCCTTCAATGGAAAAGAAAATCGTGGTCCTTTTAAAGAAGACGAACCATTAAGTGCTGTGACTGTATATGGACAAAATAAAATCGAATGCGAAGAGTTGATTCAAAAACAATTGGATGATGCGATTATCTTACGCTTTACATGGATGATGGGACTAAGCTATCCAGGCATCAAGGCAAGTCCAAGCATTATAAAAAATGTTATGAATGCGCTAATCAGCCATACTCCAACATTATTTACTGTGCATGAAAAACGTGGCATGACATATGCGAAGCATTTGGCAACACAATTTGATAAAATCACAGAACTTGAGCCAGGTATTTATCATGTGGCATCCAAGAACACGATGACCACATATGAATCCGCAAAATTTGTAGCTAAAGCTTTAGGTGCAAGTGATGAACTCATTGAAGAAATCATTTTACCAAACAACGAACGCTACCAAGATCGATTCAGAGATTATCGTTTAGATAGTGAAAAACTAGAAAGTCTTGGAATTCATTTTGCGACATTTGAAGAAGATGTAAATGAAATTCTAATGGATTTTGGATGGAAGAAAAGTTAAAATAGCTTGTAGGAGGCCATTTATGACTATACTTGAGGAAAACGTTAAAAAATATTACCAAAGCGGATATAACTGTTCAGAAACACTACTTCATGCCTGCAATGAAACGTATCAATTAGATATTTCAGAGGAAGACATGAAAATGATGGCTGGATTTGGTGGCGGCATGTTTATTGGAAGTACATGCGGTGCATTAGTCGGATCGATTGCTGCCCTATCAAAAATAGTATGTAAGACAAAAGCACATGAAATGTTACCAGAATTAAGACCATTGATTCAAAAACATACACGTAACTTTAAAGAACTATTAGGCAGTTTAGATTGCGCACACATCAAACCTGTACATCATAGTACGGATCCAAGCATCAAATGTATGAACACTTGTTTATTAGCGGCAAAAGCTCTAGAAAAAACAATGGAGGAAGAACACCTATTATAGGATTCTTCCTCTTTTCTTATATTCGTAACAACCTGTCTACACGATGAATCAAATCTTGTTGAATACTAAAATCAACCTCAATACCATTCTCATTATATTCTTGTCTATGCACCTTACCATTGGTATAAATATAATCAAGTACACTGACCTTCTCATAAGGAATCACGACATGTAAAGTTTCCATATGAAATAATTCCTTTTCAATTTCCTGCTTTAAAAACTCAATACTCGACTTTTCCTTAGCACAAATATAAATACGATCTTCTACACGTTTTGGATATTCAATATTTGTCTGATCACACTTGTTAAAGACATACAAGTAGGGAACTTTTTCACATCCAATTTCTTTTAATGTTTCTTCACAAACCTGCAGTTTGCTATCCTTATGTTCATTTGAAATATCCACGACTTTTAAGATCAAATCCGAAACCACAGCTTCTTCAAGTGTAGAATGAAAGGCTTGTACTAAACTGTGTGGTAAATCACTAATAAAGCCAACTGTATCACTTAAAGTAAATACATTATGGTTCTCTGTTTCAATTTGACGTGTTGAAGTTGTCAAAGTCGCAAACAACATATCCTTCTCAAATACCGACTTATCTTCATTCACAAACCCATTCATAATACTTGATTTGCCTGCATTGGTATAACCCGTAAGAGTTACACTTTTAACCATACCTTTTTTACGCTGATTACGCTGTACGCTTCTTTGCGTATGAATCTTATTTAATTCTTTTTCCACAAAATGAATTTTACCTTCAATTCTTCGCGCATCCAGTTCAATTTTCTTTTCTCCTGTTCCCTTGTTTCTAGAACCACCACGCTGTCTATCCATATGTTTATAGCTGCCTTGAAGTCTTGGCAATAAATATTTTAGTCTTGCACATTCAACTTGAAGCATGCTCTCTTTTGTCTTAGCACGAGACGCAAAGATTTCTAAAATCAAAGCACTTTTGTCCATGACTTCACAATCAAAAAAATCTGATAAATTTCTTTGTACAGAAGGCGAAATAGCCTCTAATACAAGAACCATACTACATTCTTGATCTTCAAGAATGCGTTTGACCTCTTCAATCTTACCAGGATTCATATAATACTTTTTATGGGGATGCTCTAAATTCTGTGATATACTCATGCAAATTTCAATATCACAGGCTAGAGCTAATTCTTTCATTTCCTCCATTCTTTCTTCAAAAGAATGGCTTGTGTATGTTTGTACACCAATCAATATTGCTTTTTCCATAAATGTATTTTATCATACGATGCTAAAATGTTATAATATTCCATGAGGTGAATTCCATGAAAATTGCTTATTTAATGCACTATATGAAAAAAAATTTTGAAGAAATAACAGAAAACCTGGATATATTAATCAACCAAGGCGATGATGTTTACTTGATGGTAAACGATGATGATTTACGTGATGATTTGATTCTATCCTATTGTGATACACCAAATTTACATGTGGCTCACCACCAACAAACTGCCCTTCCAGCCGATATGTCACTACCTAGAGGCTTTATTGTATTGATGAAAGATGCTTTGGAATTTGAAAAAGAAGATGGATCTTTTACATATGATCGATTCATCATAATGACAGATGGTATGATCCCTACAAAATCAAAAGCACAACTTGTAGAATATTTAGAAGCACATGAAGACGAAGATATCTATTATGAAGTGGATAACTCAGATGAAAATGAAGAAGTAAAGAAAAGATTTGAAAACTATGCCTTCTTTACAAACTCTTATGATTTCCAAAAATCAAAAACCATTCGTGCCATGAATAAAATGACATCCAGCCTTGTTCATTCCTTTAAAAAACGTGAAATTGAGGACACAATCTATATCAGCTATCCTTGGTTTATACTAACGCACGAAAGTGCTAAAGCTTTGGCAGACAATCTAGCCTACTGTTCAAATACATTTAAAATGTGTTTATATCCAGAAGAAATGGCTATTGCGACGATGTTACATAAATTCTCAAATGTAGATCATCACAATGAAAACATCTGGGCAGTTGGTAAAAATGGTGAATATACTCTGCAACAACCAATGGAAAATGTAGAATTGGATGCGATCCATGATTCTACATATTTCGCAGCTCTAGCTCACAGTGAAGATAATCTTCAAGTTTATGAAGACTATTTTGATGCTTACACATGCGAATCATAATCGTTTCGGATAATCACGGGAATCAAAATATCCTAAAAATTCTTTATCACATCTATTCTTCACTCTATAAAGACAATGTAAAATTTATTCATTTAGGAGATTCACAAACTACAAGCATTAATGATTTAAATAACTTTATATGTGTTAAAGGAAATAATGATACATTAGATTTACCTAAATACCAAAGATTAACTGTTTTAGACAAACGCATCCATTTCTCACATGGAGATAAAGGTTTGGACGAAATAAAAAAAGATATCGATCAACATCATCCCGATATCTATCTTTATGGACATACGCATTTAGTCAAAGAACAAATCTACAACAATTGTCTGATTTTAAATCCAGGCTCAATCACTTTACCTAGAGATGATTGGCATGGATCTTATATTATTCTAACAATCGATAAGAAAGTCACATATAAAGTAGTTCGAATTAATGTAGAAACTTTCTTAAACCAATATCAATGCTTCATTGAATAAGGCAGCCAAATCATTGGCTGCCTGTTTTCATTTATTTAATAAACTGTTTTGCAAAATTCCATGTGTCTCTACACATATCATCCAAGTTCTTTTCAGCCACCCAGCCAAGCTGTTCCTTAGCACGAGTCGGATCTGCAAAACATGTCGCAATATCTCCTGGACGTCTTGGTTTGATCACATAAGGAATCTTAATTCCATTCACTCTTTCAAAGGCATGCACAATATCCAATA
>OLPV01002024.1_pt1 | contig 14040 bp, 12 predicted proteins | sample 1671961 | NCBI WGS metagenome assembly OLPV01 (sample SAMEA3136630, study PRJEB25190) | human gut metagenome | biome: human gut; feature: human-associated habitat; material: faeces | place: Austria | collected 2013
ACTGTTGCATCTATACAACTGACACTATACCCTGAATATTTCGCACGTCCGTTACCTACGCTGTGCAAGGGTGAATGTCTTAAAGGGAGAAAAGAGAGCGTACCTCATCAAAGGTTTTAATCGTCTTCATATGTTCGGTCGGTGTTCCAATCATTTTCTCCATAACAACAACCTGATACCAGCGGTCAAACTTGTATCCGGCATAATCCATACACCCCAGCATCTGATATCCCATCTTCTCATGAAATGCCACACTGTTATAGATCTTCTTCTCCTCTTCGCTTGGCGGTGGCGTGATCAGTGCAATCGTCTTGATCACACCCTGTGCTTTGAGGATCTCTTCCACTAACGAATATAACTTAGCACCGATCTGATGCCCTCTCACCGTATGATCTAAATACACCGTCATCTCTGCACCCCAATGGTATGCCGCTCTTGGATGAAACGCTCCTGCATAGGAATATCCCACAATCTTTCCATCCATTTCTGCTACCAGATACGGATACTTTTCCAATGTATGTGCAATCCGGCTCTTAAATTCCGCAAGAGACGGAACATCATATTCATAGGTAATTGCCGTCTCCTCCACATAATATGCATATATATCCAACAATGCCTGTGCATCTTCTATGGCTGCTGTTCGTATTATAATCTCTGAATCCATGTATCCTTACTCCTTTGTATGAATTTATGTGCCTGGTATCTTTTCTCCTCGCACTTTGGTGTTATTGTACCATAAACCCGTATTCCGCACGAACGCTCACTTCGAAACCTTCGGTTTCTCAGTGTTCGTTTCAAGCAGCCTCTTATAAGAAAGATCAATCGCAAACGCTCCAAGCGGTGCCGTTAATACGATTGCCAATACTGCTACCGTCAGCACGGTATCTCCACAGGCAAAGCCAAGAGATAGCGGGATGCCGCCAATTGCAGCCTGCACCGTTGCCTTTGGAGTATATGCCAGCATTGTAAATAACCGCTCTTTCCATGCAAGATTTGTCCGCAGCAGACAACAAAACACTCCGCACATCCGGAATAGCAGTGCTCCTATAATAACCAGCAACGCGTTCCATCCTACATGACCCAGATATCCAATATTCACCGTTGCACCCACTAATACAAACAGGAATACTTCGGCTGCCACCCACAGCTTTCCATACTTAACGGATAACCGGACTGCTACGGGTTCTCTCTTCTTTCGAAGACCAATACCAATAAACATAATGGCGATCAAGGCTGAAAAAGTAATCGGTGTGGCAAGAGAATCCTCAGCCGCAACTAACAAAAAGGAAATACTTAGAATGATCAGCACCTTTGTCGTATCCCGGATATGCATTTTTTCAAAATATTTTGCTAATGCGATACCAAGGATCAGACCCAGCCCAATTCCCAATACAATAGATACCGGAATGTTGACAAAACGCAGTACCGAAGCACCCTCTCCCTGCATCATGCCTGTAAATGTAGAGAACAATACGATAACATATACATCATCTACCGATGCCCCTGCTAAGATCAACTGTGGGATACCTTTCTTCACCCCATAGCCTTCCTCCATCAACCTTACCATACGAGGAACAACCACTGCCGGGGATACTGCTGCAAGCACGGCTCCCAATATCGCTGCCTCCAATATCGACATTCCCATAAGTCGTGGTGCCAGTAACAAGATTCCCAACAATTCAAAGCTTGCCGGAACAAAACACATCAGGATTGCCGGTCGTCCAATCTTCTTCAATCCGGACAGATCCAGTCCTAATCCTGCTCTCGTCAGGATAATAATAAGTGCAATCTTTCTTAACTCGGAAGAAATTCCAAGAATACTGTCATCTAACAGATTACACACATATGGACCTAATACCATTCCCGTAATTAACATCCCGAGCAGACTCGGTAACTTCACCTTCTGACACAGCCATCCCATTGCCATACCAACGACTAAAATCAAAGCAATACTTGGTAACATATATTTTCCTCCTTCTATATGCAGTCTGCTCATCCGCAAGGTGCACATCCTTAGCGGAGCGTTTTTGCTTTATAGGGCGATCTTTCCTATAAAGTGGAAAAAGCCGACAGCTTCTGCGTTACTCTTAACACAGAAGTCATCAGCTTAATAAGCGGTTCAAGTATTCACTACTTAGGGAGAACTTCATTCCCTTCCTATAAAATAGCACACCCGATACCGAATTGGCAAGACTTTCTTTCCATAAGGGTTGATGAAAAAGGAATGTCTTATATTACATTGCTTTCGCATACAGGTCCGCAATCTCTTCCTGTGTAAATACCACTGGATTATTTGCTACACCTGCTGCAGATACCTTCATACAGTTCTCTGCCATCCAAGGAATATCCTCCTTTGATAAGCCAAGATCCGATAACGTACATTCCATGTCCAGATTCCGTAACAAGGTACGGATCTTCGGTGCAAGATCCTTCGAGGTCACACCGCCAAAGATTCTTGCAATCTTTGCAAACTTGAAATGATCTCCTTTTTCGGATGCTTCAATCACAACCGGGGTTAAGGCTGCAAGACCTTTGCCGTGTACGATATCCTTCAGGCCGCTTGCCGGATGTTCCATACCATGTGCTAACGTAACACCTGCTGTATTAATTACCATACCACCAATGGTTGATGCCAACGTGATCTTCTCCCAGGCTTCCTTGCTGCCCTCACCACGATAGACCTTCACAAGATTATCTGCGATCAATTCCATTGCATACACACTAAGCGCATCGGTAAATGGCTGTGCAATCTTTGATGTATATGCCTCGATACAATGACACAACGCATCGAATCCAACGGATGCTAATACATGCTTTGGCATTGTCATCATACACTCCGGATCAACAATGGATACCTTTGCCACAATCGCATTACAACGAAGAGACTTCTTATCTCCATTTTCCGGATTGGTAAGTACTGCAAATCCATTACCTTCAGAACCCGTACCGCAGGTAGTCGGAATCAACACAAGCGGTAATGCCGTATCGCTCTTCAATCTGCCATAGATATAATCATTGATATCTCCGTCATTTAATGCCAGGAATGCAATTGCTTTCGCACAGTCCATGATCGAACCACCACCAATCGCAACAACCACATCACAGCCGTTATCTTTTGCAAACTGTGCGCCTTCGATTGCTGTTGTCGTAAGCGGATTCTGTGCCACCTTATCGAACAATACATGCTCAATTCCTGCCTGCTTCAGACTGTCTGCCACCTTATCATAAAGACCTGACTTCTTGGCACTGCTCCGTCCGGTTACCACCAATGCCTTATTACCATACGGTTTTGTAAGAGAACCGGTCTCTAACACCTTACCACAGCCAAATACCACATTGACTGGAAGGAAATAATTAAATGCGATTGCAGGAGCTGCTTCTTCCTCAGCCTCCACAGAAACCGTATCCAATGCTTTCTGCAATGCTGCATCCACGTCATCATTTTCTTCTTCCTCATCTGAACTAATATCCACATGAGATGCAAATTTCTCTTTGTATTTTAACTTACAGATGATAAAGAATACAACACCGAGCAGTGACCAGCCACCGGCCATTGCCCATTCCTGAACAACTAATGTACTTCCTGATCCCGGAATCATATACATTACGACCATGAAACCGGACATCAATACTGCCATAGCTCCAACAAACTTATAATGCTTTACCTTATATGGCCGTTTCATATCCGGTGCTTTGCTTCTTAATATAATGAAGGAAAGTGCCACCATACAATATGCCAGACAACAGCCAAAGTTACCTGCATCTACGATCCACACTAACATTTTACGTCCAAATAACGGAGCTAATACAGAAAGAATACCAATCAGATACAATGCATTGACCGGAGTCTTATACTTTGGATGTAACTTGGCAAAGGTTCTTGGAATCATATAAGATTCTGCCATCGAATACATTGCCCGGCTGCCACCGATCAGGAAAGAATTCCAGCTTGTAACAATACCACACATACCGCCAATAATCAGAACCTTTGACATTATACTGCTATTAAATGCTTTTGCCATCGCATCTGCAGTAACTAATCCGGAACCTTCCATGGATGCCGCAATATCAGACGCATTCATGACATAACCAACGCCTACAATAATCAGCGCATAAAACGCAACCGCCAACACAATAGAAAGAATCATAATCTTTCCAATCTTCTTAAGTGGTACATTAATCTCTTCTGCCGCCTGCGGAATTACATCAAAACCGATAAAGAAGAATGGTGTCATAACAGCAACACTCATGATCGCTTTCAAAGAAGTTACCGTATCCTCACTTGCAAACAACTGCGGCTGCAGGTTACTCATATCTCCCGAAACAGCAGATGCTACTACTAACAGGATACCAACACCACCAATAATAACCGTAAGCACCGTCTGTAAGATTGCGGCAGTCTTTGCACCTTTGATATTGATAAAGGTAATAAAGATTGCTACGATCATGGCAACTGCCAACCAGCTTGCATAAATATCAAAGCCTGCTACTGTATACAGATATCCTTTCAAAAACTTAGGATAGATATAAGTAATGATGGTTGGAAGTGCACATGCTTCAAAGCATACTACACTGACATATCCTAAGATGATCGCCCATGTGCAGATAAAGGAACCGATCGGTCCCATCGCCTTATAGCTGAATACATGCTCGCCGCCACACTGCGGAAGTGCCGCGGTAAGCTCTGCATAAGTAAGGCCTACAAAGAAGATCATTACTCCTCCTAATGCAAAACCAATTGCTGCTCCTATTACACCACCACGGGAAATCCAGTCACCGGTTGATACGACCCAGCCCCAACCGATCATCGCACCAAACGCAATGACTAAGATGTCCCATGCACTAAATACTTTGTCAAATTCCGATTTTTTCTTTTCCATCTGCCATCAACCCTTTCTTACGTATTTGTCTGAATAAAGGAGAAAGGCGCCAAAAAAACAGGGTATCTGTTTCTTTAACGCCTTTGTTAAATGTAAATGCTTTATTCATACATTAATCTTCAAATCTCAAATCGATTAACTGCAGGATATATTCTGCCGTCTTCTCTAATCCTAATACACTCGAATCGATCATCATATGTCTGGTATGACAATCACTCATATCCGAACCGGTCATATATTCATATCTTGACTTCAACATGCCATCATTATATTTGACCAGATCCTCTGCTTGCTTCCGGGATACTCCTCTTTGTTCCATAATATGCTGTATCCGGTATTCCTCCGGTGCATAGATAAATATATTAATGCAGTCATCGCGATCCTTTAAGATATAATTCGAACAACGTCCGATAATCACGCAAGAGGATTTCTTTGCAAATTTCTGAATTACCTCAAACTGTGTATAGATGACACGGTTCGTCAGATTCGCATATCTTGGTCCGAAACTCGTATCAAATTCATATTTGACCTTATCTCCGGAATCTGCTTTCTCTACCAGCTCCCGGTCAACACCTAACTGATCGACCACCTTATCTACTAACGCTCTGTCATAGAACGGGATTTCAAGAGACTCTGCAACCAATTTTCCAATATCCGGGCCGCCACTTCCGTATTCACAGCCAATATTTACAATAAAGTGTTTCATTTACATCTCTCCTATCTCTCTGAGCAATATCACATTATATAAATAAGAATGCTTTCTATAATGCTTCTACTGCTTCCTTAATAATCTCATATGCTTTATCACATTCCTCTTCGGATACGATAAGCGGTGGAATCAAACGGATGATATGTGCTCCAATTGCTGTGATCAGCAGCTTACGATCTAAGCATCCGTGTTTTACTTCCACGCCACTAATGCTGTCGTCAAATTCCACACCAACTAATAAGCCCTGATGTCTGACTTCCTTAACATGTGGAAGTTTCTCTAACTTCGCAGCGAAGTAATCACCCATCTTCTTGGCATTGCCTGCCAGGTCTCTATCTAATAACTCATTTACTTCTGCAAGTGCTGCTGCACAGCTTACCGGATGTCCACCAAAGGTAGTTCCATGAGAGCCCGGTGTAAATGCTTTCGCAACCTCTGCAGTCGCACAAATGGCACCGATCGGCATTCCTCCACCTAAGCCCTTTGCCATAGATACGATATCCGGCTTAATTCCATAATTCATATAAGACATAACCGCTCCGGTTCTGCACCATCCGGTCTGCACTTCATCGATCAGGAGCAACATACCCTTCTCATCGCAGAACTCACGAAGACCTTTCATGAATTCCATTGTTGCAGGATGTACACCACCTTCACCCTGTACCGGCTCTACCATGATAGCAATGGTATTCTCTGTACATGCATTCTTAAATGCTTCCAGATCATTATATGGTGCATAAGAGAAACCGTAGGTCATCGGACCAAATCCAACCTGACATCCATTGCCCGGCTGACCGGTTGCTGACATTGCTCCGAAGGTTCTTCCATGGAATCCCATCTTAGCTGTTACGATATGATATTTATTCGGACCATACTTCTCAATTCCATACTTACGAGCCATCTTGATCATTGCCTCATTGGCCTCTGTACCGGAATTCTGATAAAAGATCTTATCCATTCCGATTGTCTCACAAACCTTCTCAGCTAACAGTGCCTGTGGAATGGTATATGGATAATTGAAGGTGTGCATGATGTCACTTACCTGATCCTTTACAGCAGCCACAACCTTCTCATTACAGCTACCTGCATTGTTTACAGCAATTCCTGCATAAAAATCCAAGTATGGCTCGCCATTCTCATCATATATATACATGTCCTTTGCTGTCTCAGCAAGAAAATCGAAACGCTCATAAGTCTCGATCATGTATTTGTTTACTTTGTCCTTAATGTCCTGTACGCTTAATCCTGTGTCTTTTAACTTCATATTCGTATCCTCCTATATGTATGTACTATAATATTGTTCCGTTCCATCTGGTTCTCCAGGTGTTACATTCAATAAATACGTTCCCAGAATTCAGATTTTCATGCAAGCACGAATCTGTACTCTTCTCATCGTATACACAAAAAAAGAGCAAGGAACACTTATCCTGTGATAAGCACCCTTGCTCAAATCTTTATCTTTTATATTGGACAAACATACAATAACACTCTCCGATACTCTTGTCAATACAAAATTTTGCAAAAACTATATTTTTTTCGATCAATCCATATGTTTTTCTTAATTTTTAAAACTTTTCTGTCAAAATTCTTAATTCTATCGTTTAAATCTTCCTATTTACTCTTGTGAAAATCTGCATATTTTGCATTATTTTTTTGATCATATCGTACATTCCGCTCAGTGCTTGTGCATTATATTGAACAAAGCAGACATTTTAATAATATATATGCTATTTCCAATTCACAATGCATAACGCTCGCATTATCATCTCATTGCAACAAAGAAACACATGAAGCTTACTTTATCACTGGTTGCATTGCGATAGATATGCATCTGATCCGTTTCAAACCGAAACACCTGTGACTTCCCGACTACATACTGCTCGCCACGACATTCCACTGTCACCTCTCCATCCATCACAGCCAGATATTCCCGTGTCTTCTCTCCATGACCACCACTGACATATTCCGCTCCGGGCTCAATATCGATCCGGTAGATCTCAACCTGATGATTATCTTCATAGGGAAAACACGTCCATACACGATACTTTCCCTCTAATTCCTTCGTCGGGATCATTTTCTCCGGTGTTACCAGACAGGCATCCATAGGCGGTGCTGCAATCAGTTCCTGAAATGTGATCCGCATTCCACTCGTAATCTTACCTAACACGCCTAAGGATGGATTCGCTGTTCCTTTCTCGATCTGTGCCAGCATACTCTTGCTGACCCCCGTCTGCTCTGCGACTGCATCTAAACTCATTCCCTTTGAGGTCCTTATTCTTTTCAAATTCATTGCTACATTGTGTGACAAATAATCCATACCTTCACTCCTTGTATCTCTTTAGCGAAAAACAGCGGCTGCATACAGCCGCCGCCTTCTAAAAAGTTTCCTTTATACTCATTATGACATATACGGTACGTCAGTGCAAGATAGATCGCACACATCATTTGCTGCTGCACTCTTTCACTGCCGCCTCAAATATGTCAAGACCTGCTTCCAACTGCTCATCAGTAATAACAAGTGGTGCCAGGAATCGAATGACATTGTTATAGGTTCCGGCTCCCTCCACCAGCAATCCGTTCTTTGCACAGGTCTGTATGATATCCGCTGTCAATGCTGCATCCGGCTCCTTCGTCTCCGAATCTTTCACGAACTCAATACCAATCATGCCACCAAGACCACGCACATCACCAACCACAGGATATTTCTTTTGTATCTCTTTATAACGAGCCGTTACCTGCTTACCAATCTCAACGGAACGATCTGCTAAATGATCCCGCTCCATGATCTCAATCGTCTTAAGGGATGCTGCACAAGCAAGTGGATTACCGCAATATGTACCACCGATTGTACCAGGAGCAACCCCTTCCATTACCTCTGCACTTGCGATAATGGCAGATAGTGGAACGCCTGCTGCAATGGACTTCGCTGTTGCAATAATATCCGGCTCCACACCCACCTCTTTCCAATACTCGGATGCAAACATACGACCGGTACGACAGAATCCGGACTGTACCTCATCTGCGATCAGTAAAATACCATTGTCATCACAGATCTTGCGAACCGCCTTAATCCATTCGATTGGTGCCGGAATGAATCCACCTTCACCCTGTAACGGCTCTACCACAATCGCTGCAATCGTATCTGCCGCTGCACACTGTTCAAAAACTGCTTTGATAGAATCAATATAGTATTCTACTTCCTTCTCTTCCGGAAGACCTTCCGGATTTCTATAATAATATGGGAACTGTGCACGGAACACCCCATCTGCTAACGGTCCCATCCCTGCTGCATACGCCTTCTTAGAAGTCATGGTCATCGTATAATAGGTTCTTCCATGAAAGGCTCCGGAAAATACAATGATATTCGACCGTCCGGTATATCCCTTTGCTACCTTGACTGCATTTTCATCCGCCTCTGCACCACTGTTAGCAAAGAATACCTTCTTCTTATCACCCTTAACCGGTGCAATAGAGCCTAACTTCTCAGCCAATGCCACATAACCCTCATGCGTCACAACATTAAACATACCATGAAAATACTTATCTGCCTGTTCCTTTACTGCTTCTACAACCTCCGGCTGTGAAAATCCGATATTCAATACACCAACACCGCCAATCCAGTCAAGGAACTTATTGCCATCCACATCCTCGATCATGGCACCCTCGCCCCGTTCAATGACAACTGGATAACTGCAACGGATTGCGGATGGTACGGCTGCTTCTCTTCGATCAATGATAGCCTGTGCTTTTGGTCCCGGTAACGTCTCTGTAATTATTTTGGGTAAATCTGTTCTTAACATAATGCATTCCTCCTGTATACGTTTTGTACTTGATTAGATTTTCCTAACAAATAAAAAGAGACAACGATATACTTGTAAGTACGTCGTTGTCCTTAACTGTTTCCTAGTATGACACAGAAGGAATCTATTTACCATATTCCCACGGCACAATATTTGCTGCTTTATATTGTGCCAACAGCACAATATATTTGTTGACAAGCCGAATATTCTGTTGTATTCTCACATTATGCACGGCACACAGCACAATACACATAAGTACATAACACAATCTGTGCCACATACTACACATATAGATTTGCGGGAGGAATCATTATGTCTCTGATCTTGAAAGAGGTATACGAAGATACCAAAAGAATATATGATCTAGAACTCCTTGCCGGAGCAAAGGGGCTTACGAATATTATGAACTGGGTCTATCTTGCCGAGGATACAACGACATCGGAATTCCTAAGTCCCGGACAACTGATCATTACAACCGGTATCAGTCGCCCACATTCATCTTCCTGGTTATTCGAATTGATTCAGATGTTAATGGACGCTCATACTTGTGGATTAATCATCAATATCGGCAATTATATCTCAGAAGAAGATATTACCAAGGAGATCCGGAAATTGTGTGAGGATTCCGATTATCCACTATTTATCATGCCTTGGAAGACACACATTGCCGATATTACACATGATTATTACAACCGGCTCTTTGCAGATAATCAGACAGAACAGACCGTTACGAATGCGTTTCTCAATCTCGTCCGCACACCTGCTGATACTTCTTACAGCCTATCCGTATTAGAGGAATACGGCTACTCTGCCCACCAATCCTATTCCATCCTCTATCTACAGGCAGCACTCTGGAATAGCGATACCGTACGAACCATTACCCGTACCGCCGAGACACTTCTTCCAGAATGCCATATCTGTGAAACCAGACAATATCTGGCTATTATCATTCCGAAACCAACTACAAAAATAGCCACACAAATTGCCGAAGAGATCCTTCACTCGTATACGCTTCACAATCCTGCCGGTAGTCTGCACATCGGCATCAGCAACATCTGTAATGGTCTGCATGAATTCTGCCGATCCTTCTTCTACGCAAGAGCCGCTGCAATGATTGCCCAATATCGCCAGAATTCCGTCTGTCACTTTGACAACTTAGGCTTCTACAAGATTCTCTTATCCGTCAGTGACCGGTCGCTTCTTACAGATTATGTCAACCGTTTATTAGGTTCCGTATTAGAATACGATCGGCAACATAATAGCAATTATACCGACACTCTGTATCAGTATCTTCTCTGTGACGGCAGTATTGTCCGCATTGCAGATGCACTATACTGTCATCGCAACACCGTCAATTATCGTGTTAAGATATTGAAAGAAACACTTCACTATTCTCTAGACGATATACACACCCGGTATGAATTATTTATTGCTTATCAGATACAGGATTTTCTCACCTTAGACATTTGACTCCGGTTCCTTGCAGACATCTACCCATTCATCCGTTCCGGCAACCTGCTCTAACTCTGCAATGGAAAGCTTGACTGCGCTATGATCATTACCGGCTGCCGGATATACGGTATCGAACCGTTTCAGGCTCTCATCTAAATATATCTTCACGCCACCTTTAATTCCAAACGGACATACGCCACCCGGTGCATGTCCGATCCACTCTTCCACCTGATCATACGGAATCATTTTCGCTTTCACATGAAACGTGTCTTTGAACTTACGGTTATCCACTCTTGCAGTTCCTTCTATTAAGATCAGTATTGCCTCTTCTCCAACAAGAAAAGACATCGTCTTCGCAATTCTTCCCGGCTCCACTCCAACCGCTTCGGCAGCCTGTTCTACGGTTGCTGTGGATTCCTCAAACTCAATCACATGATCAAGAAATCCTTTCTCTTCTAAATATGCTTTGGCTTTCTCAATTGACATATCATTTATCTCCCTTTCTCTTTTGATGATGCATACTACTAAATGTCTAATTTTCTTTCAAATTCCACAAAACTATGATACCATACAAACAGAATCTTTTACAGTTTCATTATTTTCAAAGGAGAAGACATTTATGAAAAAAAGTAAACTCATTTTAGCAATGTGCACCATTATGCTATGTGTAATTCCTGCTAAGACAGCATTCGCCAGCGACGTAGCCAATCTAACTGCCAACGAAATGCAGTCTGCAACGACAACAACATTTGGAACGCCGGAGCATTACACCTGGGAGGATAACAACACCTCTTTGTTCAAAAAGGTTGTTCTTACCTCTGACGGTATGCTGACAGCAACTATGGAGAAACCTTCCCACAAGGACTTTGGCATTTTAGACATTCATTTTTATCTGTTTGACGCAAACGGACAATGCATACGCCACTATAAAGATGAAGAGGATGCACGAACAACAGCCCAGTGGAAATGTGGTCTTGCCGCCGGAACCTACTACATCAAAGAAGATGTTTCCTATTGGGTTAGTTCTACACAGACCAAAACCTATAACTTCACATTTTCCGCAGGCGATTATTACGAGAAAGAGGTCAATGACTCTAAGGAGAAAGCGACTGCAATCCAGACAGACAAGACATACATTGGAGAGTTAGGAGATGGTTTCTCCAATATTGATTCCGATGAAGTGCGGGACAAACACGATGTCTACAAAGTCGACCTGAAAAAAGGCTGGACCTATCATGTAGAGATCACGAATCTGCAAGGTACTACTCTTTCTACTCTGCTTACCAAAGATATGCAATTGGGAGCAATGTTCGATCTCGGAACCAATCAAGATATCGTTGCCCCTTATACCGGAACATACTATGTTCAAATATATAACTATAGCAATGATCAATATGAATATACACTTGATGTTAAGACCGTTGCCCCAATTGGCACCAAGATTACCAAGATCCGAAAAGGCAAGAAATCCTTAACGGTATCCTGGATCAAGCAGAATGTAAACGGTTACGAGATCGCTTACAGTACCAATAAAAACTTCAAGAAATCTACCACAAAAAAGGTAACAAGCTGTTCTAAGAAAAAGCTTACGATCAAGAAGTTAAAGAGCAAGAAAAAATACTATGTACGTATCCGTACATACCGCACGATTGGTAAAAAGAAATATTATTCAAAATGGTCAGCCATAAAAACAAGTAAAACAAAATAATAAAAGTTTTCCTTGTGTATTTGGCATAATAATATTAAAATAGATGTGGTTTACAAATAATAATATAATTTTAGGAAGGTTTATTATGAAAAAAGTTGTTAAATTCGGTGGAAGTTCTTTAGCCAGCGCCGAGCAGTTCAAGAAAGTTGGTAATATCATTCATGCTGACGAAAGTCGTGTATATGTGGTTCCATCCGCTCCAGGTAAGCGTTATGACGAAGATACCAAAGTAACTGATATGTTGCTTCATGCATATGAAAGCGCCAGCGAGGGCAAAGACATCAAAGAAGAAATGGACGCAATCAAGGCAAGATATGACGAGATTATTACCGGCTTAGAGCTCAAAGATTTCAGTTTAGATCAGGATTTTGAAGAGATCACCAAGCTCTTAACCGAAAATCCACAGAAAGACTTTGCTGCTTCCCGTGGTGAATTCTTAAATGGTAAGATCATGGCTACCTACCTTGGCATTGATTTCATTGATTCTGCTGAAGTAATCTACTTCAACGAAGAAGGCAATTTGAATGATTATAAGACATATAAGAGATTAGGCGAGCGTCTTTCCCAGTGTGAAAGAGCGGTTATCCCTGGTTTCTACGGAATGGGCAAAGATGGCAACATCAAGACATTTTCCCGTGGTGGTTCTGACGTAACCGGTTCTATCGTAGCAAGAGCAAGCAAAGCTGATGTATACGAGAACTGGACCGATGTATCCGGCTTCTTAGTTGCAGATCCCCGTATCGTACCAGATCCAAAGCCAATCAAATACATTACTTACCGCGAGCTTCGTGAGTTATCTTACATGGGTGCCTCTGTACTCCATGAAGATGCGATCTTCCCTGTTCGCAGCTGTGGTATTCCAATCAATATCAAGAACACCAACGCTCCGGAAGATGCCGGCACCTGGATCGTAGAAAGTACATGTAAAAAACAGGATTACGTTGTAACCGGTATTGCCGGTAAGAAAGATTTCTGTACCATCTTCATTTCCAAAGCAATGATGAATGCAGAGATCGGTTTTGGACGTAAAGTATTACAGGCATTTGAGGAGAACAATATTTCTTTCGAGCATATGCCATCCGGTATCGACACTATGACTATCGTTGTACACGCAGACGAATTCATGGATAAGGAGCAGAGCGTTGTATCTGCAATTCACCGTCTTGCAGAGCCAGATTCTGTTGAGATTGAATCCGGTCTTGCCCTGATCGCCGTTGTAGGTCGTGGCATGAAGTCAGCAAGTGGTACTGCAGGTAAGTTATTTACTGCTCTTGCACACAAAGGTATCAATATTAAGATGATCGATCAGGGTTCTTCTGAGCTTAATATCATCATCGGTGTTGAGAATAAAGATTTTGAACCAGCGATTGAAGCGATCTATAAGACCTTCATCACAAAGTAAACTTATCCCCTTGCACAGCGTAAATGACGGACGATGTGTGAGGGCACATGCAAAAGATATAGAGAAAGCCATGTAAGTTTGCCTTTATG
>OLPV01002026.1_pt1 | contig 14012 bp, 11 predicted proteins | sample 1671961 | NCBI WGS metagenome assembly OLPV01 (sample SAMEA3136630, study PRJEB25190) | human gut metagenome | biome: human gut; feature: human-associated habitat; material: faeces | place: Austria | collected 2013
CAGGTGCTTTAAAGAATGATAAGTTCAACGATTATGAGCTTGTCGGATTTGACCAGCCGACGTTTTCAAAGCCGCCGGACATAAATTTCTGCCTGTACAGATAATACGGCGCCCAACCGCCGCGGCGCAGCTTATCCTGCGCAATATCGAGCATTTTGCCTACCTCGGCATCCGACGGTATTGCACTGCCCTCAAGCGTTATGCGCGAGCCTTTTTTCAGCGACAGTGTGTGGACGGTTATGTTCTCCGGATCAAGGGCAATGACTGTGTCGAGTGTTTTCTCAAAGCCCTCGGCGCTGTCGGCCGGAAGCCCGGCTATGAGATCCATGTTGACTTCCATGCCGCCGACCTTGCGCACCTTTTCCAGCGCCTCGACTATATCGGCAGCCGTGTGTCTGCGCCCGATAACGTTCAGCACCTCGTCGCTCATCGTCTGGGGGTTTACGCTTATCCTGTCAACACCGTGAGCGCGCAGAGTGCGCAGTTTATCGTCCGTTATGGTGTCCGGCCGGCCGGCCTCGACGGTGTATTCGCGCAGTGCGGAAAGATCAAACCGCTCGGCAATTCTGGAGCAAAGCCTGTCAAGCTGCTGAGCGGTGAGCGTTGTCGGCGTTCCGCCGCCCATGTAAATTGATATGACCGAAAGCCCGAGCTTATTTACGGCTGCTGCCGCCGCGTCGATCTCCTGCATGAGCGCATCCATGAACGGAGGAATGAGCTTCATGCTCTTTTCGACAGACTGGCTCACAAAGCTGCAGTATGAGCACCTTGTCGGGCAAAACGGTATGCCGACATAAAGGCATACGTCGCGTTCGCCGAGGCTGTTTATTACGCTTTCGGTAACAAGCGCCGTATCGCGGCACAAAATTGCGCGCGGCTCGGTCACGTCGTAGTCGGAGATGAATTTTTTCAGCGCGGCATCCGGCGTTTTGCCCTCAAGCTCCTCGCGGAAGAGCTTTCCGGGGCGAACTCCGGTGAGCATTCCCCATGCCGGCTGCTTATGTCCCGAGCGGAGGGCTGCGCGGTAAAACGCCGTCTTTATTATGCGGCTGCACAGCCTGTCGCGCGAGATATCATCGGTCATAAGGCCTGTTTTTACAGAGCTTTTTGCGTTATACTCAACTGAGTTTAAAACAAGGCGGCAGCTTGCCGTCGTATATATGTTTCCGTTACTGAGCCGCAGCTCGACCCGGTCTCCTTCCGGCTTGCCCTCGGGATATTCCGGGCGCTCGGACGGATAGAGCGAGAGCATCATCTGCTCGGCTGCGTATTTATAATCATGTCCGTAAAGATAAAGTTTCACGGCGCGGTCTCCTTGATAATGATATTTAACCAGTATAGCACAACGAGGTGATTATTACAACGAAATGAAAGAATTCCTGCAAAAACAATTTTTCGGATAATTACAGTTGTAATCGGACTGATACTTTGTTATAATTTAATATCTATAAGTCTAAGGAACGGAAGCGAAAAATGAAGAACTCACAGAGATTGTTTGAACCGAATACACGGCCGTTTGTGTTTTTCCTGATCGCGTTCGCGGTGGCGACGCTTATCACGAAAAACTTTTATCTTGCCGCGGCCGAGGGCGTTATTATCCTTGCACTTATAATTTACTCTCTGATCATGCGCTCGCGCCGCAGAAAGGCGCTGCTTGCGTATATCGAGTCTGTGACGTATGACGCGGAAACGGCCAAGAACAATACGCTGCTTAATTTTCCGCTGCCGATAGTCGTTTTCAGGCTCGATGATTCGCGCATTATCTGGGGAAACGAGATGTTTTTCTCCATAAGCGGTTTGTCCGGAACGAGAACGGATATAAGCCTTGCCGAGCTTATACCGGAATTTTCGGGCAAATGGCTCATGGAGGGTAAGACACAAAGCCCGGATCTTTTTGAGCTCAACGGCAAAAAGTATCAGATCTGCGGCAACATTGTTCGCTCCGGCGGAGATGATGCGAGCGATCAGCATTTCATGGCAATAGCCTATTGGATCGATGTTACAGAATATGAAAATATCCGCGATGAGCATGAGCTTTCAAAGCCCGTTGCCGCGATACTGACTATCGATAACTATGAAGAGCTTATGAAAAACCAGCCCGAGCGTGTGCGCAATGATCTGCGCGACGCTGTCGGCGATAAGCTCGATCAGTGGGGAGCAAATACAAACGGTATCATTATCCGCTTTGATCGCGACAGGTATCTTTTCCTGTTTGAGGACAGATATATGCAGGGCATTTTGAGTAAAAAATGCGATATCCTCAATGAAGTGCATCAGGTCGTAAGTCCCAGCGGTATCCACGCAACGCTGTCGATCGGCATCGGCAGAGACGGGGCAAATCTCAGCGAAGCGCTCCAGTTCGCGTCCCTTGCGGTCGAAATGGCGCTCTCTCGCGGCGGCGACCAGGCGGTAATAAAAAACAAATTCAGCTTCGACTTCATCGGCGGCAAGTCCGGAGAGGTCGAGTCGAGCAACAAGGTCCGCTCGCGTGTTATGGCAAATGCGCTTGAATCGCTGATAAAGGATGCCTCGCGCGTCCTCGTTATGGGACATAAGTTCAGCGATATGGACAGCATCGGCGGCGCGGTCGGCATATGCAGCCTTGCACGCAAAAACGGAAAGAGTGCGCTCATAGTTGCCGATACCGAGAAAAGCTCGGCAAAGCCGCTTATTAGGCTCCTGCGTGAAAGCCCGGAGTATAAAGAGGCGTTTATAAGCGCTCAGGAGGCTATTATGATAGCCGACGGAAAGACGCTGCTTGTTGTTGTCGATACCAACCGTCCCGAGCAGGTCGAGGATCTGCGGCTTTTGCAGTCGTGCAACCATGTTGCCGTCATCGACCATCACCGCCGCGCGGCAACGTACATAGACAGGGCAGACCTCAGCTTTATCGAGCCGTACGCCTCGTCCGTGTGCGAGCTTATGACCGAGATACTCGAAATGTGCAGCGACGAGCCGAAGCTTCTGCGCTGCGAGGCCGAGGCGATAATGGCCGGCATAGTGCTCGATACCAAGAGCTTTACAATCAGAACCGGCGACCGCACGTTCGACGCCGCGGCATATCTCCGCCGAGCGGGAGCCGATACGGTCGCAGTCAAGAAGCTCATGCAAAACGGCATGGAGCAGACGGTTGCAAAGTATAAAATCCTTCAGCGCGCTCAGCTTTACCGCAGCATGGCCGTTGCCGTGCCGGAAACGCCGCAGAACAGAATAGTTGCCGCGCAGGCGGCAGACGAGCTTCTCAACGTTGCCGGAGTTGACGCATCCATGGTAATGTATCCGACCGAGGACGGCGGAGTGTTCGTCTCGGCGCGCTCGATAGGCGATGTAAACGTTCAGCTTATAATGGAAAAGCTCGGCGGCGGCGGAAACCGCGCGGCTGCCGCGGCTCAGATAAACGGGCTGACGCTCAAGCAGGCGGTGGAAAAGCTGTACGCAGCCATTGATGAGTATATTGATTCGTGATCATTCACGGGAAAGGAATAAGTTATGAAAGTCATATTCAACGTTGATGTCAGAGGTCAGGGCAAGAAGGGCGAGCTGAAGGAAGTTTCCGACGGCTATGCACGCAACTACCTTCTGCCGCGCAAGCTCGCAAGCGAGGCAACGACCGACAATATAAATGCACTCAAGCTCAAGGAAAAGGCAAGAGCGGCACAGATGGCGCGCGAAAAGGCCGAGGCAGAGGCAAACGCCAAAAAGCTCGGCGAGATAACCGTCACTGTGCGTGCAAAGGCCGGCGACAAGGGTAAGCTCTTCGGCTCTGTCACCTCACAGGAAATAAGTGACGCTCTCAAGGCTCAGCACGGTATTGAGATCGAAAAGAACAAGATCGTTCAGCCCGAGCCTATCAAGACCTTCGGCTCGTTCCAGGTCAAGGCAAAGCTCGGCTATGAAATTTCCGGCACGATAAACGTGCTTGTTATCGAGGCATAAGAAACAGTAAACGGCAGGAGATAAAGCATGGAAGAATTATTGGGCAGACAAGCGCCTCATTCGGCAACGGCCGAGCAGGCGGTCATAGGCTCGATGCTTATAGACACGCGGTGCATACCCGACGTTATCGAGAGGCTGCGCGGCGCGGAGTTCTATGTCAAGCAGAACAGAGATATATTTGAAACGATCTATGCCATGTTCTCCTACGGGCAGACCATCGACCCCGTCACGGTCCTCGACCAGATGAAGGTGCGCGGCGTTTATGCGGATGCAAGCACCGAGTATATCGCCGAGCTTATGCGCATAACGCCGACGGCGGCAAACGTGCTTGAGTATGCCGCCATCGTGCGCGACAGGGCACTGCTGCGAAACCTTGCCACGGCGGCCGACGAGATAAATAACCTCGTCTACGAAGGCTCGGGCGAGGCGGAAAACATCCTCGAAGCGGCAGAGAGCAAAATATACGCTCTCCGTCAGGGCCGCAATATCGGCGGTCTGCTTCCGATATCGACCGTTGTTCAGAACGTTTATGAGAGTATATCCGAGGCCGCATCCAGCGGAAAAACCATCCCCGGACTTTCCACGGGGCTCAAGGATCTTGACAAATTCATCCTAGGCCTGAACAAGGGCGAGCTTATACTTATTGCAGCGCGTCCTGCAATGGGCAAGACGAGTATCGCGCTGAATATAGCAATGGACGTTGCGAAAAATTCGGACAAGACCGTCGCCGTGTTCTCGCTGGAGATGAGCCGCGAGCAGCTTGTAAGCAGGCTTCTTGCGCGCGAGGCGTCCGTTCCGTCGCAGAATATGCTGACAGGGCAGCTCAGCCCCGATGAGTGGCGCCGCCTTGCGTCGGCCGCGCAGATGGTCAGCGCAACGGATATGCGCATTGACGATAACTCCATGCTGACCGTTGCGGATATGAACGCGCAGTGCCGCAGACTTTCAAACCTCGGCCTTGTGGTTATCGACTATTTGCAGCTCATGCAGTCGGCCGGCGGTAAGAGCAGCTATAACGAAAACCGCCAGCAGGCGGTCAGCGATATAAGCCGTATGCTCAAGATCATGGCAAAGGAGCTTAATGTTCCGGTCATTTGCCTCAGCCAGCTCAACCGTGCGGCCGTCGGCAGAAGCGATAAGCGCCCTATGCTCAACGACCTGCGCGATTCCGGCGCTATCGAGCAGGACGCCGACGTTGTTATCGGTCTGCACCGCGAGGGATATTACGATCAGGAAAGCTCGGATCCGTATCTGGCCGAAGCCATAGTCCTTAAAAACCGCAAGGGTCAGACAGGAACCGTGTATCTGCAATGGCTGCCGGAGTTTACAAGCTTTGGCAACCGCTCGGCAAAAACCGATGACGATTATTGATTTTATCAAAGAAAACCGGCTCATTTCTCCGGGGCAGCGCGTGCTGTGCGCAGTCTCCGGCGGCGCGGACTCAATGTGCCTGCTGCACTATTTGAGCGAAAATGCGCATAGGCTTGGAATAAGCGTGTGCGCTGCAAGCTTTGACCATATGCTAAGAGGCGCGGAGTCGGCATCCGACTGCCGCTTTGTTGCCGATTGGTGCTTGCAGCACGGCATCGAATGCCTGACCGGCAGCGGAGATGTCCGCCGCCGTGCGGAGCTTGATGGCATGGGCGAGGAGGAAGCCGCGCGCGCAAGCCGCTATGAGTTCCTCGAAAGTGCGGCCGAAAAGCTTGGCTGCAACATCATAGCTACGGCGCATAACGCGAACGATAATGCCGAAACGATGCTGTTTAACCTCACTCGCGGCGGCGGATTAAAGGGGCTTTGCGGCATTCCGCCAAAGCGCGGCAATATTGTCCGCCCGCTTTTGGGAACGACCCGGCAGGAGATAGAGGCGTATAACGCCGCAAACGCGATAGAATATGTGAGCGATAAGACAAATGCGAGCGATGACTACACGCGCAATGTGCTGCGCCACCATGTCACGCCTGTGCTCGAGGGCATAAATCCTGCGTTTTTCGAGGCCTGCACGCGCACGGCGCAGCTCCTGCGCGAGGATGAAGCCTGCCTCGACGACATGGCGCGTAAAGCGTATGACAAGCACTACAGATCCGGAGCTTTTCCGGCTTCTAAGCTCCTTGAGCTTCCAAAGCCTGTTGCAATGCGCGTTCTGCGCATGATCTGCGGAAGAGCGATGAGCTTTACCCATGCGCAGGCTGTCTACTCCATAGCATCGTCGAGCGAGTATAGATCCGCCGATATAAGCGGCATGCGCGTTGTCTGCGACAGGGGAGTGCTCTATTTCGGCAGGGAATATTCAGTCCCGGAGTCTTTTGAACTCAAGATCGGCGCACAGCAGATCATTCCCGAAAGCGGATTTGAGGTGAAAAGCGAGATAATTGCGCATTGCGGCAAAAAAAACGAATCATTTAATATTTTATACTTTAATTACGACAGTATTTGTGGTAGCATATCCTTTACGTCGCGAAAGCCCGGCGATAAGATAAGGCTTTGCGGCAGAGGGTGTACCAAAAGCCTCAAGGATCTGTTTTCCGAGGCAAAGCTCAGCCGCATGGAGCGTGAAACCACTCCGGTGCTGAGGGATGAAAGGGGCGTCATAGCCGTTTACGGCTTCGGCGTTGCGGAAAGATGTATTGCACGGCCCGGAGATAAGGTCATCCGGGTAACAATAAATAAAACCAAGCTTACGGGGGACAATTGAAAGATGAGAAACGATATAGAAAGAGTGTTCTTCACGGCAGACGAGATCGAAGCAAAGGTTGCTGCTCTCGGCGAGCAGATATCCAAAGATTTCGAGGGCAAGGATCCCTTGTTTGTCGGCGTTTTGAAGGGCTGCTTTGTTTTTATGGCCGACCTTATGCGCCATGTAAGTATCCCGTGCTCTATGGATTTCATGGCCGTCTCGTCCTATAAGGGCGGAACGAGCTCGACCGGTGCGGTGGAAATCCAGAAGGATCTCGGCCAGAATATCGAAGGCCGTCACATTATAATCATCGAGGATATCCTCGACAGCGGCAACACGCTCAACTATCTGCAAAGCTATCTGATGACGAGAAAGCCTGCATCCATAACCATAGCAACGCTTATGGATAAGCCCTCGCGCAGAACGGCCCCCGTTTACGCAAAATATTCTTGTTTTGAAGTGCCCGATGAATTCGTTGTCGGCTACGGTCTCGATTACGACGAGCTTTACCGCAACCTGCCCTTTATCGGCGTGCTCAAGCCCGAGATATATACGAAATAATTCAGGCACGGATGAAATGCTTCCTGTCTAAAAGGACGTGATTAATTGAAACCTCAGCGCAACAGAGCGAGAGATATAGGCTTTTATGTCCTGATACTGGTGCTGCTTGCATGCACTCTGTTCACTCTGCTCAACCAGGAACCTGAGAATGAGCTCAGCTATGCTCAGGTCAAGGATTTTTTCAAGGATGAAAAGGTTCAGGAATTCACTTACAACGGCTCGAAGAATCTTCTTGAGATGAAGGTCAAGGACTCGAGCGCAAAGGACGGCTATAAGACCGTATACTATAAGATGTACAGCTTCTCGCTGTTCTATGAAGAGTTCGGCGACCTTATCGACGAGCAGTACGACAAGGGCATAATCAAGGATTACCAGATCGAGCCCGTTCAGTCAACATGGTGGCTGCAGCTTATACCGTATGTCCTGTTCATCGGCTTCATGGTGTTCTGGATCGTCATGATGCAGCGCGCTCAGGGCGGCGGAGGCGCAGGCGGCGCAATGAAATTCGGCAAGGCCAGGACGCGACTCGGCAGCGAAGAGAAAAACCGAAAGACGTTTAACGACGTTGCAGGCGCCGATGAGGAAAAGGCAGAGCTTCAGGAGCTTGTCGAATTCCTCAAGGATCCGAAATCGTTTACCAAGATGGGCGCAAGAATACCCAAGGGCGTTCTGCTTGTAGGCCCCCCGGGAACAGGTAAGACCCTGCTCGCAAAAGCGGTTGCAGGCGAAGCGGGCGTGCAGTTTTTGTCCATTTCCGGTTCCGACTTTGTTGAGCTTTATGTCGGCGTCGGCGCATCGCGTGTGCGCGACCTGTTCGACCAGGCAAAGAAGGTCGCCCCGGCTATCATATTCATCGACGAGATCGACGCCGTCGGCCGCCAGCGCGGCTCCGGCCTCGGCGGCGGACACGATGAGCGCGAGCAGACACTCAACCAGCTGCTTGTTGAGATGGACGGCTTCGGCAATAACGAGGGCGTCATAGTCATGGCGGCAACAAACCGCGCGGATATTCTCGATAACGCGCTGTTGCGCCCGGGTCGTTTTGACCGTCAGGTCTATGTCGGCATGCCCGATATAAAGGGCAGGGAGGCCATACTCAAGATCCATGCACGCGGTAAGCCGTTGACGGACGACGTTGACCTCAAGTCTATTGCAAAGGGTACTCCCGGCTTCTCCGGTGCAGACCTTGAAAACCTGATGAACGAGGCCGCTCTGCTGGCAGTGCGACGTAAACATCGCTTTATCACGATGGAGGATTGCGACGAGGCAATACTCAAGGTCGAGATGGGCCCCGAAAAGAAGAGCCGCAAGATGTCGGACAAGGCAAAGCGCCTTACAGCTTACCACGAGTCAGGTCATGCCATAACTTCGAAGTTCTTGCAGCACACCGACCCCGTGCACTATATTACCATCATTCCGCGCGGAATGGCCGGCGGCTTTACGCTCTATCGCCCGGAGGACGAGGACACGGAGGACTTTACCTCCAAGGCACAGATGTTCGAGCGCATCGTGTCCTGTCTTGGCGGCAGAATTGCCGAAAAGCTCTTCCTTGACGATATTTCCACCGGCGCATCCGGTGATATCCAGCAGGCGACGAGCATTGCGCGCAATATGGTGACGCGCTACGGTATGAGCGAAAAGCTCGGCCCCATCCAGTACGACAGCTCGGATCACAGTATCTTCATCGGACGTGACTTCGGCCAGACTAAGAGCTACTCCGAGGAGACAGCCGCACTCATCGACGAAGAGGTGAAGCGTATTTTCGACGAAGCATCCGTCCTGTGCGAAAAGATACTCACCGAGCACCGTGATACACTCATCGGTGTTGCCGAATATCTGCTGGAAAACGAGTCGATGGATCGCGATACCTTCGATTATTACTGCGAGCACGGCACGTTCCCCGAGCCGAAGCCGGCTCCTGCAATGCAGGATGATACGATCGAACGCCCGGCGCGCAAGATCGCCCGTTTTGACGATCCTCCCACGGAGGATGCCTCAGCCGGTATGGCCGACGAGCCGGATGACGGCGATAAACACTAAACAGGTAAAAAAATCTCTCCCGACAGGGAGAGATTTTTTGATTCATAGCAATTTACAGCAATTATTTTTTACCGAGCTTTGCGAAGAATTTGAAGGTCATCGGCCATACGATCCCGGCAAAGAGGATAACGATGAAATACCTCACGCCGTGCGCTACGCTGTGTCCGCCGAACAGAGCAAGCAGCGGAGCCTTGAGCACCGACTTTAATGCAAGCAGTATAGCCAGACCGACAACGACCTTGATTATCTGCGCCCACCACACGGCCTGCGTGGGGAAGCGGACATACTTTGTATCGATAAAGAACGTCAGCATAAGCCCGATCGCACAAAACAGGATCATATATGCGTTTTTAAGCCCCGAGGCATAGTTTTCAGCGTCTATATCGGCAGGAAAGTCGTACAGCTCGACGAAAGCGACAAATGCCGCAGCAAGAACAATGAATATACCGAATATTATGTAAACCTTTTTCGGGCTTTTGTCCATATCGCGGAAGAACGGATATATGACAAAAACGAGGATAGTTCCGACGATGAGCGACACGCCGACATCCAGCGGCGTGTGAACTCCGACATACATACGGGAGAATGCCGTCAGCGCTATGAGAAATATAAAAACGATTCGCAGCGCGGTGTTTTTAAAAAACCTTGCCGGTGCGCCGAAAACGGCAAAGGCATTCTGCGTGTGGCCGCTGGGGAAGGAGTAGCCGGTTGCCTCGGCGCGTGCGCTTTCAACTATCGTGAAGTTCGGATCCTTGACCCAGGGCCGCGGAATGCGAAACCACAGCTTCAGAAACTGATTGATGATCGTTCCGGCAAAGCCGACTGTCATCATGTAGTAGCCGCAGCTTTTGTTAAGACACCAAAAAACGATGATCGCGGCCGCGATAAACACGGCCTCGCCTCCGAGATTTGTGACAAGTCCCATGAGCTTGTCGAGAAAAGGAGTACGTATGCTTTCAAGTGCGTAGAGCAGTTCCATGTGTCACCTCGATATTATAGATGAACAACCGCCGCCTCAAGGCGGCGGTTTCAAAATTTTATGCTTCGTCCCTTATGCGGTGGATGACCTTGGTGAAGCGCTTCTCGTTGTAGATAACGGGGACGGGGTAGACGGGGTTAGCCTCTTCCATTGCCCACCGGCACATCTGATGGATATCCTCTTCCTTTATAAAGTCAAAGCCGGAGGGGATGTTCATGCGCTTATTCATTGCGCGTATCTCGGCAATGAAGGCCTTGGCCTTTTCCTCGTCGCTGCCGCTGGTTTTAACGCCGGTCAGCTCGGCAAGATGCGCAAGCTTTGCGTAAACCGCCTCGCCGTAGTCCTCAAGGACGATGGGAAGAATGACGGCGTTTGCAAGGCCGTGCGGCGTATTGTACAGGCCGCCGAGCGTGTGTGCAATTGCGTGGACGTTGCCGACGCCGGCACGGGTGAAGGCAAATCCGGCCTTGAACGCGGCCGTGAGCATCTGCTGACGGGCTTCCATGTCGTTTCCGTCGTTGTAAGCGCGCTCGAGATACTTGAATATCGCAACCGTCGCCTCCTCGGCAAGGCGGATGGATTCCTTTGTGTTGTATGTCCAGCAGACATAGGCCTCAATTGCGTGGGTCAAAGCGTCCATACCCGTTGTGGAGGTCGTTTTCTGTGGAAGATCGCGCGTAAGCTCGGGGTCGAGTATAGCGTACTTGGGAACAAGGCACAGATCCATTATCGCATACTTGTGATGTGTTTCGGGGTCCGTGATGACTGCGGCTATCGTAGTCTCGGAGCCTGTGCCGGCAGTCGTGGGAACGGCGACGAAGGTCGGGATCTTGTGGCGGACCTTCAGCAGTCCTGCCATTTTGTTCACAGGAGTGTTAGAATGCACGACTCTTGCCGCTGCGCCCTTGGCAGCGTCCATCGGAGAACCGCCGCCGATGGCGAGAAAACCTTCGCATCCGGTCTCAAGGTACTTCTTCTGTATTTCGTTCACGACTGTAACCGTCGGGTTTGCGGAAACCTCGGAGTAGTGCTCGTAGGCGATGCCGGCCTTGTCCAGAGCGGCCTTCGCAATGGGGGCTATCGTCTTGCCGACGGTGCGGCCGGTGACGATCATGACCTTCTTGACGTGGTTTTTCTTGAAAAGCTCGGGAGCCTTGCTCAGCGCGCCCTCGCCTTCAACGGTGATGGGCTTGCGCCAGTAGAGGCAGCGGGCGGCAACGTTGAAAACTGCCTGAAATGAGCGGTAATATGCGTTTTTTATGGCATCCATGTGTAAATCCTCCCTACATTTAGATACTTTATTTTAATATAGATACAGTGTTTAGTCAAGCGAAATGCAGAGTTGACAAATATCGAATATCGATATATAATACAGTAAACATCGATAATCGATATATGGAGGTGAGCCGATGGCGAGAAAGAAATTTTCAACGCTGACAGAGCCGATGTTCTATCTTTTAATGTCGCTGCGCGGCGGCAAAAAGTGCGGCATCGACATAAGCGACTATATCTCCCGCCGCAGCTCGGAGCGTGTTAAGCTCGGACCGGGCACACTGTATGCGCTGCTTTCGGAGTTTGAGCAGGAGGGACTTATAAAATATGTCGGCGTTGACGGAAAGCGCAAGCTCTATGAGCTGACGCCTACAGGGGAGAAGGCATATAATGATGAGCTTATGCGGCTGAGGCAATGCCTTGCCGACGCGAAGGAGGCGGAGAATGATGAGTAAATTTGTAAAACGTGTAATACCGTTTGAATCGTGCGATATCCCGGCGATACAGAGCTGGCTTGAGGATATGGCCGAAAAAGGACTGTTTTTCAAGGAATGCGGTGTGTTTTTTGCGAAGTTTGAAAAAGGCGAGCCTAAGGATATGCGTTACAGACTCGATTTCTGCGATGTCGTTGCATGCGATATCCCGGAAGAGAAAAAGGAGCTGTATGAACGGTCGGGCTGGAACGTTGTAGGAGACTTCAAAAACGACTGCGTTGTCATCTGCACGGAAAACCCCGACGCGCCGGAGATATACACAGACTGCGAGCTGCTGGTTAAGCCTTTAAAGAACATAATGTTAAAGTACAGAATATATGTTGCGGCGCTGTGTGTTATGCTGCTGACGGCGCTTGTGCACTGCGGCCTGCCGGATTCTGTCGGCGTGATACGTTTTCTCTGCAACATCACAACACCGTATCTTGCTGCGGCGCTCGTTCTTATCGTGTTGCTTGCTGCCGAGATCATATTCGGCGCAGCACGGCTGATCAAACTGAAAGCAATAGCAAAACGCATTAAAAACGGTGCGGATATACCAAACGGAGAGAAAGGCGGTTTTAGCCGCGCAGTCGGCAAGGTGCTCATTCCTCTGGCAATACCGATCACCGTGGCATGGGCGGCGTTTATGCTGCTGCCTGACAGTGCGGCCGATTCGGATGCGGAGATCACGGACTTCTCGGCTCTGCCGTTTCCGACATGCGAGGATCTCGGCTGGAAATGCGATGAACAGCGCTCGCATGCCTATGGCAGTGACAGTGCAGCTTCGCCGATAGTAAACAAAAGATACTTTCTCAGCCAAAACGGAGATGTCAACTTCCAAACCGAGTATGTCGATATGAACAGCGAGCATGCAGCCAAGCTGCTGAGTGAAGATAAGATCGAGCGGCTTAAACAATACGATGAGGCTTCGTATAACACGGCAATGCAGCGCAGATATGAGCTTGAGCGCGACGGATACGAGATAAATGACGCGCCCGAAGAGCGCATGCTATATGAATATGATGCCGACGGCGCACATGTGTTCTATTTAAGAGCCGACCACAGAGGCATGGACTTCCACAGGCAGTATATTATTGTGCGGTATAAAAGCATATATATTGAAGTCAGCTGCGAGAGCACGGACAGATACTTGGGTGATCTCATACCTCAGTATATCGACTTTCTAAAAAGTGCAAAATAGACAAAGGTGGGAGCTCAAACTATGGGCTCCTGTTTTGATTTCGGTATTATTCACGATTGACTTTTGCTTATATTGCTTTAAAATATTATTGTAAGAACTTATGACTAAAAGAGGGATCAAATTTGAAGAAGATAACCAGAGTTGCCCTTATAACCTCCGGCGGCGACTGTCAGGGACTAAACGCGGCCATGCGCGGCATCGGCAAGGCTCTGCACAATAAAGTCGAAAATCTTGAGATATTCGGCATGTATGACGGCTACCGCGGACTTGTTGACGGCGACTATAAATTTATGGAGCCGAAGGATTTCGCAGGCATACTCACTCAGGGCGGAACCATTCTCGGCACCTCGCGCCAGCGCTATATCCCGGGAAAGGACATCGTTGACGAAAACGGAAACAGCCTAATCCCGGCTATGAAGGATACCTATAACAGGCTCAATCTCGACTGCCTTGTTATCATGGGCGGCAACGGCACGCAGAAAAGCGCAAAGCTCCTGATGGATGCCGGCATGAACGTCGTGACCCTGCCCAAGACCATTGATAACGATATCTGGGGCACGGATACGACGTTCGGCTTCCAGAGCGCCGTCGATGTTGCAACTAATGTCATTGACTACATCCATTCCACCGCTTCATCGCACAGCCGCGTGTTCGTCGTTGAGCTTATGGGCCGCGACGCAGGCTGGCTTACGCTGCACGCAGGCATCGGCTCGGGCGCGGATATAATCCTCATACCCGAGATACCGTATGATATAAACGCAATTTTGAAGGCAGTCGATCACCGCCGCCGCCACGGCAGAAGCTTTTCCATCCTCGCCGTTGCCGAGGGCGCAAAGAGCATCCACGATCAGATACTCACCGAGGAGGAAAGCC
>OLPV01002036.1_pt1 | contig 13932 bp, 16 predicted proteins | sample 1671961 | NCBI WGS metagenome assembly OLPV01 (sample SAMEA3136630, study PRJEB25190) | human gut metagenome | biome: human gut; feature: human-associated habitat; material: faeces | place: Austria | collected 2013
ACACAATATAACACAACCGTGGGACACACGGGGATAGCTCGCTTATGCTTAGCACGGTAGTGCTATCGAACGAGAACCAAACTTGCCGAGATTTGCCGAGGATGGGAAGCCCCACCTCTATAGGTGGGGGAGGATGTCACACGATAGATTCTCGAATAGAACTTCTGCATAAACAAGATTGGTATAAATGTTGACTGATGATAGTGTAAAAATATAGGGAGGTCGACAATGGCACAAATAAAAATCTTAAAGAGAAAGAAGGGGGAAGATGATTCAATTTAATTTAGAGTTTGTCTTGGAAAAACCAGAGTTACCGTTAGAATTAGACCGGCTGCTAGTAAGTTTCTTAAAAGCGTCGTTGGAGAGTGCTTCACCAAAGATGTTTGAGCAATTATATGATAAGAGAAGGTCAGTGATAAAACCATACACTTTTTCTTATTATCTGCCAGGGGCAAAGTTTAAGGACGAGAAGATATATTTAAGGCAGAATAAGTTCTCGATGTTTTTTTCAAACGCAGATATGGAGCAGACTATCTATTTTTTCAATGGATTTAAGAAAATATTACATCAGCATTATCCCATGAACGGTAATTCAATGGAGCTTGTCCAAATTAAAAATGTGAGGAGAAAGGAGATAAAAGATCCAGAGGTTATTGTGAAAATGCAGAGTTCTCTCATAGCAAGAAGGCATGATGTGGAAGAGAACAGAGATACGTATTATGTTTACGACCATCCAGAATTTTCTCAGGTAGTGAAAGAAAATGTACAGACGCTAATTGAGAGATTAGGAGTAGATGTCTCAGTAGAAGGCTTTGAGATTGTTCCAATAAAAGGCAAGAAAATTGTTGCAACGATATTTGGAAGAAAGGTAGATGCGAATATTGGAATTTATAAATTATCAGGAAGTCCAGAACTTCTGACCTTTTTATATCGGACAGGGATGGGAGGCAGACGTTCGGAAGGACATGGGATGTGGGAGATAGTGTATTAATAGGATATTTTTAATCAGGCAAAATCTCCTACAAATTGTAACGCAAATCTTACAGAAAGGGGGAGAAAAAGTTGGACAGAGTAATTATTACACTCGGTGATTTTCTGAAGAATGCCGGAATTGTAGGTATGAAATACTTGTTGGATATATCCGAAGCAGAAGAAGATTCAGATTATGGTATTACATCAGATGAGCAGGGGATTTGGCTGGATAGAGACTTTGCACTTCATGCAGACTGGACAGATTTATATTTTAATGCCTGTGTAAAGTATTTTGGCAAAAACACAGTATATCAGGGGGTACTTGACAGAATTGAGCGTTGCCTTACTAAAATAAGGGAAGATAAATGGAATCCAGGAAGAGAAGAAAAGGACGATTTAAAGTTTATCACGGAAAAGCTGCTTTCGAATAGCTATCAGAACGGATTCAATATTATCAAAGAAAAGGTAGAGAACCCTGAAATTTATCTGGAACTGAAGAAGAATAAACTTAGTGATAAATTTGAATCTGATGTTTTAAGAAAGCGTTTGGAAGAATTACAGCAATTTTTAACACAGCCGTTATGTAGAGAAACTTTTATTATGAAAAGTATAATTTATAATTATATTAACCGATTTTGGGATGGAAAATGTTTCCTTCTTCGGGCAAATGCAAAAAAGGATATGCGGGCTGTTTTTGAAAAGGATTTTTCGGAACCGTTTCATAAGTATTTAGAAGGTGAACATAAAAAAGCAAAAGATACCTGTATTGACTGTGGGAATGGGATTACTGGAAAAGAAAAGGTTTCTATCGCCTTTATGAAAGAAATGGCAGATGATTTGACAAGAAAGCGTTCCGCTTTCTGGAATTGTCAGGTAGATGCCTTTTTATGTCCTGTATGTGCCTTTGTCTATGCATTAAGTCCATTGGGATTTCAAATGTATGCAAATAAGTTCGTATTTATGAATTTGAATGAAAACATATCGGTATTAGTGGATGTGAACGGTAAAAAACGAGGGAACGGTCTTAAGGAAAAAGGAGAAGAAGAAAACTATACAGTATGGTTTGCAAGGATATTGAATAAAGTTCTTTCTGACAAAGTAAAAGAACTCAATAATGTGCAGGTTATTTTAAGAGGAACACGCGCAGAAGATAATTATATGTTCAGTATTATAGGCAGAGATGCCCTACAGATTCTGAAACAGGAAAAGGTACAGAAAGCATTGAAATATCTTGAGCAACACCCATATGTAAAACTTTCTAATGAATTTGTAAATGTTCATGAGAGCGTTGTTATGAATATTTTGCAGTATCATAAACAGTATAGTTTACTTAATCAGATTTTAAAGGAGTCTCTGGAGAATACTGGAGTAATACCAACGGCATATTGGGTTTTTGTAGTTCAATTATGCACAAGTATTGAAAAAAGAATGGAAGTAAATGTGGGGAGCATTTCTGAAGAGTTGGAACAATCGCAGCAGGGTATTGAAGAAAAACTGTCAAAGGCTAAGGAGGGGATATTTATGAGTCGTATTAAAATGAGGGATGCAGGCTATAAATTGCGTAAAGAGATTTTATTAGCAAAAAAAGCGGAAAATGATGAATGTATGAGGGGAACAATCTATCAATTACTGAATGCTTTGTCTGTGCGAAATGAAGGAAAATTTATGGATATTGTAATACGGTTGTATAGTTCAACAAAATTACCTATGGCAGATGGTTTCGTTTATATGCTTGGAAATAAGGAGAAGTTTTCAGAGTATGGCTATTCTTTTATACTGGGATTAAAGGGAAGTTATACAGATAGTAAGGATAGTAAATCAGAAGATACGAAACAGTCACAGGATGAAAGTGGGGAGGAAAATTAAATGACAAGAGATGGTTTAACATTTACAATGGTATTTTTAGCAGAGAGTGCAAACTATGGTGAGGGAATCGGAAATATCACAACATTAAAGAAAATGACAAGAGGAGATTTCCAGCAGTATTCTTATATTTCAAGACAGGCTATGCGATACAATATCGTAAAGCAGCTTAAATGGGATAATACACCGGTTGACGGCAAGAGTGGTGTAGTACAGTTTGCCCCATCTGCAACAATTGAAGATTATCCAGAAATCGATTTATTTGGATATATGAAAACGACTTCCAAAGCAGATGATAAAAAGGGTGGTGCATCTACAAGAAGCGCAGTAGTGCGATTAAGCAATGCGATTTCTTTAGAGCCATATCAGAGTGACTTGGAGTTTCTCACAAACATGGGACTGGCACAGCGTCAGAACCTCGAAAATGGAATTGCGCAGAGTGAAATCCATCGTTCTTATTACAGCTATACTATATCGATAGATTTAGATAGAATTGGAGTGGATGTGGAAATTGAAGTATCACAGGAAGAAAAAGCAAGCAGAGTAAAGGAGCTTTTAGATACCGTACAGTATTTATACCGAGATATCAGAGGAAGAAGAGAGAACTTAAGCCCACTGTTTATCATCGGTGGAAGATATAAAAGAAAGAATCCATTCTTTGAAAATATTGTGGGTGTAAAGGCAAATAAAATTGGTGTTGCCACGTTAAAAGAAATTGTGGAGGATTCAGAAGAATTAAAGGAATATACTTACACAGGAATCACATCGGGAATTTTCGATAATGAAAAAGACGTAAAAGAAAAATTAAAAGCAGAGTCCGTAGGAAACGTATTCAAACATTTGAAAGAGGAAGTGGATGCTTATTATGAAGGCAATTAGAGTAGAATGTTTTCAGAATCTTGTAAATTATAGGAAACCGAGCAGTTTTATTATTAAAGAAACTTTTCCGCTGCCACCATACTCTACGGTACTGGGCATGATTCATGCTGCCTGTGGTTTTACGACATTTCATCCGATGGAATTAAGTATTCAGGGAAAAAATAAAGGAACGATATCTGAATTATATACAAGATATTCCTTTTCAGCAGGGGTAAAGTTCGAAGAAGGAAGACACCAAATTTGCGTTCATGATAAAGAGGACTATGGAGTATTTAAAGGAATTGCTAATGTCGAACTGATTTGTGAAAATAATATGATTCTTCATATTTTGCCGTCTGAAGAAGATTTTGATACTGTTTATCAGTCATTGTTAAATCCACCACAGTATCTTTCATTGGGAAGATATGAAGATTTACTAGATATTAAAAAGGTAGAAATTGTTCATTTATCATGGGAAGAAGAAGTTAGTGTGCATAATAATATTTATATTCCTGTTGATTATGAAACCGAGGATGGAGAACGCATATTTGAAGATGGTGAAGGTGGCGCAACAATTTATAATCTGACAAGAGAATACGAGATAACAAAAAATGGTTTACGCAGATGGAAGAAAGATGGTGGACGGGTAAGAGCATACTATTATCCGGCTGGCAAGGTATTAGATCAGGGATATGTGGATGATTCTGAGGCAGAAAGTGCTGTTGTATTTAGTAAGAACATAAGATAGATTTTGTGTATTGGGGGAATGAAATATGGAGTTATATGCAAAATCAAAAGCGAAGCAATTGAGCATCAAGGAAGTAGAAGCATTAAAAGAAACTCTGGAAAGTTTTTTAGACAGTTTAGAAGGAATACTCACTCCCAAAGAAGAACAGATAATAATTCAGCAAATTCAGAAAATACAGAATCAAAAAGAAGAAAAGCAGAAAACTTTGAAAGAACATGAAGAAGATATTGTAAAATGTGCCGAAGCTTTTTTCAGAGGATATGGAAAATATTTTACTGAGATAGAAAAAATATTAATTCTCCAAGCTTGCCGCCAGCATGACTGGGGAAAGGCAAATCTCATTTTTCAGTCCAAAGTATGCCGGAAAGTACGAGATAATCTGTCGGAGCCTGAGAAAAAAATTTCTCAGATTCCGCATGGATTTTTAAGTGCAGTATCTATTTCTTATAAGGAATTTCAAAAATTATATGAAGGATTAGAAAAAGATGATTTTAAGGCTTTTATGACAGCGATTTATTATCATCATGATAGAAAAGACGATTTTACTCAGGATGATATAAAAGCATATTGCCAGAAATATTATTTAAAATATCTTTCAGAATATTTGAAAGAAGAGCGGGACAAGGTATACAGCAGCCAGATGAGAAAATTGCTTTTCCGAAATAATATGTCAAGCATAAAGTTAGATGTGAAACCTTCTCTCTGGAACAAATATGTTTTACTCAAAGGAATGCTGAACAAATTTGATTATACAGTAAGTGCTGGTTATGAATTTGCCGAAGAAAATTCAAATCTGGAAGAAAAAAGGCTGGTAAATAATATCAATAAAAATATGAAAGAGCAAAAATTTGCTTTAAAGCCAGCACAAAAATTCATGCAAGAAAATGTAAATAAAAATCTGGTAGTCATTGCCCCGACTGGTTCGGGAAAGACGGAAGCGGCATTGTTATGGCTTAATGGAGAGAAAGGCTTCTATACTTTACCATTAAAGGTTTCGGCCAATGATATTTATCGAAGAATCAAGGATGATTATAATTATAAGGATGTAGAACTGCTTCACTCAGATGCAATGCAAAAATATTTAGAAGAAAGTACAAATGCAGCAGATAGTATATATCAGAGATATGAAAAAGCCAAATTATTATCTAATCCACTTACGATATGTACCGTAGACCAGCTTTTCAAATTTGTATATCGAGCATTAGGAACGGAAATTTTTGCGGCAACTTTAAAATATTCTAAAGTCATTCTTGATGAAGTGCAGTCATATGACCCACATATTATAGCAACGATTATAACTGGACTAAAACAAATTACAGAAATGGGAGGCCGATTTGCGATTATTACAGCAACTTTTCCTCCTGTCCTAAAATATTTCATGGAAAAATGCGGATTAATCCAGGGAGAACAGTATGAATTTCGAGATTTTTCTAAAGAATCAGATATTATCCGGCATAAAGTCAAAATAAAATCAGGAGAAATGAACTTTGATGAAATACTTGAAAAAGGCCGGGATAAAAAAGTGTTAGTTATCTGTAATACTGTCACCAAAGCGCAGGAAGTTTATGAGCAGATTGAGAGCCAGTTAGAAGAGGAAGACCTCCATCTTTTGCATTCTCGATATGTCAAAAAAGACCGCCTGCAACTGGAAAAAATGATTAAGAATTTTTCTGAAAATGAAGAAGAATGCGGAATTTGGATTACAACACAGATAGTAGAAGCCAGCCTGGACATTGACTTTGATGTATTATATACCGAAATGTGTACGGTAGATAGTTTGCTCCAGAGAATGGGACGCTGCAATCGAAAAGGGCGTTATATTCCAGAAGAACCGAATGTCATTGTTTATGATAATGCGAATGGAAAGGGAACAGTTTATTATGAAGATATGTATGATCGTTCTCTCGAAAAACTGTATCAATATGAAGATAAAATATTTACAGAAGAGCTGAAAACGGAATATATCAATGCAGTTTACTGCACAGAAGAAATTAAAAAAACAAAGTATTATGAAGAGATTGAATACTGGCTAGAACATTTTTCAACAATTCATCCTATAGAATATACCAAAGAAGATGTCGATAAAAAATTTCGAAATATTCATAGCATAACAGTACTGCCAGATACACTCTATGAAGAAAATCAAGTTCTTTTTGAAGAGGGAGTCAATCTACTCAGAACACCAAATATAAACAAAGACATAAAGAATATCATCACATCTAAATTTAGCAGTCTGACACTGGGACTTACTTACTATCGTTATAAAGATAATGGGCTAAATGGAATAGATGTCACAACAATCGGCTCTCACGGAGATGACAGAAAAAATAATTACCCTGTAACACAAATTCACAGAACATCAATGAAATATGATTTTGACCCGGATACGGGAAGGGGAAAAGGTCTTATTTTAGGGGAGATAGATGATGAGGCATGTATACTGTAATATATGATTTATGATTAAATAATGAGGACGAAGGTATGACAGATAAAAGAATCACAGGTGTCATGATTTACTATTACTTTGTTTGTAAACGAAAGCTATGGTATTTCTGCCACGAAATCAATATGGAATCGGAAAATGAAAATGTACAGTTGGGAAAGCTTTTGGATGAAAAAAGTTATGAAAGGGATGAGAAACACATCAATATTGATAATGTGATTAACATTGACTTTATCAGGGAACATCAGGAGTTACATGAAATTAAGAAAAGTAAGGCAATTGAAGAAGCCGGAATCTGGCAGGTAAAATATTACCTTTATTATTTAGAAGAACGGGGAGTGAAAAACATTAAAGGTAAAATAGACTACCCTCTTATGAAGAAAACTTTGTTAGTAGAACTATCCAAACAGGACCGTGAAAAATTAAAATCAATTATTGATGAAATTGAATCTATGAAAAAAGAAGAATTTCCACCAAAATTTACAGAACAAAAAATATGTAAAAAATGTGCATATCATGACTTGTGTTTTATATAAAGGCAGCAGGGGGTACAAATGGAGCAGAGCTTCAAATATACTATAATGTACAAGAGTATTTTATGGGTGAGGAACAGGTACAAATGGAGCAGAGCTTCAAATATACAAATTAGGTAAAGATAATCAAGGTGATTTGAAGAGTAGAACAAATGAAACAAAGCTTAAAATATGCTTTACTTATCTTCTGATGAACTGACTTTTCAGGAGGGGTACGAATGAAACAAAGCCTATATATTTATAATAATGGGGATTTAAAAAGAAAAGACAATACATTGCAATTTACAACATATGAAGGGGACAAAAGGGACATACCGATAGAAAGAATTTCAGACATATATATATTGTCGGAAATGTCATTTAACACAGCGTTTATTAACTACATCTCACAGTACGGAATCCCATTACATTTCTTTAACTATTACAACTTCTATACAGGAAGCTACTATCCAAAAGAAAGCTTACTTGCCGGACAACTTCTCGTAAAACAGGTAGAACATTACACCTGCTATGATGAGCGTCTCGTTATAGCAAAAGAATTTATCAAGGCGGCTGCAGATAATATTTATAGAAATTTACGTTACTATAACAGCAGAGGAAAAGATGTAGCTGAGTGTATGAAAGAAGTAAACAGTCTAAGAAAAAAACTAGACCACACAGAGTTTATCGAAGAACTAATGGGAATAGAAGGAAATATACGAAAAAACTATTATAGGGCATGGAACACCATTGTAAATCAGGAAATACAATTTGAGAAAAGAGTGATGCATCCACCAGACAATATGATAAATTCGCTGATTTCTTTTGTAAACTCCTTGATATATGCCAAAACATTGAGCGAGATTTACCACACGCAGCTAGACCCAACAATAAGTTATCTTCATGAACCAGGATTTCGAAGATATTCTTTATGCCTTGATATATCTGAGGTATTCAAACCACTGATTGGAGACAGATTAATATTTTCTCTATTAAATAAAAACCAGATAACAGAAAAAAGTTTTACAAAAGAACTAAACTTTTTACATCTAAAAAAGGAAGCATCCCGCTTGATTGTCACAGAATTTGAAAAACGAATGAAACAGACAATCATGCACAAAGAATTAGGGAAAAAAATCTCTTATCAATATTTAATTCGGTTGGAAGCATATAAGCTCATAAAACATTTGATAGGAGAAAAAGAATACGAAGGGTTTAGAATATGGTGGTAAAATATGTATGTGATTTTGGTATATAAAAATTTTTGTGTCTTATAGAAGAATGATGACAGAGGTAAAATATGTATGTAGTTTTAGTATATGATATAAGCAAAGACGAAAACGGACAAAAGAGATGGTCGCATATCTTTAAGATATGTAAAAAATATCTATCTCATATTCAAAACTCTGTATTTGAAGGTGAGATATCCAAAGTTCAATTAGTAAAACTCCAACAGGAATTAAAAGTATACATTGATTCCAATCTTGATTCTGTAATTCTATTCAAAAGCCGCCAGCAAAAGTGGCTGGATAAAGAATTTTGGGGTAAGGAAGATGATAAAACAAGCTTTATTTTATAAAACTGTCGATGCCCGACAAGGCAAAAAATGAGGCACATCAATAATAGTATAAGTAAAGGATATGTGATAATTTTTATTTTATAATACATAACAAATTGCGTATTGATTTGATTGACACATAATAAATTATGTATTAAAATATGTTATGTAAGGAGGGATGAGATGAAAAGTTATTCATCCAGAGAAGTGATTGGGATATTGAAGAAAGATGGATGGTATGAGGTTGCTTGTGTTGGCGATCATCACCAATTCAAACATTCAATTAAAAAGGGCAGGGTAACAGTTACTCATCCTAACAAAGATATTCCAATCAAAACCTTACGAAGTATATCAAAGCAGTCTGGAGTTATGTTTCCGTAACTTCTCTGCACATAACGGAGGTGTTAATTATGTCAAAAGACCGATATTCTTATGTAGCTGTTTTTTCTTATGAAGAAGATGGTATTAGTATTGAATTTCCCGATTTACCTGGATGTCTTCCATGTGCTGAGAAAGATAATACAGAGGAAGCTTTAAAAAATGCTAAAGAAGCTCTTGGGCTGCATATATGGGGCATGGAGCAAGATGGTGAAGAGATTCCCGTTCCAACTCCGATTACATCGATTCATTTGGATTCTAACGAAGTTCCTGTATTGATTGAGGTATTTATGCCGCCTGTTCGTGAAAGGATTAATAGTCGTTTTGTAAAGAAAACTTTGTCTTTACCTGCATGGCTGGCGGCCAAAGCCGATGAAGATGGTGTTAATTGTTCCAGAATATTTCAACTTGCTCTGATGAATTATTTACAGGTCAGTGAAGAGAATAAAGCAGGAAGCAACTAATTTAATGAAATTCCGTTTGGTTAATATCGGATGGGATTTCTTTAGGTTCATAGGCGGTTTAAAATGAAAAATATAATTCTAAGTTGCAGTTTGATTATATTACAGTGAGTCTGCTGATAAGTAGAGAAGTAAGAATATACATTTAAAAAATTAAAAGAAATAGCATACGCGGTAAGAAAAATAAAATTATAGAACTGTCGATGTTCGATAAAGTAAAAAACAGGGGACATCGACAATGGCATAAATAAAAGATATATGATAATTTTTAAATGAGAATATAAGGGAAAAACACAGATTGAGTCTAAGATCGACAGAAATAGGAGTGAAAAAGTAGGAAAAATGAGGAAAATTAAGTAACGGGAATTAATAGAAACATTGTGGAATGTAAATCCGGGAGGAGAACCGGGGAAAATGACCAAGGAAGAAGAATTAATAGAAACATTGTGGAATGTAAATTATATATACTATCATATTATGAAAGAAAATCAATACAGAATTAATAGAAACATTGTGGAATGTAAATTGGTACGCCGGACTGGACATAATTTTGACTATCCTGGAATTAATAGAAACATTGTGGAATGTAAATAGAGATGATAAGAGCGGCGGGAGCGATAGAGCGAAAAGAGAATTAATAGAAACATTGTGGAATGTAAATGAAGAAACAGGGCGGCAAGTTGAAATGTGTAATTAGAATTAATAGAAACATTGTGGAATGTAAATTCTACATAACAGAGGAGCAGGCACAAAAAATCAACGAAGGAATTAATAGAAACATTGTGGAATGTAAATAGAGATGATAAGAGCGGCGGGAGCGATAGAGCGAAGAATTAATAGAAACATTGTGGAATGTAAATGAAAATCTTATATGTGCTGAGATGGAAAGGGTGAGAGAATTAATAGAAACATTGTGGAATGTAAATCTAAAAACGGTCTGCCCGTCTGGTCTGCTCTTTTTTGAATTAATAGAAACATTGTGGAATGTAAATGCAGCAATGGGACGTGGAAGAATCATTAATGGCATCGAATTAATAGAAACATTGTGGAATGTAAATTTGACTAGCAAGCAGGCAGAATACCTGCAAGGCTGTAGAATTAATAGAAACATTGTGGAATGTAAATAAGATTATCACAGCAATCGTAAGCGTATTTACAGCGAATTAATAGAAACATTGTGGAATGTAAATCAACAACAGCGGCTAAGAAAGAAACTGCCAAAAAGGGAATTAATAGAAACATTGTGGAATGTAAATTGTATTTGCAACAATGCAAAATACCACAGATGTTACGAATTAATAGAAACATTGTGGAATGTAAATATGCATCCTATACGGGAGCGTCTGGCACATGGGCGATAGAATTAATAGAAACATTGTGGAATGTAAATCTTTTTTGTCTCTCTCGATGTTGAGAGCCTCAAGTTGAATTAATAGAAACATTGTGGAATGTAAATGTTAAAGGCAAAGATGGAAACGTCGTTGTTTTAATGAATTAATAGAAACATTGTGGAATGTAAATTCACATCACCTCGCTAGGATGCTCTGCACTCCACTGCGAATTAATAGAAACATTGTGGAATGTAAATAGGCTCGATCTAAAAATGCCAGATCTTCAGTCAGCGAATTAATAGAAACATTGTGGAATGTAAATGATTAAATTGAAAGGAGCATATATTTATGAATTTAGGAATTAATAGAAACATTGTGGAATGTAAATTAACACTCAATGGGTGTAAAATAAATTGGGAAAATGCAGAATTAATAGAAACATTGTGGAATGTAAATTTTATTAAAACATCTGATGAGGTTAAAGAACTCAAAAGAATTAATAGAAACATTGTGGAATGTAAATATAATCTTTCCTCTACACATTGCAATCCTGCTTGGGAATTAATAGAAACATTGTGGAATGTAAATTATTTTTACGCAAAATACCCTCTGCTCTTACCACTTGAATTAATAGAAACATTGTGGAATGTAAATGCATTTTTGCATCATTGTAAGAATAATGCCCCCTCATGAATTAATAGAAACATTGTGGAATGTAAATGATTTTTGACACGTATCATTCGCGGTTGTGCCAGGAATTAATAGAAACATTGTGGAATGTAAATGTCTTTCTGATGGATGGAAGAACTTCTCCGGCTACCCGAATTAATAGAAACATTGTGGAATGTAAATAGCATAGATGTAGTAATAGATAATATACGTGATATTGAATTAATAGAAACATTGTGGAATGTAAATCTGCATAGCAGACCGAACAAACTTTGGTAACACGTGAATTAATAGAAACATTGTGGAATGTAAATTTATTTATGCGGTTTTCACGATGGACTACTTATGACGAATTAATAGAAACATTGTGGAATGTAAATGCAATCTCAGTTTTAGACTGTGCTTTTAATGCGTCCAGAATTAATAGAAACATTGTGGAATGTAAATTCAGTTCCCTCTCTCTCTGTTCTTTACACATTTTCCGAATTAATAGAAACATTGTGGAATGTAAATTGAAATCACTCCTTTTTATTTATTTAAAACCCTTTAGAATTAATAGAAACATTGTGGAATGTAAATCTAAATATTGTTCCGATTCCTTTTGTAAACAAATCGAATTAATAGAAACATTGTGGAATGTAAATAAATTTACTAATGTCAAATTTGACTCCAATTCGTGAATTAATAGAAACATTGTGGAATGTAAATGATGATGCAAATGTAAATGATGTGGTTAAAATTAGAATTAATAGAAACATTGTGAAATGTAAATATTGATGGAATGGTATTAGGATATAAAGATATTGGAATTAATAGAAACATTGTGGAATGTAAATAATTAACACAAAATTCACAAAGCATTGCAATTGCGAATTAATAGAAACATTGTGGAATGTAAATTGAACTTCCTCCGAACCCGGGAACCCAGTCGGGGACATGAATTAATAGAAACATTGTGGAATGTAAATGTGACTATATCTTTTTTAAATCTAGCGAAATGTCCGAATTAATAGAAACATTGTGGAATGTAAATATGTCTTGTAATTAATAAAGCGGCTGTACAAACCTGAATTAATAGATACATATTGGAATGTAGATTATTATCATAATTAATATTTAGCAGATGGGATATATCAAAAAGAAAATATGACAATGATTTTAAACGGGACATGAAATTGCTAACAGTGATATTTTAAGTGAGGTGCTGAAAGGTGATAGAGTATGAGAATTATGGAAAATTAGAGAGTCTTGCAGAATTAGAAAATGCCATAGAGATGGGATTAGATATTGAGTTTCTTCTATATGATACGAGGTATAATATTTCTTGGAGAGATAACAAACCATTTATATGCGAATGTCCAGAAGGAGTGGCTAAGTTTTTTGATACCTCAGAACTTTTGTTACAGAGGTATGAAGTGGGTGACAATCCTCTGAAATCTCTATGGGGAGATATGAAAATATTATCTATGTGATTAACATGTTTGGTAAATGGAAGGCGGACGTGTTAATTTTATACCTATTTTAAGGAGAAATTTTATAGAAATACTCTGGAATACATTTGCACAAACTCCTCGCATAGTTTAAAATAGGAAACAATATTACAGAAATTACGAAACAAAAATTATTAGATTTTAAAATTGAGACAAAGAAAAAAATGAAAAAATGTAAAATCACAGTCATGCGTAAAGCATGCTATAAAGATTTAATGGAAAAATATGAGAATCCTATGGAACATGCTTGTGATATAGAAGAAGGGCAAGTTTTCATCGCCAATGGCTGGTGTAAGCCAGTTGGAATGTGCGATAGTGCCTGGGAGAGTATGTCGCCATTTGTCATGACATTAGCATATGGAGGCAAGGACATTTACAATGGATGGATGAAAAATGAAAAGTCAGCAATGATATCCTGCAATGATGGGTTCCGTCCAGTGAGTTTTCTTATTGAAGCTTTGGAAGAAGAAGCTGATTAGTGCACTGGATTATTGACAGAAAGTTTCATATTAATTGTGAATTGGATTATCTACTATAAATAAGCAAATATCAAAAAGTGCATAAAATTTATCCTCTTACAGCAAGAAGACTCCGACCTCTAAGGTGGGAGATGAATTGCGTCTGCTACCTACTTGATAGAGCATCCTAA
>OLPV01002043.1_pt1 | contig 13854 bp, 10 predicted proteins | sample 1671961 | NCBI WGS metagenome assembly OLPV01 (sample SAMEA3136630, study PRJEB25190) | human gut metagenome | biome: human gut; feature: human-associated habitat; material: faeces | place: Austria | collected 2013
CATCGGGTAGATGCACCACTTGTCGCCCGTGCGGTGATGCGAGGCGTGCTTGATGCGGTAAAGAATAGGGTCGCGGAACATCATGTTCGGGGAAGCCATGTCGATCTTCGCGCGGAGAACCTTCTCTCCGTCAGCGTATTTTCCGGCCTTCATGTCCCTGAACAGACGGAGGTTCTCCTCCACGGAGCGGTTTCTGTAAGGGCTCTCGGTTCCCGGCTTGTCCACGGTGCCGCGTCCCTTGCTGATCTCCTCCTGGGTCTGGTCATCGACGTAGGCCTGACCGCGCTCGATCATCTGCTCGGCCCAGGCGTAAAGCTGGTCGAAATAGTCGGAAGCGTAAAGTTCCTTGTCCCACTGGAAGCCGAGCCACTGGATGTCCTCCTTGATCGAATCGACATATTCAGTGTCCTCCTTGGTCGGGTTGGTGTCGTCAAAGCGGAGGTTGGTCTTTCCGCCGTACTTCTGGGCGAGCCCGAAGTTGATGCAGATGCTCTTCGCGTGTCCGAGATGGAGGTACCCGTTAGGCTCCGGAGGGAAACGTGTCATCACGCTCTTAACTCTTCCGGACTTCAGGTCGTCCTCTATTATCTCCTCAAGAAAGTTGAGTCTTTTCGGCTCCTCGGCCGTTGGATTTTTCGCTTCTTCCATTGTTCTGTCAGTATTAAACTCACAAACTTACATAAAAATCTGCGATTTTTACGCCCGTCACATAAGAAAGAAACAGTTTTTTAGAGGAAATACAAAAATATTCCGCTGATTCTCCATTATGGCTGAACTTCTTTCTTTTTGCGATCCATGGACTACTAGCTGTTTTTGCGTGGCAGATAACTGCTTGATAATTAGCGTAATCGTAAATCACCTAGTGCGAAATCACGTACTAGGTAATCGTTCTGTTGCTTGATAATCAATGTGTTGGGTGCCACGGACCCACCGCGCACACTGCCGCCCACACTACCGCCGTTCGAGAACCTCAAGGCACATGCGGCCGTTGTGGTATGGGCATTTCCAGAAGCCGGCGCGGTCATCGGTGGTGTTCGGGGTGCCGTCGGAGCGGAGGCTCCAGTACCACTCGCCGTCGGGACAGATGATGTGGTGGCGGATGAAAGACCATTTGGCCTCGGTTGATTCGAGCCAATATGACCCTCCGGTTTTCTGGTACTGGTTGATGCAGCCGACGACTGTCTCGGCCTGGACCCACCAGTGGCGGCCGGAATCCCGGCGGCTTGTTCTACTGGACCGGCCAGGGCTACCGTGGCGAACCTAACCCGATGGTCTGGTCGGCCACCGGCTCCCAGTTCGGAATCCTGGACCACTGCTGCTGCCCGAAGGACGAGGCGTTCAGTGGCAAGGCCCAGGTCATCGTCCGTTCGGTTGAAGGCTCGACAAGACCGGTCAGAATCCAGACAGGCGACCGGATTACCGAGATAGAGGTCATCTGAACTTTATTTCTGCTCCAGTACTTTGATGTCGATTTTGTAGATACCGTCGTTCATGTAGCCGTACTGGAATGAAGGCAGACAATAGACAGCGTATAGCTGGAAATGCTTGTCGTCCAGTTTGAGGTTCTGTGCGTCATACTTTGAAAAATCGCGTCCCCATTTGTAATCACTTGGGAAATATGCGTACGCCATGTACTTGCCGTTGAAGAGCATGCCTGTGGGAAATTCGTTGAAGATGATGTGGTTTCCCTCGCAGTGGAACTCCACGTAGTCCGGCGTGCTGCCCATCCATCCGTTGGCGGCATATTCCTCGGCTACCAGACCTTCACGGTATGGATCCATGACACGGTATATCTCCTCCACGTCCGCCTTGTAGATTTCAGTCCCGTAGGCCTTCTCGAAGATGCATTCATCGAAGTAGTCGCAGTCTCCGTATTTTTTGAACACCAGTTTCTTTGTCACGGTCACAGTGATCGTGCTTCGTCCGGAAGGGGAGACTCCATCGATGATGTCCAGTCTCATCCTGTATTTCTCGGAAGTCTTCAGTTTGCCTGTGTCGCTGAACCTCAGGCGTACCAAGGCCTTGCACGAATTAGGTGAGAAAGTGACCTTGGACGACACCAGTGAGAACACATCGTTAGGATCAGCGTCTTCCCAGACAGGAGTTGACGCGTCCTGCGGTGCGGTGTCGTACTTGAATGACACATGAGCCTGCTCCGCCGTGCCGTTGACACCTCTGTAGACAGGGATCTCCAGAGTGCCTTTGTCATCGGAAGATACCTCCGCGTAGAGCACGTTTGAGGCGAAGGCGAATCCGCTTTCGCCATCGTAGAGGGCACCTTCATTCTCTCTTGTGCAGGACAACAGCGCCATGGCCGCGACGCTCGGGAAGATATATTTTAATACATTAGTTCTGAACATAAGGATTCTGGTCTTCGGGATTGATGTTTGGATTGTTGTCTATTTCCACCTGGGGTATCATCAGGATGCATTCGATGTAGTCCGCCGGGAAATTGAGATAATCCGGATACTTGCTGAGGTAGTTGGTGTGATTGGATTCCTCGCCGTTCACTTTCCAGTACCGTGTCCAGCCTTTGGCGAGCCTGAGAATGTCGAAGATCCGTCCAGTCTCGCCCCAGAGCTCGATTCTGCGTTGCAGCAGGATTTCGTCCAAAAGAGTCTTCACGGTTCCTACAGTGCCGAAAGTCTGTTCGTTTCCTCCTAGCGTGTCCAATGTGCCGCTCCAATTGGAATCCCGGCGGCTCATGATCTCTCCAAGGGCGCTCTTGGCCTCGTTGTCGTTGCCCATGCGGCAAAGCGCTTCGGCAAGGATCAGGTAAGCCTCCTCAAGACGCATGAATATGTAGTCCCCTTTGTAGGAATTCTGATCCGCCCATTGGAACTTGAACTGGTTGTAGTTGATGTTGGCTCCATATTTCCATTCCTTCTCGCTCACGCCTATGTTTCCGTTCCACCATCCCTTTCGGATGTCGGAGTCGGGAATCTGGGCATATAGCCAGTTGCTTATGCACTTGGGGGATTCTGCCGCATAATAGACGTTGGTGCATGCGTCCATGTTCGAGAAGAATGAGGCGAACACCGTTGACTGGTCGGAGATGATCTCCGCACCCCACATCACCGATGACGAGCTGACGCTGTTGAACGGAGTCTTTCCTGTGGTCCAATCAGTGGTGCTGTCGTCAAATGTGCCTTTGGTCACGGTCGCATCCAACTTGGAGAGCAGCGATGCGTAGGGGGTGCTGATCGCTCTTTTGGCTGCCACAACCGCTTTGTTCCAGTCGTTCTCGACCAAAGCCACACGGGCCTGGAGCAGACTTGTGGAGTAGAGATCGAGATTGGAGATATGTTTGCGCTTGACACCGCATTCCTCGAACAGAGAGACCGCTGTCTCAAGGTCCTCGTCTATCCGGGCATAGACTTCTCTTACCGGGCTGCGCTTCCTGCCTTTGCTTGACGCTGTTGTCGGCTCGGTGTAGATCGGCACACCCGGAAGGTCCTCATGACCGACCAATGTCTGCTGGAATGACTGGATCAGCATGAAGTAGCTGAACGCCCGCGCCGCGTATGCCTGCGCTGTCGTGCATTTGATTTCATTCTCGTCTCCTGTGGCTGTCTCCGCCGCTGAGATTATGTGGTTGACGTTGCTGATGATTTCGTAGAAATATTCCCATGTGAAGTAGCAACGCCAGATTTTGCTGGTGTAGCGGCTGCGCTGGTCGTAGTTGTAGTCCTTCCAGAACCATCCGGCACCTTGTGCTGTCTGCACCATGTCATCGCCCATCAGGTCGGCGGCAAGTGTCACCGCCATGTTGCCGAAGCATTGATGAGCGTTGGCGGAGACGAAGTCAAGACGGTTGTACATTGTCGAATATACTCCGTTCATCGCGACTTGCAGGCCTTCCGCGTCCGCAAGAATCCTTTCCTTGTCCACATCTGTGGTGGGGGAGGTCTCCATCAGCGAGGAACACGCACCAAACATCGTGGCGGACAATATGATAATGATTGGAAATCTTTTCATGAAGCTTAGAATTTAATATCCACACCGAGTGAGACCGTACGGTTCGGAGTGTAGGTGTAGGAGGTTGAACCTGAGAAACTGCTCTGTGGATTTAGCCCCTTTAGGGCGCTCAGCATCAGGAGGTTGTCTCCGGAGGCGTAAAGACGGAGAGAACGGACATGGTATTTCTCCAGACTTGCGGACCTGAATGTGTAGCCTGCCGAGACGCTCTTTATGCTGAAGTAGGAAGCGTCGATGAGGAATCGATCGTTGATGACGGTCGTGGCGGTTGTGGTGACCTTTGGAACGTCGGTGATCTGCCCGGCTTCAGTCCATGCACGCAGCGAGTTCACGTGATATGTCTGCCCCACGTAAGACGGTTCCATCATGGAACGATAGGTGCTGTCATAGATCTTGCCGCCCAGCGAGTAGGTGAACAATGCCGAGAGATCAACGCCTTTTATGTGAAGATTGGATGACAGGGAACCGTAGATGGTCGGGATCCTGCTGCCGCAAAGCCATTTGCAACCTGACGCTGTGGTCGCGTCGTTGGTCACATACTCGCTGCCTTCGACCCTCTTGCCGTCAGTGTCTTTCATGTAGGCCAGGTAAAGCTGTTCTCCTGTAGCCGGATCGACACCTGCGCTGCGGGCCATGTAGAATGTGTTGACGGTCTCGCCTTCGCGGATCAGATACACACCGTTGTTGATGTCCTCGCCGTTGCCGGTGAGCGCCACCACCTTGTTCCTGACGGTGGATCCCATAGCCGACACGTTCCAAAACACATCCGTGGTGTTGAGAATGTCGTAACCCAAGGTTATGTCCATACCTGTGTTGTACATCTTGCCGACATTGGCATAATAGCCGGGAAAGCCCAAGGAAATGGCGATGGGATATTCAAGCAGCATGTCAGTCGTGGTCCTCTTATACCATTCGACGGTTCCGCTCAGCCGGTTGAACATCTTGAACTCGACTCCAAGGTTGATGTTGCCGTTCTTCTCCCACGTCACATTCTTGTTTTCGAGTGAGGAGATGATGGCACCTGAATATGTCGCGTTCGGGTAGGTCATGTCGTAGAGTGCCTGCCATGCGTAGTAGGAACCGATGTTGTCGTTGCCTTGCACACCGTAACTGGCTTTCAGCGTCATGTTGTCCATCCAGTCGATTTCTTTCATGAATGGCTCCTGTGAAATTCTCCATGACGCGCCCAAAGACCAGAATGTGCCCCATCTGTGCTCCCTGATGAACCGTGAGGATGCGTCCACACGCAGACTGCCGGACAGGTAGTACTTGTCGGAGAAGTCATAGTTCGCCCTGCACAGCCACGAGTTGATGCGGTACGTGTCTCCTGTTGAGGTCGCGTCCGCGATGGTGGATCCCATCCCAAGCTCATCGAACTTGTCGAACGGGAATCCGGTTCTCTGTCCCATCAGGTAATGGGCCTCGCTGTTGTAGAATTCGTGCCCGGCCATCATGTCGATGGTGTGCTCACCGAAGCCGTGTCTGTAGGAAAGCAGTTGATTCCAGGTGTAGCTGCGCGTGCGTTGATGTTCCTTGGTCAGACGTCCGGTTCCGGCGGCGTTTCCGTTGTTTCGGTTGTACATCGTGGTGTTGTTCTCGTTCACGATGTCAGCGCCCAGGGAAGTGCTTAGTTTAAAGTCTCCGAATTTTATTCCAAGATGTCCGCGCAGGTTCACGTTGTCACTGATCATGTAGTAGTCGTCATCGAAAAGGGTTGCGATGCAGTTTCGGTTGTTCTGCGCCCCCGCCGGCCTTGAGGAGCCATAGTCAAAGACTCGCTTACCGTTGTCCATTATCGCGTTCCCGTCGGAATCGACCTCGTGCACCGGGTAGATCGGGGCCATCATCATGGCGGTGTACCAGATGTTGTTGGCCTCGGTCCCGGACGCTCCGAGATAGTCACTTCTTGAATTGGAATAATTGGCGTTGAGGCCGAATTCGAACCAATCGTATGGCGTGAATTCCGCGCCGAGCCTGGCTGTTATGCGTCGGAACGAAGTTGTCGTGATGGTTCCGTTCTCGTCGAGGTAGCCGAGCGACGCCATGTATTTGCTTACGTCTGAAGCCCCTGACATGGAGAAAAGATATTCCTGACGTGTCGGCAGCTTGGCTTTGGCCTCTCCCAGCCAGTCCGCGCTGTATCTTGTCGCCGCGTCTGAGACAACCTTCCCGTCAGCGCCGAACAGGTTCTCTACATCTTTGTCGAAGATGTTGTACTTGTTGTTGATGCCGAGAACGTTCTTGGAGAGGCGTGATGGAGTCAAGGTGGCTGCCTCGCCGGGAAGATGTCCTTCCGTGTAGACGAGATCATTGTACGTCGCTCTGTACATCTGTTCCATGTACTGTGTGGCGTTGACGGTTTCGTACGGGCTTATCGCCATGGAGTTGAAGCCGACACGGGCGGTGAAGTCTATGGCGATTCTTTCATCGGAGCTCCCACCGCTCTTGGTTGTCACGATGACCACACCGTTGGCTCCTCTGGAGCCGTAGAGCGCTCCGGCAGACGCGTCCTTAAGCACTGACAGGCTTTCAATGTCGTTGGGATTGAGGGAATTGAGACTTCCATCGTAAGGGATGCCGTCCACCACGATGAGTGGAGAACTGCTTGCGTTGATCGATCCGAATCCTCTCACCATTATGCCGGATCCGCTTCCTGGCTGCCCGCTTCCGGATGTTGTCATCACTCCTGACATCTGTCCGTCAAGCATCCTGGAGACATCCGCGACAGGCCTGTCCCGTAACTTGTCACCCCTTATCGTTTCCGCTGAACCGGTGAATGACTCTTTGGACGCCGTTCCGTACGCCACGACAAGCACATCATCAAGGACATTCACATCGGCTGTCATCGCGACATTGATTGTGGTGCGCCCATTCACCGCAATGGTCTGTTCCTGCATTCCGAGGCATGAGAACACCAATGTCGCGTCAGAAGGGACGGATATGGAATATTTCCCGTCAATGTCAGTGATTGAATGGTTGCTTCCGTCTTTCTCGAGGACGGCGACCCCGGGAAGTGGCGCGTTGCCAAAAATATCAGTCACCTGACCGGTGACTGATATCTTCTGTGCCGACAACGGCAGTGTCGCCGCTAACAGCGTCAGCAACGTGAGCAGAATTGTTTTCCTTCTCATATTACTCCTTTATGCAACGGGTGGCAGCGCCGTATGATCGGTTGAGCCCTGATTCGCTGGCAGGATTACCCCATGCCATGTTCTCATAAAACACAGTGTTGGAATTGTCTGAACGAGTGTTGTACAGCGCGCTTCCGCCCACGCTTTGTAGCGTGCCCTTGGTAGGGTCGATGTTGCCGACCAACGGGAACCAATATTCCCTGCCGGCTTTCGTCTTGTAGCGGAAACCGATGCTCTTGTCGTAATCCTGATACCATGGGTATGACTCGTCGTATTTGCTGTCATCGTTCAGCTTGCCGGCTTTCTTGTACTCGGTTCTGAAGCCCCATCCGTTTCCTGCGGCAGGCATCCACCATCCTTCAGGGCATGGGTCGTAGATTGTCTTGGCATTGGTCTTGCCGCCCCACAGGTCGTTGTTCTGCAGGGACGCCTTGTCGGTGAGCCAATCTACAGCCGGCCAGGAACTTGACGGCGCATAGTAGAACACGTCCGGATGCTCTATGGCCAATTGGAGGTTGGTGCTTGTGTTGTCGTTGTATGTCGGCCTTAGCTCTGTCTTAACATAGATCTGGTTGCCGTTGATGTCATACAGGCGCTTCTGAACGCTGGATTCCACGTCATCTCCTCCCGGGAACGGATCCTTACGTCCCCACTGGTACATCAAACCAAGGGCGTCCTTGCTGTACTTTTCCGCACTCAAAGCTCCGAGATTGCGGTCCATGTATTTGTAAGTAATGCCGTTGGCGTCCGTCCATTCAAAGATGTCGGCCTCCGGGTCGTAGCCTGTCACCCAGACGTGCCAGCTCCACACGATCCTGTCACCGTCGCGTGCGGCGACCACCGCGTTGCCTTCCTTGCCGTCTGCAAGCTTGACCACGACAACACCTTCGTTTCCGTTTCCTGAGACAGAACTTACAAGCCCAATGGCGTCCTGCCAGACAAGAGTGGCGTTGTCAAACTCCAATGCTGTGGTCGAGTTGCCTTTCACAGCCTTGATAGTCAGAGTGCTGCCTGGTTTTGCGATGTGGCAGTTGGCTGCCCCCGCCGTCGTTGTGATCTCGACGATGGAGAGTGTTCCTGAATATTCAACTTTCCTGCCGTGATCGTCTGTCGCGCTGATCTTGATGTTGATCCGCTGGCCGATGGATGCAGGCGCATTGTATTTAACCTTAATGATGTCCTGATCGACGGTTGCTTCCGCACTCCAGCCCGAGGTTACCTCAACAGTCGGGATACCGGTGATCTTAGCCGGGGCGAGATTGCTCCACGATTACATTGGGAAGCAGGAAGATTTGTTTGGCGAGATTGAGAACCTTATAGGACAGTGTGAAGGAGCCTCCCGCCTTGACTGCCATTGATGCGGGCTCTCCCAAGGCGGAGATCGAAAGCGGCTCGGATGCGTTCACTTTGACGCTGACACTCTTTGTCAGACTGCGCTTGTGCGTGTCGCTTGCCGTGAGCGAGACCTTGACTTCCGTGGCTTCTGTGATCACTTCCGGAGCGGTCAGCTTGATGATTCCCTGGTAGTTGACATAGTCTACCTTGCCTAGCGCGCAAACATATTCATCGTTGTCAACGGAAGGAACCAGACTGAGGGTGGCGCCTTCTGAACCGGTTACAGTGAAAGGTATCTCCAAGGTCTGTCCAGGATTTACCGCCGGGGCGCTTGTGTCGAAGAATATGCCGAGGTCGCCGTAGTCATTGTCGCCTCCGCCTTCTCCTGGATCCTCGCCACCTCCGCTACCGTTGCCGATAACAGTCACATCCACAAACCTTGTAAGCTTTCTGTGATGTGAGTCGGAGACTTTGAGGAAGACCTGAGCCTCCAGGTCTTTGGAGATTGCCTTTGATGCGGTCAGTCTGATGACACCCTGTGAGTTGCCATAGTCAACCTTGCTAAGCTTGCAGGTCAGTCTGCTGTTGTCCGTGTAGGGCTCAAGGTCGATGGCGGCTCCTTCGGTTCCCGTGACAGTGAATGGAATCTCTATGCTTTCCCCTGCGTTGAGTACAACGTCCTCGGTGTCGAAGAGGATGTCAAGCTCGCCGTAGGAATCAGTCATCTCATTATAGGTGCAACCAATCAGCGCGGCCGCACCTATGACAAAAAGTAAGACGCGGTTAATGAATCTGTTCATCTTGCTCTGGTAATTTGTGGAATCTTATTCTTTGACGCAACGTGTCGGGAAGGCGTAGTTGAGATTGTACTTGCTCATGGTGAGAGGGTTGACCTTGATTGCGGACACATCGTCATAGTTTCCGTTGCCCGATGTGTTGACCTTGAACGCACATCCTCTGAAGTACGAGGCATTCAGCCTGCTTGCATAGTCCGGATCCACGTCCGAACACCAGACGACCGCGGTAGGGAGAGGCTTGCCGATGCAGTTGGCATAAGAGAATGAGGTGGAGTTGGAGTTCATCTCTCCAGTGACCGTGAGTCTAAGACCATCGTAGACGCACCCTCTGAACTGGACTTTCTTTCTGTTGCCGGCAGCGTATTTTTCGTTTGTGCCTATGGCGGACTGGTCGAAAGTCTCGTAGCTGGAGTCCCATAGTTCCTTGACATCGGTGGAGGCTTTGACTGCTGTCCATGCTGCCGCACTGGCTACTTTGTAGCCCGCCGGACACGGGTCGTAGGCGCTCTTCTTTCCGCCGTTCTCCCAAAGAGCCTTGAAGTTGTCAGCTCCGAAGGTGGTGGCGTCCGTGGTGATCCAACTGTAGCCGTGCTTCGCTCCGCTGAAATACTTGTTGTTGTAGTAAATTGTAGGATTCTTGATGGCGTTCTCCAGGTTGTTTGCCTCGGTGTTGTGCACAATTGTGATCTCCACCTCCGCACCGGAAGCGTCATAGACCGGCCTTGTCGCATATTCCCCGAACTTGATTCCCGGGAACGGATCCTTGCGGCCGTACTGGTAAACGAGACCTACGGAGAGTTCGCTCTTCTCGTCGAGGTTCAGCGCGCCGATGTTGCGGTCCTGGAATGTGAAGTCCCCGACTTTGACATCCTTCGGAGCGTCAGCCGTTACCCAGAAGAGCCAGCTCCACACGACATTGCCGGAAGCGTCGAGGCCGTTGATGACGGCGTTGCCTTCCTTGCCCGAGGCGAAGTGGACGATGGCGTCGGATTCATTTACCTGCGCGACCTCGGCGAAGAGGCCGACAGCATCCTGCCAGGCGAGGGTAAGTGACACTGCTCCTGATTTCAGTCCGCTGTTGCCCTTGAAGGTAGGGAACTGGACGTATGCTCCAGGAGCCACGATGAAAGAGTTGGCTGCCTCGGAGAGCTTTACGTAGCCTTCAAGAACCGTCGGAGTCACGTTCACTGTTTTCGAGGCTGTCCTGTTGTTGAGCTCGTCGCTGAAAGTGACATTGACGTTGAACGGGGTTCCGTCAAGAATCATGGCCGGGGCTGCTATGCTGATTGTCCCATCGTCATTCCCGGAGTTGAGGGTGTAGCTGACCTTGTAGTCCTCTACGGCATTGTCATCTATTTTGACCGTGATGTCATTGCCGCGTACATCATTCAGCGTGAAATCGATGGTTACCGTCTCGCCTGAACTGATGGCGACGGACTTGCCGTCGCTGATGGCAGGAAATTGAGGATCCAGTTCCTCGTAGGACTTTTCGCAGGATGCGAAGCAAGCGGCGATAGCGGTTGCCGCGATGCATTTGAAAATCTGTCTCATTTGTCTTAGTTGTTTTATATACGATTTCTCGTCGGGGCTTGCAAGAAAGCAAATGATTTTCAAAAATCCAAATTCTTTATTCTAGTAGTACTTGATTATAAACGTTTTATACGGAAATTGCATGGCCTGTGAACTTTAATGATTATCACCGAACCCCTACTTATTCATTACTGAACGATTACTTTGGAACATGAAATACTTTTGAATAGAAACGTATTCTGATAAAATGATATTTTTTAGACTTCCTGATTGGAAATTTGCGTTATCGGAGGGATTCATAGGGCGGTGGAGTTGATTTCTGGCAGAAAAGCACAGTGTCAACCTAATATTCTTGTGTTTCTTGCTTTTGTCAGAAGAATAATGTGTACCCTATCGTAGGGGATGCGGTGAAGACGGAGGTCAGCCTGAGTCCGTAGCCGTCGTAGGATGACTCCTCGATTTCGGCGTACATCGGATTTTTCTTCCGTAAACATTGTAGCAACCGAAGCTCACCGCGGCCCTTTGCTCCAGGAAATTGTAAACCTTGTCGGTCACCGCATACACTTGGCAGCGCAGGCCGGCGTTCACGTTAAGCCACCGGGCCAGCCTTGTCTCCGCGTTTATCTTGTTTCCGAAGTCAAGAATGTTGGACACGTTGTCATTCTTCTCGGACCAGGTGTCCGGTCCTACGGACGTCTCGTGTCTATGATAGATGTCGCAGACTCCGTCGTCGAATTTGAGGCGCGTCCTTAATATTCTTGAAATTACGGCAGGTATGGTTGCTGTAACCTACTGAATGTCCGGGTATTGGCGGGCGAAGGTGGCGAAAGCTCCGTAGAGGGCGGCCTCCTCGATGTGGGCGACGGGGGAGATGCGATTTATTGAAGCCACGCCCGCAAGTCCCTCTTTCAGAGCCTTTTCCATGAATATGTACGAGCGGGAGATCTGACCTCCAAGAAGAAGACACTCCGTGCCGATCTCGGAAAGGATCGGGCTTACGGCCTGAGCGAGGAGGGTCGCGACATGTGAGAACGTTGCCAGTGCGGCTGGTTCCCCGGCTCCGGCGCGGACGCCTATCTCCTTGACTGTCAGCCAGGGCTCTTCCTTGCCGCTCAATTCACGGTAAGCTTTGAGAAATCCACGTTTGGAGACATAATCCTCAAGGACCCCATCCATGTAGGGCATCTTGTAGATGCTTCTGGCCGGGGATGCTGTGGATGAGTATTGGATCTTTCCGTCGATGCTGAACGCGAATCCCAGCCCTGTGCCTAAGGTGATGACGCAGACATTCTTGTAGCCGGTGCCGGCTCCATGGAACATCTCGCCTGAAAGCTGGGCGTTCACGTCGTGCACGAAACTGACCTTGAAATCCTTTCCGGCGATTCCTTTGAACCATTCTTTCAGATCCATCCCGTAGATGTCCGCGAATTTGTGTGTCATCAGCGGAACCCCGGCATTGTAGTCAAAGGGGCCGGGAAATGTCGCCGCCAGTCCGACCACGCTCATTCCCGGTTCCTTTGATTTCATGATTCCTTCACGAAGAGATTTCTCCAGGGACTCAAGTATTTCCTTGCGGCTTCCGTCTGAACGGATCGGTACCTGCCAGGTGAGCCCGTCGGCCAACTCTCCCGTCGAGTCAGCGAGCCCGCCCTTGACGAAAGTCCCGAAAAACCGCCGACATCCAGAAGCACAACAGATTTATCTGTCATTTCCGTAAACGTTTTTTTCATTATTCGCACGTTGACATGTTCAATGTGCGATTCACAGGCCACGCGCAGACTTATGTTCACCGGTATGACCATGATTTCTCTTTTCCCGGTAGTGATGTAAGTGTGTTGTGGTGTGGTGCAAATGTAGACCTTTATTTTCTTAAGTCAAAATATTTTTTTTAAATTTGTGACCATACCAGACTTGACCACGGTCTGGAAGTATTGTATTTTGTATGCCGATAGTATTAAGCCTCGATAACTCTTCGCCTGTTCCGGTCTATAAGCAGCTTATGGACCAGATCGAGTCGGGAATCAATGGCGGCGCTTTCCACAGCGGAGAGCTGCTTCCTTCAATGAACGAACTTTCCTCCTTGCTGGACATCTCGAAGGAGACCGTCAAGAAAGCCTATTTCCATCTCCGTGACAAGGGAGTGATCTATTCCACGCAGGGAAAAGGTTACTACATCGCGGATCAGACCAGCAACCGGCAGATGCGTGTGCTCCTCCTTTTCGACAAGTTCAGCAGCACCAAGCAGATGCTTTACAACTCTTTCCACGACACGACCGGCGGCAAGGCGGACATCACGATCTACCTGCACAACCAGCAGATCAATCTTCTTGAATATTATATCGATGAGAATCTGGGCAAGTTCGACTACTATGTCATCACCCCGCATTTCCCTTTGGATCCCGAGACCCAGAAACGTGTCCTGAAGGCGTTGAGGAGGATCCCCAACCGCAAGCTCATAATCATGGACAACTATCTGCCTGAGCTCCCGGGTAACTATGGGGCTGTCTATCAGGATTTTGAGAACGATGCTTACTATGGTCTCGCGATGGGTGTCAAGAAACTGAAGAAGGTTCCTAAGCTGAATGTTGTCATCGAGCTTTCCAGCCTGTACCACACCATGATCTCCAAGGCCGTGTCCCGTTTCTGCGAAGAGAACGAGATACCTTACGAGTTCTACACCCAGGTCACACCTCAGATAGTGAAGCCTAAGGAGGTCTATCTGATTCTGCACGGTCAGTTCGACATGGAGCTCATCAAGCTGGCCAGAGCCGCCAAGTCGCAGAAACTCAAGCCGGGGCGGGACTTCGGAATCATCTCTTACAACGAGTCTCCGATGAGTGAGATCGTGCTTGACGGCCTGACCACAATCTCGGTTGACTTCGTGCAGATGGGGCGTCTTGCGGCCGAGATGATTCTGGACGGGAAACTCTTCAAGCAGAAGTGCGATTTCCGGATGATTCATCGCAACTCATTCTGACAGAAGCTTCTCAATGGTTTTTCTTGAGATTACACTGATATTCCGGCTCAACATTTCTTAAAAATTTTTGAAGAACCGGAAATTGTTGATATATTTGCATTGTGGA
>OLPV01002049.1_pt1 | contig 13823 bp, 11 predicted proteins | sample 1671961 | NCBI WGS metagenome assembly OLPV01 (sample SAMEA3136630, study PRJEB25190) | human gut metagenome | biome: human gut; feature: human-associated habitat; material: faeces | place: Austria | collected 2013
AAATGTTCTGCAGCGACAAAAACGCCAGCAGCGCCGACCCCGCCGCGCCGCACGCGTGCGAGCCGAAGAACAGCAGCTCGGGCGTGATACGGTCGCGCAACGGGATGCCGGGCTCACGAGGCTGCGGCTCAGGCTCCTCTTCCTCCTCCGGACCGGCCACGATGTCGGCCAGCTCCGCGCGACCCTTCGCCGGATCGCCCAAAAACGGCGAAAGCTCCTCCGCGAAATCCGCCACCGTCTCGTAGCGCTCTTCGCGTTCGGGATCCAAGGCATAGAAGATGGGATCGTCCGCAGCCGGATCAAGGTTGTCCCAGCACAGCGACGGCAGCACCAGCTCGCCGTCCTCGATAGCTTCCTGCGCCTGGAACAGGTTCGGCGCCAAGAAAGGGTTCTCACCCGCCAGCATCTCGTACGTCACCGATGCGAGCGCCCACTCGTCGCAACGCGCGTCAAGGTTCTCCTGGCGCATCTGCTCAAGCGGCATGTAGCCGATGGTGCCGCCGCCAGCCACGCCGAATCCCTGCGCGTCCGCCAAGGTCGCCAGACCGAAATCAGTCACCTTCACCTGGCCCGATGCGTTGATGAGGATGTTGTCGGGCTTGATATCCAGATGCAGCACGCCGTTCTCATGCGCTACCTCAAGCGCATGCGCCACCGCCTCGAACACGGCGGCGACCACATCGAGCGTCAGCCGATCGTCGTGGTCGCGCAACAGCTCGGTGAGCGTCATGCCTTCGACATATTCCATGATCAGGTACGCCGTGGAATCCTGGATCTCGAAGTCGTACACCGCGACGATGCTCGGGTCCGACAGCATGGCCGCCGTACGGGCCTCGTCCAATCCGGGGATGCGCGAGAGCGTGCGCACCAGCGGGCGGCTGGCAGGGTCGACCCCATTCGTCAAGCTGACCGACTGACCGGGCAAAAGCTGGTTAGGGAATGAATCGGCGCTCGACGGGTCCGCAGGATCGAATCCCGCAAAGCCGGGCCCAACTTCGCGGGCGGGAGCGCTCGTCGGCTTCGCCGACGCATCGGGGCCGTCGGGGACTCCGGCATCCTCGACCCCCGCAGAACCCGCTTCCTTGGGCAAATCCTCCCAAGGGGGAATGTCCGCCGGGTCTATGGCGGTCGCCGAAGATGCCGCGGAACCCGCCGCATGCGCGCCCGTTAGGCCGAAGCCTTGAGAACCAGACGGGCTTTCGCCGCGCTCATCAGGGGAAATATCGAGCGCATCTGCCCCGGGGAGAGCGGCGCGCAACAACTCGGCCTCGGACAAGGGGATGCACTTGATGGCCACCTTGCGCTGGATACGCGTATCCCATGCCACCTGCACCGTACCGAAGCCGCCGACCCCCGCCTTGGCAAGGGGCTTGTATCGATTGAGTATCAGCTGCGTTTTAGTCATGCGCACATTATATTGCAGGCGCTTGCGCGCCATAGGTACATCAAATCCATTCGCTACAATCGGCAGCCTAATCAACAACAGAAAGGCCGCCGTTGAAAGATAACCGCACGCTTTCGCTTCCCCAGCGCATCGCCGCAGCATTAGCCGCCCTGGCGCTGGCGTTCTCGTTCGCACTTCCCGCAACGGGCTGTACCGTCAGCATCGGCGATAACGCCGCTGGATCCGGCAGCTCCATCAGCAGCTCAGACGGAAGCGCCGGCACGTACGGCGACTCCAACGACGCGCGATCCGCGCGGGCGACCATCGCCGACATCCCTGCGTATACCGGCGCGCTGTGCATCGATATCAACCATGGCATGCCCGGGTTTACGGCGCAGGACGAGGCGCGCGGAACGTTTATGCAGTTCAGCGACCTGGATTTCGAAGGCCGCTGCGGCACCGCTTTCGCACGCATCGGACCCGACACCGTATCCAACGAGAAGCGCGGCGACATTTCGCAGGTACACCCAAGCGGGTGGGTGCAGCGCAAATACAGCTTCGTCGACGACGGCATGCTGTACAACCGCAGCCACCTGATCGCGCATCAGCTGTGCGGAGAAAATGCCAACGAGAAGAACCTGATCACGGGCACGCGCACGCTCAACGCGGTGGGCATGCTGTATTACGAGGAACTGGTGGGCGACTACGTGCGCAGCACGGGCAACCACGTGCTCTACCGCGTCACCCCGCTGTTCGCCGCAAACGACCTGGTGGCACGCGGGGTTCAGATGGAAGCGAAGTCCGTCGAGGACAACGGCGAATCCATCCAGTTCAACGTGTTCGTGTACAACGTGGAGCCAGGCGTGACCATCGACTACGTGACCGGCGAAAGCTGGGAATCGTCCGAAACCCCGCAGGTCACCAGCAAAGGCAGCGCCACCATCACCACCGCAGCAGCCGCACGGGCGGACAAGGCAGCAGCAGGAAGCGTCAACGGGAGCAAAGCCGACGGCAACAGCAGCGCCAACGGCAATGGCAACGAGGCCGGCAGCGGGAGCAACGCCAGCAATGCCGACGGAACCGGCAGCAACCAAGGTGCATCCGAGCAACAGGACTACATCCTGAACGTGAAGAACAAGAAGTTCCACAAGCCCGACTGTTCCGCCACCAGCGACATCTCAAGCGCGAACAAGCAGGACTTCACCGGCACCCGAGACCAACTCATAGCCCGAGGCTACTCCCCCTGCGGCATCTGCAAACCGTAAGTTGACGTGGGAAAGGTTCTCGAAAGGTGCGAAGAATAACCTACCCACCAGCGTGATTACAACAAGTTGAAATCGCTAGGGAAACGAAAGAAAGACAAAACGGCGTGGCATTCATCTTCGTCTAAGAAAAGCGCCTCGTGATAACTAACAGAACATTCGGAAAGAAGCTGATCAGCACCAGAGTAGTCCCAATAGCGATCACCACTGGCCCACTCCCATGAGCCATCGCCCCTCAACTCATATCCATCGCAATCAAAACAAAAGCCACTCGGAGACCAATCGTCTTCAATCAAATGCGATTCAAAGAAGCCCAGCACGCCTCCGAGTCCGATCAAGAGCCAGTACGCATCCCATACGGTATCGTCTCCCGGGACAAAAGATGCATCCCCTGCGTCCAACTCCCCTCCTTCGATAGCCGCCGTACCACAACCTCAAGCAGTCAACCGGAAACGATAGCAAGATCGAAGTGCTATTCTGTTCCGAAACGCGATTCCATGATCCAACAGCACAAACGCTCAAGCGAAAGGCGTATCCCGCATGAAAACGATCGACGTTGTTGCAGCAATCATCGTCAAAGGCACGGAAATCCTGGCCATGCAACGTGGCTACGGGGAGTTCGAAGGCGGATGGGAATTCCCCGGTGGCAAAGTCGAGCAGGGCGAAACCCCGGAAGAAGCAATCGTTCGCGAGATCCATGAAGAGCTGAACGCCCGCATCTCGGTGCAGCGGTTCCTCACGCAGGTCGAGCACGACTATCCGACGTTCCACCTCAGCATGAAGTGCTTCATCTGCACCCTCAACGACCCCTCGTTCCAGCTGCTAGAGCATCACGCGGCGAAGTGGCTTGACATGCAGCACATCGACATCGTCGATTGGCTGCCCGCCGACATCAAGGTGGTCGCCGCGCTCAAACAGCACCAGCTTTAAGCATCGAAGCTGCTGAGCAGGTAGTCATACAGGTCGGCGCGAACCGGCTGATCAAGCTCATAGGTGATCTCGACCGCGCTTGTCTTGCCGTCGCCCATGACTACCTGCTCGAACTCCCCCGTTGGATGCATCTGGCCCAGGAAGTAGAATTCCTTTGCCCCGTCGCCGTCATCTTTATTCTTTCTGACGAACAGGTACACGCGTATCCCGTTTTCCCTCCAATTCATCAGCCTTTTTATTTCAGGAGACTCAAGCGTTCTCCGGCTTTTAGAAATCGCAATGAAGCGCGTCCTCGAAATGAACCTGTCCTCATATCTGGTTGTCACAGATATATCGGGGCTTTTATCGTAATTCACGAAAACCGGGAACGTGTTTGTCGACCGATCAAAACGATAACCGCTAATATTGATGTATGCCTTAGGCTCTTCCTCCCAACGAAGCAATTTGCAAATCTCCTCAAGGGAATACTTCTCATACAGAACGAAGTCCGTATCCCTGTAGCGATTCCCGTATCTTGCGCGCGCCCGCGAAACGCCGAACTCAAGCGCATCCAGCACGCAATCTTTGAAGTACTCATCCCGCAAAGCCGAGGCGAATGCCTCCGAAAGACGCATAGCGCTATCAACGTTCGCAACAAGCTGTTGACCCGCAGTCGAAAACTCGCCCGTCAGCATTCGCCTTACGGCAACGGAACGGTCAAGCCCATATGCCGCCGCAGCGTCCAGGCTGGAAATGCACGAGCGAGTCGAAATCAGGTCACGCAACGCGAGTAAATCCTCAAGGCGTTTCCCATTGGCAAGTTTAGTGGACACGAATTTGAGATAGTCGAGCTTGCGCTCGCTCAAAACGTCGCCGATCCCTTTTTCATATTTCTGCAGGAACGCGGCGTACGAACCGTATTTCTTTATGATCAGCAGCGGATCGATGGCGTCGTTCTCATCGAATTCGCAAAGACGGGGAATGCGCCCAAGGAGTTGCTTGAGGTGCTCGTATTCGGTCCTGATCAGCTTCGCATCGCTGAAACGGCCCTCGTCGAGCGCCTTGAAGATCCTTTGCTCCGATACCTTGTCGAACGTCACCGTCGAGCAGCCGGGGATGATGGACGTCCCCTCCTTCACGATCTTGCGAAGGGTGTCCTTGTTGTAGGTTCGGTCACCCGATAGGGCCATCGGCACCAGGTAATTCTGCTGATAGTTGCCAATGAAATCCAGTACAAGGGTGAATTCCTTGCCATCGATCTTGCGCAAACCGCGACCAAGCTGCTGGACGAACACGATAGTCGACTCGGTTTTCCTCAACATGATGATCTGGTTCACCGCAGGGATATCAACGCCCTCGTTCATGATGTCGACGGAGAAGATATAGCAGATCTCCCCGGCCTCAAGCTGCAGAATGGCTTCGTCACGCTGGGCATCGGTGGACTTGCCGCTTATCGCCACCGACGGCAGCCCTCGCCTCGTGAAAGCCTCCGCGAAACAGGCCGCCTCATCGTTCCTGCTGCAGAACACGAGCCCTTTACGATCCGTTTTCTGCACCGAATACTCTTCGATCTTATCGATGACGTGGTTGATTCGATCCTCGCTGGTGAGCTTGTTGAACAACGTGAAGTCATCCTGCGCCTCGTCATCGATCTCCAAATCGGCGATACCGAAATAATGGAACGGGGTAAGGAGGTTGCTATCCAACGCATCCTGAAGGGTAATGCGATATGCGATCACATGATTGAACAGGCTATACACATCGTAGCCGTCCGTTCTGCTAGGGGTCGCGGTCATTCCCAGCACGAAACGCGGCGTGAAATGGTCGAGGATCTCGCGATAGCCAAGGGCACCCGCCCTGTGAGCCTCATCGATGATGATGTAATCGAACGCATCGGGGGCATACTCGTCAAGCCGTCGTCTGAGCGTTTCCACCATCGCGAACACGCAGGTCGCATCCCCGGGACGCTTATCCCCGGCAAGAAGCCCATACCGGTACGCATCCCCGAGAACACGTTCGTAGCTATGCAGCGATGCCGAAAGTATGCGCTACCTATGGGCGACGAACAGGACCTTCCCGGGACGCTGCCGCTCAACGTCAAGCGCGGAAAGGTACGTCTTGCCCGATCCGGTGGCGGACACGAGCAAAGCCCTCGGCTCTTCGCGGCCATGCAACACCGAAAGCGCCTCCAAGGCGCTTTGCTGCATTTTGTTCGGGACGATTCGAGGGCGGGAAGCGGAAGCAGCGCTATCGGACGCAAGCGGCATAGCCTCGTGCGCATCATCCCTGAAAGCCCTCGAAGAGCGAGTTTGCTTTGGCCTGGGGTTCTCCTCAAGATAGCGCCGATAATCTGCGATCCAACGCTTGGTCAGAGAAACGGCTTCCTCATCGTTCCACAGCTGCTCGTACTGCTCCTTTGCCTGCAGATACAGCCGGCCGTCGGGAAACGACCGGAACAGGATGTTCCATTCCTTGTTGCACGTCAAAGCCGTCTGCGTCAGGTTCGAGCTTCCGATGATGATCGTCGAGATTTGATCTTTGTTGAAGAAGTAGCCTTTCGCATGAAGATCACCCTGGTACACACGCGATTCGATGTTCGGGTATTCCAACAATTTGCCCAAAGCGTCAGGATCGTTGAAGTTCAAATAGGTTGACGTCAAGATTCGCCCCGGGATACCTCTATCCCGAAGCTCCGCCAAAATAGCCGCGAGCACTTGAATCCCGCTTGCAGTGATGAATGCGACCGATAAGGCGAAACTTGTGCAATCGCACAATTCGCGCTTAAGGGTATCCAGGACATTGACGTTGCAATCGCTGTCGTTGCCGAGGATCCTTGGCGCATAGCGATCATCGGATTTGCCATCGCTTTCTATGAAGCTGGCCTTCAAGCTTTCGCTCAGCTTTACAACCGCTTCTTCGTATCTCGTTTCCATACCAACCGCTCCCATGCGCCTGTTCCTTCAATCGCATTATCACATTCGTGATTCTAAAACAACGTCCCCTGCCCGAATGTTACCGGGGCTGCCGGTTGCTCCGGTACGGCCGTCAACGCAAAGCTTTCGCGATTTGCTAGCTTTTGCCAGTTGGCCACCAGGCTGGGCCACGGCGCGCGCAACCACCAACGGGCTTCGGCGAGCGTTAACGCCAGGGGCATACGGTTGTGCACGGGCGCAACGTTAGCGTTCGGGCGCGTAGTCACCACCGAGAAGCAGCCTTGACCGCATACCGTCGCCAGCAGCAGCGGCATTCCTCCGGCGCCCTCGAAACGATACTGTTGCTTGATTCGCCGCCCCGTTTTCGGGCTGCGTACCGTTTGGGTCGCATGCGCCTCAAAAAAGCCACCCGTCACCACAATGCCGCGACCCTTCGCGATCGGCTGTTCCCACATACCCGGATTCGGCCCCATGGCCGTTTCCAAGCGCGTGTTGTATACAGGGCGTTGCTGCCATTCAACAGGGAATCCCCAGGTCAAACGTTCAATAGCCAGCTTGCTTTCCGGACCGCGGACGATCACGTCAACGCCCGCGCCAGGGAACGCATCTTCGCCCGGCTCAACCTGCGCCGTCGCGGCTTCGCCAGCCATCGGACGCGCGGGCCAATCGGGCTGCGCGTTCACAGGCGAATCCGCCTGCAGCTCGCGCACAACTTCCACAACCTCATCCCATGTAACGACCGTGAACCTTCTGCACACGATGAACCCCTACTCGAAAGGATTGCGCCAAACCACCGGCTCTACCCCGAACTCTTCTTTGAACTGCTGCGTAAGCCCGAACGTCACGGGCTTACGCTGGTTGACCTTCACCGCAACGCCCTTGTCCTCAAGCGCACGCAAATGCTTCCGAGCAGCTTGCGTCCCCACCTTTAAATAGTTGGCAACCTCTTCAACGCTCGCATCGCCGAACATCCCGAATGTCTCATATTGCATGAGCATGAATACGATTCCCTGTTCCTGCTTCTTCTTGAGGTCCGTGCGCTCGATAGCATCATCCATCAATTCGCGTAGCTCGCTTTGCCGCCTCCAAGCGCAATCCAAGCGATCGATGACGTCCAACTGAGCCTTTCTCACAAGGCTCATCATCTCCATCACGAAAAACGTCAGCTCGCCCTTGTTCATCGGATTCTCAACGCTGCGAAAAGCTTTGTAATACTGATCGCGATGTTCCAAAATCACTCGAGAAAGGGACAGAACCGTCGGCTTCGACAGCGACCTGTCCAGCATCAGCGAGCACAGATATCTTCCCGTTCGGCCGTTGCCGTCATAGAACGGGTGAGCGTATTCGAACAGATAATGCGATGCCAACGCCGCATACAGCGACGGAAGCCCCTTGTCTTCAGCCAACGCGAGCATCGATGTCATGGCCTCAACGATCTTCTCCTCGGGTTCCAAGCCCCGATGAATCACGTTCACCCCTCCCGCTATAACATCAACGCCGTCCTTGCGGAACAGCCGGCCATCAGGAGCATGCGCGTCATCAAGCTCCCCGTCCATCACTCTGTCGTAGATCGCGCGAACTCCTTCCGGCGTTGTCGGCTCCTCCGCCTTGCCGGAAGCGATATCCATATACAGAAGGGCGAGCTCCTTGAAACGACGCCGAGAAGCATCGTTCGACACCGACTCCAGCGCATCCTTGATCTGACGACGCGTGCTATGAATGCCCTCGATAGCGTTCGTGAATACGACCTCGTCGAACACCAGCCCTCGCAAAACGGCATTCGCGGCAAGCAAGTTCATCCCGTTCAGTAGCGCCGTCACCTTACGCTCCGTGCACAGCACTTGCTCGGTAAGGGCCGATAGCTCTTTCGGAACAGCAAGGAACAGCTCACCCGCCTGAGTCTCATAACCAAGCCGAAACGTCCCGACCGAATCACGACGACGCGCTTCCTCGGCGGCAAGATTAGCCTCGCGATTGCTCGAGGAATCCATATAGAAGACCTTCGCAAGCTCCTTATAATCCATGCGCGCGCCCTTCGGTTCAGGTATACGTTTTGGCGATTCGTATAACATTCCAGCCAATTCCGGTTCGAACTTTATACGTTTTCGCGATTCGTATAAAGAAGGGGCCTGGAATCTCATTTACTTTATACGATTTCCGGGATTCGTATAACTTAGCGTGCGTTTTCGAGCGCTTCTTTATACGATTTCGCGTTCCGTATAAAAAAACGGGAGCCCCGTAGGGCTCCCGTTTAGCGTGCTCTATTGAAAGGGGTTGGCGAAGCTGAAGCTTCGCGTTGGGAAACTGCTTCCCCGATCAGCGCGGCAGCTGCTTGCGCGACTGCTACTTCTCTTCCTTATCCTTCTTGTCAGCCTCGGTGATGCTGCAGTTGGTGATGAGGATGAGCGAGGCAACGGACGCGGCGGCCTGCAGGGCCGTGACGGTGACCTTGGCCGGGTCGGCAACGCCCATGGAGATCATGTCGCCGTACTTACCGGTCTCGCAATCCAGGCCGAAGCCGGGCTGCGCCTCAAGCGCCTTGGCAACCTCGACGTCGCCGTTGTAGCCGGCGTTGCTGCACAGCGCGCGCATGGGCTCCTCGAGCGCCTTGCGCAGGATATCCACGCCGAAGCGCTCCTCCTCGTTGGCGACTTCCACCTGGTCAAGCGCCTTGGACGCCTGGATCAGGGCAACGCCGCCACCGGCGAGCAGGCCCTGGCTTGCGGCCGAGCGCGTTGCGCGCAGGGCGTCCTGGATGCGGCTGCGGATCTCGTTCATCTCGGTCTCGGTTGCAGCGCCGACGCTCATAACGGCGATGCCGCCGGACAGCTTCGCCAAGCGCTCGCGCATGACGTCCAGCTCATAATCGGAATGCGGGTTCTTCAGCTCGTTGCGGATGGCCTCGCAGCGCTTCTCGATGGCCTCTTGCTTGCCCTTGCCGCCGATGATGAGCGTGCGGCTCTTCGTGATCTGCACGCTTGCGGCGCGGCCGAGCATGCTCTTCTTGGCATCGGCCAGCGACAGGCCGCGCTCGGGGGAGATGACCTCGCCGCCAGTGAGGATGGCCATGTCCTCCAGCTCGGCCTTGCGGCGCTCCTCGGCGCCGGGGCACATGACGGCTGCGCTGATGAGCGTGCCCTTCTGGCGATTCATGAGCAGGGAGTTCAGGGACTCGCCGCGCACGTCGTCTGCCACGATGAGCAGCGGGTGGCCGGACTGCATGACCTCCTCCAGCACGGGCACGACGTCCTTGAAGTTGTCAGCCAAACGCTGGTCGGTGATCAGGATGTAAGGCTGCTCCAGCTCGCCGGTCATAGAGCCCATGTCGTCGGCCATGTACGGGGAGATGAAGCCGCGGTCGAACAGCATGCCCTTCTTGATCTCCAGGCCGATGCCGAACTTGGTGGACTTCTCAACGGAGATGACGCCGTCCTGGCCAATCTCGTCCAGGGCCTCGGCGATCTTCGCGCCGATCTCGGGATCGCCCGAGGAAACGGTGGCGATCTCGGCCACCTGCTCGCGCGTGGTCACCTGCGTGGCGGCCTTCAGCAGCTCGTCGGATGCAACGTCGGCGGCCTTCTGGATGCCGCGGCGCAGCGCCAGCGGGTCGTTGCCGGCGGTAACGTAGCGCACGCCCTCGCGCACGATGGCGTCAGCAAGCAGCGTTGCCGTGGAAGTGCCGTCGCCGGCCTCGTTGTTCGCGGCGGTTGCGGCCTCGCGGACCACCTGCAGGCCCATCTTCTCCACATGGTCGTATGCGCCCACATGAGCGGCAACGGTAGCGCCGTCGTTGGAGACGTTGGGATGACGCTCACCCTTCTTGGTGATGCCGACGTAGCGGCCCTTCGGGCCGATGGTCACGCGCACCGCGTCGGCCAGCTTCGCCACACCGGTCGCAAGCTTCTCGCGCGTCTCGTTGTCGTATGCGATTTCCTTAGCCATGCTATGAGCCCCTTCCTTGAGCACGTGCATAACAATATTTGCTACCAAAGAAAGTTAGCACTCTTTGCCGAGGAGTGCTAGATGCAGGCGGGTATTTATGGGAAACGGAAGCGTTTCGTTACCTATTTACACTTCCAGCCACGCCGCCAGCGGCTCGGGGGCGTCGAACACGCCGCAGTTACTGCGCCAGTCGGTGGAGTTGAGGCCCGTGGCCGTGGCACGGTCGAGCATCTCGACCAGCGGATCGAAATAGCCGCCCACGTTCAGGATAGCGCTCTTCGCGTCCAGCTCGCCGGCCTTCACCTGGGAGACGATGTCGAAGAACTCGTCGAACGTGCCCAGACCGCCGGGCAAGGTGACGAAGGCGTCGGCCAGCGAGGTCATGCGCGTCTTGCGGATGGCCAGGTCGGATTCGCAGATCAGCTCGGTGCACGGGTACACGGGGCGGCCCTTCTTGTTCAGGCCCTCGGTGACGACGCCTATGACGCTGCCGCCCGCATCGCCCACGCCGTGCGCGACCGCGCCCATCAGACCCACGTCGTAACCGCCGAATACCAGGCCGTGCCCATGCTCGCCCAACGTGCGTCCCAGCTCGTAAGCGGCACCGATGTACATCGCATCCAAATCTCGACTCGACGAGCCGAACACGCAAATCCTCATGGCGAACCCCCTTGGTCTTGAAATCACAGCGCTGCCTAGGGTACACCATCACAGCAAGGGCCCCGGCGCGCAGACGCGCACCGGGGCCCCGAAACCTTAAACGTTATGCGGCCTGGTCAACGCTGTCCAGCAGCTCGTCCAGCACCGCGGCGTCCTCCTCAGCGTAGCCCATGACCAGCTGGGCCAAGCCCTGATAGAACATGGTGCGCGCGAAGCGGCGCATGTCCTCGGTCATCATGGGCAGCCAGTTCAACAGGTGGTCCTGCGCGAACGTGCGCTGCGTGCGCAGATGCTCGATGGCCGCGTCCTCGTCGCCGGCGCGCAGGGCGTCGGCGGTGCGCATTGCCATGCGCTGCATAAACTCCAGCTCAAGGGCGATATGGTCCTCGCCCTCGGTCCAGCTGCCGCGCTTGAGGTTATTCTCGCGCAGCGTCTGCAGCACCTCGGCGCGGGCCTCCTGCATCATTAGACGGCGCTCGGAGGTGTACACGCTCTCGAACGGGTACGCCGCCGAGAAGCCGTTGACGCCGTGGCCGATGAACGTGCGCACATAGTCGATGGCCAGCTCGTTGATGCTGTCGTCCCAGCTGGTGCGCAGGTAGTCGTACAGCATGTGGTAGCCCTCGTCCACCTTGGCGTTGCCCGTGGCGGCTGGGAAGCGCATGCCCTGAAGCTCGGTGAGCACCGCCTTGTCGACCTCCTTCAAAAACAAGCGCGCCATCAGGCCGTACGTACGGGCGCGACCGTCCATCAACGCAACCAGGTCCGCTTCCTGCTCGGCGGCCTGCACCTCGATCATATCCTCAGCCATCGATTACTCCCCCTTCTTCGAAAACGCGGCCTCCACCTCGGGCAGCATGCGGCGACCAAGATCGGTCAGCTGCCACGAGCGGTCCTTCCAGCACAGCGCGTCGGTCTTCTCCAACATGTCGATGAAGTGCCCGCCGAAACGGCGCGGGCTCTGTACCACCTCGAACGCATCGACCAACTGCTCGATGTCGTCCTTCGAGCGCGGACGCTCGTTCACGAACCCCATTACGGCGCGGTATACCTCCAGGTACTTCACGTCGCGATCGAACACCATGGCGCGGAAGGCGGAGCCGTCCGTCATCTGCTCGAACACCTCGCGGCCCGCATCAGTGGTGCGCCACACGGGGTCGATGCGCTCCTTGATCTCCAGGAACTCCACGCCCTCGCCGGCATCCTCGCGCTCCTCGGACGTCTCGGGCATCTCAAGCTCCAGCGCGCCGGCGCGTTCGAGCATGCGGCACAGCGTGGTGGTGCCGTACACCGATCGGTTGTCCGTCTGCAGCGCGTCGACCTTCTCCGTCAGCTCGCTGTTCGGGCAACCGCCGTCGCACCAGCCGAGAATGGAAACCAGCACCGGGCGCCGGGCCGGATTGTGGTCGAATAGGGAAAGCACCGCCTCGACGGCGCCGCCCTGGCGCTCGGGGCTGTACACCGCCTCGCGCTGCATGTCCTCGGGCATGTTGCGCATCGTGGGGTAGTCGACCGTGTCGAGCGGGTTGTCGTCGTCCATGTCCTCCTGGTCGATGTCCAGGTCATCGACGGCCAGCGGGTCGAACTCCTCCTCTTCGTCCCACAAGCCGGCAATCTGGTCTTCAGCCATCGTGAATCCCCCTGTTCTTCGTGTCGAACCTTGCGCGCTCGGCGCCCAAGGCGGCCGCCCTTCTTGGAAGCAGCAGCCGAATGCCTGCGAACATCCAGGTCGCAGGCGTGTTTCCTCTTCGCTGCCGCCCATTATAGAAAGCGCGGGGAACGGGCCATCATCCCGCAAACCCTAAAATGGCGAAGTTGTCGCCGCTTCCGAGCCGCCCGGAGCGCCTGCGACATCATACGCGGTGGCTGATTCCTTGTTTCCCCAGGTCACAGGCTTACGAATCGGTTGCTTGGACAGCCATGCGCCCGTATACTGCAAACCATGTTGCCGAAAGCGGGGCTTCCATTCCTCGACTCTTACGAGAAGGGAGGCTCAAATGGCAAACGTATCTTGGGGCAAGAAGCTTCTTGCCATCGCGGTCGCGTGCTGCGCGTGCGCGATGATCGCCGTGCCGGCCTATGCGTTCTACTACGTCCACAGCGATGAGGGCGTCCAGGTGGAAAGCAAGGGCGTGTACGAGGTCACGTGCGTGCTGGACGAAACCGCCCAGGGCGGCGCTATCCGTAGCGAGCTGGTCATCGTTCCCGAGGGAAGCACGGTCAAGGACCTGCTGAACGAGGACGTCATGTCCAGCGAGAATCAGAACGGCCTTGAGGCCATTCACAACTACGACGTCACCGGCCTGGCAGACTACCTGGCCGGCAAGCAGTACACGGCAACCGTGTACGCCGCCGAGACCCAGAAGCCGGGCACGCAGACCACGCACGACGGTCAGGGCACCACGGGTGAGGACACCCAGCTCAACCGCTTCGACAACGTGGTCATCAAGAAGTGATTCCGCAGCGCGCCCGCCCACGCTCCTTGCCCCCGGCAAGCCCCATGGGTCATCGCGCGCAAGCAATATCCTACCCATCCGAGGGGCAGTCCTGTCAAAGGGACTGCCCCTTCTTGCATCCGGGCGGGGCGGATGGACGGAAAAACGCAGCGCGCTGCATTGACCAACGCAGCGCGCTGCATCAGCCATCGCAGCGCGCTGCATCTTTTTACCTAAAACGATGTGAGATGATGAGAAAGACAGTTCTTACCCTTGTGGCAGCGGCTCTCATGCACTG
>OLPV01002052.1_pt1 | contig 13807 bp, 10 predicted proteins | sample 1671961 | NCBI WGS metagenome assembly OLPV01 (sample SAMEA3136630, study PRJEB25190) | human gut metagenome | biome: human gut; feature: human-associated habitat; material: faeces | place: Austria | collected 2013
CCTCTTTTCAAAGCCTCCGGATCAAAGGTTGCTCCGGCTGCCAGGTTGACCGGAATCGCCGCCGCGACCGCTGTGGCGGCTCCAATTGCCGCCAACGCTATGGGAATGGCCTCGAAGAACGGTAAAGACCTCAGGCTCAAGGCCGACGAGAGCATCAACAGCAGGCTGATCGTCCCTCACGGGAATGCCCTCCCCATCACCGGCACATTCCTGGACGAGATCTCGCATGACATTCCGCACCAGAACTGGGGCGAGAAAGAATGGGATCTTGACTTCCGTTACATGAAGGCGATGGGCATCGACACCGTGATCGACATCCGCTGCGGTTACCGCAAGTTCATCACCTATCCGTCACCTTACCTTCTTAAGAAGGGGTGCTACATGCCTTCGACCGACATGATCGACATGTTCTGCCGCCTTGCCCAGAAATACGGCATGAAGTTCTGGCTCGGACTGTACGACTCCGGAAAATACTGGGACACAGGCGACATGTCATACGAGGTCGAGGCGAACAAGTACGTGATCGACGAGATCTGGCAGCGCTACGGCAGCAAGTACGACAGCTTCGGCGGCTGGTACATCAGCGGCGAGATCAGCCGTGCCACCAAGGGCGCGATAGAGTCCTTCCGCACGATGGGGCGCCAGTGCAAGGAGGTCTCGGGCGGACTGCCGACCTTCATCTCCCCGTGGATCGACGGCAAGAAGGCGGTAGACGCGGCCGGCGGCAACCTGACCAAGGAGCAGGCCGTCTCGATAGAGCAGCACGAGAGGGAATGGAACGAGATCTTCGACGGGATCCATGAATATGTCGACGCATGCGCCTTCCAGGACGGACACATCGACTACGACGAGCTTGACGCGTTCTTCTCTGTCAACAAGAAGCTGGCGGACAAGTACCGTATGCAGTGCTGGACCAACGCCGAGAGTTTCGACCGGGACATGCCGATCCGTTTCCTCCCGATCAAGTTCGACAAACTGAGGATGAAGCTTGAGGCGGCGAAGCGCTGCGGCTACGACAAGGCCATCACCTTCGAGTTCTCGCACTTCATGAGCCCTCAGTCGGCCTACCTTCAGGCGGGACATCTCTACGACAGGTACATGGAATACTTTGACATTCGATAAGCGATGGACAAAAGCATAAATATGACCCGGATAGTGTTCCTGGCCATCGTGGCGGCGATAGGCGGAATCCTGTTCGGCTACGACACCGCCGTGATCTCCGGCACGACCGAGATCGTGAAGAACCAGTTCCGGCTGACGACGATCGCCGAAGGGTGGTACGTGGGCTGCGCTCTGATCGGCTCGATTCTGGGCGTGATGACGGCCGGAATGATGAGCGACCATCTCGGCAGAAAGAAGACGATGCTCATCTCGGCTCTGATGTTCAGCGTCTCGGCCATAGGCTGCGCCGTCTGCGGCGACTTCAACCAGCTGGTTGTCTTCAGGATCATAGGAGGATTCGGCATAGGAATAGTCTCGATCGTCTCGCCGATCTACATCTCGGAGATCGCTCCGGCGCAGAAAAGAGGCTCCCTCGTGTCGCTCTACCAGCTGGCCATCACGATAGGGTTCCTGATGGCCTACCTGATCAACTACTTTGTCCTGAAGGGCGCCGACGTGACCTCCACCTCGACGGATCTCTGGACAAGAATATTCAATTCCGAGTACTGGAGGGGAATGCTTGGCTACGAGACTGTTCCGGATCTTCTGTTCCTCCTCGTCATATTCCTTATCCCCGAGAGTCCGCGCTGGCTGATCACCAAGCACAAGGAAGATAAGGCCGCAAGGATCCTCGGCGGGATATTCACATCCCCGGAGGAAGTGGCAAGGCAGATCGAACAGACCAGAGCCTCGATCGCCGGCGAGACCAAGTCCGAATGGCGGACTCTTCTGGAGCCGGGAATTTTCAAGGCTGTCCTCATCGGCTGCGCCATCGCCATCCTCGGCCAGTTCATGGGAGTGAACGCCGTGCTGTACTATGGCCCCAAGATATTCAGTGACGCAGGGTTGTCCGGCGAAGGTTCAATGTTCTCGACAGTTTTGGTCGGGGTTGTGAATATGCTCACGACGGTCATCGCCCTCCTGATCATCGACAAGGTCGGCCGCAAGCAGTTGGTCTGGTGGGGTGTGGGCGGAATGATCCTCTGTCTGCTGATGATAGGCCTGTACTTCTGCTTCCCACAGAGCCTTCCGACCTGGTTCCTGCTGACGTTCTTCCTTCTGTACGTTTTCTGCACGGCGATTTCCATAAGCGCGGTTGTTTTTGTACTTTTGTCAGAGATGTACCCGAACAGGGTGCGTGGACTCGCGATGAGCATCGCCGGACTGGCCCTATGGATCGGCACCTACCTGATCGGCCAGCTCACGCCGTGGATGCTTGAGACACTCACTCCGGCAGGCACATTCTTTCTCTTCGCCGCCATGTGCGTCCCTTACCTTCTCATAATGTGGAGACTGGTTCCGGAAACTACAGGCAAGACTTTGGAAGAGATTGAGGAATACTGGACAAAAGGAAAATAAAGCGGATGGTCAAATATTTCAGCGAGAACCTCTCGGACAAGAATTCCATAATCAAGCAAAAGATTCTGGATCTGTGCATGAACTCGGGCGATTTCAGCATCGCAGATTTCGCCCGTGAATTGAACTGCAGCGTCCCGACCACCACCAAGATAGTCGGGGAACTGATTGATGACGGATGGCTGGAGGACCTTGGAAAAAAAGGCTCGGCCAGCGGGCGGAGACCAAGCATATTCGGTCTCAATCCGGAGGCCGGGTTCTTTGTGGGAGTGGATCTGGAAAGAAACCACGCCAACATCATGACAATGGACTTCAAGGGACAGACACTGTCCTATGACGAGGATGTCGAGTTCACCCTGAGGAACACGGAGGATTCCTGCAGAAAGCTTTGCGGACTCATCCGGAAAACCCTTGAGGACAATGGGCTTGGCTCCGAACGCATGCTTGCGTGCAATATTGACCTTACCGGACGGGTCAACACCGCTTCCGGCTACAGTTTCACGTATTTCATCAACGAGGACAAACCGCTGAGCGCCATTCTTGAGGAAGACCTCGGAGTTCCGGTAGCCCTCGACAACGACTCCAGGGCAATGACTTACGGGGAGTTCCGCAGCGGAATCGCCAACGGAGAGAGGAGCGTGCTGTTCATCAATGTCGGATGGGGACTCGGCATGGGAATGATCCTGAACGGCGACCTGTACTATGGCAAGTCCGGTTTTTCCGGAGAGTTCGGACATTTCCCGTTTCTGGACAACGGACAGATCTGCCGCTGCGGAAAGATCGGCTGTCTGGAGACCGGAGCCTCCGGCTCGGCTCTCCAACGGATAGTGACGGAGAAACTGGAGGCGGGATGCCCGTCTATGCTGGCTGACAAATACAAGACAGGAAAAGAACTGACGCTCAACGACCTGCTTGGAGCCGTCGAGGAAGAGGATGTCGTGGCGATCGATGCGATGGGAGAGATCGGCACTACCCTCGGAAGAGGCATAGCCGGACTGATCAACATTTTCAATCCGGAAATGGTCATCCTTGGCGGGAAACTGACCGTCGGCGGGGACTATCTTATGCTTCCTGTACGAGCGGCGATCAAGAAATACTCCCTTAACATAGTGAGCAAGGACACCACCATCGTGTTCTCAAAACTCGGGCGCAAGGCAGGATCGCTCGGATGCTGCATGCTCGCACGCACAAGGTTTCTGGGGTTGATGTAGGCTTCGCTTCAATCAATCCGATCCCGCCCCGTCACCACAAGGTGACCTTTCCGGCAGCCCCGAGGTCAAGTGTCGCGGACTCGACCCCGAGGGCGCGGAAAACCCGGCGCATCGAGCGGAGTGACATATCATCTCCTCTCTCCAGTTTGGACACCTGAGACTTCTTGACTCCCATCCTCTTCCCAAGTTCCTCCTGGGTCAGATTCTGATCCAAACGCCGCTCCCGGACAACCTCTCCAAGTCTGAAGGCATTGACCGCCTCAGCGACCTTACGCTCATGTTCATCACGTTCAGAAGTTCCTACCTTTCCAAGAAGTTCATCCTTGACCTCATCAAATGTGTACGTTTTCATATTTTCCATTACCCTTTGTCATTAAAATATTCTTTCATTATAGCCTCGGCCTTCGCAATCTCTTTGCACGGAGTCTTCCGCGTTTTCTTCACGATGCCGTGTGTCGCCACCACAAAAGTTCCATTATGCGAATCCCAAAACGCAAAGAGTCTATAAGAATTCCTGTTATACAATGTTCTGAACTCCCATATCTCAGTCCCTTCAAGTTTCTTAAACAGTTCCGCGTTTATTTCTCCTCCAACCACCCTGTCAATGTTGTAGATAATCTTTTTCATCACTTGCGGCGGCAGTTTCTTGAGAAATCTACGCGCATCTTCCAATAATATCAGTTTAAACATTACAAAAATAATAAAAGTTTCCAAAATGCGACACCGTTCCGGAATTATTTTTCAGTCAATTCCGAACCGGACAAAAAGCAATTTATGCGATTTGTCACAACCGACCAAACATCACAGGGGGTAACAACCGAACTTTTTATGTTTCTTTGCAATTATATATGTTTTTTATCCTCTCGTTGAATTTTACGGGAATTTTACGTAATATTACATTATGTAATTTTACATAAATGTTGTTTTACATTATGACAGCATTATGTCGGAAATGGCCAACTGAAGCAGATCAATGACTTGATTTTAAGAGACTGGCTTCGCAAATACATTTAGTTTATGAATCTTACGGTGATATTAGTTTTGATCTCGGCGGTGGCGGTGGCTGCCGTGGTGGCGCTGCTTGTCGTCATTCAGAGGAATGCGGCGGAAAGGCAAAGGATTGCCAAGGAATATGAGGACGCGGAGGACGATCTCCGGAGGCGGCTGATGGAACTGACCGGAGAGAAGGCGGCGCTGGAAAGCACACTCAAGGCCAGGGATGAATATGAAAGCCGGCTCAGGGAGGAGCAGGAGAAAGCGCTTGAAACACAAAGGCAAGCTCAGGAGAAAGCTATGGCCGCCCAAAGGGAAATCCAGGAAAAGGCGATGGCGGAGCAGAAGGAGGCGCAGGAAAGGGCTTTGAATATGCAGAAGGAGCAGCATGCAAAAGAACTTGAGAATATGAAGGATGCGTTCAAGGCCCTGTCGGCGGACAACAGTTCCGAGTTCAAGAGGCAGAGCGCGGAGTCGATCTCCGATCTTCTGAAACCGATACAGGAGAAGTTCGCCGAGTTCGGCAAGGCCGTGCAGGAGTCCAGAAAGGAGGCCGTGGAGCAAAGCGCGCAGCTGAAAGAGCATATTCACAATGTGATGGAGCGGTCGCAGGCGGTGGGAGACGAGGCCAGGAACCTGGCGAACGCGCTTACGGGATATTCAAAGGTGCAGGGGGACTTCGGCGAAATGCTGTTGACCGACGTGCTGAAGAACGCCGGGCTGGTGGAAGGCGTGCACTTCTTCACCCAGAGCGTGATGACGGACGAGGCTGGGCATGAGATCAAGAGCGAGGGCGGCAGGACGATGATCCCGGACGTGATGGTGCTTTACCCGGACGACACGACCGTCATCATCGATTCAAAGGTCAGTCTGAACTCTTACAAGGAATATATCAACGCGGAGAAGGTGGAGGATCGAGTAAGGCTCGCCAAGGCCCATGTTGAGAGCGTCCGCAAGCATGTGGACGAGCTTAAGACCAAGGACTACGCCTCGTATATTCCGGAAGGGAGGCGGAAAGTGAACTACAATCTGATGTTCATCCCGGTCGAGGGGGCGTTCAGGCTTATGCTGGAGGAGGATCCGATGCTCTGGCAGGTGGCCAAGGACAACAATGTGCTGATCGTGAGCCAGATGACTCTCGTGATAGTTCTGAATATGATCCAGATGGCATGGAAGCAGGCGAACCAGGAGAAGAACATCGCCGAAGTTTACAAGACAGCCGAGGAACTGATGAGCCAGCTCAGCGGCTGGATGGAAAGTTACGTCTCCATCGGCACGTTCCTGTCCAAGGCGCAGAACGCCTACGAGACCTCGACCAAGAAACTGACCGAGTCCAACCAGAGTGTCGTCAAGAAGATCCAAAAGCTGGAGAGACTCGGCCTCTCCCCCAAGAAGTCCCAGGCCAAAATAAAACCCGGAGCCCGCAAAACCGGCCCCGAATCCATAATCCCACCCGAGCTCTCCGAAACTCTCACCAACGAATAATATAAAACTCGGAGCGTAAGCGACTCAAGGGGTTTGGGGAGAACGCTCCCCAATGCCCCACCGGGGCTGTCGCGAAGCGACTGGGGATTGGATGGACAGTCTATGAACATCTAAAGGATGTTCATAGACTGCTCGCGGATCTTCTCCAGCTCGTCCTTCATACGGACAACGAGCTTCTGGATGCCGGAGTGGTTGGCTTTGGAGCCGGTCGTGTTGATCTCGCGGCCCATCTCCTGGATGATGAAGCCAAGCTTGCGGCCAGGATATTCCTCACCGTCAATGGTGTCCATGAAGTACTTGCAGTGCTGGCGAAGACGGACTTTCTCCTCGTTGATGTCCAGTTTCTCAAGGTAGAAGATCATCTCCTGCTCAAAACGGGACGGATCCACCTTCTGCTGGAGAGCCTCAAGATTCTTCATCAGTTTCTCCCTCACGGCGTCGATCCTCTCCTTCTCGAAGCCCTCCACCTGATTCTCAAGGTCAAGGATGTTCCGCACCCTTGAGGTGACATCCTTATAGAGAGCCTCCCCCTCCTTCGCACGATAGTCATTGACGGCGGCGAGAGCCTCATCAATAGCCTTTTCCACTACCGGCCAGTTCTCCTCGGTGATGATGTCCTGCCGGGAGTTGTCCATCACGTCAGGGAAACGGAGGATGGAGGCAAGCATCTCGTTAGGATTGAAAGACAGAGAGTCAAAAACAGGAAGCGAGGCGCTGAAGTCCATCAGCTGGTCGTAATATTCCCGAAGAAGTTCCTTGTTGATCTGCTTGGCCATTCCACCGGCCTTCGGCTCCCATGTGATGTAAAAGTCGATTGTTCCACGTACAAGGGAATCCGTAATCTTCCTGCGCACAAGCAGTTCCTTGTCTTTGGGAAGAAGCGAAGACTTGATGTTGGCGTCAGAGTTTTTGCCGTTGAGCGTCTTGATCTCGATGGTGAGTTTACCTGTCTCCAGGACGGCCTCAGCCTTGCCGTAACCGGTCATTGACTTGATCATATTCATAAAATTTTACAACCCGGACCGGGATTCATCGTAGCAGGATCCCGCTTCCGGCGCAAAGATAGTGATTCCTCGGCAAAATCACGTAATCTCTGACCGTGAAACACCTTGCCGAAAGGCACTATCCGATTCTGACGACAGCGCTGACAGGAAAATGGTCAGAAGCGAACCTGCCGGAATACAACGAAGGGTCACAGCGGTAGGATTCGACAGCCACACCTTCGCCGCGACAGTAGATGAAATCTATGCGGTCACGGCCTGAGGGATATTTATAGGCGTTATAGGTACCTGAGGGGCCTTCATGCGAAAGAGCGAGATCAAAAGCGTCACGCCAATATTCACGGAAAGAGACGGAAGCGGGAGTGTCAGGGGTTGTGTTCATGTCGCCGACCAGAAATGAAGGCAGGCGTTCCGTGTTGAAGCGTTCTTCCATGCGGCGGTACAAAAGTGCGTACCTGGCGTTTGGAGCCTTGTTGAAGCATGCGTGGGTACACATCAGGAACAACCGTTCTCCGGAAGCCTTATGCCTCAACACGGCGCAGCACCCTCCACGGCGATAGTTTCCGTTCGGTCCCACATCCGCCAGCGAACAGACATCCGGAGTGTCGGAGATCCAGAAAAAACTCCTTTCAAGCATGTCGAAAAGTGATTTTTTGAACATTATGCCGTGTGCCTTGTCCCCTTCCCCGTTCTGTGAATATGGACTGAAAAACCAGAATGAATATTCATTCCCAAGTTCTTCCGTCAAGTCCCGCTGCATCCTGGAGTTGACCTCCTGAAGACCGGCCACATCGAACCCGGCGCTCCGCAGGGATGCCAGTAGCCTTGGTTTCCTGACCGCCCAGCAGTTATCGTGTCCGGAGTCAAGATGCTCCATCCTGAGGTTATATGTACCAAGCGTGAATCTCATTTCCAAACATTTACCGGCCTTCCGTCGAGACTAAAGGCAATGTCACAATAAAATCAGCGTAGATCGGGCAATGATCTGAAGGATAGTACCCTTCGTACCGCCTGTTGTCGCAGGTGTAGCCAAGAGGCTTGACCCCTTCCCCACGATAATAGATGTAGTCTATCCTCGGGGCGGCGTTCATATCCTCGTTCTCCCCCCCGCTTGTTGAAAGTCCCGACGGCACCCTTACGGACATCAGCCGGAACGGTCAGGAAAGTGTCGTTCCAATAAGTGCGGAACAATTCCGAAGACTTGGTCCATTCCCTTGTGTTAAGGTCGCCGACAAAGAACGACGGAAGGCTCTCGGGGTTATATTCCTTCGCCCTCTCAAGGATGACCGGAGCGGCATTGGCGTTGGCTTCCTTTCCCAAAGGCATGTGACTAATCATCAGGAAGAAACGCAAGCCGGTAGCGTTTTCCTTGAATATGGCGCAGCAAGCTCCACGGGTGTACTTTCTCTCGTCCCACCCTTTGCTCTTCACATCCGGAGTCGGAGACAGCCAGAAATGGTGGCTCTCCAACATCGTGAAACGATTCTTGCGATAGACGATTCCCTGCGCCTTCGGACCGGCTCCCCCTTCCTTGTTGTAAGGGCTGAATATGAACCATTCATAGTTGCCGCCTTCCTTCTCGACAAGACCCGGCAGATCATTCTGGATCACTGTGTCGAACTCCTGCACTCCGAACACATCAAAACCGATCTCAGCGATGGTCTTGGCCAGACGGAACTTCCTGACATCCCATGCATAACCGTCATCGCGCGGTCCCGGTCTCCACAGGTTGTAAGACCCGACACGCATCTGAACCGATGCCGGCTCCTTAGAATCCGTGACGGCGGTCTTCCTGCCTGTTCCGCACGAAACCAGCGCCAGCAGGATCAATGAATATGCAAGGATCCGCCCCATAAAGTCTTAACGAATATATTTCTTCAGAATCTTGTTCAGCTTCGGTGACATCTTCTCCAACATTCTGGAGAAGCCGACATCCGTAGGATGCGTGCCGTCGGCGGTACCGAGGCTGTCATCGCCGAGGAAACCGTCAGAAGGGATGAAATAGATGTTTTTGTCGGTCTTCATCCTGGCTCTGACCTTGGCCTCACCGGCCTTCTGCTTGGCGGCCTCGTAAGCATCCGCCTCCTCGTTGAAATTACGTCTCTCCCTGCGGATTGTCTGAAGGAAGATCAGCGGAGTCTCGGGATGAGCCTCACGGATGATGTCCAAAAAGCTGTCGAACGATTCGTTGATCACCTTCGCGGAAGGATTCGAGAACTGGTCGAACACAAAGACATCAGCGTCAATGTCCGCGGCCACTCTTGCCCAGTATTCCTGAAGCTTGGCCTGACCGCTGAACCCAAGATTCAGGCAGTACAGCCCGTTGTCACGGCCGTATCTCGCCACGTAGCTCATCCCGGCCCGGCTTGCCGCCGAACCGTGGGTTATGCTGGATCCCAGGAAGACAATCTTGTGGGCGAAAGGATTAGGCGACGCGGTGATGGAACTGCCGGGATCCACACCGATCTCAAGCGACTCAACCGAATCAAAAAGAGGCAGGTACAGCAGACATTCCTTGTTTCCTTCTGGCATAGAGGAGATGACCTTTCTTTCGTGATGGACGCAGTCCCCGGCCATATCCGGAGTTCCGACAGCCGCGAACACCCAACGCCCGTCACGCTTGATGTAAAGGTCCAGACCTTTCTGGGCGTTGGCGCCGGTGTTCGCTCCGACAACCCTCAAAGGAGATGTCTCCCACTTCAGAGACAGGGATTCGCTATCGGTGTTGAACACGACGAACACACCCGTTGACTGGAGGCACTTCGTGGCCAGAGAGCCCTTGACGCCATATTTCTCAGGATCAAGCCTTGAATATGGATGTCCGGGAACCTCGCCGGCCTTTCCGTACACACCAAGCGTGGCCGCGTCCACATAGACCGGAGCGTCGGCGTTCTTCCTGCCCGAACGTATCGCGTACATATCGTAGCCCACCTCACGGACCTTGTCAACGGTCTCATAGTACGGAGAGTCACAGATGTCCGTGAAACCGACCTGATAGTTCTCCCCATCGAAACGTCCGGTGCATGCCTGGTCGGAGAACTGGTGCCAATGCGTTCCGATGACATTCGGATGCTCCATGGCGGACTTCACATAGCGGTGGTACATATCCGCACGCTCGTTCTGGTTGCGGGTGTAGATAAGTCCCGGATGGAACATTCCACGGTCCATAGCCCCGAAATGGAACTCGCCTATCATCACCGGCTTGTCTATTCCTTCGGGAAGGGAAAAGTCATACAGGTCTGGACGGTAGATGTTATAACTCAGCACATCACAGTATTCCGCGGCGATGTTGAGCACGTCGGCGTTCGAACCGGAGAAACGGCATCCAAGATAGAGCACATCCGGAGCCACCTCCTTGAACACTCTCCTGACAGTGCTGAAATAGGCCTCGATGATCTTCACATTGAACTCTTTCAGATCTTTCTTCGCCGAAGCGGGAACCCTGTTCCTGTTCTCAAGCAGAGCGTCCCACGAGGAGAATGATGTCTTCCATGCCCCGTTGAGTCTCTGAATATCCTGATAGCGTCCCTTGAGCCAGTCAACCATTGCGATCTTCGCCTTCTGGGTGGCCGGAGCCATGATCGTGCAGGAGGCAAGATATTCAGTGTCACCCCATTTTATCTCGTTGTCCACGAAATAGCCGAGGCACCACGGGTCATCCAACTGCCTTTTGCGGGCGACAAGCTGGGAGCGGACCGACTCGGCGAAGCCATCGTTGAACGGATCCATGAATTTCCACCACGAGCCGCCAGTGCCCTCGATGATCGGGGAGGAGATCTCTATGCGATCTGTATAGACAGTCCTGTCCATCAGGCAGATGTCCTTGTCCGAGGAGTTGGCGATGGTGTTCAGTCCCCAGCTGCGGAGCCTCCTGTGCGCCAGATCGGCGAAGACATTCTTGTAGTCCTCGCCATATTTCCTGTAGGCGTTGGCGGAGGAATAATCGTAGGTCTCCCGGATCCCACGTACCGTGTAGTAAGGCTTGAGAAGAGCGTCGTAGGTCTCATAGAAACGGCCCATCTTAGTCCCCTTCCCAGGAAGATCCTCGAAATATTCCTTCCTGCCGTCCAACGGGGTGATTCCGGTGGATGTGGTGACACGGACGACTCCGTGCGACCAGAAAAGGTAGCCATCAGGATCGATCATCCACCATTTGCCGTCCACTTTCTGTACCCGGAAATGTCCTGTGGCCTCAAAGCGCGGGCCGTTCTTCCAACCGCCGTAGCGGGACCAGTCACCGGCGCCGGTGTGGGCGCGGAGATATTCCTCCTCCTTTTCCCTTGCCTTGCGCAAGTCCTCGTCGCTGTGGGTCTTGCCCGGCCAGTCCTTATGCTTGAACTGTCCATACCTGTCCACAAACGGGAAGAAACGGGACTTGTCCCATTCCATCCAAGGAGCGAGTCTGGCTTTCTCGCCTCTGGCGAACCTCAGGTCCGTTATCGAATATTCCGCACCGTCAAAATGTTTGAAGGCGTTGATCTTGATCATCTTGACAGAAGACAGATCGACACTGTAGGAATAATGCTCGTCAATTGAGTACGGAGTGTTGCGCAAGCCTTTGAACCCATTGTAGATCTCAGGATACGGGAGCTTTGCCGGAAGCGGGATCACCACCTCGCGGGTCTCGTTCGGAAATATGAGCAGACGGTCGCTCATCGCGCCTTTGTCCTGCTTATTGTTGTTGGCGTTATAGATCGTGTCCTGGATCTGGACAGCCATCAAGATGAACGAGTTCCTCTTGTTGGTAAGCTTGAACCTGAGGGACGAATATTCAGAGACATCCAGATCTGTGTGGAACCTGATGCCGGAGTTGGCACCATTGGTGCTGATCTCAACCGTGTTACCATTCACTTTTGTGGTGGCGCCGGCGACAGGGCTGAACTTCAGACCATTATCGCCGACCAGACGCAGGTCGGACTGCGCAACCGCTAAGCCCTGGCTTAACACCAGGGCCGCTAAGATATTCAGTAAAAATCTATTCATAATTCTTTTCATTCTCGTCCTGCCATTCGTTGATTCCATCGCGGATTCTGTTGCGGAACTGTAGGTAGTCGGTGATGTAGGTTGTGGTTCCGTCACCGTTGGAGAAACAGTAGTTCAGGGTCAGTCTCCTGTCCTGCAGGAGCTTGGCACCGTTGTAAACATTCGGCTGGTCCGCGATCGGCTTTATCTTCTTGGAACCGTCCGCCGAGGTTATGGTGATGTCGTTGCCGTTGAACTTGAGCAAGAGCTTGCCAGCGTTCAGACCTATCTTGTCGGTCATGACCGTCGATGCGTCAACCGTCGTGAGGGAATAGACCTTGGAGTCGACCTGCGGGATCACAAGATCGTAGACATCCTCAGAGACGATCTCACCGGTCGCATCATTCTTGATCACGGTCTTTCCGCCGTGATACCAGTTTCCGAAGAACTTGTTCTCGCACTTCACGACGATGATCTCGAAACTCTTCTCGCACAAGACGGAGTCAACGTCCGCCTTGTTCAGCTTGAAGCCGAGGGCGTAGTATGGCTTGAACGCGTTCGCGTCCTCCTCGATGGCGGATGTGGCCTTGATGGAGACCGCGGCGGTGTGCCTTCCCTTCTTGATGACCATCTTGTCCAGACCATCGACAGTGTAATATTCAAAAGGCAGCGGTGTGAGTGCCGTAAGGCCGCTCACCCCTTCCGTGACATATCTCTGGCTAAGGTCGCCGAAGGCTCCCCTGCCGTTCAAGCCGTCAAGCGCGTTGAAACCTGTGACGCCGAACGCCGTGGTGTACTGTGAGAGGTCCTCTGAAAGCAGCTCGTTCCTGAGCTCCACCTCAACCTTTCTGTCCTCGTTGTTCCTGGCGGTTCCGGCAAGAGCCACGGTGAAGTCGAATTTCCCTTCCTCACCGATGACGAATGTCCTGAGATCGTACTGGTACGCGATGTAGGCCGCCGTGTAGTCGTAGTCCAAGGTGTAGTCCTTGTAGCATCCGGCCAGCAGGAGCGGCGCAAGAGCGGACAAAACCAATTTTTTCATATTCATTTTCATTTCTCTCCAAATTTAATGATTATCTCCAGGTTTCCCAACCCTCGTTCTGCACAAGGTTGGCGCACCTTCTGATGTCGGTGTAAGGAATAGGAGCCCAAAGTGAAGGGAACTTCAAGGTCTCCACGACGTTGTCGAGCTGATACTCCCCTTCCGCCGAGATCTTGGCTCCGTGGATGGCCACATTCACGTCATCCACACTCTTCGCCCAACGCCTGAGGTTGTACCAGCGGTCTCCCTCGAAGCAGGTCTCCACACGCCACTCGTTCTTGACCAGTTCCTCGAACCTGCCGGCTCCGGCAGCTGCGCACTCGTCAAGGAACGGATCCTCAGTGGCGCCGACTCCAGCAATACCGTCATTGGATGGACGGCCGCGAAGCCCCTTGATCGCCTGCTTGGCCGAGTAACCGAACGTCGTCTCATCCACAGGGCCGACCACCTTGTTGGCGGCCTCCGCGAAGATCAGGCACATGTGCGTCCAGTTCATCATGTGCACGCAACGGTAGCCCGCATCAACCTTCTCGTCATTTTTGTTCCAGCCGTTATAGAGGAACTTCTTTATGTAGTATGATGTCGGAGACACATTG
>OLPV01002055.1_pt1 | contig 13800 bp, 15 predicted proteins | sample 1671961 | NCBI WGS metagenome assembly OLPV01 (sample SAMEA3136630, study PRJEB25190) | human gut metagenome | biome: human gut; feature: human-associated habitat; material: faeces | place: Austria | collected 2013
GACACCCCGCACGGTGTCGCCTGCGCAATCATTCTGCCGACCGGCCTTGAGTACAACAAGGAATACTCCGGTGAGAAGTACAAGGCTCTTGCAAAGGCAATGGGCGTTGAGGGCGTTGATGCGATGACTCAGGAGCAGTACCGTCAGGCCGCTATCGACGCGGTCAAGAAGCTCTCCGCCGACGTCGGCATCCCCGCTGACCTCAAGGGCATTGTCAAGGAAGAGGACGTGCAGTTCCTCGCAGAGAGCGCTTACGCCGACGCATGCCGCCCCGGCAACCCGCGCGACACCAGCGTTGAAGAGATCATCGGCCTTTACCACAGCCTCATGTGATAGGCCGTCCACTCACACAATATACTCCAAATCCCGAAGGAGCCGCGAATGATATCGCGGCTCCTTCTGGATTTATTATGTTCAATTATTCTTATTCCCCGCGTACGCGGTTGCCCACGCAGGTATCGGCCATATTGCGCACGTACTGATCGTAATTGGTATTGAGCAGCGCAGTGAAGAGCGCGTCGATAATGCTCAGCGTGGATATCCTGCTCGACATGCCGCCGAGCCTGTCCCAGCTCTCGCTCGAATCCACGCGCAGCTTATAGTCGCACTGGCTGGCGAGGGAGTTGCTGGTCGACGAGGTGAGCGCAACGGTCGTCACATGCAGGCGGCGCAGCGTCTGCGCAACCTCAATGATGTCCTCCGTCTCCCCGGTGTAGGAGATCAGGAAGGCAAGGCAGCCCTCGGTGTTGGCCTGGGCATTCTGCTGGGAGACCTTTTCGAGTATCTCCGTCACGGAATCGTACCGGCTGATGGGTGCCTGCGCCTCGTTCATGTTGCTGCGGTGGGCGTAGTTATCCTGCGCGGCGGACAGCAGCATACGGAAATCCGTATAGCTGTCGACGCCGAGCTTCCGGCAGAAACGCTTCACGGTCGTCGTCGAGGTAAAGGTCTTTTCCCCAAGCTCGACAATGCCCATGCTGCATACTTCCTTGTAATGGTCAAGGATGTATTCAACAACATGCCGCTCCGACGGAGTCAGATCCCTGATCTCCGCCATTTTAATCAGAATATTGGCCATGCGCCAAGGCTCCCTTCTCAGGGCTCAGAGCTTCTCCGTTTTGAAGATATCAAGGATAGCGTCGGCGATCTCCTGCTCCGCGCCGCCCTTGACGGTGACGGTTATTTTCTCACCCTGTTTGACCTGCAGTGCCATAACTGCGAACATACGCTTCGCATCGGCAGTCTGTCCGTCATGCTCTATGGTGATCTCAGACTCCTTATAAGGCTTGACGGCCTTGACCACAAGCCCGACCGGCCTTGCGTGGAGCCCCATCGCGTCATTGATCAGATAGTCAAAAGAAACCATTTCTTCTCCTTATCTAGTACCGCTCCAATACTGAATGATCCTCAAGAGCGGAATCTATTATAACCGAATATGCCGTATTTTTCAAGTTTTTAGCTGCGCGGTTCAGATAGACCTCGGCCTGATTCTCGTTCCCGGCATAGTGCGAGAGCTTCGCGATGCGAAATTGCAGCAGCCCCCGGTCGGCTCCGTCCTTCGTCGCGGCGGCCTGACGCTGGAGCTTCGGGAGCATGGAGATGTCTTTATCGACATAGACGGCGACGATCTGCCGCGCCTGACGCAGCAGCTTCTTATACTGGTCGACCTCGTCCGCACCGGACTTATGCAGGAAGTCCTCAAGCTGTGTGAGCGTGGCCTTCGCCTGCTCGCCGTCACCGGCGTAGGCATAGAAGGACAGCTTCGTCTGATAGAACTGGAGCCTGTCGCGCGGCTGGAGCTTCATGCCGTCAAGCTTTGCGATAAGCTCCCGGCATTTCCCGTCGTCGTTAAGGCTCATGTAGCCTTCGAGCTTATAGAGCAGCAGCACCGCCGGGCGGAACACAAGCTTCAGCCGGCGGTTATTCTCAAGCCGCTCGATATACAGCCGCGGGTCGCGCCGGAGCAGCGCGCGAAGCTCCCGCTCCGACTGCGCCCGCGCAAGCGACAGCAGATAGAGCGCGATGAACACAAGGATCATCAGCAGCACGCACATGCCTATCGGCAGCGCATAGCCGCCCGGCAGAGAAAGCGCCAGAATGACGCGCGCCGCGCCCATGGCTTACTCCTCTGGCGGGAACACCATGACGGTGTCCTTCGTGACGTCTATGGCAAGCTTTGCAAGCTCCGCGGGCGTGAGCTCCGTATTGAAGGAAAGCTCCGAGAGCGCCGATGTATTGACCCCTGCGACGACCGCCCAGTCCGGGTGCTCCGACACACACAGCGCCGCTGTGCGGAAGGGCGAGCCGCCCGCAAGGTCGCACACGAAAAGCAACTCGTCCTCTATCCCCGCGAGGAGCTCATCGAGCTTACCCTGAAGAATATCCAGAGAATCCTCCTCGTTGAAATCAATGTAATAAAAATCCTCCATCTCGCCGACCAGCATGGCGAGATTTCTTTTCATGGCAGTGGCGTATCCGCCGTGACCCATGACTACTACCTTGGACATAGGTTCCTCCTTATACGTAAAGTCTCCCACAAAAGCCCCTTGTACGGCGGCCTTGCCGGGAGACGCGTTTTACCCCGGTTTCCGCACTGCGGGCAGTGCCGCCGCGCGGAAACCAAAGGTCCATATATTCCGGAGTTACATTCCGGAGCTTACATGTTGGAGTTGCTGAAAACGGTGTCGCGATAATCCTTGTATACGACCTGCATATAGTCCTTGGGGATCTCGGTGACGTTCGGGGAAACGAAGATGTTCATCTTGTGGCCCATCTTCTCAAGACGCAGCGCGGTCTCGGAAGCGATGGACTGGGCAATGGTGATGACAGCAACGGTGGAGGAAGCGCCGACCTTCTGGTAATAGCCGGGTATGGCGACAAGAGCGTCCTCAAGCGGGCAGCAGTTGCTGATCATTATATCGGCGCAGTCGCCGAGCTTCTTGCCGGAGGAATGGGTGGCGGTGGCCTTCTCGTAGTTCTCGCCGCTGGTGATGGCGATGACCTTCAGGCCTCTCTCCTTGGCGTAGAGCGCCGCCTCGATGGGAGCCGCGTTCAGGCCGCCGTGGGAGAAGACGATCATGACTTCGCCTTCCTGGAAGTTGTAGCTCTGAAGGAAGTTCTGGATGTAGCCTTCCTGGCGCTCGATCCACAGCAACTCACGTGCGCCGCCGGGGCCGATAACGTTATTCCACATAAGTCTGGGATCCATGACCGGATGCCAGCCGACAACGCCGCCGTAGCGCGGGAACACATCCTGCACGGGCAGGACGCTGTGGCCGCTGCCGAACAGATGCACGAGCTTGCCGGAATTGATAGTCTCGGCGCAGAGGTCAGCTGCGGCTGCGATGTTCGCCGACTGCTCCTTGTCGATCTTCTCAATAACTTCGGTTATTTTTTTGATGTACTCGAGTTGTGCCATTTTTCTTCTCCTTTGGTTTTACCGTCGGCCGGCAGATTTGTTCTGCCGGCCGTTTGCGTTGGCTTTATTATGTCAGTCTCCGTCCGTTATATCAGGCGAAGGCGCCGACTGCGGGGATGTATCCGATAGCGGTGAGCACCGCGGCAAGAACGAGGATCATGCCCATGATGGCCAGAGGAGTCCAGTTCTTCTTGGTGTAGAGATTATACACGCCGAGGGTCAGAGCCAGAGGAACGATGTGCGGGAACACATTGTTGAGCAGGTTATCCAGATTGAATACGGAGATAACGCCCTCAACATATGTACCGGAAGCGGAATCGAACACCTGTGCTGCGGTCTTGATGTCGATGTTGAGATTGCAGGTGACGAAGCTTGCAGTCAGAGCGCCGACAACGATCAGGCCGAGAACGGTGATCGCCTGCATGATGCGGTCAAGCTCGCCCGAAGCCATGAAGCGCTGAACGCCGTCAAGACCGGCCTTGTAGCCGAGATTGAAGAGCTTCCAGCTGAGCAGGTAGGTGCCGAGCGGGTAGATGATCATGTACAGCAGAGCGCCGACCCATGCAGAGCCGGGGATGGCGCTGGCGATGGACAGGCAGATGGTGAGCAGCAGGGGGATAATGGTCGCGACCCAGAGAGAGTCTCCGATCGCGGAGGTGGGGCCTATAAGGGCGACCTTGGCTTCCTGAATGGACTCAGCGGAGCCGTTGCCGTTAGCCAGCTGCTCCTCCATGCCGATCGCGATGCCGTTGCAGATGGAGCCGACCTGAGACTCGGTATTGAACAGGGTGATGTGGCGCTGCAGAGCGGCAGCCTTATCTTCCTTGGTTTCGTACAGCTCGTCTATTACGGGAGCCATGGACTGACCGAACGCCATGCCGAGCATGGTCTCAGCCTGCTGAGAGCAGCCATTCCAGAAGAACCAGTTGAGGAAGGATTTCTTAAGAGTTTTCTTGCTGACGGTCTTCATATTAAGCTACCTCCTCTCTCTTGCTGATGACATAGTAGTAGATGACAGCGACGATCGCAGCGATGACTGCGACTGCCATGGTGCTCATGCCGAAGTAGGTGACGAGCACGAAGCCGCCGAGGAAGATGGCCCAGTGTACGCCCTTCTTGACGAGGAAGGAGAGAATGATGCCCATACCGAGGGCAGCCATCATGCTGCCGAAGGCGGAGATGCCGGTGGTGAACCAGCCGGGGATAGCGATGCCTGCGTTGGTGCCGAGGTTAATGGCGGAGAGAACGATGACTGCCGGGATGAAGCGGCACAGGAAGCCGATACCGCAGCCGCCGATCATGTTGGGCATCCACATCTTCTTGGCGTCACCGGATTCGGCGATCTTGTTTGCCCAGCGGTTGATGAATACATCGAGTGCATAGTGGACGTTCCACATCGTGCCGCCGACAACGCCGCCGATACCGGCGCCGGTGAAGGCCAAACCGATGAGAGCCGCCGCGTCACCCGCGCCGACGGTGCCCTTGAGAGCGATCGCCATTGCGGTGCCGACATAGGTCGCGTAGGACAGATCCCATGCGACTGCGCCGCCGGGAGTGACGTTCGCAAGGTAAGCGATCTGCAGGGGAACGCCGACCAGCATAGCCGTCTGCACATCTCCCATAATGATGCCGACGACGAAGGACGCCACGAGAGGACGGCCGAGGCAGTACCAGCCGATGGTATTGCCGACGATTGATCCGATAGCGCCCAGGTATATGAACAGGGCGATAAGGATCACTTGCAAGGTGCTCATAGACTTTTCCTCCTATAAAATTTATTTTCAGGGCAGTGCCCTTAAATACAGCTTCAGAGCTTGATACCCTTGCGGATATCCAGCCACTCCTTCGACGGGGACTTCGGGACTGTCTGATACACGAGCTTCACGCCGTCAGCGGCGATCTCGTCAAACAGCTTGATGTCCGCCTCGCTTGCGAAGAAAACGCTGCCGCCGCCCTTGGTGAGGTTGAAGCGGGTGTCCGCCCTCTTTGCGGCGTTTCCGATGACGACCAGCTCGCACTTTTTAAGCCCCTCGCGCAGATTGCTCAGATCCTGCGGCAGGCGCGTGACGAACAGGCGGTTGCCGTCGGAGGGCTGCGCGAATATCTCCTTCGCCTCGGCCATGGTCACGACATGGGACTTGTACTGCTTAGGTATGCCCATGAGCATTATCGACTGCAGGGTCTTGTTCGCGGCGAGGGTGTCGTCAATGGCGATGATCTCATTGATCTTAAGGTGACCGCACCACGCGGTGACTATCTGCCCGTGGATAAGGCGGTCGTCTATACGAAGATAATCCATAAAAACATGAATCTCCTTTCCTGATTTTCTTTGCATGATGCACAACTGTGCGTTCCTTGACTGCATAATATCAGAGTTTTTTTAGCCTATCAAGTTTTTGACACATTGTGTTAATATTTAACAAAATCTCGGATTGACCATCCTGAGTTTTATGGTAACATAGATGATAACAAGAGCGGAAATATTCATCTCCGGGGAGGTTTTTATGAAAACTTTGAGACTTGTCAGCCGCGGGGCAAAGGTGAGCTGCATAATATGCGCCGTCGTTATCGCCGCTGCGGGCATCGCATGGATAGCGCTGCGCTTCTCTGTCGGCGCGCTGCTGGCGTTTCTGGCCGCAGCGGCGCTGTTTGCGGTATATGTATATATCGTGTTCTCCTCAAAGGCCGAATATGTTCCCGACAGCGGGATACTCCGCCTGTGCGGGATGCAGAGCGCGGAGATCCCGCTTGAGGGCGTCGTCTCCGTTTCCAGCCGCGAGGTAACGGTACACGGCACTGTCAGCCGCGTGATCGTCCTTCTGGGCAGCGGCGGAGCGGAGCTTGCGGCTATCCCCGTGATATGCGGCGGCAGGGGCTACGCGGCGGAGCGCATGGCAAAGGAGCTTGCGCAGCTGCTCTCGCTGCGCTTTGACGCGGCAGTGCCGGAATACCTCTATGACCGCAAGGCCGCGAAGGCGCACAAAAAGGCGGAGAAGGCCGCCAAGCGCGCACCTAGGCCCGCAGCAGATGATGAAGAGCTGCCGGAGGATGGAATCAATTACGACCTGATGGACGACGAAAAGGATTAAAATTGTGCGCGCCGCATTTTCGCGGCGCGCACTTGTTCATTATTTCATTCTCCGCACAGCGTGGTTATGAGTCTGGCAATTGCGCCCTCGTCGTTGCTGCACGTCACGATATCGCAGATATCCTTTATCCCCTGCGCAGCGTTCGACGGACAGGCGGCAATATCTGCGCTCTTCAGCATTTCATAGTCGTTGAAATAATCCCCGATGCAGGCAAGCTTCCGCTCCCCTGCCCCGATATAATCACGCGCGTAGGCTATGCCCGCCGCCTTGCTGACGTCCCGGCGGATGATCTCAAGATAAATGCTGCTCGACCGCACGGCGGTCACAAGAGCATAGGACGCAAAGAGCGCGGTCGCCTCCTCCACGCCCTGCATGAGTGCGGGGTCAGGCAGGATATAGCAGGCCTTCACATAGGGGCCGGTGAGGAAATCCTCCTGCGTTATATATCTTCTTATAAGTCCGTCAGGTGCGGGGTGTCCGTCCCCGGTACGCACCTGATAGATGCCGAACTCATCAGCAGCGGCAAGCACCAGTTCAGTGCGCCTTTCGCACAGCTCCAAGACATCGCGGCGAAACTCTTTTGGCAGCAGAATTTCCCGCACAACCTTCTTATCGCGCGGGGAATACACTATCGCTCCGTTGCCGCAGACGACCGGCGCGCTGATAAGCCCCCCTGGAAAGAAATCCATGATCTCCGGGTACTGCCGCCCGCTGGCGATCGAGAACAGCCCTCCCTGTGCAACAAAGCTCTCCAGCGCACGGAGGTTCTCTTCCGGCACGATAGGCCCGCGGCTCCAGTCGGAGAGAGCCGTGCCGTCCATATCGGCGTAAATTATCAGTTCATCAGCTTTCATATAACTATTATAATATGGGGCGTCCGCTTTTGTCCAGTACAGGCGCTTGACCGAATTTGTCAATTTTTCACAATTGTCGGCTTTGATATGGATATGCGGTCATTGACTTTGCTATAATATCCATATAAAGTAAACGACACCCACATATGCCAAAGGAGGTAAATGTTATGCTTAAGGGAATAGCCGCTTCGGCGGGCGCAGCAGTCGCAGAGCTTTTCAGGCTCAGTGCGCCCGACCTGTCCGTTGACAGCACCGCCTGCTATGAGCCGGACGGAGAGCGCGAAAGATACCAGAGCGCTGCGGAGAGCGCACTTGCCGAGCTCGACGCGCTCTATAACATGGCGATGGAGACAGATGAGGCAACCGCTCAGGTGTTCGATATCCACCGCATGATGCTCGACGACCCCGATTTCTGCGACGGCATAGAGGACGGCATCGGCGCAGGTCACTGCGCGGAGTTTGCCGTGCAGCAGACGGCGGACATGCTCGCCGGGATGTTCCTCGCGATGGAGGGGGACGAATATATGCAGGCGCGCGCCGCCGACGTGCGCGACGTTGCGGGCAGGCTCATCCGCATCCTCAAGGGCATCAGCGAGGGCGGGGAGCATTTTGAGCACCCCGTGATCGTCGCCGCGGAGGATCTGCTGCCGAGCCAGACCGTGCGTCTGGATAAGACGAAGGTGCTCGGCTTTGTGACGAAGTACGGCTCCGTCACCTCGCACTCCGTCATTCTGGCAAAGACGCTGGGCATCCCCTGCATCGTCGGCATGGGCAGTGATTTTGACGCGATCTCTGAGAAGTGTATGATCGCCATTGACGGCTCCACAGGCGAGGTGCTCCCCGATCCGGACGCTGCGGCCATTGCCGATTTCAACGCCCGCGCCGCAAGCTTCAGGGCGCAGCAGGCAGAGCTTGCGCAGTACAAGGATCGCAGGGCCGTGGCGAAGTCCGGGCATGAGGTGCTTGTCGCGGCGAACATCGGCTCTCTCGACGATATCGACGCGGTCATATCCAGCGGCGCGGACGGCGTCGGCCTGTTCCGCAGCGAGTTCATATACCTCAACAGCGAGGACTTCCCCGATGAGGAGACGCAATTCAATATTTATAAGGAAGTGCTCTCCCGGCTCGCGCCGCGCCCCGTCGTCATAAGAACGCTCGACCTCGGCAGCGACAAGCAGGCTCCGTACTTCGGCATTGATAATGAGGATAACCCCGCCATGGGCTACCGCGCGATCAGGATATGCCTGAAGGAGCCGCACATTTTCCGCGCCCAGCTGCGCGCGTTGCTGCGCGCTTCGGTATACGGGAACCTGAACGTGATGTTCCCGATGATAAGCCGCCTCGAACAGGTGCGGCAGATAAAGGAGATCATCGCCGGGCTCAAGGCGGAGCTTGACGCCGAGGGGATCGCTTACAGCGACAGCATCCAGTTCGGCATAATGGTCGAGACTCCCGCCGCCGCGGTCATGAGCGACGTGCTGGCAAAGGAGGTCGACTTCTTCTCCCTCGGCACGAACGACCTCACGCAGTACACCTTGGCCGTCGACCGCATGAACGCGCGCGTCAGCGACCTGTTCGACTCCGCCGATCCCGCGATCCTGCGTCTCATTGAGCTGACCGCGAAGAACGCACACGACGCGGGTATATGGGTCGGGATATGCGGCGAGTCCGCGGCGAACACCGCGCTGACGGATTTCTACATGTCCGCCGGCATTGACGAGCTGTCCGTCTCCCCGTCCTCCGTCGCGGCGGTCAAGCGCGCAGTGCTTGAAAGCTGAATAAACGATACAACCCCCTGCTGCCGACGCTCAGCGCGTTGACAGCAGGGGATTTTTATTGCACAAAAGCCTTGAATGCTCCGCCGTTGGGTGTTATTCTCTCTATATATAAACACGATTGGAGCAATGCAAATGACGACTGAGAAGCTTTATTATATCGATAGCCACATGTTCGCCTTTGAGGCCAAGGTGCTCGATTGCCGCAGGGAAAAGAGCGGCTGGGCGGTGATCCTTGATAGGACGGCTTTCTTCCCCGAGGGCGGAGGCCAGCTTGCCGACACCGGGGATATCGGCTCCGTGCGCGTCACCGATGTGCAGGAGCGCGGCGGCGAGATACTGCACTATACCAATGCTCCGCTCGAGCCGGGGCTGGCCGTTTCCTGCCGTCTTGACGCCGAACAGCGCCTGCGCCGTATGCAGAACCACTCGGGTGAACACATCGTCTCCGGGCTTATCCACGGCAGGTACGGCTATGATAACGTGGGCTTCCACATGGGTGCCGAGTGCATGACTATAGACTTCAGCGGTGAGCTTGACTGGGATCAGCTCATGGACATCGAGCAGCGCGCGAACGAGACCGTCCGTGCCGACATCCCGGTGCGCGTATGGTTCCCGGACGCGGAGGAGCTCGCACACCTCGAATACCGCAGCAAGCTTGAGCTGACGGAGAATGTGCGCATAGTTGAGATCGGCGATGTCGACCGCTGCGCCTGCTGTGCGCCGCACGTCTCGCGCACCGGCGAGGTGGGCGTGATAAAGATACTCGACTGCCAGCGCCACCGCAGCGGCGTGCGCGTGAGCGTCGTGTGCGGGATGGATGCGGTCGAGGATTACCGCGCAGTACAGACCGGCGTGACCGCGGTATCGCGCGCGCTGAGCGCAAAGCGCGGCGAGGTCGCTGCGGCGGTCTGCAGGATACTTGACGAGAATACGCGCCTCAAGGAGCGCGCGGCAGCATTGAGCGCGGAGTTGGTACGTGTGAAGGCTGAGAGCGCCGCGGGGACGGATGGAAATATCTGTATTTTTGACGGCATCCTCGACGAGGTCGCCCAGCGGGAGCTTACGAACCTCCTGATGGAAAAATGCGGCGGCATCTCCGCGGTATTCTCCGGCAGCGACAAGGACGGCTGGCGTTACATCATCGGCAGCAAAACCGTTGATCTGCGCCGCGAAACCAAACGCATCAACGCCGCGATAAACGGACGCGGCGGCGGGACGGAGCGGATGATACAGGGACGCGCGCTCGCCGAAAGGGGTTACATAACTTCCGAAATTTTGTCTCTAAAGTTCGATTGTTAACAAAAGGTTCACATGTTTAGACATAAATCAGCAAATTGTATAGCGTATGCATATAAAAAAGTTGTGTTTTATGACACTTTTGCCCAAATAACAATTGACAGTTTGTTGACGATTTGTTAAAATATTGCCGTGTGAGTGGGGGCGTGTTTTGCACGCCCTGAAAAATGGAAACAAAAATTTGGAGGGTTATCTGTGAAAGATCTCAAGCATCTGATCTACTTTGAGAATCTGCTTCAGGAAGCCAATAACGAGCTTGTCCAGAAGGCCAAGGCCAACGGCGAGTACGCGATAGGCTACACCTGCTACTTCATGCCTGAAGTTCTTCTCGACCTGCCCGGCTGCTTCTCCGTCAGACTGAGAGCGCCGCGATGCACTTCCCCTGACATTGCGACCTACTATATGTCCGCGCGTGTCTGCCACTATGCAAGAAGCCTTCTTGAGAGAGCTCTCGAGGGCGGCTTCAACTTCCTCGATGCGCAGATGGCGACCGAGACCTGCACCGTCACCTGCCGCTTCCAGGAGCACATTAAGCCCAAGCATCTTGACTCCGTCAAGGACATGAACGTCATCCAGAACGACAAGTTCTTCTGCGAGTTCACCGACGTTCCCTTTAAAAACACCGAGAACGACTATGAATACTTCCGCGATCAGCTCAGGGCTCATGTTCTGACCACGCTGCATGACAATCTCGGAATCGATGTTTCCGATAAGGCGCTCAAGGAAGCCATCAAGCAGCACAATGAGGTCTGCAAGCTCATAAACGAGATAGGCGATTACCGCAAGCTTGATAATCCGACCATCACCGGCTATGAGTTCCATGTCATCCAGCTCGTATCGCTGGTATGCCCGAAGTATCTCATCCTTCCCTACCTGCGCGAGACAGCGAAGGAAATGAAGACCCGTAAGCCCGACGAAAAGTGGCCGTTCCGCTGCAAGGTAGTGCTCGCGGGAAGCGAGAACGATGACCCCGACTTCACCAAGCTTGTTGAAAGCTGCGGCGCAGAGGTCGTTTGCGACCGTTACTGCTACGGCGCAGTCGAGTCCCGTCAGCCCATCGTCGTCGAAAAGGGCGAGGATCCCCTCTATGCTATCGCAAAGCATTATCTTAAGACCTCCAACTGCCCGCGCTTCATGCCTCAGGATGAAATGCGTGCAAGAAAGCAGCGTCTGGCAGACCTCGTCAAGGAATACAACGCAGACGGCATCATTGTTTGCTCCAACAAGTTCTGCGAGTATTGGAGCTATGAGCGCGTTGTTGATACTGTCGTCCTCAAGCGCGACTTCGGTATCCCCGTATGCTCGATCGAGAAGGAGTACATAAACACCGCATCCGGTCAGCTCCGTACCCGCTTCCAGGCATTCGTTGAATCTGTCGAGATCAAGAAGATTCAGGAGGGCAAGTAATTATGGATTTTAAGAAAGCATTAAAGGATTTTTGGTATGGCAAGCCCCATACCGCAGAAGAAGGCGGACGCCGCCTCGGTGAAAACTACCTCCCGAAGACCGGTATTTACAAGCATAGAGAGTGGCGCGGCGTAAAGGACACCCTTTACTACTTCCAGAACATCTGGCTGTACAACTACATCCACATGGTAATGGACGTAATGAAGTACGGCGGCCTTATCAACTTTGCAAAGGGCGTATGGCGCTACCGTTGGGTAGGCCAGACCTATCTGCCCGTTCTGCACTGGTTTGACCGCGGCATGGAAGGCATGCGCGGCGAGGCTCTGCGCGGCTCCGCATGGCATTATCGCGCAATGGTCAACGCGACCATCTATCAGTTCATGGCAATGTTCAATGCCGATACCAGACTCCACGGCGGAAAGAAGAACGATGCATGGTATCACACCATGGCAATGAAGGAAACCGTATGGGGCGGTATGTTCTACGGCTGGCGCGACAAGTTTAAGGCAGTTGCTCTGGAAATGATCCCGTACTTCGTAACCTGCCACGTTAACTCTCACACCGTCCACAACTACATCGACGCAGTTCAGTCCATCGGCCTGCCCGGCGACCCCTGCCCGATGTGCCAGGCTGAGTCCGGCCTCTACGTCCTTGACGATATTCCTGACTACAGTCCGTTCATGATAACCTGCAACGAGGCCTGCGACGGCTCCGTCGGTACTGCTATTCTTCAGGACTGGTTCAACGACAAGCCTTTGTTTGCTCTGCAGATGCCCATGATATTTGACGATCCCCTCGCAAACAAGTTTGTCCAGAAGGATATCGAGAAGTGCTGGAAGTTCATCGAAGACCAGACTGGTGTTCCCATGAACTTTGACCTCATGTGCGAGTACATTGAGCGTCAGAATGAGCTTATGAAGTTCGAGTGGGAGAAGTGGGAGGTTGCTGCAAAGACCAATTCCTACCCCATCAACGGCGTTGCACAGGCACTGTACCGCATCTATCAGTCCCAGATGGGCGATCTTCCTATCTGGCACGAGGTAGACGGCCATGTCCGTAAAATTATGGAGCGCGCCGTCCGCAATAAGACAAATACCTTCCCCAACACTCGCCACAGAGTCATCGCATGGTCCTGCGCACCTCTGTACTACTCCAACTGGTGCACTTGGGCATACAATACCTGGGGCCTGAATGTTGTCATTAACATGGACTCTCTCATGTTCGATATGACCATCCGCACCGACAGCTACGAGAACATGCTCGAGGATGTCGCACAGTACCACATGTGGGCTCCGATGCGCCGTATGGCAGTCGGCGGCATGCACCATATCTTTGAGCTGTGGGATTACATGGAGCGTTTCAACTGCGACATGGTCGCAATGTACGATCAGCTCCAGTGCAAGGGTATGCAGGGCGTCCACGGCCTGTTCGAGGATGAGTTCCGCGACAGGAATATCCCCGCATTCTGGATTCCTCACGCACTGCCCGACAGCCGCACTGTTTCCCGTGCCGAGATCCGTCGTCTCATAAACGACTACATGACCACAGTTATGCACGAAGAGCCTCTGGATCCTTCTCTCCTCGAGCTCGACGACGACATGACATGGTAATAGGGAGGAGCAGAGAATATGAAAAAGTTTGTAAAGAAAGCACTTTGCCTCGGCGGCATCGGCTATGCAGCATTGTTCGCAGTATTTTTCTTTGATCTCGACGGTAAGCTTCTGTTCAACGTAGTTGAGCCCTTCCTGAAGAATCACTACGACAATATGGAGCGCAAGGATATGCTCAAGACACCGTACGACATGGATAAGTTCCCCGACTACAAGTACGATGAAGTCTGATTGTTTGAAATTTATTAATCAACCCTCCGGTTTCGGAGGGTTGGACATCGAATAAGACAATAAATCATTTATGGAGGCAACACTAATGAAATATTTTGGCGGTTGTGACGTAGGCTC
>OLPV01002057.1_pt1 | contig 13792 bp, 13 predicted proteins | sample 1671961 | NCBI WGS metagenome assembly OLPV01 (sample SAMEA3136630, study PRJEB25190) | human gut metagenome | biome: human gut; feature: human-associated habitat; material: faeces | place: Austria | collected 2013
TTGGTGCAGAGAAATTCCTCGATATCAAATGCCGTATGGCAGACCTGCATCCAAGTGCAGTTGTTATCGTAGCAACCGTACGTGCTCTGAAATACAACGGCGGCGTAGCCAAAGCTGACCTCAACAACGAAAACCTGGAAGCTCTTGAAAAAGGTATCCCGAACCTTCTGAAACATGTAAGCAACATCAAGAACGTATACAAACTTCCTTGCGTAGTTGCCATCAACGCATTCCCGACCGACACCAAGGCAGAGCTTGACTTCGTAGAAGCTAAGTGCAAAGAACTCGGCGTAAACGTAGCTCTTTCTGAAGTATGGGCAAAAGGCGGAGAAGGCGGAATCAAACTTGCAGAAGAAGTTCTTCGCCTCGTAGAAGAACCAAACGACTTTACTTATGCATATGAACTGGAAGGATCTATCGAAGATAAACTGAACCAGATCGTGCAGAAAGTATATGGCGGTAAGAGAGTAGTTCTTACTGCAAATGCGCAGAAGCAGGCGAAACAGCTGGAAGCTCTTGGATTTGGCAACTGCCCGATCTGTGTGGCTAAGACACAGTACAGCCTGACCGATGACCAGACCAAGCTTGGGGCTCCGACAGACTTCGAAGTTACTGTACGTAATCTTAAGATTTCTGCTGGCGCAGGATTTATCGTTGCCCTGACAGGCGAGATCATGACGATGCCAGGTCTTCCGAAAGTACCTGCTGCAGAACGTATTGATGTAGACGAAACTGGTAAGATCACTGGACTTTTCTAAGAATTAAGTCTCATATGTAAAAGATGTAATTTTTGCTTCGGAAAGCAAGGAAAAGGGTATTTTGTAAAATATGAAAGCCCTGAGGGGGACTATCTCATAGTTGCGAAGGCCGAAAGTCCCCCTCAGACTCCCCCTTTTTGGCCACGCCTGGTGCATCAGGACGGAACGGGCTGACGCCAACTGTTAGGGTTGTTTCGCTCGCGCGAAAGGCGCAACACCTTGATTTCACAATAGCTGGCGTTCCCGCGAGCACGCCGAAGGCGTGGCGTCGACGGGCCTGTAGTATGTGATACTGCGGAAGCACGTAGAACAATAAAATACGTAGGATTGGTTAGTTTCAGGTGCAAATCTGAACAATACAGAAAAACCAACAACATAAATAAGCGCAGACTCATGGGGCAACCGTGCAAGTCTGCGCTTATATTATACGAAAATCTTCCGATTGGATGCACCAGGAGAATTTTTCAAAGGGCACTACATAAGACAAAATTTCCGTCAAACACCCAGCCCAGGGGTGGGCGAGGGGACGGGCGACGTCCCTTCGCGGTTTTCTTATATCCCCAAATATAACAAAAGGTCTCAGGGAAACTTCCATGATAAAAATGTCAATATAAATTAACGGGTCCAAGGGCAGTCCCATTTGGAAATTATGCATAAAAAATCCTAAAAAAATATATGAATTTTATCCAATTGTTATTATACAATAAATGTGCTATTCTTTAATTACAAAATAATTTATAACAAAGTTCTGAAATACAGAACAATATGTGAGGGAAATGTCAATGGCTCAGGATGAGATAAAAGTTAAATCATTAAAAAAAGCACTGGATGTTCTGAATTGTTTTCTGGTGAAACCAACCTGGGGTGTTACAGAGATCAGTGATCGCCTTGGTCTGTACAAGAGTAATGTATATGATATTCTGACCACATTAAAGGCAATGGATTATCTGGAGAAGGATGAAGAGACAGAGCGGTATAAACTGGGAATGCAGGTATTTGCATTGAGCAGAGCGATGGAAGAGACATTTTCCATTATCAAGATTGCAATGCCATATATGCAGGAGCTGGCAAATATCACAAATGAGAGAGTATACCTTGCCATACCACATGAAGGCGAAGTTGTATATCTGGAAGCTACTTATCCGGCAGAGTCTGTGAATCTGATGCGTTCCATTCTGGGAGAGAGAGCAGAGATGCATTGTACCGGAATCGGCAAGGCTATGCTGGCAAATCTTTCGGAAGAAGAAATCAATACTTATCTACAGAAGAAGCTTACTGTTTATACAGATCACACGATTTCAGATCCTGTTTGTCTGAAAGCAGAACTGGAGGCTACAAGGCAGAGAGGTTACGCCATTGATGATATGGAACATGAATTTGGGGTAAAATGTGTGGCAATGCCAATTTTTGACAAAACACATAAATTGTATGCTGCGATCAGCGTCAGTGGTCTTGCTGTTCACTTTACAGACAGTCAGATCCAGGAATGGGCTTTGCTGATTAAGAAATATGTAGCAAAAATTGAAAATCGTCTTTCATGAGAGGAAGAAATGCATTTAAAAATGTGGACGTGATTTATTTGCGTTCACAAAAAAATATCCATATAACAGAACGATGTTCTGAAATACAGAACGACAAAGAGGAGGAAGAAATGAAACTGATAATGGAGAGATGCCCAACGGATATGTGTCATGCATCTACTTTGTTGAAAACAGGTCCGGACAGATTTCTTGTAGCCTGGTTTGGAGGAACAAAGGAAGGCAATGGCGATGTGGCAATCTGGATTACAAGAGGGAATGAAGAACATTTTGATGCTCCGCAGATTCTGGCACAGTCTGATGAAGCTCACTGGAATCCGGTTCTGTTTCGGATCAATGAGAGCAAAATTATTCTTTTCTACAAAGTTGGTAATGAGATCAGCAAATGGCGGACCATGTATCGGATTTCAGAAGATAACGGAGAAACTTTTGGAGAAGAAAAAGAGCTGGTTCAGGGGGACCAGGGCGGCAGAGGTCCTGTAAGAAACAAGCCTGTCCGTCTGGAAAATGGAAGAATTCTTGCACCGGGATCAACGGAACAGGGAATCTGGAAAGCTTTTGTGGATCGTTCAGATGATGATGGAGTGTCCTGGAATAAATCAGAAGAAGTTGAAATCCAGCAGCTGGAGTATAAAGCCGGGGAAAGAACTGTTGAAAAAGACGACAGTTCCATTCCGGTAAGTGAGCAGTCCTTTTACGGAAGAGGAGTAATCCAGCCTACATTGTGGGAAAGTGCTCCTGGTCAGGTACACATGCTTCTCAGAAGTACAGAAGGCAAAATTTACAGAAGCGATTCCAGTGATAATGGAGATACCTGGACGGATGCGTATGCTACAGAACTTCCAAATAATAACAGTGGAATTGATATGGTTCCTTCTGAAGATGGAAAATTGTTTCTTGTATATAATCCTGTTGGAGTAAACTGGGGAGAACGAACACCGATTTCGCTGGCAGTTTCAGGAGATAATGGACAAACATGGAAAAAAATCAGAGATCTGAGTATCGGCGAAGGAGAATTTGCTTATCCGGCCATTATTCAGGATGAAGATTTTTTATATATCACTTATACATACAAAAGGAAGAACATAGCCTTTTGGAAGATCAAAAAATAAAAGGAAAGAGAGGAAAGAAAAAATGGAGAATCGTTTTCCCGGAGGATCATGGCCGGTCATGCTTACTCCGTTTACAGAGAACAATGAAGTTGATTATGAGGGATTAAAGGAACTGGTAGACTGGTACATCAAAAATGGTGTGTCAGGAATGTTTGCAGTATGCCAGTCAAGCGAAATGTTTTATCTGTCTCTTGAAGAGAGAATAAAATATGCAGCAAAAACTGTGGAGTTTGCGGCAGGTCGTGTTCCGGTCATTGCATCAGGTCATGTATCAGACAAGATTGAAGATCAGATCACAGAACTTAATGAAATTGCAAAAACAGGGGTGGATGCAGTAATTCTGATCACAAACCGTCTGGCAAAAGAAGACGAAGATGATTCTGTATGGATTGAGAATTGCAAAAAAATTCTGGACAATATGGATCCGAATGTTCCGCTTGGATTTTATGAATGTCCGTATCCATATAAAAGATTACTTACACCGGAAACAATTTCCTGGTGTGCATCTACAGGAAGATTTTATTTTCTGAAAGATACCTGTTGTGATATTGAACAGATCAGGGAGAAACTGAAAGTTATTGAAGGTTCTAATCTGAAACTGTATAACGCTAATACAACAACTTTACTTGAATCTATGAGAGAAGGTGCGGCAGGTTTCTGTGGAGTTATGGATAATTTCCACCCGCAGCTTTATACATGGCTCTGTGATCATTATAAAGAAGAAAAAGCAAAGGAAGTCTCTGATTTCCTGACAATTGCATCGCTGATAGAGCGCCAGTATTATCCGGTAAATGCAAAGTATCATCTTTCTGAAATCGAAGGGCTTCATGTAACACTGAACAGCAGAACCAAGGATAAAGCAGGACTGACAGAGACCTTTAAAGAAGAAGTAAAAGATCTGAGTAAACTTACAAAATATGTAGAACAAAAGATATTGGGATAATCAAGGGAGGAAAAAATTATGGAGTGTAAAAAAATGGCAGCACTGGTACTTGCAGGTGCAATGGCAGTAACTACAATGACAGGATGTGGAAGTGCAGGAGGATCTGATAAATATCCAAGTAAAGACATTTCTGTTATCATTCCGAAAGCAGCAGGAGGCGGAACAGATACCGCAGCCAGAGGGCTTATCCAGTATATGAAAGAAAACCTGGAGGGAGCTAATTTTGTGGCAACCAATAAACCGGACGGCGGCGGAGTAACAGGTATGGTAGAAACTTCCGCAGCAAAAGCAGACGGATATACACTTGGAATGGTAACGGTTGAGCTGGCTATGTTCCCATGGCAGGATAAATGTCAGGTAACACCGGAAGATTACGCAGCAATCTGTGCACCGATCGCAGCACCGGCAGCACTGATCGTACCTGCTGATGCACCATATGATTCAGTTGATGATTTTGTAGCATACTGCAAAGAAAATCCTGGTAAAGTTCAGGTTGGAAACTCTGGTATGGGTGCGATCTGGCATGTAGCAGCGGTAAGCTTCGAAAAAGAATTCGATGTAGAGCTGAAACACATTCCGTATCCGAATGGTTCTGCAGATATTGCAGCTGCATTGACTGGTGGACATATCGATGCAACGATCGCAGATCCTTCCAGCTACAAATCACAGGTAGATGCAGGCGAAATGAAGATTCTTGGTATTATGTCTGAAGAACGTTCCAGTATTTATCCGGATGTTCCGACATTTAAAGAAATGGGACATGATATGGTAATTCGTGCATGGGCAAGTCTTGTAGCACCAAAAGATACACCAGAAGAGATCCTTACACAGCTGAGAGATGCAGCAAAGACAACCTGTGAAAGCGATGAGTTCAAAGAATACTTCGAAAAACAGGGTATCGATCCACAGTGCATCATTGGTGATGACTGCCAGAAGATGATGGAAGATGACTATGCAATGTATGAAGATCTGTTGAAGGACATTGAGACTGAGTAAACAGGCAGGTATGCAGACAGGGGGAATGCACCCTCTGTCCGCATCATAGGAGGCAAAAAAATGGGAAACATGAAAAAAGCAAATTATATAATTTCTGTGATCATGCTTTTGATCGGTGTCGGTATCGTGGCATTGGCTTCGTCACTGAAGATAAAACTTGGTGAGGGTGATCCGGGAGCAGGTTTCTGGCCGATGATGCTGGGTGTTCTGATCATTGTTTTTTCTGTATGTCTGTTGTTCTCAACAATCAAAAACAAAGAAAAACTTGAAGCAAAAACATTTACAATTACAACACCGGCAAATATAAGAGTTTATATCCTTTTCGGAATCATCATTCTCTTTTGTCTGATCCTTTATTTTCTCGGATTTTATGTAGGTGCACTGCTGTTCATTCCGGCAGTAATGTATTTACTGGAAGTTCGAAGTGTAAAGAAGATTGCACTGACAACAGTGATCACATTGGCGGCGATTTATGTTCTGTTTGGTATGCTGCTGAACATTACTTTGCCGGCACCGATATTTATGAGATAAGGAGGAAGAAGAATGTCTGACATCTTAATAGCACTTGGCAACGTATTTACAATAGGCAATCTGGCCGGCCTTATTTTTGGAACCGGTGCAGGTATTCTGATCGGAGCAATGCCTGGACTTTCTGTAAACATGGGAATCGCCCTTCTGTTTCCCCTTACATTTGCATTTCAGGGAGTTGGAGGAATCCTGATGCTTCTTGGTATCTATTGTGGAGCAATTTACGGCGGATCTATTTCTGCAATTCTGCTTAAAACACCTGGCACGCCGGCATCTGTAGCGACTACATTGGATGGATATCCGATGGCTACCAAGTTGAAACAGCCAGGAAGAGCTCTTGGATTATCTACTTTTGGTTCTACCTTTGGTGGAGTTTTCAGTGCAATCTGTCTGATCATCTTTTCTCCAATGCTTGCATCAGTGGCATTGAAATTTTCCAAACCGGAATACTTTGCACTTGCGGTATTTGGACTCAGCATCATTACCAGTGTTTCTTCGGGTTCTATATTAAAAGGACTTCTGGGCGGATTCATTGGACTGTTTATTGCGACCATTGGAATTGACAACCTCAGTGGATCTGTACGATTTTCATTTGGATCTACATATCTTCTGGGAGGTATTTCCTTTGTTCCGATTCTGATTGGACTGTTTGCGTTTTCACAGGTTCTTCAGAGTGTAGAAGACTGTTACAAAGAAAAATATGTAAAAACAGATGTAAAACTTACCAGAGTATTTCCGACCTGGGAAGACCTGAAGAGAGTATTTATTACAGTACTTCGTTCTTCTATTATTGGAACATTCATCGGATGTGTGCCTGGAACTGGCGGAGATATTGCATCTTTCGTATCCTATGACCAGGCAAAGAGATGGTCAAAATATAAGGACAACTTTGGTAATGGTGAACCGGAAGGTATTGTAGCTCCGGAAGCTGGAAACAACTCTGTATCCGGTGGTGCGATGATTCCAATGCTGACTCTTGGTATTCCTGGAGATGGTGCAACTGCCATTATGCTTGGAGCACTGATGGTTCAGGGAATGCAGCCGGGACCTCTGCTTTTCAAAGAGCAGGCAAGTTCTGTATATGCAATCTTTATCGGACTGCTTCTGGCAAATGTAGTTATGGGTCTTATGGGCTTTTCACTGATTCGTGTATTTGTTAAAGTTGTAAATATTCCAAAAGAAATCCTGATCCCTATCATCTTTACACTTACATTTGTCGGTGCATATGCTTATAACAATTCCATGAACGATGTGTTTGTAATGGTATTCTGTGGCTTCCTCGGATACTTTATGAACAAGACAGAATTCTCTATGTCTGCGATCGTAATCGGTATCATCCTTGGCTCACTGGCTGAGACAAACTTTAGAGGCGCTCTTACCATGAGCGATGGAAAATTCTCTATTTTCCTGACACACCCAATCTGTGCAGTATTCCTTGCACTGGCAGCAATTTCCCTTCTGTCACCGGTGCTTGGACCAGCTGTAAGAAAACTCTTAGGTAAAGACAAAGCAAAACAGGAGACAGAGGCATGATTTTTGATAAGATAGAAAATCTTGACAGATACAAAGAATTTGCCGATTATGCAGAACAGATAAAACTTTTTATTGAAAAAGATAAAAAAGAGCATCTGCCCGAAGGCCGTTATGAACTGGATGGCAACAATCTGTTTGCACTGGTACAGACTTATGAGACAAAAGACAAAGAAAATGCCAGAATGGAAGCACATAAAAAATATGCAGATCTTCAGTTTATGGAAGAAGGAGAGGAAAGAATTTATATCGACTTCACAGATGAACTCGAAGTAGAAGAAGATAAAACACCCACGCAGGATATTCTGTTTTACAAGAAAGCAGAAGACCATGGCTTCCATGTCCTTACAGAAGGAACCTTCGGATATTATGCACCACAGGATGCACATATGCCGTGCATAAAAAATCACCAGAAGCAGAAGGTTCGGAAGATTGTGTTCAAAATAATTGCTGGGAACTGCTCAGCGGCCCGTCAATAATTTGGCAAATATGAAAACCCTGAGGGGGGAGCATCTCAAAGTTGCGAAGGCCGAAGCTCCCCCTCAGACACCCCCTGCTTGGCCACGCCTGGTGCATCAAGACGGAACAGCGTTGACGTCAACTGTTGAGGCTGTTTCGCTGCGCGAAAGGCGCGGCAGCCTGTCTTGGCGAGAGCTGGAGTTTCTGCGAGCACGCTGAAGGCGTGATGGCACCGGGCTAGTGGTCGAGAGCAATGGGACGGTGATTTGTGACTCATAACCGATAGAATGTTAGAATAACAGGATATCTTCTCTATACGAAAGAGAAGAATCCTGTTATTTTTATGCCACGAAATCTATATCTTAAGAAAACAAAGACTCAGGGAGTTCCAGTGCAAGTCTGAGTTCCATTTATACGAAAATCTTCCGATTTGATGCACCAGGAGAATTTTTCAAAGGGCACCACATAAGGCAAAATTTTCGTCAAACATTCAGCCGAGGGGTGGCGAGGGGACTGGCGAAGTCCCTTCGCGGTTTTCATATATTCCCAATATAAACAAATCCCCCAAGGCGGCAGCCTTAACAAGAAATGTCAATGCAAATTGACGGGTCCAAGGGCAGTACCCTTCCAACCTTAACAAATATTAAGAAAAACTATATTTCCCCTGTAAGGTTCAAACCTTACGATATGTACAGATCAAGAAAGAACACAAAACAAACAGTTACAGTTCACGGCAATATCTGTGAACTGTAACGACAAACATCCAATGGTAATCACGCACCACAGGATAAAAGGAGGATACAAAACATGGATATCGCAAGACCAGCCATCGCAGGAACTCTGGAATCGAGTGACTGCCAGGTAACAGTAGAAAAGGGCGAAGGAAAAGTAGATTTTTCCCTCGAGAGTTCCGTCATCAACCAGTACGGAAACCAGATCCGCAAAGTTGCTCTGGAAACGCTTGAGAATCTTGGCGTAAAAGATGTAAAACTTACAATCGTAGACAAAGGTGCACTCGACTGCACGATCAAAGCCCGCATCGAGGCGGCAGTTTACCGCTCCGTATTACAGACTGAACATTTACCATGGGGAGGTGCTATCCGATGAATAATCCGAACAAAAAACGACTGAGAAGAACCATGATGTTCCTGAATGCCCAGAAACCAGGACTTATCAAAGATCCATATATCTACAAACCAGATTCCATCATGCTTGACCTGGAAGACGCAGTAGCAGAGAACCAGAAAGACGCAGCACGTTTTTCCCTTTATCATGCACTTAAGACTATCAACTACCGCGGCTGTGAACGAGTAGTCCGAATTAATGGACTGGACAGTCCTTACTGGAAAGAAGACATCCGCTGTTCTGTAGCAGGTGGATGTGATTCCATCCGTATCCCAAAGACAGAGAGTGCACAGGATGTACAGCTTGTAGAGCGTGAGATCGCTTATGCAGAAAAAGAATTCGGCCGTCCAGAAGGAAGCGTCCTGATCATGGCAGCCGTTGAGTCCGCAAGAGGTGTTATGAAAGCCCTTGATATCTGCGAATCCAGCGAGAGACTTTTTGGTATCGCACTTTCCGGTGGTGATTATACAAAAGACCTCCAGACACACATCACAGGAACAGGAATCGAGCTCATGGGAGCAAGACAGAACCTCGTGATCGCAGCAAGAGCAGCAGGCGTTCAGTGTTTCGACACTGTTTACACAGACCTCGACAACATGGAAGGTTTTCGTCAGGATGTAGAGACTATCCATCTGATGGGATTTGACGGAAAATCCATCATCAACCCTCGCCAGATCAACGTCGTACATGACATTTATACACCAAAGCAGAAAGATATTATTTTTGCAGAAAAAGTTGTACGCGAGATCGATGAAAAGAAAGCACAGGGTATCGGCGTATTCACAGTAGACGGAAAAATGATCGACATTGCCTTCTATGACGGTGCAAAGAGAACGATCGCACTTGCAAAGGCATCAGGCGTTTATAAGGGGGATTTATAAGATGATTAATGCAGTTGGCAGAGATATTCCGGAAGAGATTCTGAAGGCAACAGGAAAAGAAGTATTTCAGGGAAATCATCATTTCGATGGACATGTTTTCCAGAGACATGGCGCAAACACAAGATGCGTGATCAATTCAAATGGAAGCAAAGTTGTAGACAGCATCCATGATGTACTTGTAAAATGTGGTATCAAAGATGGTATGACTGTCAGCTTTCACCACCATTTCCGTGAAGGTGACTATGTAGTAAATATGGTCATGAGAGAGATCCACGAAATGGGAATCAAAGACATCACGATCTGTGCAAGCTCCCTCGGAAAAGCACAGGATGAACTGGTTGAATACATCGAAGACGGAACTATCACAAACATCCAGTCTTCCGGTGTACGTGGAAAGATTGGTGAGGCGATCTCCAACGGTAAGCTTCAGGGACTCGCGATCATGCGTTCCCACGGCGGACGTGTCCGTGCCCTGGTGACAGGCGAGACAAAGATCGACATCGCTTTCATCGGAACACCTACCTGTGATGAATACGGAAACTGCCGTGGTATCGGTGGAAAATCCGACTGTGGTGTACTTTCTTACGCAATGGCAGATGCAGATTATGCAGATCACGTAGTTGCCATCACAGACTGCATGGTTCCGTTCCCGAACTTCCCGGCACACATTTCCATGACAAATGTGGACTATGTCGTAGAAGTAGATGCGATCGGTGACCCGAACAAGATCGCAACTGGTGCGGCAAAACCTACCACAGATATGAGAAAGCTTATGATGGCAGATTACTGTACACAGTTTGTTGTAAATACCCCATATTTCAAAGACGGATTTTCCTATCAGACAGGTGTCGGCGGTGCCTCCATCGCTTCTACGATCTCTCTTGCAAAAGTTATGAAAGAGCGTGGAATCCGCATGAATTTAACAACTTCCTGACACCGATCATGGGACATGCAGAGCTTCTGATGATGGAACTTCCGGAGGGTTCCGATGAGCAGGACAGTGCAAAAGAAATCCTGGAAGCGTCCGAAAAAGCAATGGATGTGGTCAAGCAGATTTCTTCCCTGAGCCGCAAAAATGTAGAGACCGTCTACAAATGCGTGCCGGTCAGAAAGATGATGCAGCGTGTGGTAAAAATGATCTCTTCCGTATGCCCGCCGCAGGTTACACTGGAAAGTGATATCCAGATCGAGGACGAATGTATTCTTGGAAATATGACACAGCTGAACCAGGTGATCCTGAATATCTGTGTCAATGCAGTTCATGCGATAGGCAAAAAAGAAGGAAATATTTTCATAAAATGTGAGTCTGTCACAATGGGACAGATGGAAGCAATCCTGGAAAAAGATCTCCCGGATACCTGGAAAAATTATATTTTTATCAGTATCAGGGATGATGGATGCGGCATGGACAAAGATACAATGCGGCAGATCTTTGACCCGTTTTTTACAACAAAAAAAGGCGGCGAGGGAACTGGTCTGGGGCTTGCCCTGGCAGAGCAGATCGTCACTTCTCATAAAGGATATATCTTTGCAGATGATAACGCTAAGGTTCTGGAACTTCTGAGAAGCAGTTTTGAGAAGCTTGGAATAAACGTTACCACCTGTATCACGATGGAGGAAGTTTCTGAGAGTCTTAAGGCTCAGGAGGCAGATGTGCTTGTTGTGGAAGAAAATATAGAAGGAAAAAGCGGCGTGGATTTCTGCATGTCGATCGCGGGAAAATCTCCGGATATGATTCGGCTTGTCAGCATTGACAGCATCAGCAAGGAGATCGTAGAAGCCAAAAGAAAAGGGATCATTCACGGATATGTGGAGAAGCCGATCTCGGATCGAAGTGTGCTGGAAGCTGTGAGAGAATGCAGAAAACAATTGTAGATCAGCGAAAATGTGGGCTCTCTTTTTATCGAAGAAATTCGGTAAGAAGGGGGCTTTTGCTTTAAAGAAATTCACGTATCTTAACAAACATTAAGGCGAATAACTTCGTGGTGTAAGGTTGGTTCGTTATACTGAATCCATCAAAGGGATAAAGGAGAAATAAAATGAACGAAACAATGCTTGCACTGCTGGGATTTGTAACGATTATTGCAGTTATCACGTTATTGCTCAAAAACGTAACTGTACCGTCACTTGCATTTGTCAGCGTGGCGACGATCACATCAGCGATCCTTGTTGCCACAGGAACCTTTTCTGTGTCAGAAATGGGGGATTTTATTGCAGAAGGTGTAAAGGGTGTACACGCGACTGCAGCGCTGTTTATTTTTTCCGTACTGTTTTTCGGAATTATGACAGACGTAGGAATGTTCGATAAGATTATCGGCGCGTTAATGAAAAAGGTAGGACACAATGTAGTTGGAGTAACTCTGATGACAAGTATCATCGCCATGATCGCACATCTGGACGGAGCAGGAGCAGCTACCTTCCTGATCACTGTACCGGCGATGCTGCCAATTTACAAGAAACTCAAGATCCGTCCGACCACACTTCTTCTGATCTGTGTTACTTCCATGGGTGTTATGAACCTTCTGCCATGGGGCGGACCGACCATGCGAGCTGCAACCGTACTTGGAATCGAGCCAAATGAACTGTGGCTGCAGATCCTTCCAATGCAGATTGTAGGTATCATCATTGCACTTGCAACAGCTGTTTTCTGGGGATTCGTTGAGAAAAAAAGAGGCGCAGGAGCTGTCGATGGAGCGAGCGTGGCAGCAGAAGGCGACCTTCAGGAAGAGGTACGTGAATATGCAAGACCAAAACTCTTCTGGTTTAACCTGATCCTGACACTTGTTGTGATCGTATGTCTGATCTTTGTAAAAGTACCGGCTTATTATGTATTCATGATCGGCTGCGCGATCGCACTCCTCGTGAACTTCCGCGGTGCATCACTGCAGAACAAGATCATCAAATCACACGCCGGTCCGGCCATCATGATGTCCTCCACAATCCTCTGTGCAGGTGTATTCCTGGGTGTTATGGAGAATACAGGAATCATGAACAACATGGCAACTGTACTGGCAGGATTCGTACCAATGTCCATGGGCAGATTCCTCCCACTCATCATCGGTGTGCTGGCAGTGCCGCTGACACTGATGTTTGATACAGACTCTTTCTTCTTTGGACTTATGCCTGTTCTGATCGAAATTGCAGGAAACTTCGGAGTACTGCCGGCACATATCGCAATCGTGATGGTCGTATGCCGCAACTGCGCAACCTTCATCAGCCCGGTGGTTCCGGCAACGTTCCTTGGAATTGGATTGGCTGATGTGGAGATTAAAGACCACATCAAACGGTGCTTCCCATGGATATGGGGTGTTAGTATTGTATGCTTACTCGCGGGGCTGGTACTTGGAGTTGTGAAACTCTAAGGGTAATGCCCTTGGACCCGTCAATGACTTGACAACACTGGGTACTGCCCAGCGCTCGTTAAGATTTGGAAATCTGAAAACCTTGAGGGGGGAAGGTATCTCAAAGTTGCGAAGGCCGAAGTTCCCCCCTCAAACTCCCCCCTTCTTGGCCACGCTTGGTGCAGCAAGACAGAACAGCGTTGATGCCAACTGTTGAGGCTGTTTCGCTGGCGCGAAAGGCGCGGGGGTGTTGGGATGACTACGTGAGGAGTAAGTCGTCTGGAAACCAACGAAGATTGGGAGTGAGAATGACTACGTGGGAAGTAAGTTGTCTGGAAACCAACGAAAATTGGGTGCTGGAATGACTCTGTAAGAAGTAATTTATTTGAAAGACCACAGAATTTTGGAAAAATGGATGACTGTAGAATGAGCAAGCCAGATTAAAGTCAATAAATGCTCTTGAGATGGTTGGCTTGGAAGATAGTATTTTAGATTCTGACCAATGAAGAGTTTTAAAATGGATGACCTAGTGTGCTGTCTCATTGACTTTCAGTTAAATAACGCAGAATGTTTTTTCATCG
>OLPV01002058.1_pt1 | contig 13791 bp, 8 predicted proteins | sample 1671961 | NCBI WGS metagenome assembly OLPV01 (sample SAMEA3136630, study PRJEB25190) | human gut metagenome | biome: human gut; feature: human-associated habitat; material: faeces | place: Austria | collected 2013
TTGCGTACTCACCGCTTACGCTGTAAGCCGCCACCGGAAGATGAATGGCTTCCTTTACTTTGGCAACGACATCCAGATAGGACATAGCCGGTTTAACCATGATGATATCTGCGCCCTCTTCCACATCAAGCAGCGCCTCCTTGATGCCCTCACGGCTGTTGTGGTAATCCATCTGATAACCTCTTCGGTCACCGAATGACGGCGCAGAACCCGCCGCATCGCGGAACGGACCATAAAATGCAGACGCGTATTTTACGGCGTAGGACATGATCGGAGCCGTCTCATAACCGTTTGCATCGAGCGTCGTACGGATCGCACGCACTCTTCCGTCCATCATATCCGACGGCGCTACCATATCCGCACCCGCCTGAATATGGGAAAGTGCCGTTCTGGAAAGAAGCTCCAGGCTCTTGTCATTGTCGACCTCGCAGCCACACAGCATACCGCAGTGGCCGTGGGAGGTGTATTCGCACATGCATACATCCGTGATCACATAAAGCTGATCTGCATATTCCCTCTTGATTGCCCGAAGTGCCTTCTGAATGATTCCGTCCTCTGCCCACGCGCTGCTTCCCACTTCATCTTTGTGATCCGGAATACCGAAAAGCATAATGCTGGAAACTCCGGCTTTCTGAAGACGTTCCAGTTCATATGGCAGACGGTCCACACTGTAGCGGTACTGTCCTTCCATAGAAGGAATCTCTTCCTCAATACCCTGTCCTTCTTTTACAAAAAGAGGGTAGATCAAAGATGATTTGTCAATTCTTGTCTCTCTTACCATTTTGCGCAGTACTTCACTGCCACGTAATCTTCTTGGTCTCTGAATAAGATCCATTTTTATCACTCCTGTTCTGATACTTTTATGTTTTCTACAAGGCGGATCAGTGCATCAATAGTCGCTTTCTCTGCCATGTATGTTTTCATACCATATTTATCTGCCTCTGCTTTTGTCTGTTTACCAATGCAGGCTGCTGTAACGGAAGAATAATCGGAAAGTTCTGTACTGTTTACAAAACCTTTTACTGTAGATGCACTGGTGAATACCACACAGTCTATGGCTCTTTTGTGGATTTCTTCTCCTACATGAATCAGTGGACTGGTCTCGTAAAGAGTCTCATAAGTTGCAATATCATCCACTTCCGCACCTTTTTTCCTTAAAATATCTGCAAGATTCTGATTGCCCTTTTCTGCCCGGGGAAGAAGGATTTTTTCACCACCCTGAAGTTCTGCTGCCAGGGCTTCTCCCAGAGAATCTCCATCATAAACTTCCGGGATCAGATCTGTGAGAATACCTCTTTCTTCCAGTGCTTTGGCTGTCCCCTGTCCAATGGCAGCTACTTTCACGCTGCCCAGGCTCCGGATATCTTTGTGGCAGGCACGAAGCTCCTGGAAAAAGATTTCTACTCCTGTAGGACTTGTAAATACCAGCCACTGATATTGGTCCATTCCGGACAAAGCTTCGTGAAGAGGGCTTTCGTCCTGCACCGGTACAGTTTTAATGGATGGAAGTTCCAGTACTTCTGCTCCTTTTTTGCGAAGAAGCTCTGCAGTTCTGGAGCTGCGTCCCTTAGGACGGGTTACAAGGACCTTCCATCCTGCCAGAGGAAGACGCTCATACCAGCCAAATTCATCTGCCAGAGTACATACCTTACCAACTACGATAATTGCTGGTGTCTCAATGCCCTGTCTTTTTACTTCTTTTTCCAGTGTAGAAACTGTCGCCACTACTCTTTTCTGACCGGCTGTGGTACCCTGCTGAAGAACTGCTGCCGGCATATCCGGATTGATCCCACCGTCCAGAAGTCCCTTCATAATATCAGCAAGTGCCGCAATACCCATAAGGAATACCAGGGTACCCTTTGTACGGACAAGCGCTTCAAAATCAATGTCATATTCCTGGCCTGCTCTTCTGTGTCCTGTAATGATATGAAGAGAAGAACAGAAATCACGATGTGTTACAGGAATTCCGTTGTATGCCGGAACTGCAATAGGAGAAGTCACTCCAGGTACTACTTCATAGGGAACTCCATGTTCTGTAAGAAGTTCCAGTTCTTCTCCACCTCTTCCAAAAAGGAATGGGTCTCCACCTTTCAGTCTGACAACATTGTTGCCCTTCAGTGCTTCTTCCAGAAGTACCTGATTGATCTGTTCCTGTGGCATAGTGTGCCTGTCAGCTCTTTTGCCAACATTGATCAGGCGGGCGCTTCCCGGAACTTTGGCAAGAACACCCTGTCCTACCAGACTGTCATATACTACAACATCTGCCTGATTCAGCACATTCATTCCCTTTAATGTAAAAAGCCCGATATCGCCAGGGCCTGCGCCAACCAGCCAAACCTTTCCTTTATCCATTATGCTTCTCCTTTATTGTCATTTTTGTTATCTGGGGTACATAAGGATTCTTTGCAGGATTCCTGTAATTCTTTTGCAAGAGCGATTCCCAGTTTCTCTGCATCCCTGCGATTTCCCCGGATACTGCCTTTCTTGTAGGCACCTGTTTCTTCTATATAATACAGACCTCGAAGAAAAATCTCTTCACCCTGGATCTCTCCGTATGCTGCTACCGGAGAAGAACATCCACCATCCAGATATTTTACAAAAGCTCTCTCTGCTCTTCCTGTGTCCCAGGCATCCGGATCTCCATAACCTTCCAGATAATCATAATCCAGTTCTTTCCGACCCTGTACAGCCAGAATTCCCTGACCTGCTGCCGGAATCATCTCCTCTGGGGAAAAATAACGGTTGATTCGATGTTCCAGGCCAAGTCTCTTCAGCCCGGCAGCTGCCAGGATCAGTGCAGAATATTCTCCTGCATCCAGCTTACGGAGACGGGTCTGAAGATTGCCTCTGATACTTTTTACTTCAAGATCAGGATAAATCTCTTTCAGCTGTAAGGTTCTTCTGAGGCTGGAACAGCCCAGTGGTTTCTCTGGGTCTATTTCTGTTTTTCCTTCTGGAAGGACAAGTACATCTCTTGGGTCTTCTCTTTTGGAAAAAGCAAGAAGAGGCAGTTCTTCCGGTACTTCCATAGGCATATCTTTCAGACTGTGTACAGAAAGCTGTGATCTGCCATCCATAAGCGCACGATCCAGCTCTTTTACAAAAAGCCCCTTGCCCCCTACCTTATCCAAGGTACGGTCAAGTATCTTATCACCTGTGGTTTTCATGGTGAGGATTTCTACCTGAAGCTCCGGATGAGCATCCTGAATATATTTCTGTACCATCTGGCTCTGCAGTACTGCCAGCTGGCTTTCTCTGCTTCCGATCACGATTTCAGTCTTTTTCATTTTCGGTTGATTCCTCCATTGCTTCCTGAATTGCCACCCGCACCTTACGGGCTTTTTTGTGGTTCAGACCACTGGCAGTGATTCCCACTACCACTTCGTCTTTCATATAGACTCCCGGAAAGTAAAAATCGCATTTGCTTTTGTCATCTGCCACATTTACATAAATGCCTTCTTCCTTACAGACCCGGTGTATTTCATCGTTAAGTTTCCAGTCATTGGTAGCTGCAATGACCATATATGCCATATCAAAATCGGATCTTTTTACAGGACGGTTAATGAGATTTACATATCCTGCTTTGCCAAGCTCATGTAATTCCATGGTTGTCTTTGGTGCTACAGCAGTGATATTTCTGGTAAACTGTAAAAGGGTCTTCACTCTTCGGGTTGCGATATTACCGCCTCCCACCACTACGATCTTCTTATCGGAAAGATCTACAAACATGGGAAAAAAGCGTTTAGTCTTCATATAATTTCTCCAATCCTGCAACACACTCCAGAAAAATATCCTGGTTCAGGCTGTCCCTTAATCCAAAGATCAGCTTGTTGACAACTTTGCCGGCAGCCGTATCTACTGCTTTCAGAAGGTTGTCTCTGTCCTCTGAAGCCATGGGAGTGTTTTTCAGTATCTTGTCAATACGGAGATTCAGATCCTGTACTGCATCTGCTTTGATCTCCTGTATCCTCGGTATCACATCTCTTCCATCCAGCCACTGGAAGAATTCGTCCATCTGTTCCTGAACAATTCTGCCTGCTTTTCCCAGATTTTCCATTGCTTCCGGGGAATAACGTTCGGAACGGAAACTGTCCATATCATAAAGAGTGATATTATCTCTGTTTCCAAGAGAAGGTTCTATATCTCTTGGTACTGCAAGATCCAGAAGCATAAGCGGTTTCTCCAACCGGATCTCCTGGAAAAGTTCTTCTCTCAGGGTGAAATTAGGGCTTGCTGTAGCACTGACTACCACATCACACATTGGAAGAAAATTCATTCTCTCACCGTAATGGATTCGGCTGCATCCTACGGGAATGCTTACCATTCCACTTCTGTACTGACGGACGGTAACGGTAACATTGGCTCCTGCATCGCGAAGAGTCTGTGCTGCCACCTTACCCATTTCTCCGTTACCGATAACCATGCATGTCCTGCCATGCATATCATATCCCTGTTCTTTCAGGCGGCGTACTGCCTGATGGATCACAGAAGGATTGCCATGTGCCATTGGCACTTCCGTTTTGATCTTTTTGCCGGCAGTAACAGCCATACGGAACAGTACTTCCAGAACTCCATCTGTAGTAAAATGTTCTCTTGCCAGATTCAGTGCATCCTTGATCTGAGTCAGGATCTGATCTTCTCCGAGTATCTGGGATTTCAGTCCTCCTGCCAGGTAAAAAAGATGCTCTACAGCTTCTTTATCCTGACGGGTAATGAAATACTGTTCGTAAGAATCATCTTCTATATTTTTCAGACCGCAAAGGCACTTATACAAAGAAAGTTCCTGTCCTTCCTCATGGCTTGCCCAGATCTCCAGGCGGTTACAGGTAGACAGGATGATACATCCATGTACTGATGCAGTGTCTTTCAGTTTTTCCATTGCCTCTCCGGCGTTTTTTTTCGTGAACGCAAACAAGGCCCTAATATCTACAGGGGCTTTGTCGTGATCAATTCCGATCATGGAAATTGTCATAATTTTCTTTTTCTCCTTTGTAACTCTTATCCTGTTAATGATAGCGTTTCCATGAGATAATGTCAATAAAAAAACACCCTGCTGAAATGTTTCTGCAGGATGTTTTGTTACTGTTCACTCCATTCACAGTAACGATGTTTTTTGTGTCATTCACCAATAATTCCAATATAATTATCTTCATTGGATGTTGAGTATGTATTCTTCCATTTTTTTCCATACTTATATGCGCTTCCAACACATTGTGTACGCCCTTTATACTTCTTTCCATCATAACTGAATGTATAAAAAAGACTATACTCACTATGATCATACCATGTCAGATCACCTTGTACATAGAATTTTATGATTGCTGTTTTTCCAGGTTTCACGACAATCGTTTTTCCGTTACTCATTCTTAAGTATCTGTCAAATGTTTTATAAGCATAATGTTCTACTTTATTATCACCAGGTATAATATATAATGATCTTTTTCCCCAGTTCTTAAACTTCACTGCAAAATAATTATTTCGCGTATTATATCCCAGCAAGCTCGCGCCAAAATCTGGTTTACGATACAGAACTTTTATTTTGCATGTTGCTTTTTTATTACCGGATTTTACTGTAATGACTGCACTTCCCACTCCACAGGCCTTAACCACACCTGTTTTGCTTACTTCAGCAACATTTTTGTTACTTGAGACATAAGTTATTTTCTGCGATGCGCATACAGGAGATAATACAGGCTGTAAAGTCATTTTTTGCCCTTTATATAATTCTGCCTTTTTCTTTATCCCTGATATTTTTGCAGTTTTAACATCGCTCTTCTGAACTTTCACTGGTATCTTTTTTACCAGTCCACTTTTCAGCGTGATAATGATTGATGTTCTTCCGGTCTTCTTTCCTGCTGTAATGACGCAGGTTCCATTTTTCTTTCCTGCTACTTTTACGATTTTATTGTTGTCTGATTTCCAGGATACAATTGAGTCACCGGCAGAAACTTTAGTAACTTTAAATTTATCTGTTTTCTGCTGGATCTTTAAGCTTATTTCTTCTATATTTGTTTTTATCGAAGGTGAAAGTTTATTTCCAATGTTTTTTGTTTCTCTGTCATTACAAATTTTACATCTTCTTTGTTGTATTTCAGGACTATATATTGTTGCATTTTTTAGCACTGTCCATTTTGAAAACCTGTGGTGCGTATGATTTAATTCTGAATAATACTGTATTATATCATAATAATAGCACTCATCAGACCCATCTATATTGTCCCATTCCGATTCAGATCCTGCATAATATATTTTATCTGGAAATCCCAATGCATTATATCCTATTCTTTTCACGCTATATGGTACAGATATCTTCTCACATTCACTGAAAGCTCCCTCTTCAATTTCAGTAACTCCATATGGAATTATTACTGTTGAAATATTACATCCATAAAAAGCAGATTCTCCTATATATCTCAGACTTTCCGGAAATTTTATGCTGTTTAGCCCAGAACAGTCATAAAAAGTTTCTGTTTCAATATTCTCAATTTTGTTTGATAAATTAACACTGGAAAGAGCTTTGCATTCATAAAAAACAGCCGATCCCAGTATAGTTACACTTTTCAAATCTATACTCTGCAAAGAACTGCATTCTTTGAATGCTCCATCACCTATTTTGTGCAAACTTTCAGGCAACTCAACGCTTTTCAGGTCATATAACTCTTCAAAAGAATAATTACCTATCGAAGAAATTCCTTCTTCAACTATTATTGTTTTAATTGTTTCACCATGCCAGGGAACCATATCATCATCTGAGCCCATCCAACTTCCATAATCTGGCATATCCCCTGTACCATTGATCACTAATGTTCCATTATCATACAATGTCCAGGAAATCGTATCCGTTAAAGTTCCGTTTTCTGCTATTTTCTCCAGATTATCATCTGCATTTTCATTGTCTGAAAATAGCTCCTCACCATCTTCTTCTGAAGTCCCATCTGAAGCCATCTGTTTTTCTTCAGGTGACATCTCTATGTTCTCTTCAATGTCATCCTCAGTTTCGTCAGCTTCTTCTATTGTTTCTGTATAATCATTCTCAACATCAATATCAGAAAACGCTTCCACTTCCTGCTCGATATTAGCAGCAAATATCATTCCGTTTGTTTCTGACAACATCAAAGTTAACGCTAATGTAAGTGCTGCAATTTTTCTTAATTTCATACGCTTTCCCACTTCCCTATTTGTTTATTTACTATTTCAGCCATTCCTGTACAAGCTTCTCATCTACATTAAAAGCATAGATTTCTGAAATGAATTTAGAAAATAAAATGGCAAAAGTGCCTTGAATTTTAGAAAAATGCTTTGGTTTTATGGTAGCATTCTTCCTGATGTAATTCAAGACACTTTATGTTTATTTTACAGTTACCTTGCAGGTCTGTTTTTTGGAGCCACTCTGGACGGTAACGGTGGCGGTTCCTTTCTTAATGCCTTTCACAACGCCTTTGGAAGTGACTGTGGCAATCTTTTTGTTGGAAGTTTTGTATATAACTTTTTCATCGCTGTTCTTCGGAATAACGGAAGCCTTGATAGTAAAGGTCTTTCCTTTTTTCACGGTCTTGGATGACGGCACTCCACTGAGTTTTTTTGTTTTTACTTTTGTGACCTTAACGGTTACTGTAACTTTTTTGCTTCCGGATTTTACTGTGATCTTGGCCGTTCCTGCCGCCTTTCCAGTGATCACGCCTTTGCTGCTGACTGTAGCAACCTTGGTGTTGGATGAACTGTAGGTTACTTTTTCCTGGCTGGTGATCGGATCCAAGGTTGGTTTCAAGGTGTAGGTCTTGCCCTTGGATACATTCACTGATTTTTTCAAACCGGTGATGTAATTTGTTTTTACAGTACCACTCTGGACGGTAATATGGACATCTGCTGCCAGCCCACTGGCTAATTCTATATGAACCAGAGTCTTCCCAGATTTCTTTCCTGCTGTAAGCTTAAACGTTCCTTTTTTGCTAACATCGGAAACTTTAACGATACTGGTGTTTTTGGACGTTACACTCTTCAGATAATCGCTGGAGTTCATTTCTGTAACTTTAATTCCAGTGGTGGACTGACCATATTTCAAGGTAGCTTTGTGGGCATTGACAATGAGTGCATATGTTATCTGATCATGGGACTGTCGTAATCCGCAAAATTTACAGCGTACTTCTTTATATATTACCTGATATTGTTTAATTGGATATGTTTTTCCATCATCTGGTATGCCATAACTGGTTCCACCTCCAGTTTCTGTAACCTCAATCCATTTATGATCTGTCTTTGGAACACGAAGTTCTTTATCTGGATCAGTTACTTCCTGTGTGCCTTTTTCATCAAGGAAAATTTTTCCACACATTGCACATTGATAATAATCTTTCCTACCTTCACCATAACAGGTCGCCTTATGTCCCTGACATAATCTCAGATCATGATTGTTATTCTTTGGAATAACCAGTTCTTCTTCTGTAACCTCCTGTGTTCCCTCTTTATCAAGGAAATACTTTCCGCAATTACTGCAAAGATACCAGTCTTTCCTTCCTTCATCGGAACATGTTGCCTGACGTCCCTGATAGAATATCAGATTATGATTGTTATTCCTTGGAATGACCAGCTCTTCCTCTGTAACCTCCTGTGTTCCTTTTTCATCAAGGAAATACTTTTCACAATTGCCACAATAATAACAGTCTTTCCTTCCTTCACCATAGCAGGTTGCCTGACATCCCTCCTGGAAATACATATTATGTCCTCTGGCTGGAATTACAACATTTTCTATTTCACCTGTACCATCAGAGTATCTGAAATTCTTACCGCAGGAATTGCAATGCCAGTGATAACTGATTCCTGTTTCTGTACAGGTAGGATACTTGCTTTCAACCTCTGCCAAATCGTGAGCAATAATATCTGTCTCTGTCTGATCCAGTGCTACAGTTCCTTCTTCATTACTGAAGTTTGTATTACATGTGTCACAATGCCAGTATTCTACATTTCCCTTTGCAAGACAGGTGGCAGCTACAGCAGATACATGTATCAGTTTATCTGCTACATTGTGGAATGTAAAACTGTTTTTCGTTGCATATGCTTCAGTTGTAGAACCGGCTTTTCCTATAAGAACAATATTATCACATTTGGTATTGTCATCTTTATATCCAATAGCTCTCGTTGCCAGTTCTACGTCCGCACCTGGGATGTAAACGCTTCGCAAATTTGAACAATTTTTAAAAGCATCTGTATCAACGGTCTGCAATTTTTCCGGGAGACTGATATTAGTAAGATTCGTGCAATTATAAAAAGTTCCATACCCTATAGAGATCATATTTTGTGGAAGTTTGATACTGTCTATACCACAAGATTGAAAAGCATATTCATCAATTTCTTTTAAATTGTCCGGCAGATTTATACTTTTTATCTTACTGCAACTATTAAATACATTCTTGCCAATCTTTGTTAAACTCTCTGGAAGTGTTATGTCTTTTAAGCTATAACACCATTTGAAGGTATCTTTCTTTAATTCGGTAATATTTGATTTAATTACAACCTTTTCAAGTTTTGCGCAGTTTGAAAAAACACTATATCCAAAATCTATTGCTGATTCTGGAACAGTAATTTCCCGTAAATTACTCCAGGCAAAAGCTCCATTTCCAATTTTAGTTACACTTTTCGGAATTTCTATATTGGAAAACTTTCCTGAAGCAAAAGCATAATTTCCTATGCTTTGCAAACTTTCTGGCAATCTAAAATACGTTATTTCTGTACTGGAAAAAGCCGAATCTCCAATGCTAACTAGCCCGTCTGGCAATTTTATATCCGTTAAATCCCAACCAGATTCAAAAGCACTGGCACCTATTTCTTTCACACTATCAGGAATCTCAATATCACTAAGTCGGCTACAATTATTGAACATTCCATCACTAATCTTTTCCAATTCAGATGGCAACTTCACACTTCTCAGATTCGAACAATCTTTGAATACATTGTTTCCTATTTCAGTCACATTCTCTGGAATAACAATGGTTTTAAATCCACAACCAGAAAAAGCAGAATTACCAATGCTGGTGATATTAGAAAAATCAAAACTGGTAAGATTACTGCAGCCACTAAATGTTTCTGCCTTAATACGAGTAATATTTGTTGGCCATGTTATTTCTGATAAACTGGTGCACCCTGAAAATGCCTCATCTCCTATATCGGTAAGTCCTTCCGGCAAATTTATGCTGGTCAGACTACTACACCCCCTGAATGCGTGATGTCCTATACTTTTAAGACTTTCTGGGAGTTTTATATTAGCCAGACTGCTACAACCACCAAAAGTTCCCCAACCTATATTGGTAAGGCTCTCCGGCAGATTTATTGTAGTAAGATTACTACAAGATTCAAAAGCATAATTTTCTAAATCTGTAAAGCCCTCTGGCAAGGTAACGCTGACAAGATTTTTATTACCCTGAAAAAGAAATGAAGAAATAGAAGTAATTCCCTCTCCAATAATTAAAGATTTGATATTATCATTATTATCAAAACAATGGTATTCTATCGCCCCTGTTCCCTCAATATACAATGTTCCATCTGCATACAACTTATAAGTTGCATCGTTGCCACAGGAACCGCTTTCTATAATTTCTCCCTTTTCATCCTCTCCGACAGCCGCATTCTCTTCATCAGAAAATACATTTACCTCATCTTCGGACTCATTTTCTCCATCCTGTGGTTCTACACTGACTTCTTCATCAGAGCTGTCATCTCCGAAATCATCTGCATCTTCTTCAACATCTGTTTCCTGATCTTCTGGCTCTGCCTCTTCTGATGAATCAGCCTCATCAGTTTCTTCTGCTGTTACCTGAATATCGTCCATGGCATATGTCATTTCTGATGGCATCGCTGTACCTGACAGAATCATAACCGCTGACATCAGCATTGCAATTTTCTTCTTCTGCATAAAAATCCCCTTTCTTCTTTTATTTGGTTATTTTCTCTATTACGCAGGTGTGTACTTTTGTTTTCTTATCATAGTTAATACCAACCAGTAAAAGATTACCATGATAATCCTTCAGGACATTTGTATATTTTTTCTCTTTGATCTGGGAAATTGCACCTTCAGCACTCTGATCCCATTTCAGCTCAATCACCGCTGCCGGCTTATCTGTGTGAATCTTTCTCGGAATCAGGCAGATATCTGCAAATCCTTTTCCTGTTGGTAATTCCCGTACAATGGTATAATGTTCTCTTGCAAAATAAAATGCCAGATTAATCGTAGATTAACAGAGTGTCTGAACTTCCTCTTCTGTGAATCCAAAATATTCCGCCATTTCTCCCGGATCTGTCATGGAATATTCTATAAACATATTTAATGCAGAATGTGAACCATATTTTTTGATTGGAAGAATTCCAGTCATATAAGCCAGTCCTACATAAGCCTGATCTTTCAGCCATGCACGAAGAAAATCAAGATATTTTTTCTGAGCATCTTTATCATTCTGATATTCCCGGAACATACAGTCCCATTCATCTACAAGTATTACAAAAGGACGATGAGTCTTTGCAAAAATATCTTTCATAACCTGAATCAGATTATTTTCTTCTCTGAATCTGAAATCTTCATATTCTTCTTTAATATTCCAAACCAGATAATCATTTAATCTTTGCAACATTTCGTCCATACTGTGTGTCGCACTCAGAAACTCCTGCATATTCACACGAATCACATCATACTGATTCAGATGTTCTTTGTAACTTTCTTCCTGACTGATCTTGAGATTTTTGAATAATCCTTCTGAAGCTACGCTTCTGTCATAATAAGCAGCAAGCATATTGGCAGCCATGGACTTTCCAAAACGTCTTGGTCTGCTGACACAGATATACTTCTGCTCTGACCAGAAGAGATCATTAGTTCTGGCAATCAGAAGACTTTTGTCCACATAGATTTTTGATCTTAAACTTCCTCTGTATAATATATTTCCAGGATTCAGATAACTTCCCATAAATATCCCCTTTATAAAATATATCTTTCTGAAAGACACTTGGTCCTTATTTGATCACCAAAGCAACTTTCTTTTTGATTTTTCCGGACCTTACGGTTATGGTTGCTTTTCCTTTGCTGACTCCCTTCACTACACCTTTGGAATTTACAGTGGCAACTTTTTTGTTGGAGGTACTGTAGGTGATTTTTTCCTGGGATGTAACAGGTGTGAGCGTTGGTTTCAGGGTTGCTGTTTTACCTTTTTTGATGGTTACTTTGGATTTCAGACCGGAAATTCCTTTTGTTTTGACAGTTCCTTTCTGAACGATAACTTTAATCTGTGCAGTCGTCTTATTTGACATTGTCACAGTGATGGTTGCTTTTCCTGTTTTCTTGCCGGCTGTGATCTTGCCGGAGCTGCTTACCTTTGCGACAGAAGTATTGCTTGACTTCCAGGATTTTACTTTAAAACCTGAGGACTGATTGGTAACTTTTACTGCTGTTGTGGATTGTCCTGTTTTCAAAATGACAGACGTTGCACTGAGACGTGGAGTCTTAATCTCTGCTGCTCTAAACTGCACTCTCAAAGATTCTATTTCACCTTCTGCCCATCCACCGTCATTATACACATATTTCCGGAAGAACACATACATATTATAGGTACCAGCCTTTGTGATTCCTGCACCTGTACCAATTCTCCATATTTTATTTTGCTGACGCTCCATTGGATTCGCATATACGCTCCAGTAAAGTGGTTCATATTTCTCATCACCGGCTATCGGATCTGTATTATCTTCCCCCACACCAGTCACCTTGAAATTATAGAAAGTATTTGGATAAAATTTCAGTGGCTTTTCCAGTCCGTTAACCTTACAGTCACTTACTTTATGAAGCTGTGGATCTCGTGTAGCAGAAGGTGTTAAACCCGGTATTTTCCCAGGGCGGTTGTCTGTAGAAATTTTAATTTTTCCACACTTCAAAGTTTCACCTTCAAGTTTAAAATAAATCCATATCTGAAAATCATCTCCATCAGGAATATTTACTGTCAACGGCTCCCTGTCGCCTACAGACACACTTTTATCCGCTTTTTCGGCATCATAGTTTTGTTTTACTTCTTCTAATGAAGCACTTTTATCTGTCACTGTATAATAATACGCAAATGGCGTATTTGCATACAACTCAAATTGTACTGTATTATAGTCTATCCATTCTACATTAGCACTTTTCGCCGTAAATTTCACAGGAATCGGAGATGGTTCTGGTGTTGGTGTCACGGAGACTTCTGGTGTTTCTGGTTCTGGTGCCACTGTCAGTTCTGGCATCTCTGGTGCTGGTGTCTCTGTAGGTTTCGGTACTGTCGTTTCCTCTGGCACCGATGTCTCAGTAGGAATTGGTGTTATTGTATTTTCCAGAATTTCCGTTTCATTCTCTTCTGCTCCAACTGCTTCCCCTGCAAAATCTGTAACATCCGCTGCCATAACCCCTGCCGGAACACTGCTTCCAATCATTGATGCCGCCAGTAACATAATCATTACTTTTTTCCTCATAAAAATCCCCTTCTCCATAAAAAATAGTTTCGCGACAGAATGTCTCTTAAGAGTATCCTACCACAAAACTATTTTAACGTAAACCATATATAAAGCTGTCTTTTTTATTTAGTACTTAAATGAAAAACTAAATTCCAGTTGTAGACTATCGTTGTAATTCTGCAGGATTAAATTCGGCTTTGCACCTTAACAAATTCATATATTTGCGTTATAATGAGCCTATAAGCCTCCAGTTTTGATGTTTTTTCACATTCTAAACGGGCATCTGAAAATAGTATGCGAGACTAAATTCCACATGCCTTGTGTGTAAGACTAAAT
>OLPV01002070.1_pt1 | contig 13754 bp, 10 predicted proteins | sample 1671961 | NCBI WGS metagenome assembly OLPV01 (sample SAMEA3136630, study PRJEB25190) | human gut metagenome | biome: human gut; feature: human-associated habitat; material: faeces | place: Austria | collected 2013
TTTTTGACTTCGTACCGTGTTCCCTGCCTTTGAAAACATTGATTTTACTGACTTTTTCATGTTTTCTTATTAGGAGGCGGGGAAGGGAAGCCCTCTTAAAGCCCTGTAAATTTTCTGTCATTCCCCGGGAAAGAGCACCGTGATAACCGTTCCATCCTCGGGCTGGCTTTGCAGCTTTATCTCCGCGCCGTGCAGGGCCGCCGCATGCTTCACAATAGATAGGCCCAGCCCTGTGCCGCCGATGGCCCGGCTATGACTCTTGTCCACCCGGTAAAACCGTTCAAAAACCCGGCTCTGGTCCTCGTAGGGGATGCCGATGCCGGTATCAGCCACCGTTACGGACACTCTCCCCGCACTCCGCGCCACCGTAACGGTGACACTGCCGCCGGAACGATTATACTTGATGGCATTGTCGCAGAGGTTATAGATCATCTCGCGGAGCACCTGATACACACCGCGGACCTGCAGGCTCTCGCCCGCTAAGCGCAGCGTGACGGTCTGCCTTTTTGCCACCGGCTCCAAGCTCTGCAGCACATCGTCACAAAGCGTATAAAGGTCAATATCTTCCCAGGTCATATCGCCGCCGCCCTCCTCCAGGCGGGACAGGTCGATGATGTCCTCCACCAAATTTGTCAGCCGTGTGCACTCCTTTTGGATGTCCAAGCTGAATTCCCGTACCTTATCCGACGGCACAAGGCCCTGGCTCATAAGCTCGGCAAAGCCGGAGATGGAGGTCAAGGGTGTTTTCAGCTCGTGGGACACGTTGGCTGAAAATTCCCGGCGGAGCTTTTCCCGTTGCTCCCGCTCTGTCACATCCAGAGTCAGCACCACGGCGCCGGTGACCTGGCCGGACTCCAGTACGGGGCTTGCAATGACGGAGAGTGTCCTCTCTCCCTGCTGCAGCAGCCGTTCACACCGCTGGCCGGTCAGGGCCTGCTGTGCCGCCTGGCAGAGCTCCCTTTGGCTGCACTTGGCAATATTATCCGCATCCGTGGGCAGCAGCATGGACGCGCTGTGGTTCTCCGTCAGCACATGGCCCCGGAGGTCGATAAGTAGGAATCCCTCGCTCATATTCTCCGTCATGGCCGAGAATTCCCGCATACGGCGGCTCAATTCGTCCATCTGATCGCGAATCGTCTCCCGCTGCTGGCGCAGGCGCTGGGTCAAGGGCTGCAGCTCCGGATACACATCCTGCGGATCATCCGGGGAAATGGCATTGATAGGCTGGGTGATTTGCCGGGCCAGGCGGACAGATAGGCCCGCCGCCAGCAGCAAAAGCCCGGCTACCGTAGCAGCAATGGGCCATGCCATATTCAGCAGCATAGCCCCCAGGCTGCTTTGCTCCCGGCTCAGGCGCAAAATGTTGCCGTCCTCCAGACGGAGGGCATAATACAGATTCTTTTTCAGCACAGTGCTGGAGTAATGGCTGCTCTTGCCCGTCCCCTCCCGCAGGGCCTGGACAACCTCCTCCCGGCTCAGATGATTCTCCATGGCGTCGGCCCTGGCCACACTGTCATAGAGCACAGTCCCGTCGGGGGAAATGAGGGTAATGCGGTCTGCAGAGCGCATCTGTTCAGGGGAAACATATTCCATTGTCTGCTGCAGCTGCTCTGCCTCCTGAGCAAGGGAGGCAAAGGATTGCTTTTCATAATAGCCATAGAGAATCCCGGAAAACAGCGCCGCGCCTATGACCAGCACCAGCATCGCCAGAGAAAATAAGCTGCGGATGATCTTACCGGTCATACTTGGCCTCCCAGCTTATAGCCGACGCCCCGGACGGTTTCAATGAGCCCGCCGGCTTCCCCCAGCTTCTGCCGCAGGGTACGGATGTGCACATCCAAGGTGCGGTTCTCCCGCTCAGCCTCCAGGCCCCAGACACGATCCATCAGTGTATCCCGGGTCAGGACACGGCCCTGCTCCTGCAAAAGCAGAGAGAGTATCTCAAACTCCTTATAGGTCAGCATGACCTCCCGGCCATTCACCTGCACCTGCCGGCGCAGCGGATACACCTGCAGTGGGCCCACCTGCCACTGCTGCTCCTGCGGCTTCTTCTCTGTGCGGCGCAGCACCGCGCGTACCCGGGCCAGCAGCTCCATCATGCCGAAGGGCTTGGAGACAAAGTCGTCCGCCCCGCAATCCAGCCCCGTCACCCGGTCAAACTCCGTATTCTTGGCCGTAAGCATAATCACCGGGATGGCCGCAGTGGCCGTGGCGGAGCGCAGTTTCTTCAGCACGGATAATCCATCCTCCTCCGGCAGCATTACATCCAGCAGCACCAGCTCCGGCAGCCGCCGGCCCATGGCATGCCAAAACTCCGACGGTCTTTCAAAGCCCGCCGCCTCATACCCCTGGCTCTGCAGGGCATAAATCACCAATTTACGGATGCTGTCATCATCCTCCAGCAGATAGATCATCCCATTCCACCTTCTTTCAAATTGATTATACCGCATCCTTATTAAAAAGAAAATCCGCTTTCTGTAAAATCTATCTTAAATAATGCGTTTTTTCTCTGAAATTTTTGTCCAATTCTTTTTGCGATTTTTACCGGTTTTCTTAAATTGCTATCGACAATGTTCCGTAAATTTTGTATACTATTAAATTAGGAATAATAATGGGAGGGATAAGCGGATGGGTGTATCCGACGTCATAACCCTGCTGGGCGGTGTGGCACTGTTCCTGTACGGCATGAGCCTTATGGGTGACGGCCTGAAAAAAGTTGCCGGCAACAAGCTGGAGCTGGTGCTTTACCGGCTCAGCAGTACACCGCTCAAGGGCGTTTTGCTGGGCACCGGCGTCACCGCCGTAATTCAATCGTCCTCCGCCACATCGGTGATGGTGGTGGGCTTCGTCAACTCCGGCATGATGCAGGTCAAGCAGGCCATTGGTGTGGTCATGGGCGCTATTCTGGGCACCAGCATCACCGGGTGGATTCTGTGTCTGTCCGACCTTTCCGGCGGCAGCGGCTGGGTGGAGCTTTTAAGCACCGCCACCCTTACCGGCGTTGTTGCCATTGTCGGCATCATCCTGCGCATGGCCGGAAAAAAGCAATCCACGCTGGCCATCGGCAACATTCTCATGGGCTTTGCCGTATTGATGTTCGGCATGTCCGCCATGAGCGACGCTGTGGCCCCGCTGAAGGAGAGTGAGGCTTTTACCGGCATTCTTACCAGCTTTTCCAATCCCTTTTTGGGTATCCTGGTGGGCATCGCCTTTACAAGTATCCTGCAGAGCGCTTCCGCCGCTGTAGGTATCCTGCAGGCACTGGCCATTACCGGCGCCGTCACCTTTGAGGTGGCGTTTCCCATCATCATGGGCATCGCCATCGGTGCAGCCGTCCCGGTGCTGCTCAGCGCCCTGGGCGCCAACATTCACGGCCGGCGCACCGCCTTTGTCTATCTGCTCATTGATGTGCTGGGTGTTATAATTTGGGCCACCGTATTCTATGTGGTGAACGCCTTTGTCCATTTCTCCTTTATGCCCATGACCATGACCACCGTGTCCATCGCCCTGCTCAACACTCTGTTCCGCCTGGCCACGGTCATCGTTCTGACCCCGTGCATTGGGCTTTTGGAGCGATTTGTATGCTTCCTGATCCCGGATAAGCGCGGCGCCGATCCCGCACAGCTGGAGATGGACCGGCTGGAGGAGCGCTTTCTGCAGCACCCCGCCCTGGCTATTGAGCAGAGCCGGGAGGTCACCGCCGCCATGGCTAACACCGCCTGCAGCAATCTGACAGCATCATTGGACTTAATCTCCAATTATAGCGACAAGGGCTTCCAATCTATTGAGGATAAGGAAAATACCATTGATCGTTTTGAGGACAAGCTGGGCACTTACCTTATGAAAATCACTGTCAAGTCCTTGAATACCCGGCAGAGTGAGGAGGTGTCCAAGTATCTGCACACCATCTCCGACTTTGAACGCATCGGCGACCATGCGCTGAACATCGCCGAGTGTGCCAAGGAAATCCACGAAAAAAACATCGTTTTCTCTGAGCAGGCGCAAAGGGAGCTCTCCGTGCTGCAGCAGGCCATCCGGGATATTCTGCACCTATCTGTGGATACCTTTATCGAAAGCAATGTATCAGGCGCACGCCGGGTAGAGCCCTTGGAGGAGATCGTGGACACCCTGTGCGATGAGATGAAGAGCCATCACATCGAGCGGCTGCAGCGGGGCGTGTGCACGCTGAATCAGGGCTTTGTCTTCAATGATCTGCTGACAAATTTTGAGCGTGTGGCCGACCACTGCTCCAACATTGCCCTAGCAGTCATTGAGCTGCAATCGGACTCCTTTGATACTCACGAGTATGTCCGCAGCCTAAAGCAGATGAAGGACGAGTCCTTCGCAGAATACTACGACGAGTACAAGCGGAAATACAGCATATAACCTGATCTATATAGATAAAATGCGGAGGCTATTGGAAAAACCTCCGCATTTTTATTCTCTCTCACAGATTGCCAGCACATAGCCCATAGGTGCAGGCAAAAAACGGAAGATAAAGCCTGGCGGTGCAGAAACGATCTCCTGTCCTTGCAGCAAAAACTCCGTCCGTCGAAGCTCCATTAACCGGCCGCCCCGGCACTTAATCCAGCTCTCCTTCAGCGTCCAAAGCCGGAAAAAGCCCTCATCCCGCTCCGCCTGCGGGAGCGAGGTCAGCCACTGCCGCTCTGCCGCCGTGAGGGCCCGCTCCAACCGGGGGTGCACCGGACGGATCTGCTCCAGATCCACGCCGACCTCCCTTTCGCCCACAGCGCAGACCACAAAGCCCCCACTGTGGCTGCAATTAAAGTGCAGGGTCAGGTTTGTCAAGGGCTTGCCGTTTTCTCCCCGATAGAAGAAAATATCCTCCGGAGCGGAGCCGACAGCATCTGCCAGCATTTCCGCCGCCAGTTGCCGGGCCGAGGATTCCTCCGCTCGTTTGATCCTTATTTCCAGCGCCATCACCTTCCTTTCCAGCTTATGGTATCACATTGCACCGCGGTTTTCAATCCGTTCCGGCGGCTGAAGCCGGGTTATTTTCACCAGGAGAGCTTGGCCTTTTCTGCCTGTTTTTGTCAGTTAAGCTCATGGACAATCCATGCCCCACCATGCTATATTGATGCAGGATTTTGTCAAAAAGGACGGGCTTTTTTATGGCTGGGAATAATCGTTCTCTTATGGTCAAGGGCTACATCATGACTCTTTTGGGCGGCTTACTCTGGTCTGTTGGCGGCGCATGCGGGCAGGTTATATTCCGGGATTGCGGCGTCATCTCCGATTGGTTAGTGCCTATTCGTCTTTTCATCGGCGGTCTTATCACCCTTTCCGCAGCCGCCATTGCCGGAGATAAGCCTATGGCGATCCTGCGGCATAAGGAAGCCTGGCCCTCTCTGCTGGTGTTCTCCCTGCTGGGCTCCGCCCTTTGCCAGTACAGCTATTATACATCTGTTCAGTACGCTAATGTGGCCTTCGCTACGGTGCTGTCCTATTGCAGCCCCATCGTCATTCTGCTGTGGAGCATTGCCTCCACCCGGAAAAAGCCGCATCCCTATGAGCTGATTAGCGTGGTGTTAGTGGTGCTGGGCGCTTTTACCTGCGTGACCCACTTCGACCTCAACACGCTGGCTGTGCCTGCCAAGGGCGCCATATGGGGCCTTATCAGTGCCGTGTGCTTCGCTTTTTACACCGTATCCCCCCGGAAGCTCATGCAGAAGTACCATGTTCTCACCATCACCGGCTGGGGCATGACCATTGGCGGCGCAGTGATGCTGTTGATCTTCCGCCCGTGGCACATCCAGGGTGTGCAGTTCAGCGGCAAGCTCTGGTTGCTGCTGGCCTGCGTTATTGTCCTGGGCACGGTGCTCTCCTTTAGCCTCTTTCAGAGCGGGTGCAGCATTGTGGGCAGCCTGGTGGGCAGCGTCCTGTCCTCCATTGAGCCGGTGGGCTCTGTGGTGATTTCTGTGCTGTTCCTGCACACCGCCTTCACTTGGCTGGATCTGCTGGGCTTCTCTCTGATCCTGGTCACCATTCCCCTAATGGCCATTGGCAAGGCCCGGGAATCATAAATACAAGCTAAAAGCGCGCAGGCATCACCTGCGCGCTTTTTTGTTATGCCGCTTCAGTGCAATGAGTCGCAATGCCGGTAGGGCACGTTCTGCCATTTGCCGCCGCAGACGCGGTGCATCTCCTCGGTCAGATGGTCCCAGCGGAGCACATCCTGCCGGTCTGGATAGAACTCCATAAACTCGCCCTCCACGAACGTATAGAATCGGGAAATATCCGTACACATGCCGAAGGTGGGCACCTGCTCCGTGGTCAGATGGAAGCTGCAGGGTTTCCCCTCCACCGTGCCGGCAAAGGTCAGGCCACTGTGATCCAGTCGAAGCTCGCCCTCACCGCAGATCACGGAGGTATTGTCTCCTTTGAGGGTCTTGTGTTCAGGCAGCTTGCCCACCCGAACATGGCCGCTGTATGTAAAATTCGGATCCTTTACATCTTCCTCCGCCTTTTTTCTCTCCAGCAGCACCCAATCGCTGACCAGCTCCGGACAGACGCTTCCCTCACCCACCGGGCGCAGGTTATACCTTTCATCCAGGGATACCGTGTTGCCGCAGGCGGTGCAGCGCATTTCATTGCCGCTGCACTTCATTTGGTACATGGCACCGCACTTGGGGCACATATAAAGCAGTGTATCCAGTTTTTTGGCCATCTGTCCCTTGCCCCGGAAGGTCACCTGGGCCTCCCGGTTCCAGATATAGTCATCGTGGGCCAACAGACGGTTCATGGTGTCCTCGATCTCCTGGGGAGGCAGGCGCTTCAGCTCCTGAGGGGTGAACATCCGGTCTACCGTTACCTCCACCCGGCCCACACGCTCATCCAGGCAGTGCTTGGTATAGGTCAGGTAGCCGCCGGATATCTTGGTGTAGTACACCGTGACGCCCATCATCTTCAAAAACTTGCCCGTGCCGGCCATCACCGGCTGGGCCATGCCCGTGATGGAGCTCATTCCCTCGGGCATAATGCACAGGTGGCCGCCCTGTTGGATGATGCTGCGCATCTGACGCATGCAGTGCAGATCCGGGGTGAAATTCTTCTTGGGAATGACCTGGGCCAGCTTTAGCAGCAGGCAGGCCGGAAATCGAAAAAACTCGTTATATCCCACCACATAGTTGAGCCTATTGGGATAACAAACCGGGCCGGTGAACTGGTAGTCCACCCGAGAGGCGTGGTTGCTGATGATGATGAACGGCTCTCTGTCCTTACGGGGGTCTGCCTTATAGCGGAAGGTGGTATGTGTCTTCCCATTGAGAACCTTCACCACCAGCATGAGGATCCAATAGAGAAGGCCGTTGGGCGTTTTCACCTGTCGGGCCAAGAGCTTTTCCTGCAGCGTTTTTTTCATGGGTGTTTTCCTCGGCTTTCATATTCTATATTGGTATTGTAAGGCATTTTTCGGCAAAAAGCCACCTTTTTTTACAGAGGAATCCAGTTGACTCCCGGCGGCAGGTCAAAAACCGGTCTTGGTTTTTTTCGGAATACATGCTATAATAATATAAGCTATAGAAAGGAGCCCTGCGCCATGGCAAATTTCACACGGCGGGCAATCAAGGAAGCCTTCACCTCCCTGTTGGAGGAGCGCCCCCTGAACGACATCACCGTTAAAGATATTGTGGAGCGGTGCGGCATCAACCGCAATTCGTTCTACTACCACTACCAGGACCTCCCTGCCCTCATTGAGGAGATCATCAAGGAGGATGCCGAGTCTATCATCCAGGCCTACCCCTCCGTATCCTCCATTGTGGAGGGCTTTGATGCGGTCATCGAATTTGCCTCACGCCGCCGCCGGGCCATTCTGCACATCTATCGCTCCGTGAGCTGGGATGTGTTTGAACGCAAGCTGATGCAGGTGTGCGAGTACTTCGTTCGCAGCTATGTAGACACCGCCTTGGCTCAGGTGGACATATCGCCCGAGGACAGAAAAACCATTATCGACTACTACAAATGTGTCTGCTTCGGTCTGACCGTTGATTGGCTGGACAGTGGTATGTCCGAGCAGTACATGAAATCCATCCGCCGGATTTTCCTCCTGAAGCGGGACATGGCCACGGAGGCCGCCGTTCTTCTGCGGGATCAGGTTTAATACGAGAAAAATTAGGCACGGGACACCCCCGTGCCTAACTGCTTTTGTCGAAAAACTTTGTTTTTCCGACAAGGAGTTTGCAATCTGCGGGCGGCAAACTCTGCGAGGCTTTCATGAGATAAAAATTAGGCACGGGACGCCCCCGTGCCTAATTTTTGGCCAATTTTACCGTCCGTGTCTGATTTTCAGGCACGGACGGTTTATTTGTCCGTAGTCAAATGCCGCCGCAAGGTGTATTCTCTGCTCTGCAATCAAAAAAAGCAAAGAGGAGGTGCATCACATGAAGCTGCGTTCCGTAACCCCCATGAAAATCGCCAAATACGGCTACATTGCCATTTCCGCCATTTTCACCTTGGCAGGGCTGGCCATGATCTTCTATCCCACGCCGTCCCAATCCTTTATTGGTATCTTCTTCGGCATCGCCATTCTGGTCTTCGGCATCATCAAGCTGGTGGGCTATTGGTCTCGGGACCTGTTTCGCCTGGCCTTTCAGTACGATCTGCAGTTTGGTGTGCTGCTGTGCGTGCTGGGCATCATCACCCTCATCCGGCACAAGGACGCTGTGGCGTTCCTCTGTGCGGCCTACGGCATCTGCATTATGGCCGACAGCCTGTTCAAGATCCGAACGGCGCTGGACGCCAAGGCCTTTGGCATCCGCCAATGGTGGGTGACATTGGTGCTGGCCGGGCTCACGACCCTCATCGGTCTGCTCATCACTCTATGTCCCGTGGCGGCCGCACGGGCCGTTACGGTGCTGCTGGGTATCTCATTCGTGTCTGAGGGGCTTTTGAGCCTGGGCGTTGCCATCAGCATGGTGAAGATCGTGGACAACCAGCAGCCGGATGTGATTGTTTCGGATGACTATGAAGAATGGGAGGAATCGTAAATGCGTTTTGCAAAAGCGGTGGTCAAACACCGTATTCTGATCTTGATTTTGACCGTAGCCCTGCTGGTGCCCTCGGCCTTTGGCATGGCGGCCACCCGTGTCAACTACGACATGCTGACCTACCTGCCGGAGGATATGGACACGGTCGTCGGGCAAAATGAATTGCTGGAGGACTTCAACAAAGGTGCCTTCACATTCTTGATCTTTGAGGATATGCCCAACAAGGATGTGGCAGCCCTAAAGCAGCAGGTGGAGCAGGTGGACCATGTGGACACCGTCCTTTGGTACGACTCTCTGGCTGATCTCTCCATCCCCATGGAGATGCTGCCGGACAAGGTCTACCATGCCTTTAACTCAGACCACTCCACCATGATGGCCGTGTTCTTTGACTCCGGCACCTCTGAAGACGTCACCATGGAGGCTGTGAAGCAGATCCGCACCATCTGCGGCAAGCAGTGCTTCGTGTCCGGCATGACAGCTCTGGTGGTGGACCTGAAGGATCTGTGCGAGCAGGAGGAGCCCATTTATGTGGCTCTGGCCGTGACCCTGGCGTGCGTGGCCATGCTGCTGTTTTTGGATGGCTGGCTGATCCCCTTTGTATTCTTGGCCTCCATCGGCGCTATGATCCTGCTGAATATGGGCACCAACTTCTTCCTGGGTGAGATCTCCTACATCACCAAGGCCCTGTCCGCTGTGCTGCAGCTGGCCGTGACCATGGATTACTCCATTTTCCTTTGGCACAGCTACAACGAGCAGCTGCCCCTGTGTGAGAATAAAGAGGCCGCCATGGCCAGTGCCATCCACAATACCCTTACCAGCGTCATCGGCAGCTCCGTCACCACTATCTCCGGCTTCATTGCTCTGTGCTTTATGAGCTTTACCTTGGGCCGGGATCTGGGTATCGTCATGGCCAAGGGCGTGCTGCTGGGCGTGCTGGGCTGCGTCACCGTGCTGCCGTCTATGATCCTGGTGCTGGATAAACCCCTGCAGAAGACCAAGCATCGCTCCATCATCCCCGATATGCGGGGCTTTTCCAAGAAGCTGGTGAAGATCTTCCCGGTGTTTTTGGTTGTCTTTGCCCTGCTTATTGCGCCGGCTTACTACGGCTATGAAAAGGCCAACGACGAGGTCTATTACAACATGGGCCAGTGCCTGCCTGAGGATATGAATTATGTCATCTCTAACTCTAAACTGCAGGAGGACTTCGACATCGCCTCCACCCATATGGTGCTGGTAGACGCAGGCCTCTCCCCCAAAGCCGTCAAGAGTATGATGAGTGAGATGGACCAGGTGGACGGCGTAAAATATGTCCTGGGCCTGGAATCGGTCATCGGTTCCAGGGTGCCTCAGGAGGTGCTGCCGGACAGCATTAAGGATATTCTGGAGAGCGACCGCTGGGAGCTGCTGCTCATCAACTCTGAGTATGCCCCCGCCAGTGATGAGGTCAATGACCAAATTACAAGCCTTAACATCATTCTGAAAAGCTATGACAAAGGCGGCATGATCATCGGCGAGGCTCCCTGCATGAAGGATATGATCGAGACAACGGACCACGATTTCGCCGTTGTTACGGCGGTTTCCATTCTGGCCATCTTCATCATCATCCTGCTGGTGGAAAAGAGCCTGACCCTGCCGGTGGTCCTCATTGCCGTCATTGAGCTGGGCATCTTCATCAACCTGGGCCTGCCCCACTATCTGGGCCAGAGCATGGCCTTCATCACGCCCATCTGTATCAGCACCATTCAGCTGGGCGCCACCGTGGACTACGCCATCCTCATGACCACCCGTTACAAGGCCGAGCGCATCGCCGGTCAATCTAAGAAGGACGCTGTTTGGACGGCACTGTACACCTCCATTCCCTCCATCTTTGTCTCCGGTATGGGCATGTTCGCCGCTACCTTCGGCGTGGCCTTGTATTCCGATATTGAAATTGTCAGCTCCATGTGCATGCTCATTGCCCGGGGCGCCGTCATCAGTATGCTGCTGGTGACCTTCGTGCTGCCGGCCATGTTCATGCTGCTGGACACTGTGATTTGCAAAACAACTTTGGATATGCGTCATATCCCGTGCGGCAAAAAAGCCAAGGAGGTAATCGAGCATGAGTAAAACCACTAAAAAAATACTTGCCATCTGCCTGTGTGCTGCCCTATGTCTGGGCGGTGCAGGCATGGCCTTCGCACAGGCGAGCTCCAAGAAGGCGGACGATCAGCCCGTCTCCGCTGCCCAGCAGGCAGCCGAGCTGCAGCAGAAAATCTCCAAGGATGAGACCGTTTACGTCCTGACCGGCGCCGACGGCTCCGTAAAGAAGATCATCGTCAGCGATTGGCTAAAAAATGAACTGGGCAGTGCATCTGTTGCGGACAAGTCCGATCTGAGTGACATTGAAAATGTCAAGGGCGATGAGTCCTACACCATAAACGGCGACAACATGACCGTATGGGATGCCCAGGGCAATGACATCTACTACCAGGGCAATATCCAAAAGGAGCTGCCTGTGGGCTTGTCCGTGCGCTACTATCTGGATGGGAAGTCCGTATCCCCCGAGGAGCTCAAGGGTAAGAGCGGCAAGGTGACCATCCGCTTTGACTACGAGAATCGTCAGTACGAGACCGTTCAGATCAACGGTGTGAATCAGCGGATCTATGTCCCCTTCGCCATGCTCACGGGTATGATCCTGGACAACGACACCTTCCAAAATGTGCAAATCACCAACGGCAAGCTGGTTAATGACGGTGACCGTACCGTGGTGGTGGGCCTGGCCTTCCCGGGGCTGCAGGAGAACCTAAACCTCAGCCGGGATGATCTCTCCATCCCCGACAGCGTGGAGATCACCGCCGACGTGACCAACTTCTCCCTGGGCATGACCGTAACCCTGGCCTGCAACGATCTGTTCAGCCAGCTGGGCGACGTGGATCTCACCTCCCTGGACAGCACCTCTGCCCTGGATCAGCTGACCGGCGCTATGGATCAGCTGCTGAACGGCTCCTCCGCCCTATATGAGGGCCTGTCCACCCTGCTGGATAAATCCGGTGAGCTGGTGTCTGGCGTAGAAGAGCTGGCCCAAGGCGCAGCAGCTATCAAGAGTGGCGCCGATTCCGTGGACGACGGGGCAGCGCAGCTGAAGGCAGGCCTTGCAGACCTGTCCAGCGGGCTGAACACCCTTTCCGCCAACAGTGAGGCCCTGAACAGCGGTGCAAAGCAGGTATTCAATTCCCTCCTGGAGACCGCTGCTACGCAGATTCGGACTAAGGGCCTTAACGTGCCGGATCTGACCATTGAAAACTATGCCGAGGAGCTGAACACCCTGATCAAATCCCTGGATGAAACCACCGTGTACGAGACAGCTCTGAAGCAGGTCACAGACGCTGTGGAAGCCCAGCGGCCGGTCATCACCCAAAAGGTCACCGAGGCCGTGCGCCAGCAGGTCGAGACGAAAGTGACCGCCGCCGTCCGCCAGCAGGTGACGGAAGAGGTAACAGCAGCCGTGCAGCAGCAGGTCACCGCCACAGTGACCGATACCGTGCAGCAGCAGGTAGCCGAGCAGGTAATCCAGGCTGCCGCTAACATGAGCAAGGCAGACTATGACGCCGCCGTGGCCGCCGGGATAATTCCCCAGCAGACCCAGGATGCCGTAAATGCCGCCATCCAGGCGCAGATGGGCAGCGAGGCCGTGCAATCCAAGATTGCCGAAAACGTCTCTGCACAGATGGCCAGCGAGGCTGTGCAATCTAAAATTACTGAGAACATCGACACGCAGATAAGCAGCGAGGCCGTGCAGGCCACCATCACCGAAAACACCGATGCGCAGATGCAGACGGAAGCCATCCAGGCCACCATTCAGCAGCAGACGGAGCTGCAGGTGCAGAAGGCCATCTCCGAAAACATGGCCTCTGACGCTGTGCAGAGCCAACTGAAGAAGGCGTCCGAAGGCGCCCAAACCCTCATCGCTCTGAAGGCCTCCCTGGATGATTACAACACCTTCTACCTGGGTCTGCTGACCTACACCGGCGGTGTAGATGACGCCGCCGCAGGCGCCAACGCCCTCTATGCCGGGGCCGATCAACTGAAGGACGGCACTGCCCAGCTGCGTGCCGGCGCGGCCCAGCTCTATAACGGCGTGCTGCAGCTGCAGGATGGCACCCCCGCCCTGGTCAGCGGCGTGACGCAGCTGAAGGACGGCGCCATGCAGCTGTCCGAGGGCCTGCAGCAATTCAACCGTGACGGAATTCAGAAGCTTGTAAATCTGCTCCAAAATGATGTGGGCGACCTATCCGCCCGGGTGCAAGCCACCATCGATGTTTCCAAGGACTACCGCAACTTTGCCGGTATCAGCGATGACGCCGAAGGTCAGGTGAAATTCATCTACCGCACCGACGAAATCGCCTGATTTCGAAGGAGGAGCAGCCCCACAACAAAGTGGGGTGCGTCCGGCAAGGGAAAGCAGACGCAAAAAAGAGTATACCCAACAAAAGCCCAGTTCGGTCTTGTACCGAACTGGGCTTTTGCTGTCCAAAGGGCAGCCGGATGGCGGTTGTTGAAGAAATCGAGGTATGTATTGAATGAAATCGCCCATACCCTCCCCCTCATTTCCTAACACAAGCGTTTTATCATACTTGTCTAACAAATGGGGCGCAGTTTATTTTGAGTGTCTTCTTTCGCCTTACTGGATGTATCGCCTATATGGCGAATGTCTTTTTTACCTGGCTCTGATGCTCACCACAGTGCTGAAAGCAGAGTTGGCTGTGCTCT
>OLPV01002077.1_pt1 | contig 13712 bp, 13 predicted proteins | sample 1671961 | NCBI WGS metagenome assembly OLPV01 (sample SAMEA3136630, study PRJEB25190) | human gut metagenome | biome: human gut; feature: human-associated habitat; material: faeces | place: Austria | collected 2013
GCCATAATAAAACTCCTTGTGCGCCTCCCGGCGCTCAAAATGCACGCATCTGCGTGCTGTATCTCAAACTGCGGGTTGGAAGTCCGCAGTTGCGGCTTGGATATTGTGTCGGCGGGACGGCAGGAAGTTTCCGAAGCAACTGGTCCGGACGATCCTCAGAGAAACCCCCGCCCCTCCGGCTTACCTGCCAACTGGTTACTCCGCCTTGGGTTCGGCGGGGGCCTTATCGGCCTGCTTATCCTTGACCAGTGCGCTCACTTTTTCCACCAGTTCCGGCAGCATGGTCAGGGCGCGGTCGATGCTGTTGGAGCTGTCGGAGAGCTGGATGGTGCGCACACAGCCATCCTTGATGACCAGAAAGGCCACCGGCTGGATGTTGACGCCTGCGCCGGAGCCGCCGCCGAACAGATCCTTGTTGGCGGCGTTCTTGCCGTCAAAGTCTGTGCCGCCGGAAGCAAAGCCGAAGCTCAGCTTGGACACCGGCAGGATGGTGGTGCCGTCCTCGGTGGTGATGGGTTTGCCGATGATGGTATTGGCGTCCACCATCTGGCGGATCTTATCCATGGTAACGTTCATGATGCCCTGAATCGGATGCTCAGCCATAATGCAAATCTCCTTTGATCGTTATTCTCCGGCAGGCCCCGTTCCCGCTGCGGGAACGGACAGCGCCGTCAAAGCATGGGATATTTTATATAGTGTACCACATTCACAGGAACACGTCCAGCACCTTTTCGCGCCAGAACTCCACCAGCACCCGCACCGCAGCGATGACGATGAACAGCGCCTGCGCCGAGATGCGCAGGGACACCCGGTCCTCCACCGTGGGCTGCTCGCTGCCGAAGTCCGGCAGGATGCGCAGTTCGTCGAACTGCAAATAGAGGAACCGATCCAGGAAGCCCAGCGCCGGATACAGCCCGGCCTGCAGTTTTCCGTAGCTGCGGGCGGCATCGGCGGGGTCGCTGCCCCGCACGCCCAGACACACCCGGATGTGGGTGATGCGCAGAGCGCCGAACACCGCCTTCATCAGTGCGCCTGCCCCCCGCAGGATGGTGCAGAGGATGTGCAGGGTCAGCTTGGCTTTTTTGCGCGGTTCCGCCGGTTTCTTTTCCTTCGGCGGCTGCTTGGGCTTCTGCGCGGCCTTTTTCCGTTTGCGCTCGGCCCGCCGAGCCTTCCACTTTGCCCAGAAGCCTTTCGGCTCCCCGGCCGTCTCCGGCGGTTCGGGCTTCGGGTACCGGAACACCGGGAAGGTCAGGCCCAGCGCGCCGGCTTTTACCGTCAGCACGTCCTTTTCCCAGGCGATGTCCGCACAGAACGGAATCAGCAGCAACAGCAGCGCCAGGACCAGCACCACCAGCAGCAGGATGCCGACCAGCTTCAGCAGGAACAGGAGCACCGCGCCCAGTGCGGCAAAGAATGCACCCATGGCTCAGCCCTCCCCTTCTGCGGCGGATGCCGCGTGCACCGGCGGCAGGTCCGCCAGGCTGGACAGGCCGAACACGGGCATAATGTTTGAAATACCCGTTATGAACGTTGAGGGGGTTTCGAAGAAGAGCTGATGAGCATTACAATTTTATATATTGCGGCTGCTATGGCGGCCGGGCTTCTGTTCAACAGGTTTGCGAAGCTTATTTCGCTGCCCAATGTAACGGGTTATCTTGTTGCGGGCCTTTTGATAGGGCCAAGCGTGCTTAACCTTATCCCGAAGGATGGTACCGAGGCGCTGAACGTGCTGGTAACGCTGGCGCTGGGCTTCATCGCCTATTCGATAGGCGGCGAATTCAACATAAACAATATAAAGGCCATAGGCGGCAAGAGCATAATAATAACCATGTTCCAGGCGCTTACGGCAGTCGGCCTTGTGGACATAACGCTTTGCGCTCTGGGCTTTGACGTGCCGCTTGCGCTCACGCTCGGCGCAATAGCCGCGGCCACGGCTCCGGCGGCCACGCTTATGGTAGTGCGCCAATACAAGGCGAACGGCCCCGTCACGCGCACGCTGCTGCCCGTGGTCGCAATGGACGACGCGGTTGGCCTTATAGTTTTTGCCGTATCCCTTGCGCTGGCGCAGGGAATGTCCGGCGGCGGAGACATGAGCTTTTACACAATGGTCGTGCAGCCGCTTACGGAAATAGTGCTTTCCCTTGCCATAGGCGGGGCGATAGGCCTTATTGCAAGCATTGCGCTGCGCTTCTTCCATTCAAAGGATAACTTCCTTTGCGTATCCGTTGCGGCGGTGCTGCTGGGCACGGCGCTGGCGGACATATGGGGACTTTCCTCGCTGCTGCTCTGCATGTCCATAGGCGCAATAGTATGCAACCTTAGGAAGGATGCCGATAGCATAATGGAAGGGTGTGAACGCTGGACGCCGCCGCTTTTCATGCTGTTCTTCGTAATATCGGGCGCGGAGCTTGACCTTGCCGCCATACCGACGGTCGGCATGCTCGGCGTTGCGTATCTTGTGGCGCGCTCTGCGGGCAAATACCTCGGCACATACATCGGCTCAGGTATAGTTCACGCGGATGAGAAAATAAAGAAATATCTCGGCCTTGCGCTGCTGCCGCAGGCGGGCGTGGCGATAGGTATGGCCCAGATTTGCGCGGCAAAGCTGCCCATGTACAGCGAACGCATAACCACCGTTGTGCTGTGCGCAACGCTTATATACGAACTCATCGGCCCCGTTATAACCAAGATGGCGCTGATGAAGGCGGGCGAAATAGCGCCGGAGCTTGCCCATGCGCGGCACAAAAAGGCGCAAAAAGCCTGATGTAAATAAATAATTTGCTATTTTGGCCCGTGTCGGCTTCAAAAAGCTTGTGAACGGGCCATTGTTATGCTATTATATTAAGTAGGTATTTTTTATCTACCGGCTTTGTGTCGGACGATGTAGAACATACACTAAGAAGAACATGTTATTTGGAGGTAACTTTTTATGCTGATGGCTGGCGATTTCAGGAAGGGCGTTACTGTGGAGATCGATGGACAGGTTTGGTCCATTGCCGATTTCCAGCACGTCAAACCCGGTAAAGGCGCGGCTTTCGTCCGTACGAGGCTCAAGAACGTTATGACCGGCGCGGTGCTGGAGCGCACATTCAGCCCCACGGACAAGTATCCCCGCGCTCATATCGAGACCAAGGAGATGCAGTATCTTTACAACGACGGCGAGCTGTACTACTTCATGGATACCGAAACCTATGAGCAGCTGCCCCTTAACCACGACCAGGTCGAGGACGCTATCAACTTTATAGTTGAAAACATGAACGTAAACATCCGCTTCTATAAGGGCAACGCCTTCTCTGTTGAAGCTCCCAACTTTGTTGAACTTACCGTTACCGAAACCGAACCCGGCTTCAAGGGAGACACCGCGACCGGCACCACCAAGCCCGCAACGCTTGAAACCGGATACAAAATCAACGTTCCCCTGTTCGTTAACGAAGGCGACCGCATAAGGGTAGATACCCGTACCGGCGAATACATGGAGCGCGTATAAGCTATCCTGTATCAAATAAAATTTATAAAATAACTACAAGGAGGTCACTATGGGTTACAATAAGGAAAAGGTCGCATATCTGCGCGGCGTAGTAGACGGCATGGATCTTGCCGACGACAAGTATGGCAAGCTTTTCAAGCTGATAGTTGAAACTCTGGACGAGATGGCGGACACCGTTGACGAAAACGAGGAAGCCATTATAGACATGGACGAATGCATAGACGACATTTGCGATGAGCTGAGCGACATAGACGAATGCCTTGATGCGCTGTGCGATTGCTGCGACTGCGACGAGTGCGACGACGATGAGGACGAGTGCGACTATGACTGCGAAAACTGCACCGACAAGTGCGACTTTTGCGACGACGACTTTGTTGAAGTAGAATGCCCCCATTGCGGCGAGACCATCTATTTTGACGAGGACATGCTGACCGAGGACGGCGCGCTTATCTGCCCCAACTGCAACAAGCCCGTTATCCCCGCGGCGGAAGATCTTCAGGACGAAGAATAAGCCAAAGGCTTAAACCATGGGGCTGCCGCAATGCGCGGCGGCTCCTTTTTATATATTAGCCGCATATTCTCCCGCCGCTATTGACTACGCGGCCGCAAAGCTGTATGCTTACATCATCAATACTATCATTATATAAAGGAGAGCTTATGGAAACCAAGGATCTTATGTACAAGCGCGCATATGTATGGGACAAGCTGAACGCCGAGGAGCGCAAGGCCTGCATGGATATGGGCGAAGATTACAAGGCGTTCCTTAACGAAAGTAAGACCGAACGCCGCTGCGCCGCAGAGATAATCCGCCGCGCCAAGGAAGCCGGATTCGTATGCATATGCGAAAAGAAGGAGCTCAAGGCCGGCGACAAGGTATATTACAATAACCGCGGCAAGGCCGTTATGCTATCCGTTATAGGCAGCGAGCCCCTTGAAAACGGCATGAACATAGTGGGCAGCCATATCGACTCCCCGCGCTTGGACATAAAGCAGAACCCCGTATACGAGGCCGGCGGAACCACCCTGCTTAAAACGCATTATTACGGCGGCGTAAAGAAATATCAGTGGGTTGCGCTGCCCCTTGCCCTTTACGGAGTTATAGTGAAGGCAAACGGCGAAAAGGTTGAAATAGCCGTGGGCGATAAGTGTGGGGATCCCGTGTTCTATATTTCCGATCTTCTCCCCCACCTTGCCAAGGATCAGATGAGCAAAACCATGAGCGAGGGCGTGGAGGGCGAAAGCCTGAACATACTTATAGGCAGCCTGCCCGTTGACGATACCGAAGCATCCGACAGATTCAAAACCGCTCTGCTCGCCGTGCTGAACGAGCGCTACGGCATAACCGAGGAGGACTTCGTATCCGCCGAGCTTGAGGCTGTTCCCGCCGGCGCTGCGCGCGACGTTGGCTTCGACCGCGGCCTTATAGTTGCCCATGGTCATGACGACCGCGTATGTTCCTATGCTTCCCTTGCGGCACTGCTCAGCATTGAAAAGCCCGCCCGCACCACCGTTGGCCTGTATGTGGACAAGGAAGAGGTCGGCAGCATCGGCGCAACCGGCATGCATTCCCAGTTCTTCAACAACATGGTTGGCGAAATGATAGCCCTTATGAACGGCGGCAACTGCTCCGATATTTCCATAAGGCGCGCCCTTGCGCACAGCACGCTGCTGAGCGCGGACGTTGCGGCGGCGTTCGACCCCAACTACCCCAGCGTTGGCGACAATGCCAACTTTGCCGCCATCGGCCAGGGTATTGCCATGGTCAAGTACACCGGCTCCCGCGGTAAGAGCGGCGCAAACGACGCGGCGGCGGAGCTTGTTGGCAAGGTACGCAAGCTATTCAATGACCACGGCGTGGTTTACCAGACCAGCGAGCTTGGCAAGGTTGACCAGGGCGGCGGCGGAACCATAGCCTACATAATGGCCAACTACGATATGGACGTTATAGACGCGGGCGTTGCCATGCTTAGCATGCATGCCCCCTGGGAAATCGTTTCCAAGGCGGACGTATACATGACCAGCCGCGCTTATCACGAGTTCTTTGTGAATTACAGATAATCACACGCCCTAACTTAGGCAATATCTAAAGCGAAACAGCGGGTATCCGAACAAAAGCCGGATACCCGTTTTCAGGTTGATGCAAGGTGTTTTCCGTGCTATAATTTCTGTGGAAGAAGAAGTTGGCAGATTGGATTTCGTGGGGGTATGTGATGAGTGGTTGCGAATGGTGTGATTATAAAGAAAATGAGTGGTTACTATATAAATCATTACATTGGTCTGTCTATCTGGCAGATATTCAAGACTATGTTGGCAGATGTATTTTGGTGTTGAATAGGCATTGCGGTAGCCTTTCCGAATTAGATATTTCCGAGTGGATCGAATTAAAAACAATTATAGATAGGTTGGAATGTATCTATAAAGAGGTTTTGGGCGCCGAATTAAGCAATTGGAGTTGCTTGTTAAATAACTTTTACAAGGATTCAATACCCAACCCGCATTTGCATATACATGTTAGACCACGATATAAAAATGCCGTTGTAATTAACAATCACTTATACATAGATACAGAATTTGCTCATCATTATGCTTTGAAAAAAGAGAGTTTATTGCTTGATGATGATAGGCAAATGCTGTATGCGCTAATGAAGGAAAAGTTTGTTTTATAAACTCCGGTTTGCACGCCTGACCATCCATCATCAGCCGCTATGGCAAATCGGAATTAGGAGGTATAAATACATGGCAAGTGCGTATTACAAGCCTTGCAAGGAATTAGACATTTGCAATGAGTTGATTGAAAAATATTGGGAATCAAAACAATATGACAAGTGCTTTGAAGGACATTTGGTTTTGGCAGAGCAAGGCTATCCCCTTGCTGAATGTCAAATAGGCTATTTCTATTATGAGGGACTTGGTGTTGAAAAAGACTTGGAAAAAGCACTATATTGGACTCGCCGTGCCGCAGAGCATGGTGATAGAGATGGGCAATACAATTTGGCATGGTTTTATGAAGAAGCAATCGGAGTAGAACGAGACATCGAACAGGCTAAGCATTGGTATCGACTTGCCGCACTGCAATACCATGATTTGGCAATCGAGAAATGCAACGAGTTAGGTATTACATTGTAATTATAGATCCCGGTTTGCACGCCTGACCATCCGGCCTTATTCCAATCCGTGCAATTTTATGGATAATATGTAAACTTATGTTCAGCTTTGCCGCGCCCACTTGAAGCAATATCACGGCTCAGGTATAATTTAGGTATAATAAATCATTTCAATAGGAGCGTATGCTATGCGAATAGGACAATTCAGCGAAAGCTTTCTTCCCATAGTGGATGGCGTAGGCCGCGTGGTTTACAGCTATGCCAGGGGCCTTGCCAAAGGCAGCGACGAATGCTACGTTATCGCCCCGCAGAACAACACGGGCTACCGCGGAGGGTATCCGTTTGAGCTGGTAGACTATTCCGCATCCCCCGTTATAGGTTCGCCGCAATATAAAAGCGGGCTTGCAGTGCTGGATAAGCATTATCTTGACCGCATGGAAATGATAAAGCTGGACGTTTGCCATGCGCACACGCCGTTCTTTGCCGGTCAGGAAGCGCTTAGGCTATGTTCCAAATATAATCTGCCGCTGATAGGCACATTCCATTCCAAGTATTACGACGATTTTTATAAGGCCACCCATGCGGAGCTTATCGCCAACATAGGCGTAAAGTTCGTTGTGGACTTCTATGAACGCTGCGACGAGGTTTGGACTGTAAGCGAATCCTCCGCCGTGGTGCTGCGCGAATACGGCTACACGGGCGACATTATAATAATCGAAAACGGCACGGAGATGCGCCCCGTAAGGAGCGAAGATAAGCAGGCCGCAATAGAGAAATTCCACATTGATGCTGCTAACCCCGTTTTCCTTTTCGTTGGACAGATAAACTGGAAAAAGGGCATACTGCGCCTGCTTGAGGCGGCGGCATACCTGAAGCAGCGCGGCGAGAAATTCACCGTTGTGCTTGCAGGCCAAGGTCCGGATGAGGAAGCCGTGAAAGCAAAGGCCAATGAGCTTAACGTGGCGGAGCATGTATTGTTCACCGGCCACCTTAGCGACACACATCTGCTGGACGGGCTTTACCAGGCAGCTACGCTGTTCACCTTCCCCTCCCAGTACGACACATTCTCACTTGTTATACGCGAGGCGGCGGCCATGTACACGCCAAGCGTGGCAATAGAGGGCACGGCCCCCGCGGAGCCGATAGTGCACGGGCAGAACGGCCTTGTTTGCGCGGACGACGGCGAAAAGCTGGGCGAGCTGCTGCTGAAATACATGCACGATACCGAAGCCCTTACCCGCATGGGGCAGGCCGCGCACGATACTATCCCGCACGACTGGGACAGTATACTGGTCAAGGTGCGTGAGCGCTACGCCGCGCTTATCGCCCGAAAGGATGAAGCAAAAATGGCCGAGCGGCACGCAAAGCTGAAGGACACTCTGCTTGAGCGCTACGAAAAGCTGGCGGCCTACTTCGGCCTAAAGCTATAAAACCGGGCAATATAAAAGGCGCAGGAGAAGCTTCCCGCGCCTTTTTGGCTGTTAGTATTATATCTTTCCCGTCAGCTTATACAGCGTCAGTGCTATTGCTTCGCGCATATAGTTATTGGGTGCGGTGTAATATACGTCCTTTGCGCCGAAGCCGTCTATAGCTATTCCCTGCTTCTTTGCCACAAGCTCCGCGCGCAGCACATGAAAATTGGTTGTTACGAACGCAAGCCGCGCGCCGTTTGGGTACAGCGAATCGATTATTTCCCGGGAAAATGCAAAGTTTTCCTCCGTACTTGTGGATTTATCCTCCATAATTATGCGCTCGTTCGCTATGCCTCTGTTCACCATATAGCGGCGCATAGCCTCGGCCTCGCTTATGCTTTCGCCCTGCCCCTGCCCGCCGGATACTATGGCTATCGTGTTCGGATTGGCGTTAAGGTAGTCCACCGCCCTATCCAGCCTGTAGCTGAGCGTTAAGGACACGCGCTCGCCATGCACGGCGCAGCCGAGCACTATCAGCACATCCGCCCCTTCCTCCGGGTCGTCATGCGCGCTTGTGTATATCATGCCGCCAACTATCAGCATAAACAGCGCATATGCTATATACGCGCCGAAGAACGCATACCTGAGCCAAAGCGCGTGCGCCGTGAATGAACGCAGCGGTTTAAAGAATATGCCCACTATTATGAGCGGCGCACCTATTATGGCAGGCAGCATTATGCCAAGGTTCATGTTTGACCACATGGAAAGCACCGCCGTGTCCGCAACGCCGATTGCGCCTATCAATATCATTATTATTCTGAAAAGCTTCATCAAACGTTCTCCCTCCTTATTTCTACCGCACCCTTGGGCATTGTGTTCGCCATTGTGGTGCCTATCAATATAAGCGCGGTGGCTATGCCCTGAAGCAGGCTGAATGCATCGCCCAGTATCAGCACGCCGGACAGCACGCTTGTGAGCGTGGTTATGCCGGCAAAGGAGCTTGAGCGGTTGGCGCCTATCTGCGCAATGCCGTAGGTATGCATAATAAACGCGGCCACCTGGCAGCCCAGCGCCAAATACAGCACGGCAATAAGGAACTGCGCATCATGGAACGGCAGCATAACGTATTCGGCCAATGTGCCCGCGCTCGCGTGCTCTATCACAGCACCCGCCGTGAACACTACCGAGCCTACAACCGCCATAAGATAGGTTTTCTCAAAGCTTGAAAACTCATCCGCCTTACGCGCGGCTATTGCGTAGCCAACGTCCCCCATTACGGCAACGAACAGCATAGCGTACCCAAGCGGGTTGAGCGAAGCGGAAAAGCCCTTAACAAGGGCAATGCATATAACGCCCGCAATGCTGAGCACAATGCCCATGACCTGAAGCCTTGTTGGCCTTTCTTTAAGGAACACCGCGCTGAATATCAGCACAAATATGGGTATTACGGCAATTATGGTGCCGCTTTCGCTGGCGGTGGTAAGCCGCATGCCCACGCTTTCGCCAATAAAATATATCACCGGCTGGAATATGGCCATCGTCAGCACCGCGCCGAAGCGTTTGCCGCGGAAGTTCAGCTTTATTGCGCCGCAAAGCGCAAGTATGCTCATAACAACAAGCGCCGTAACAAAGCGCCAGCTTAAAAGCGTAAACGCGGACACGCGGTCAACAGCGCCCTTTGTGAAAAGGAAGCTGAAGCCGAACAGTAAACTTGCGACCAGCGTGGCAATCATGCCAAGCGTTTCATTTTTTGAACCGATACTCTTTCCCATGCCGTATAGTATAACATAAATAACACCCCGATTTGTATACGGGGTGTTAACTTTGGTCGTTAGATTATTATTTATCCCAATTCATAAGGCGCTTCTGAATTTCCCCTATTTCTTCGGAGGTAATGCCTTTTTCGAGTTCTCCCGAAACGTTGGGATAATACTGCGGATTTTCCTCCTGGAACTTTCTTATCGCTTCCCGGTTCACGGTCTCCGCCGCAGAGCATTCATACTCATAGTCATCAAAGGCAATGTTCAAAAGGCGTTCCTGAATTTCCCCTATGCTTCCCGATTCCATTGCCGTTTCCGCCTGCGGCGGCAATTCCGGCATTTGCGTCTCACACGGCGCCGCTGCCGCGGCGTGACCCGCCATCAGCACGGCAAGCAGCAATGCCGAAATTATGCTTATTCGCTTCATACTCCCTCTCCTTTCACTTCTGCACTTTTTATTTTTAGCTTTGCACATATCCGATAAGACCGGCCTTTCGGGCTGTGGTTCCATAATAGCATGGTTTCATTGCTTAACGCAAGCCGGTTTTGCTTATTTTTCTATATATCTTGCCCATCTGGGCGTTAAGGGGCGAAAAGTTTGTGTATAGGGTGTTAAATTTGTCAACATTGCGCGGTTTGATTGCCAAACAAGCCCTTTCCATGCTACAATAGTATGAATTATGCAAGAAAGGCGATAACCATGGGTTTTATGGATAAACTGCTGGGCAACACCAGCGAGGCGAAGCTGAAAAAGCTGGCGCCATTGGTAAAAAGGATAAACGAACTTGAACCCGCCACGCATGCGCTGAGCGACGGCGAACTGCGCGCGAAAACGGACGAGTTCAAGGCCCGCCTTGCTAACGGCGAAAAAGAGGACGATATACTGTGCGAAGCTTACGCCGTGGTAAGGGAAGCCGCAATGCGCACGATAGGCCAGCGGCATTTCGACGTTCAGCTGTACGGCGGCATTGTGCTGCACCGCGGCAACATTGCCGAAATGAAAACGGGCGAAGGCAAAACCATAACCGAAACCCTGCCCGCGTATTTGAACGCGCTTAGCGGGCATGGCGTGCATATAGTTACCGTTAACGATTACCTTGCCAAGCGAGATGCGGCATGGATGGGCAAAATTTTCCGTTTCCTTGGGCTGAGCGTGGGCTGCGTGGTTCACGAGCTTTCCAATGACGAACGCCGCATGGCCTATAATTGCGACATTACATACGGCACCAATAACGAATTCGGCTTCGATTACCTTAGGGACAACATGGTGGTCTACCGCGAGCAGATGGTACAGCGGGAGCTTAACTATGCCATAGTGGACGAAGTTGACTCCATTTTGATAGACGAAGCGCGCACGCCGCTTATAATTTCAGGCACTGGCGAAAAGTCCACCGATATGTATGCCAAGGCGGATCGCTTCGTATGCCGCCTTGTGAGGGGCGAAAACATAGAAAAGCTTTCCAAGGCGGACATTATGATGGGCGAAACGCAGCAGGAAAGCGGAGACTATATGTGCGACATAAAGGCGCGCACGGTCGCGCTTACCCAGCAGGGCCAGCGCAAGGCGGAGACATTCTTCGGCATAGACGATATATCGGACGCCGCGAATACCGAAATAAACCACCATATAATTCAGGCCCTCAAGGCGCATGCCCTTTTCACGCGGGATAAGGACTACGTTGTGCAGAACGGGCAGGTGCTTATAGTTGACGAATTCACCGGCCGCCTTATGATGGGCCGGCGTTACAGCGACGGACTGCATCAGGCATTGGAGGCCAAGGAACACGTTAAGGTTGAGCGCGAGAATAAAACCCTTGCCACCATCACGTTCCAGAATTATTTCAGGATGTACCATAAGCTTGCCGGCATGACCGGAACGGCTAAGACAGAGGAAGCGGAGTTCCAATCCATATATGGGCTGGACGTTATGGAAATCCCCACCAATAAGCCGCTCAGGCGTATAGATAATAATGATATTATATACGGCACCGAGCGCGGTAAGTTCGATGCGGTAGTGGACGAAATAGTAAAGGTTCACGCGACGGGCCAGCCGATACTTGTCGGCACGATATCGGTTGAAAAGAGCGAAATGCTAAGCGACATGCTTTCCCGCCGCGGCATAAAGCACCAGGTTTTGAACGCAAAGCTGCACGCCAAGGAAGCCGAAATAGTGGCGCAGGCGGGCAGCCTGGGCTGCGTTACCATAGCCACCAACATGGCCGGCCGCGGCACAGACATATTGCTGGGCGGCAATCCGGAGTTCCTTGCAAAGCGCGAGCTTAGGCAGAACGGCATGGACGAGCTGCTCATAGAAGCCGCCACGGGACACGAGGAAACGAGCGATGACAGCGTGGTTGAAGCCCGCGCGGAATACGCGGAAGCATACAACAGAATAAAGCAGGAAACCGACAAGCAGCACGACGCGGTGGTTGCCGCGGGCGGCTTGCACATAATAGGCACCGAGCGGCACGAATCCCGCCGCATAGATAATCAGCTGCGCGGCCGTGCAGGCCGGCAGGGAGACCCCGGCTCCACGCGCTTCTATGTATCGCTTGAGGATGAGCTGATGCAGCGCTTCGGCGGGGAACGCATAAAGCTGATGATGCAGCGCATATCGCCGGACGAGGAGATTCCGCTGGACATGAAGCTGCTTTCAAAGCAGATTGAGAACGCACAAAAGCGCGTTGAAGCCCATAACTTTGAAATACGAAAGAACGTGCTTCAGTATGACGACGTTATGAATAAGATGCGCGAAATAATCTATTCGCAGCGCCGCCGCGTGCTCATGGGCGAAGATATTCACGATTCCATAATGGAAATGGTGAACGAAAGCGTTACGGCAAAGCTTGACCAATGCGCAAGCGCCCATGCTTCCGCCAACGAATGGGACATGATGGCGCTGTACAGCGAGCTTAACCAGCTGCTCGGCGCGGACTTCACGGGCAAGCTGCACGGCATAACCAACCGCAAGGCGCTTGAGGAAAAGACGCATGAGCTTGTTGACGCGCTGTATGCCAAGAAGGAAGCGGAAATATCCGGCGCGGGCATAGACATGCGCGAAGTGGAGCGCGTGGTGCTGCTGAAGGCAGTTGATTCGCACTGGATGGATCATATAGACGCAATGGATCAGCTGCGCCAGGGCATAGGCTTGCAGGCGCTGGGCCAGAAGGACCCCGTTGTTGCGTACCGCAACATGGGCTTCGACATGTTCGATGAAATGGTGCTTGGCATACGGGAGCAGACCGTGCGGAACATATTCCACGTTACCGTGCGCATGGCGCCGCAGCAGCGAGAGCAGCTTGCAAAGCCGGTTGAGGTTGCGGGCGACGATAAGCCAAAGCCCAAGCGTACAGATAAAAAGCCCGGCCGTAACGACCCCTGCCCCTGCGGCAGCGGACTGAAATACAAGAATTGCTGTGGAAGGAACTGATACCTTCCACGGTAAATATAAAACACAAAAAGAAGGATGTGATTAACAGTGATCCAACTGGATGAAACACGGCAGCAGCTTGCCGCGGCGGTTGAAACGCTGAAAGAGGCAGGTGGCTCCCTTTGACCTTGCTTCATTGAGCAAGGAAAAGGAAGAACTGGAAGCCGAAATGGGCAAGGAAGGCTTCTGGAACGATGTTGAGAACGCGAACAAGGTGAACCGCCGCATGAAGGCCATAAGCTCCAAGCTGGACAAATACCAGCACCTTATGAGCCGCTGCGAGGACCTTGAAACGTTGATTGAAATGGCGGACGAGGAAAACGACGAAAGCCTTGTGCCGGAGGTACAGAGCGAGTTTGCCTCGCTTGAAAAGGACATAGAGGCGCTGAAGCTTGAGGCGCTGCTGAAGGGCCCTTACGACAGTTATAATGCCGTACTCAGCCTGCATGCGGGCGCGGGCGGAACCGAGGCGCAGGACTGGGTAAGCCTGCTTTACCGCATGTATACCCGTTACTGCGA
>OLPV01002079.1_pt1 | contig 13700 bp, 9 predicted proteins | sample 1671961 | NCBI WGS metagenome assembly OLPV01 (sample SAMEA3136630, study PRJEB25190) | human gut metagenome | biome: human gut; feature: human-associated habitat; material: faeces | place: Austria | collected 2013
CATGAACGCCTCTACCGTTCTTAACGCGCTCTATAAAGCGCGGCTTTCGTGCGGGCGCGTGCAAACCCCCACGCTCGCCCTCATCGTCGAGCGCACGCGCAAGTCGCGCGCGTTCGAACCCGAGCCTTTCTATCAAGTGCGCATATCCGCCCACGGCATGTCCCTTCTGGGCGAGAAGCTATCAGACAAGGACAAGGCCGCAAGCCGAGCCGGCGATGCGCGAGGCGGCTCGGTCACGGTGACGTCGGTCGAGCGCAAGTGCGAGAAGGACAAGGCGCCCAAGCTCTACGACCTCACCTCGTTGCAGCGCGACGCGTCCGATCTGGTGGGGCTCACCGCCGATGAAACCCTGAACGCGCTCCAAGCGCTTTACGAAGCGAAGCTCATGACGTACCCGCGCACCGAGTCGCGTTACGTCATGGAAAGCGACCTGCCCGAGGTCGAAGCCGTCTTGTCGAAGCTCGTTCGCGAAGGGCTCCCCGGCAGAGCCGCCGTGGCGGCGTTCAAGGCCTCGCAACCGGAAATCGCCAAGGTGGCCGACGATTCGAAGGTGCATGGCCACGGTGCGGTGCTGCCCACGCGCCTCGTGACGGCGAAGGGCGTGGCGGAGTTGTCGGACGACCAGCGAACCGTGGCGCTTCTCGTGTGCGCACGGCTCGTCGAGGCGGTCATGCCCGACGCCGTGAAGCTCAAGTCCAAAGTTGCCGCCGAATGCAACGGCCACGCCTACGAGGCCTCTTCAACCGAAGTCGTCGAGTCTTCTTGGCTTGCCGTCTACGACGAGCTGAAAACCTCGGTCAAGCAGAAATCAGAAGGAAACGAACCCGTATCGGCGGCCCCTATACCCGCCGATGTCAGCCAGGGCGCGGTTTACCCAGTCGAGGAAGCCGACGTTAAGGAGGGCAAGACAACGCCTCCCAAGCCCTACACCGATTCGACCCTGCTTGCCGCCATGGAGCACGCAGGGCGCACCATCGACGACGCAGAGCTCAAAGCCGCCATCGACGACGACACGATGCACTCGGCGGGCCTTGGCACACCGGCCACCCGCGCAGCCGTCATAGAGGGCTTGCTGAAGCGTGGCTACATCGTCCGCAAGGGCAAGTCCCTGCTCTCCACCGAGCGCGGCGAGGCTCTTGTCGACGTGGCGTGCCCGAGCCTGAAAACGCCCCTGCTCACCGCGCAATGGGAGCTTGAGCTTTCCAAAGTCGAGCGCGGCGAGATCGCGCTGTCGGGCTTTCTCGGCGGAATCGAGCAGTACACCCGTGACGTCGTGGAGGAGGCGAAGCGGGATTACGATCCCGACAAGGCGATGGCCGTTTCGGGCCTCAAGGTGCTTTGTTCCTGCCCCGAGTGCGGTTCGCCGGTGGTGCTTTCCCGCAGCGGCGGGCAATGGCAGTGCTCCGCTTCGAAATGGGATCCCGACCACGATTTCAAGCTAGTGTCGGGGGACGGCTTCAAGCTCAACGTCAAGCAGTTCGGCAAGAAGCTCACCGAGAACCAGGCGTGCAGCATCGCGAGCGGCAAGCCGACCGCCGTCAAGGGCCTCAAAAAGAAGGACGGCTCCACGTTCGACGCGAAGCTCGTCCTCGGACCGAAACCTTACACAGGCTGGGTCGAGCTGGCTCCGCGTGAAGGCAAACCGGCTGCGAAGAGGCCCACAGGCAGGAAAAGCAGCGGCAGCAAGCCTTTCGTCAAGCGAGGGCGGTGACGAGGGTGAGCGACACTTTCAACGAAGTGCTGCTCAACCTTGGCGTTAATTGCAAGCAGAAACGCCAAAGGCAAGGTCTGAGCGTTGCGAGGCTGGAGCAGGTTTCGGGCGTGAAGGCCGCGACCATATGGCGCATCGAGGGCGGCACAGGTGCGAACCCGACCTTGCGGACGCTCTGCAAGCTGGCCGACGCTCTCGATTGCCCGCTATCTGATTTGCTCGAACCGTGAAACGAAAGGAATCGCATTGGGAAACAACGATTGGGCCGAGGTCTGTACCTACATCGACGGCGAGCACGCCGAGTACGAGTTGTCGCGAAACGAATGGGTCTTCATCGACAAGCTTCTCGGCCTCACGGCCGACCGCCGCGACCCGGAATACCTAGAGAACCATCTGCTGCCGGCGTTGTTGCAGGCTTTGCGCTCGGCGGCCCTTTAACTCGAACCCTTTTCGTTCGACCTTCCCGCTAAATCCCCGCTCAAGGCTATAATCATCACGCAAGGCCGCGGCGCATCCTGACAGTAATCAAGCGTGAGAAACCGCGCCTCGGCCTTCGTTGAGACCGCCGCCGCCATCGCGGCTCGCGCTTATACCCGACCTCCCCGAAGGGATGGAACATGCCAAGAACCATTGACGACATCTTCAACCGTATCGTCCTCGAGTCGGTCGACAAGCGCCAACAGGGCACGAGATGGGAGAGGGCAGTCAAGTTCTTCCTCGAGAACGATCCATCTTACGCAGGGCGCATCGAGCGCGTTTGGATGTGGGCGGACGCCCCGACCAACCCCGGTAAGACCGACACCGGCATCGACCTCGTCGCCCTCGACAAGGACGGCACTTACTGGGCCATCCAGGCGAAGTGCTACTCGAAGACCACCCTTTCGCTCGAGGACGTCTCGACCTTTTTCGCCGCCGCCCTCATCGACGGCGCCTACGGCCATTTCATGATCGCTGACTCCGCCCCTCGCTGGTCGCGCAACCTCGAGGATTACGTCAACTCGAACGCTGACGAGCGCGATCTCGTGCGCCTCGACCTCGACACGCTGAAGCTCTCCAACCTCGATTGGGAGGGCTTCATCGACGACGCAAAGGTTCTTGCGGCGCGCAAGACGTACGACCCCAGGCCCCATCAGGCGACCGCCATCGAGCGCGCCTCCGTAGCCCTCGGCGAGAACGACCGGGCCACCGTCGTCATGGCGTGCGGCACGGGCAAGACGCTCATGTCGCTTCGCTTCGTGGAGGCGTTCTGCCCGAACGGCACGGTGCTTTTCCTGGCGCCGAGCATCTCGCTCGTGAGCCAGACCATGCGCAGCTGGGTCAACCAGACCCGAAACCGCATCAACGTCTACGTCGTGTGCTCGTCTGCGTCCGCGAGCGAGATCGACGAGGAGGAGTACGGCGTTCTGACCGACATCCCGTATCCTGCCACAACCAACGCCGTCACGCTCGCGTCCCGCTTCTCCGCGGACCCGGAAGCGCTGAACGTCGTGTTCTCGACCTATCAGTCGATTGACGTGATCCATCAGGCGCAGAAGAAGGGTTTGCCCGCATTCGACCTTATCGTTTGCGACGAGGCACACCGCACCACGGGGCGCCTCGAGGATAACAAGGCGGAGAACTCCGCCTTCGTCCGCGTCCACGACGATGATTACGTCCATGCCGCGAAACGCCTCTATATGACCGCCACAGCTCGCGTTTACGCGGCTCGCGGCGACTCGACGAAGGCCCTCCCCGGCGTGAAAAAAGACGACGTGCTGGCGGCGTCCATGGACGACCCGGAGATCTTCGGCCACATCTGCTATACGCTGTCCTTCGGCGAGGCGGTCGAGAAAGGCCTTCTCACCGATTACAAGCTCGTCATCATGCAGATCAGCCAATCCATGATGCCCGAGACCGTTCAGACCCTGGCCGCCAACAGCGCCAGCGAAATCGAGATGCCCAACGCCGCGAAGTTCATCGGCATTTGGAAGGCCCTCTTCGACCGCAAGCACGCGGGATCCGTCGACGACGTCATGCGCGGCGCTCACGACCCGGCAGGCAATGAGGACTCGGCCGACGACGCTCGGCGCGTGCTCCACCACGCCATCGCCTTCGCCTCCAGCATCAGGTCATCCAAGCAGCTCTCCAAAGAGTTCAACTCGGTCATCAAAGCCTACGCCGACGGCCTGGAGGAGGAAGGCGACCCGACCGGCATCGTGGAGGAGGGCAAGCGTCTGTCGGTTCAAGTCGACCACGTCGACGGGTCCATGCCAAGCGCGGTTCGCCAGGACAAGCTCGATTGGCTGGCGGGCGAGGACGAGGACGGCGAGTCCTGCCGAATCCTCTCCAACGCCCGTTGCCTCGCCGAGGGCATCGACGTGCCGTCGCTCGACGCCGTGATATACCTTTCCTCGCGCAAGTCCAAGGTCGACATCATCCAATCGGTCGGCCGCGTCATGCGCAAGGCTCCCGGCAAGGAGTACGGCTACATCATCATCCCAGTCTTCGTCGCCGCTGGCACCGACGCCGGCGAGGCGTTGGCGAAAAGCCCTGAGTTCAAGACCATTTACGACGTCGTCGCGGCGCTGCGGTCCCACGACGACCGCCTCGACGCGCGCATCAACGCGGCGGCGTTGGGCGACGTCGACGCGTTGAAGCGCATCGTGCAGTTCGAGGTGCTCGATCCCGAGCGCCTGAGGCGCAAGCCCAAGAAGGCCCCGAAGGCGCGCGTCGGCGAGCGCGAAACGCCCGTCGATGCACCCGAGGAACCTGCCGAGCAGGGCAAGCCCGCGGAGCAGCTTCAGCTGCTCACCGACGAGGAGGGCATCGCCAAGGCCATCAATGCGCAGATCGTCAAGCGCTGCGGCACGAAGATCTACTGGTCCGAATGGTCGAGCAACGTCGGCAAGATCACCGCCGCTCGCGCCGACCAGATCTCCGCCCTCGTGAAAACCGAACCCGCCGCCAAAGCGGCCTTCCAGCAGTTCCTCGACGGCCTGCGCGATTCGCTCAACGACTCTCAAACGGAACAGGACGCCATCGATGTCCTTGCGCAGCACGAGGTCACGCGCCCGATTTTCCAGGCTCTCTTCGATAATAAGGAAGTGCTCGCCAACAACCCCATCGTCATGGGCCTCGATCGCGCCATAGAGACGCTTTACGCCGCCGGCCTCCCTTCGTCAATCAACGACCCGGAGCTCACGGAGCTCTACGCATCGGTCAAGCTGTGCGTATCCCAGATAACTACCGACGAGGCCAAGCAGAACCTCATCAAGGAGATCTACAACGACTTCTTCAAGGCGGCGTTCACGTCGACGGCGGACAAGCTCGGCATCGTCTACACGCCCGTCGAATGCGTTGACGCCCAGCTCCATATGGTGCAGCGCGCCCTCAAGCGCGAGTTCGGCGTGAGCCTCGGCGACAGGGGCGTGCACATCCTCGACGGCTTCGCCGGCACGGGGACGTACGCCTGCCGCCTGATTGAGGATGCGACGCTCATCGCCGACGACGACCTGCCATACAAGTACGCCAACGACATCCATTGCAACGAGATCGTTCCCTTGGCCGCGACCATCATGAACATCAACGTCGAGCAGTCCTACCACAAGCGCATGGGGGGCGAGTACAAGGCGTTCCCTGGTGCGCTGCTCACCGACACCTTCCAGATGCACGAGGACGGCGACACGCTTGACATCTCGGTCTTCACCGAGAACTCGGAGCGCATTAAAGCTCAGCTGGATACCGATATCACGGTCATCATCGGCAACCCCCCTTACCGAGCTGGTGACAAAGAGAACACCGGCAACCAGAACACTAAGTATAAGACCCTCGATAAGCGCATCGAAGATACGTACGTTGCTAAATCGGACGCAATAAACAATAACTCTCTCTACGATCACTACATCCGTGCTTTCCGTTGGGCATCAGACCGTATCAAGAGCAAAGGCGTCGTTTGCTTCATCTCCAATGGCGGATGGTTGGAAGGGGCCTCGATGGCGGGCATTCGCCGAAGCGTTGTCGAGGAGTTCAACTCCATTTACGTCTACAATCTCCGCGGCAATCAGCGCACCCAGGGAGAGGAATCGCGTCGCGAGGGCGGCAAGATATTCGACTCCGGATCTCGCGCGACCATCGCCATCACCATACTCGTCAAGAACCCCGAATCTCTCGAGCACGGGCAGCTGCATTACCGCGATATCGGTGATTACCTCACCCGCAAGGAGAAGCTCGACATCCTTAAATACGCCATCGACGCCGATCCGGTGTGGGACACGTCGATCAAACTTGATAAATATGGAGACTGGTTTAACCAGCGAGACGATTCTTTCTATGATTTTGCTCCAATGGGGGTTCAGCTTGGCGCAAAGAAGCTCCCAACTGGATTGTTTTCGATCTGGTCTTGCGGCTTGAAAACGCAAAGAGACCCATGGGCCTGGGGCTTTTCGCGCAATGCCGTAGACAGGTCGATGACGGATTGTCTCGACTTCTACAACGAATGTCTTGATCGTTTGGAGGCCGAAGGGGGAGAAGCGGATAAGTTCATGCTTGACGATCCTAAGATTAGCTGGACTCGTGCGTTTAGAAATGATTTCAAGCGAGGTAAGAGAAAAGACCCTGATCTTGCTTCGCTCGTTAAAGGAGCCTACAGGCCATTCTGCAAGCAGTATCTGTGGTACGACAGGCAATCGAACGAGATGCTTTACCAACAACCCAAGCTCTTCCCATATGAGGGCGTTTATAACCTTGAGGTATGCATACCAGGAAAAAGCAATACGGGGTTTGATTGTCTAGTGGTTGGCAGAATCCCAGACCTCAATTTGCTTAATGCTGGCGCCCAATGCTTCCCCCTCTACTGGTACGAGAAGGCCGAGTCGGCTGAAGAAGCCGGCACTTTGTTTGGGATTCAAGGCGAAGCTGACGAGTACGGCTACATCCGGCACGACGCCATCACCGACGACGGCTTGGCCGTGTTTCGGGCGGCCTACCCTGACATCGCCATTGCCAAGGAGGACATCTTCTTCTACGTTTACGGCCTGCTGCACAGCCCGGAGTACCGCAAGCGTTTCGCGAGCAACCTCATGAAGGAACTGCCGCGCATTCCGTTGGCTAAGGACTTTCTTGCCTTCATGAAGGCAGGCCGCAATCTCGCTCATCTGCATCTTGGCTACGAGGCCATCGAGCCGTGGCCGCTCGATGTGATCAAGGGAGATATCGACAATCCTGGTCGCACTGAGAAGATGACGTGGCGCAAGAAGACGGATTCCGAGACAGGCAAAAAGATTCCCGACTACACCAAGCTCGATGTAGCGGAAAACCTTTCGTACGGTGGCATCCCTGAGCGCGCTCAAGACTACGTCGTGAACGGCAAGTCCGCTCTTGCCTGGCTCGTAGACCGTTATAAGGTAACCACCGATAAGAAGTCCGGTATTGAAAACGACCCGAACGAGTACAGCGATGACCCTCGCTACATCGTCGACCTCGTGGCGCGAGTAGTGCGCGTATCAATGGAGACCCTCGACATCGTCGACTCGCTGCCGCCGTTGGAGGAATTGCCCCAGACCGCGAACTGGTCCGCCGCCTGGCGAACCGCTTAAACGAATCGCTTCCAAGCCCGTCACGGCCAATCGCCATGACGGGCTCACCTGGAACTCCCATTAGAGGGACGTCATGACAGCACCCTTCAACATGCGTCTCCCCGCGATCCTCAAGTCCCGCGGCATGTCCCAAAGGAATCTTGCCGCGGCAACAGGGATCACTCCCACGGCCGTCAGTCGTCGCGCCCAACATAACGAATCGCTATACCGGGTTCGCCGCCTCACCTCGACTAACAGACTAGAATCGAGGGAAAGGCAGAACCCGGCGAAAGGCTTGCGTCATGACCACCGAAGAGGCTAGGAAAGAAGCGTCCCAGAAAGCGGTTCTCGCCGCCTACTTGTCGTTGTCCATGCGCGGCAAGGACATCACGCCCGAGAACCTTGTGCGAGAGTCCTTGCAGGTGTCCTCGATGGTGTCCGAGCGCGGCTTGGCGATGAGGGTCATGAACTCCGTTCGCTTCCGCGCGGTCGTCGAATCGATCTCCTTCGAGCAGACCACGCAGCGATTCCTCATCGCTTATCATCCCGTCGACAAACCGAACGAACGCGAAGAGATTCGTTCTGAACGGGTGGACAGCAACCGCGGGCAGCTCGTTCGAATGCTCTGGAATCAGAGCCTTGTCGGCGAGGAAGTGGTCATCTTCAAGAACAACGAGCCTGACAAGACCGGCAAGGTTGCCGCCGGCTTTCGCGTGGCGGTCTGGGTTCTAGACAACGGCAAGCCGCGCAAATGATGCTTCCTCCCGAAGATCTCGCTTGAACGTTCCGAAGTGCGAGCTGTAAGGGCTGTGCGGTTAAGCGCGCAGCCCTTTTTTCTCTGAGTGCTGCTTGGCCTTCTTGCGTGCCGCATACATTCCTTAAGTTCGCTCCGTATATATCACAGCGGCTATACGTGACATAGCGGATTGCTATTACCCGCATATGATACCGACGGGGTAACATACGTTCTGCGAGCTAAAGCAAGCTGTACTGTCGTTGGGACAGGAATTAACGCCTGCGGAGATCCGCATCGGACGGGAAACCCCGTCCTGGGTCGCTGAAACAGGAATACCGACGTTTTATCATCCGGTTCAGACGTCCGATCCGGCATCTGGTCTGTGGGTTCGCCCGCATCGGTTTGACGACCGACTGATTCGATACGGTTACCAAACCCCCTTGAAATTGTGTCCGCATTTCTTTGAGTTTGGGGACCGGCTGATTCGACGCGGCAGCCAAACCTGTGCTCTCCTCGCAATCTCGAAGCGAGCGTTGTGCGGCCAGGTGAAATGACACGGCAGCAAAACAGCGAAGCGTCACCACCGGTTAGCAAAGGCGCTCGACGCCGGGTGGCCCGGCCTGGCAGCCAAACGGACAGGGCCTTGCGAAGACGTTCCGTCATGCATGACGGCCAAGCGATTCGACGCGGCGGCAAGCCGTCTCCCCTTTTTCCTTCACCCGGCAATCGTCAGTCACCTGAAGGCGATGCCCCGAGGGCCTTCTCTTTCCCCACCATAACGAACCGCTATACGGAACATAGCGCATCGCTATTACCTAAATATGCTACCGATTACGTATCATATACCTAGCAAGCGTTAGCGAGCTGTACCGCCGTTGAGGGCGGGATCTGAAGCCTGCGGAGATCCGCAATCGGACGGGATTTGCCGTCTTGGGTCGCTGAAGCAGGAAAGCCGACGTTTCTCACCCGATCCAGAAGCCAGAATCGCCTTCTGGCCTGCGGATCCGTCCGCAACGGTTGGAGAACCGGGTGATTTGGCTCGGTGACCAAACGCCATGAGTTCGAGGACGGCGAACGATAGAAAGAAGGACGACATGCCGAGAAAGCAAATGAACGTCGCCATCGACGAGACCGACAAAAAGGCCTTCATCGAGCTTTGCGAGGCGTATAACCTTAGCATGGCGAGCGTCATCGGGATGATCGTTCGCGCCTGCGTGGAGTCCGGGAAGCTCCCCTTCGACTTCATCTCGGATTCGAAGAAAGCGGGCTCCAAATGAGCGCAGACGTCCCCGGCACCCGCCGGCTGAGCTACAAGTACCGCATATACCCCACGGAGGCGCAGAAAGAGGCCATCCAGGCCAACATTGATGCCTGCCGCTACATCTACAACAGGCTCCTGCGCATGCGCATCGACTCCTACCAGGCCACCAAGCCGACGCTCAAGGAGCACGTGCTCGCACCCGGCGCGGACCCCGAGTCCGAGCACCCGGAGTGGCTGCGCGGCGAGGACGGCGAGTGGGTCTACGAGGAGGTCCCGAACCCGGACTACGACCCCGAGGCGAAAGCCCTCACCAAGTTCGATTGCTCCAAGCTCGTTAAAACCATCAAGAACCAGGCGGTGTCGGAAGACGGCAGCTTCTTTCTCAAGGAAGCGGACTCCACCGCCCTGATATTCGCGAACAACAACCTCGACGCTGCCTATCAGGCGCTCTTCCGCCGCGCGAAGCAAGGCGGCGGCAAGCCCGGCTTCCCGCGCTTCAAGTCGCGCAGGAACCCGATGCGCGCGTACAAGACTTCTGGAGCCGTCATCTCTCGCCGTGACGGCGGGAAGTGGGAGAAGCTGAAGTCCCTCGACGCCGCGGAAGGCAAGTGGACTCATGTATACCTGCCCAAGGTCGGATTCGTCCGCGCCAAGATCCACCGCATGCCACAGGGCGAGCAGGTCTCCTGCGCCGTGCGCGCCGAGGCCGACGGCACGTACTTCGCCGTCGTCAACATCAAGAACGCGCCCATGCCCGAGGCCGCCGCGCCCGTTGCCGGCCCCGTCGGGATCACCTTCGGCGTATCCCACTGGGCCGTCGACTCGGACGGCGAGGTGCGCGACCTTCCCGACATGTCCGATCTCGAACGCCGCCTCGTGCGCGAGAAGCGCAGGCTCTCCCGCCGCAAGGGCGCAAGGAAGGGCGAAACGAAGAGCGCGAACTACGAGAAGCAGCGTCTGAGGGTCGCGCGCCTCGAGGCCAAGATCCGACGTAGGCGGGAGTATGCCGTGCACGGCCTCACGGGCGAGCTCTCGAAGACGCATGAAGCCGTGGTTTCCCGCGAGATGGCGTCCAAGAACATGATGGAGCGCGATTCGCGCGCCGTCGAGAACATCCCCCGCAAGGCGCGGCGCGCGATCAACAAGGGCATCGCAGAAGGCTCCTTTGCCGAGGTGAACCGCCAGCTGGCGTACAAGTGCGCATGGCGCGGCGTGCCCTTCGTCACCGTGCCGGCAACGACCGCGACCGCGCAGACCTGCTCGGTATGCGGCCACGTGGAGAAGGCCGTCGCCGACGACCTCAGGCCGCGCTGGCGCTGCCCCGAGTGCGGGACGGTGCACGACCGCAAGGGCAACGGCGCGGCAAACGTGCTCGAAGAGGGCATGCGGCTGCTCGCCGAGGTGGCAGAATAGCTTTAAATACTGTCGTTGGGACAGGAATTAACGCCTGCGGAGATCCGCTTCGGACGGGAAACCCCGTCCTGGGTCGTTGAAGCAGGAATGCCGTTGTTCGATACGGTTACCAAACCACAACATTTAATAGCATTTAATTGCTGATCGAGGGCCGGGTTGGAGAACCGGCTGATCCGACACGGCAACCAAACAAGTAGACGTTCATGTCGCAGGCCTAGATGCTCGGTATAGCATATCAGTATTACCTGAGTATGCTGACGACGACGTATCATTTACGATGCAAGCGAAAGCGAGCGTACCTCTGTTGGAGAGGAAACTCACGCCTGCGGAGATCCGTGAAACGGACGGGAAGAATCCCGTCTCAGGGTCGTCGAAGCAGGAAAACCGACGTTTCTCATCCGATTCCGGCCGCAACGGTTCGGCAGCCGGCTGATTCGACACGGTTGCCAAACCTCGGCGAGGGTAACTGTACCCTGCACAAGGTTGGAGAACCGGATGGTCCGACTCGGTTGCCAAACAATCGTTGCGCAACCTATTGTTGCCTACAGTTTGGGGACCGGTTGATTCGACACGGTTGCCAAACTAGTTGGATTCCTTGGCCGGTCCCTTCCACGTTGAAGAACCGGATGATTCGAGTCGGCAGCCAAACTAGTAGACATTCATGTCGGTTCCCTCGACGAACCCATGCCCAAGGGCCGGACCGCCACCATAGCGCGTCTTGCCGCCGGTTTCGGGCGATCGGCCCGCTTCGCACCGATTGGCGCACCGTAAAAAAGGAACGGCACCGAAAACCTCAAAAGTAGAGGGCAGCATGCCGTTCCCATTCGCATTATAACAGCTTGATGCTTCCCAGGGTTTTAGCCATGAGGAGCATCAATTCACGAAACCCCAGTTCAGCGACCTGAAAGCCACAGATTCGATTCTAAGGCCCTGTTTTGCCTCCAAAGGGCATCCATGCCCTGGTTTTCACGTCTTTCAGAATGATTTCATCTTGCTTGCCCACAAGAAAGCGGCCCGCGCCATGACGTAGACCGCTCTCAAGCCGAGTTTCGGCATGCAGCGACAGGGATAATGGAGCTGCATGCCGTGCCTGAAATGATACCGACAGGCTGCCAATTAGTAAAGCGACAGGAGGGAATCCCCGGTTTCCGGTTCCGTCTAGCCTTCCTCTTCGACCGCGCCGCATACCGTGCAGGTTCTAACCGTGACCGTCTTCGTGGTGGCAGGGGAGTCCACCACGGTCTTCGTCTCGGTCTTGCCGGGCTTCTGCCCGGTCACCACCGGCACGCCTATGGTGTACCCGTTCTTCGCATGTGACGGGTAGTTGCGGTAGTGCGATTCAAGCGCCGCTTCGGAATCGAGGTACGCGCCGCAGTCGTCGCATACGGTGTGGTACTCGACGATGTCCTCGCCCGGTGTGGTCACGGTCTCGGTGTGCGTCACCGCCGGCACGTCCACTGTTTTCTCCTCCGTGCGCCACATGTGCGTATGAGCCGAACCAGAAGACGAGGAAGCCTGCTGCGCATCCGAGGCTGCCTGGCTGGAAGCGCTCGATGCGCCGGACGTGCCGGAAGAGCCAGCTGACGCCGAGCCGCTTGCCGTCTCTTCATTGCTCGCGGCGGAAGCCGCGCTATCGGCAGCGCCGTCCAGCGCTCCCGAGAACACGAACATGTACACGCCGCACGCGACCGTGACGAGCACGGCTGCGGCTATCGCGATATAAAGGGCTTTTCTAACCTTTTCCAAGCTCGATCCCTTCTTGCAGCGCCGTTTCCATCAGCGGCTTTAACGCTTCCCATTTGCTGAAGCCAGGGGGATCCCCGCTTCTGCGATCGGGTGCGAACTGTACATTTTCTGCGCGACGGTGTAGAATGCGAAGCGAGGACGCCCCAGTGCGCTGGGCAGCGTTCTTGCAGTCTTAAGCCGGGTTACTTTCTGAGGGTGTCCCGGCTTCTTTCATGCCTCGAATCGCGGTTCGCCGTTTTCATTCTCTCCTCACCAGCAAAAGTCCGATGATTCCGATGACCACTAGCAATATGTTGCACATTGCGTCGATGGTGTTTGTGTCCATAGTCAGCCCTCCTAAACGGTAGGTGCTGCCCAGGCGGCGAAGCGTCCCCGTGCGCGATTGTACCGCATGGGTTCCGCAGATGGTACGTCGTCAGCCAACGCTCCTCTTGCTCATCAATTTGCAGTGCACAACGGTTCGCTCGTTCTCGGGCGTGAGCAGGTAGCTGCACGTCGAGAACGTCCACATCTGCTTGTCCGGCGCGCCGGACAGCACGACCCGCGCGGCGTCTTTGCGCTCGGCGCAGTACCGTTGGAACTGCGCGTCGTTCTCGAAGGCGGTCGCCAGGCTATAGTCTGCGCCCGCGTTCGGGATCACCTCCACGCACCATGCCTCAAGCTCGAGCTTGCACGTGGGCGTTTGCAGCAGCACGCGTGCATGCTCGCGGGCGTAGGCTTCGTCCGCGAACTGGGCAAAGTCCGCGAACATCCCCGTGCCGGCGCCGCCCACGTTGTGCCCCTGCACAACGCAGTTCGCGCTGCCTTCCAGACCGCCCTCGCAATCCGCATGCAGGAACGGGCAGCCCATGAGGTTGTACTGCCCGTAAGCGTCGTGATAGTTCCAGTAGTCCGGGTCGCTGCCGTCCGCTTGGCATATCGGCTGCGATATGTCCGTGCCGGGCACGTTCACCCATCCGATAATCGCAGGGTTCCGGCTCTGCCAGTACTCCCAATCGACTATCGCGAAGCCTCCCGAATCGAAGAGATCGCTCGACCCATCGGGTTCCTGGGCGGCAGGGGAGGGGGAGACGCCGCTTGCCCGTTCGTTCATCGAGCCGACCCATGTCCACACCCCTAACGCGGACGCCGCCAGCAAGAACGCGAGCACGTACAGGACGACGTATCTTTTTTTCTTGGCTTTCGGCTTGGACATGGTTCTGTTCCCGATTCGATTCCGCGCGAGTTGATTTCCCGCGGGGCAGCATGTTAATATCTAGCTAGACGGCAGAGCCCGCCGGT